>TARA_R100000935_G_scaffold49630_3_pt1 | contig 40472 bp, 32 predicted proteins | sample TARA_R100000935 | Tara Oceans TARA_R100000935 (sample SAMEA2621502) | marine metagenome | biome: marine biome (ENVO:00000447); feature: surface water layer (ENVO:00002042); material: "saline water (ENVO:00002010), including plankton (ENVO:xxxxxxxx)" | depth 5 m
TTAGGAAATTCAGCCGTTATTGCGCTTACACGTTGTTGGCAACTGGCTTTATTTTTCAATTGATACATATACTTTTTCAATTCCAAGTTCTTGCCATTCTCCATTTCTGAATTCCGGTCTTGACCTTAAATTTCCTAATACTCCAGAAGTCTCTCTAAATCTGTGAGCATTCCAAACTTTTTGTTTAGATGTCCCGTTTTTGTAAAAAGTCGTAATGTAAGCAATCTTGGTATTTAGCAGTCTGCGTTTAAATTCTGACTCCGATGGTGGATTTAATTCAATTGGTAAAATTCCATTTGAATAGTCAACTATTCTTGTTTTATAGAATTCTCTTTTTGGTAATTCGGATTGAGTTGGTAACGGATTTTTTGCTTTAATCTCAACTCTTAAATTCTCTAAAACGGATTCAATTAATTCTCCATCATATTCATCAAGGAAATCCTGTTTGATTAATTCCGACAGTTTTTCTTGATAACTTTCATCAAGAAGTTTTTTTGTAAGTTCCTTATGTTCTTCTCTGCGATTTAATTTTTTCAGTCCGTTGAGTGTAAATTCTCTTAAGGAATCTTGGTTAAAATTTTCTTTGGAAAAAAGTTTGGTAAATTTTAACCCTTTCTCGTTGTCTTTCGTAAACTTAATTGTTTCTAAAAGTATTGGGTCATCTTGTTTCGCTAAATTACCATCGTAAAAAATTTGAATTGCTTGTCCGATTAAAATTCCGTACTCAAGTTTTAATTGTCTCATATAAGAGAACAATTGTTGTTGAAATCTTGAATTAAGAGGAATATTCGGTTGCTTTATCTCAATGACAAAAAGTTTTCTGTTGTCAGCCGATTTTATCACAAAATCAGGCGTGATTTTATTAACTGAACCAACTTGGAATGAGGGTCGAATTTCGATATCTCCTAAATACTCTTTCCAGTCCAAAACTCTTAATGCTTGGATGACTTGTTGTTCAAAATCACTCTCACTTATATCATTCCGAACATTGTCGGATAATAAGAAGCAGATTTCATTCCATTTTTCGTTGTTCATTTTCGGTTTTCTCGGTTTTTTTCAGCTTGTTGCCAACACATATATATGTGTAATTAAAGGGTAAGATATAAAAATAACCCAATATCTCCTTAACTCCTATACATAAATAGATATGATAATATTTAAGAGTAGGTATTTTATATATCATTTTGTATCTTAGAGTATATTGTTATACAAAATGAGGAATGGATTTTTCACAATATACCTTTAAGCCTACCGAGCATCGGAACAAAAATGTAATATTGGTGCATTTTCCATATGATCCCCATTTGGTCCAGCAATTTCGGGAACGTTTTACATCAGCAAAATGGAGTAAAACAAATAAAGCCTGGTATTTGCCAGATATACCTGCTGTAAGAACGGCCTTAAAAATAGAGCAGCGACCTTTTATTAAAAAACAACTGACCAAAATTGCACCGGTTAACCAAGCGGCACTAATACAGTATTATGATCAACTTAGGTTAAAAGCGCTTAGCCAGAACACCATTCGCATATACGTAGCAGAATTTGTACACCTACTTCAATTGATTAAAAATTATCCCGTAGAAGAGCTTACACCAAAAAGATTAAAGGATTATTTCCTCTATTGTGTGTACCAAGAAGAAATGGGCGAACGTAAAATGAACGGTAAGATAAACGCTATCAAATTTTATTTTGAAAAAGTACTACATAGGCCACAGCTTTTTTTTGATATTCCAAGGCCTAAAAAACCTGTGACCTTACCTAAAATGCTGGCTAAGAATGAAGTTGTGAGGTTGTTTAAACAGCTCCAAAATTTAAAACATCGCATTGCCTTGGAACTTTGCTATGGTTTGGGTCTTAGGGTTTCCGAAGTCGTAGCTGTTAAAATAAGAGACATTGATAGCGCAAGAATGGTAGTGCATATACATGGGGCAAAAGGTAAGAAAGATAGAATAGTGCCGCTTCCCGTAACCTTATTGCCAAAACTTAGGGAGTATTACAAGCAATATAGTCCCAAGGAATATTTGCTAGAAGGGAGATATGGGGGGCAATATTCTAAAGGCAGCGTACAGAAAGTGTTTAAAGTGGCCATGAAAAAAGCAGGTATCAAAAAAAATATCGGGGTACACGGCCTTCGGCACAGTTACGCAACCCATCTCTTGGAATCCGGTACCGATATGCGTTTTATCCAAGAACTTTTAGGGCATAGCTCCATTAAGACGACCCAGGTGTACACTAAAGTAACACCGCGTAGTCTTAGAAATATCGAGAGTCCGTTAGATTCGTTGTAAAAATAGGACCAAACCACAATGTTCTTAATTTGGTAAGGTCCAACGCTTTTATTTTCTATAGGTCCAGGCCACAAATCTACTCTTCTTATTGCCCTGTTCCATTTCAATGACCTTGACTTCTGCTGGATCGGTTTTATTAATTGCCCTTTTTATATTTTTTAGGTTTTCTTTTTGGGAGACCAGAGAGCTAAACCAATGTACCTGATCTTTGAATAGCACACTCTCCCCGGCCATCTTTTTTATAAAGGCTTCCTCACCGCCCTTGTACCACAATTCGTTGGCCAGACCTCCAAAATTTAAGCGTTCCCCACCCTCTAATTGTAGGTTGCGTACCTTTCGCTGGTTTTGTTGTTCGGCATCCGTGCGGTTTTTGAAAAATGGGGGATTGCAGACTACAACGTCAAAATTATCCCCAGGCTGAATAATGTGTTCCAGAATACTGCTCTTGAACCTTTGCCGTCTTAGCGCTATCTTTTGTAATACCTTGTTGCTGTCAATAATTTCCTGTGCGTTTTTTAAGGCATCCAGATCTACCTCACTGGCGGTACATTGCCAATTAAAGTGGCATGTAGCCAAAATGGGATAAATAAGGTTGGCCCCGGTGCCTATGTCCAACAAGCTAAGTTTGGTTTTTGGAATCAGCTCCGCCACATGCAAGAGGTAATCCAAACGACCGGGAATAGGAGGGCATAGATTATGCTCTGGAATATCCCAATGGTCAAGGCCATAGTGGGCCTTTAATAAGGCCCTGTTCAATGCCTTTACCGCTTGTTTGTCCCCAAAGGTTATGGTTTGGTTTCCATATTCGTTCACAAAGACAAATTTTTTCAAATCAGGGGAGTGCTGCACTAGGAAATCAAAATCGTAATCTTTGGCAAAGGGATTTTCTGGGTGCACGGCTATGGTGTTTATAAAGGGCAAAGTTAGCAAAAGCTATAAACTCGCTACTATCGCATTGGCTAACAAGTTCTTAAAATGGCATCTTGTACTTATTTATCAATTTGTGCCCATTGGTTAGCCGATAGGTTATATACACATAAATAGGTGAGAAAAATTAATGCAAAGGTTTGCATTAAAAAGAAGTAAATGTTTTTGGATTGTTAAATTTTTTTTGTTGATTTGAGAATAATGCAAAAATATTAACTATTTGTTAATGTAAAACATATATTGTTAAGAGAATAAACTTATATTTTTCAATCATAAAAAAAACGGGAAATGCTGTCACATTTCCCGAGATATAAATAAGCGATTAAAACCAATGTCTAACCACCTAAAGCACTACAAATATATGAATAAACTTCAGTAACTTTTTTAGGTTTACCAGCTTTTTTCATGGTTTAATTAAATATTAAACCCACTTCGCCATTTGTAAATTATGGACTTCGTAAGTACTTCTGTGCAATTTAAAATGGTATAGCTATGCACCATAAGGAATGGACTAAAAATATCAAATTACTATTAGGCCTTTTTGCTTTAAAACACTACAAAGTATAAGTCTACGATTTAGAATGAGACAGAAAAAATTCCTAACATTTTACTAGGAATTTCTTTACGTCCGTGTACATAAAGGCATAATCAGGTACTAGTGTAAAAGGGGATTTATATGTTTATAGATCGTAAGTAAACCTATTCAATATTTAGAAAAAAGAAACAATCAACTAAAAACTATTATGGAAATGAAATTTAAAATTAACTTAAGACAGAAGCTAAAGGCCGAAAGCTTATTCCTGCTAGCATTGTTATATGCTTTCGGAATGCAATCTATGTTGGCCAATAAGATAGACTCGAAAAAAAAATTCGAAAATAATCTTCAATTTACCGTTACCGGAGTTGTAAATGACGACAATGGAACTCCTCTGCCAGGCGCCAGTGTTGTGGTAAAAGGAACTACAACTGGTACTGTTACTGATTTTGACGGTAAGTATTCTATTGAAGTAGGAACCGATGGGATATTGGTTTTTAGTTATTTAGGTTATAAAACTGTTGAAGTGGCGGTCAATGGAAATACTAATATAGACGCAACCCTCCCATTGGATGCCACCCAGTTGGACGATGTTGTAGTGGTTGGTTATGGAACCCAGAAAAAAAGTGAGGTAACTTCCTCCATTTCCCAGATAGATGGCGAGGATTTTCAAACTTCCACAGCTTCAAATGCTGCTATGGCATTACAGGGACGCGCTTCCGGGGTAGAATTTGTAAACTCCGGTACGCCGGGAAGTACACCGAGTATCCGAATTAGGGGCGTCGGAACCATAAATAACTCTCAGCCTCTTATAGTTTTGGATGGAGTACCTGTGGATTCCAACGTGTTAGCACAGCTTGCATCCTCAGAGATACAATCCGTAGAGATTCTAAAGGATGCCGCATCGGGTGCTATATACGGTACAAGAGCTGCTAACGGCGTAGTTTTGATAACTACCAATAATGCTAGGTTTAACGAAAAAACCACGGTTAGGCTTAACGCTTCCACTGGTTTTAACAGTGTAATTAAGAAATATCCAGTTACCAATGCTGAACAGCTCTATGAATTGAAACGTGAACGTTACACTATGGACGGTCTTCCAATTGATCCAAATTCACCCTGGGCGGATGAATACTACAATCAGACTAGAACAGATTGGCAGGATGAAATGTTCAGGGACGGACTTTTTCAAGATTACAATATGAACATAAGTGGTGGGTCTGAGAAGTCTACCATCAACGCCAATATTTTTTACAGAGACGAAGAAGGCACCCAGATTAATACTTATCTTAAGCGCTTGGGTATTTCAATGAGAGGTACGCAAAAAATATCCGATCGTTTTAGAATTGAGGAGAACATAAGAATTACCAATAACCATACTTTGTTGACGCAGGATGACGGCGCCACAGGTACTTCCCAGACCATTTATTCTTCTTACAGATATATGCCGGCCATTCCGGTGAAATATGAGGATGGGAGCTATGGTTCTGGTCAGGCCTCTACGCAGTTGGGCGATATGTGGAATCCGGTGTATAAGGCTAAAGAGGAATGGAGGCATAGATATAGGTTTAATACACTTGTGAGTCTTAAAGCCGATTACGATATAACAGATGCCTTGACACTTACTGCCAGGGCCTCCTATCAGAAGTCCACTTCCAAATTTGAAGGGTTTCAGAACATCACACCAAATCAGTCCAGGACTATAAACCAGCCTATATTGACTATCAATACGGATGAAACGAACGTGGCTCTGGGAGAATTGTTTACAAGTTATACCAAATCTTCTGAAAAGCACAATATCGGGGCTGTACTTGGTATATCCGGACAATTGGACAAAGGAAGCTATATGAATATGTCGGGAGAGGGTTTCGCCTCAGTGGACAAAAACCAATTGGTAATGGATAATGCCTCCCTGATCAGAGGCAACGGAAATGACTATTTAGCCACTGGCCTGGCCTCTGCTTTTGTCCGTGGAACCTATGCGTATAGCAATAAATATTATTTATCGGCTATTTTTAGGGCAGACGGTTCTTCAAGGTTTGCAGATGGGAACCGCTGGGGATATTTTCCTTCAATTTCTGGGGGATGGAGGATTTCCAATGAAAACTTTATGAAGGATAACCTAATCATTTCCAATATGAAATTGAATGTGGGCTGGGGGCAGCTTGGAAATCAAAACGTGAGTGCCTTTCAATATTTGAATACCTATAATAAGGACATCAGGTATGTATTGAACGATACCAATTTAACAGGGACACGTTTGGCAACTTTTGCGAACCCGGATATTACCTGGGAAACTACCAGTGCTTTAAATATCCTTTTGGAACTTGGTCTGTTCAAAAACAAATTGCACTTGGATGTAGCTTATTTTGACAGATTGACTTCTGATATGTTGATTCCCTTACCAGGTTTGAATACCGCAGGGTTGGTTGCTATTCCCGATTCCAATATTGGGGAAATGCGCAATTCCGGGTTTGAAATAGAACCATCCTATTCAGGACAGGTAGGCGATTTAAGTTTTGAATTGGGCGTAAACGCCACTATTGTAAAGAACGAGGTTACCAAGCTTTATGGTTCTAGCAAATTTATCTCAGGAGGAGCGCAGACAAGGACCTATGAAGGGGAGCCTATTAGTTCGTTCTATGGTTGGAAAACGGATGGAATATATCAAAACCAAACTGAAATTGACAATGATGCCAATATATCACTGGACCCCCGAAAAGCCGATATTACTCCTGGGGATGTTCGTTTTGTGGATACCAACGGTGATAATATTATTGATGAACAGGATAGGGTACATATAGGAGATGCCAACCCTAGTCTACTTTTGGGCTTTCACGCCGATTTAAATTACAAAGGCTTTGATTTTTCAGCTGTTTTTAGTGGAGCGTTTGGTCATGAATTATATGATGCCATGATGATGAGGGGGATCGATCCGACCCAAAGCGCCAATATGGACGCAGTGGCCTATCAACGATGGACGGGAGAGGGTACCTCCAACAAATATCCAAGAATGTCCACCATACGGGCAAATGATAATTATAGAGTTTCCGAACTTGGCCTTAAGAGCGGTAATTACCTTAGGATGAAAGATGTTGTCCTGGGCTATACCATTCCCAAGACCTTGACGGAACAAATAGGGATGAGCAATTTAAAGTTCTATATTTCTGGACGTAACCTGTTGACCTTTACAAAATTCGATGGAGTAGATCCAGAGGAAAGCGGAACAAGTAACTTGACGCGTGGGGTAATATTCAACAATTATCCACAGTCCAAGAGTGTCGTTCTTGGAGCAAACATTACATTTTAATTATAAAGCCATAAAACATGAAAAAATACACAATCTTATTGCTGTCCATAATCATGACAATTTCTTGTGATGATATATTGGAACAAGAATTAGTTGGAAAAAGAACTGATCAAGACTATTGGACCACAGAAGCGGATATGGTCGATGCTTTGGCCGGTGCCTATGGACAATGGGCTACACGGGCTTTGGGCATGCACGACCTCTTTTTTGACAATCAAGGTGATGACCATTGGAGAGCAGGAGATCATGCCGAAGATGAAGAAATCGAAACATTCAACACGAATCCGTCCAACTATAAACTACGGGACACCTATAGATATAAATATGAAGTGATCAGTAGTGCAAATGGCATTTTGATCAATGGCCCCAAAGTTAAGGAGCTTGGGGCAATAAGTGAGACTTCATATAATTCAATTATGGGGCAGGCTTATTTTTTACGCGCTTATGCATATTATCGGCTGTATTTGATCCATGGTCAGGTCCCCATCATTACAGAGGAAAATGTTCTGACCAACGAATACAATGTTCCCAAGTGCGAATCTCCGGAGATATTAAGCGATTTTATACTGTCTGATTTGGAAAATGCCGTTGCCCTATTGCCTATGCACAATGTACCGGGAAGTGTTGGTAAAGGTGCTGCCTGGGCGGTAATGACTTCCATATACATGCACAGGGCCGAGGACTATGGAAACGCGGAATTTTTGAACAAGGCAATTGCCGCAGGCCAAAATGTAGTAGATAATTATCCTTTGGCGGACGATTATCTTTCGCTCTTTCGGGAAGGCAATCAATATTTGAAAGAAAACCTATTTATCATGATGAACGATCTGGACTGGATCAACCAAAGAATCATGTCCAAGCATAGAGGGCCAAGACCTTGGGGAATGTACGGATTTCAAGAGCCATTGGATGATCTTGTGAATGAATTTGAAGATGGGGACGTTCGGAAAGGTGTAACCATTATTTCTGATGGTGAATTTGCGCTTCAGGGATCTTTGGGCCTTGTGGAGCATACTCCAGATTTGACCAATACGGGGCATAGCTATTTTAAATATATGGAATGGACCGAAAGCGGAAATTTTGACCACGGTCTAAATATCCCGTTTTTGAGGGCTGCGGACACTTATTTGTTGGTAGCAGAAGCACAAATCAGATTGAATGGTGCTGGCGCTGGGGATGATTTGATAAATGCTGTTCGCCTCAGAACTGGATTGGGCGATGTATCGGGAGCTGACATAGATGACCTAATTCATGAAACAAGGGTAGAATTGGCCGGGGAAAACTTCCGCTATCAAAACCTTCTTAGATGGCACAAAGCTGGTATCTACGATTTGGAAGAATTTCTATCACGACCAGAAAAAATGATTCCCAGTGATGTGGGCAGGAAAGTTTGGAGTGGACCAAAAAATTTCTACCAACCACTTTATCAAACAGATATTGATAATTCTGATGGGGTGCTGGTACAGAATCCGGAGTGGATCAATTAATAGACTAGACTATACAGTCCGTTGTAAAGCTGTAGGCAGCTAATTTAAGAGCCACTTCTTTCACCACGGACTGGTAGATAGTTCCTTAAAAAACTTGAATCGATGATTTTTGTTCAAAAAGAATTATTGCGATTGAGTTAGTTTGTTTTGTTAGCTAAATTCCCCAAATAGTCTTTAGTACTTTTCTAGATGGAAAAGTGCCTAAATATTATTGGGGAATTTTACATTGAGCCAACACCAATACAAGGGCATCTAAATAAGGAATGCCTTTAAAAAAATATTAAATTATTAAGATCATTAGAGATGGAACACAAAGTAAAAACTCTTATTTATATAGCATGGATTCCTATTTGGCTTATGGCAAACGTTTCCAATGGGCAAAATTTACAACAAAAGAATGGATCAAAACAAACAGATCCAATTACCCTAAAAGTAGCCGCTTATAACGTAGAGTTTAGTGACAAAGGTACCGCTGAAGAAATAGGTAGGTTCCTAAAGCCCTACCAATTTGATGTTGTGTGTTTTTCAGAAGCCCCAGGAGGGGATTGGACCAAAAAAGTGGGGGCCGTAATGGGCCTAGATCATGTAATTGTTGGTAAATATTCAACTGCTGGCCATAAAAATAAATACAAAACCATCGCTAGCCGTACACCCTTGTCAAATTATGAAGAGGTCTTAATGGCCGATACGCTGCATACGGTCACCAGGGCCACAACCATAGTGAAAAACAAGGAAATTGCAGTCTACTCTGTTCACTTCCCATTTGGGTGGAGAGATCAGGCACATATAGATGAAACTACCGGTAAGGTAACGGCCTTTGTAAACTATTTAAGGGAAAAACAATACAGTGAAACTTCTATAGTTATGGGCGATTTCAATTTCGTGTTGTCTACCGAGGAGTATAGAAGCCCATATTATGAAATGTTTGTGGAATTAGGGATGCTTGCCAGTTGGCGCGATTTAAATATTGACGTTACTGGCTTGGGATCCATGGTAAAATCAAGAGCTAAAAAAAATGAGACGGGTAGGGTTATAGATCATATAATTTATCCTAGTAGCAAAGTAAAAGCTATCGATGGGCAAATTATAGAAATGGTGGAGCCCCTATCTGATCACAAACCTGTTTGGGCACTGTTGAAAATAAATTAATGACCATTTAAAGAATTCACAATGAAAAACTGCATCACTCTGGTAATGGTGTTTTTTACAACCTTTATCTTTTCCCAAGACCGGGCCGAAACCAATATCATGTCCTTTAATATTAGATACGATGAGCCAAAGGACAAGGACCAAAATTGGCACCACAGAAAAGAAAATGTGATAAGAATGCTCAAGTTTTACGACCTGGATCTAATTGGATTCCAAGAGGTTTTGCTTTCCCAATTAAATTACCTGAAAACCAATTTGCAAGATTATGATGTGGTGGGTGTTGGCAGAAAGGATGGAGTGGACAAAGGCGAATTTGTCCCCATATTCTATAGGAAGGATCGCTTTAAAAAAATTGCATCGGGAACTTTTTGGCTCAGTGAAACCCCGGATAAAGTAAGTAGGGGATGGGATGCCAATTTGGAGAGAATTGTCACCTGGGCAATTCTTAAGGACCAAAAACGCCAGAGGGAATTCCTGATCCTAAATACCCATTTTGATCATAGGGGGAAAGTAGCCCGATTAGAAAGTGCTAAATTATTGAAATCAAAAATAGTGGGGATTGCCAAGGGAAGGCCCGTTATCCTTACAGGGGATTTTAATTCTTTGCCAGAATCGGACGCAATTATAGGGTTAACAGATTCAACGGATAACAATAGCCTGGTAGATTCAAAAAAGTTGGCCAAACTAAGCTATGGTCCCAATTGGACCTCCGCAGGCTTCGATACCAAACCGTTTGAACAAAGAAGGGTAATCGACTATATTTTTTTAAAAAATATCCCAGTAGTTCATAGATATGCCGTTTTCACTGAGAAATTAAATGAAATCTGTTTATCGGACCATTGTCCGGTCTTTGTACAAATTGAAATGTAAACAACCGTAGTTTGTCATGATACTTCCCCCGAAGAACGTTTGGAGTATATATCAAGCATGAAAGTGGTGAAAGTATTACAACATGGTTCTATGAACTGGGAGCCATATTTCCAATTGTATTTAAAGTAAGGAATATGACTTTAACTTTGTAATATTCGATTCTTAAAGAATGTATTTTAAAACTAAAAAAAACATATTTTATCAAAACAATTTACAACTTTATGAGAAATAAAATCAACATCAGAAGTATTTTTTATACGATTACTTTGTTGCTGTACTCAGCTCAATGGATATCCGCCCAAAATCTTGAGATTTCTCATGGGCCTTATCTTCAATACGTAACCTCTAATGAGGTAACCATAGGTTGGAGTACTTCTAAAAATACTATATCATGGGTTGAATACTATGTAGAAGACGGGTCAAATTTTTATCAAAAAGAAAGAGAAAAAATATTTGATGCATCCGATGGACTTAAAAATATAAGTTTATTGCACAGTGTGACACTAAAAAACTTGAAACCTGGGACAAAATATGCCTACCGCATCTATTCTCAAGAAGTGAAAGAAGATAGGAGTTTTGGAAAAACGGTGGCAACCCGAGTATATAAAAGAGAACCGCTTTATTTTACGACACAGCCATTAAAAAAAGATCAAATATCGGTTGTAGTGCTTAGTGATATGCATGAAAATACGGCAAAAGTAGGTAGCCTTTTGAAAGGAGTTGAATGGGATAAAACAGACTTTGTTCTATTGGATGGAGACTTTGTAGATTCCTTTGAATCAGAATCGGATTTATACGGAGGTGTGCTGGATACATGTGTCAATATATTTGCTCAAAAGAAACCGCTGGTCATTGTAAGAGGAAATCATGAAACAAGAGGTATAAAGGCACATGAATTAAAAAAATACTTTCACTTCCCTGAAGACAAATATTATTATACCTATAAAATAGGAAATACGTTTTTTATTATATTGGATTCAGGTGAGGATAAGGCTGATTCTGATATAGAATATAACGGTTTTGCAGATTTTGGTGCATATCGTAGCGAACAGGCCAAATGGTTATCAGAAGTCGTAAAATCAGATGAATTTAAAAATGCCGAACATAAAATAGCTTTTATGCATATTCCACCCTATGATGACAACAGAGGACAAGAATGGCATGGGGATCTTGAAGTACGATTAAAGTTTGTACCAATACTTAACAAGGCGGGTATTGATTTAATGGTGTCTGGCCATACACACCATTTCTCATTTCAAACTCCAAAGAGTGAAGAAAATAATTTTCCCATTCTAGTTGCAGACCATAAGACTCGATATAATCTTTTAATTGATAAAACAGGAATTAAAATTAAAGGAATTGACATCGATTCAAAAGAGGTATTAAATATGTTTATTGAGAAATATAAATAGGTTTCTAATATCTAAGAAAAATAAGGAAACTAAAACGGAATCATAAAACATTTGCTAATCTAGTGGAGATCTTCGACCATAAGATGGGAATGGTGTGCGCCTCTCACACCAACCCCACTCTTGATGCCGGGTAGGCAATGCATACTGGTTTCACCTGTCTGAATGACGTTAATTTTAATTTTTTACAGCTATGGAATACACAAAAATCATTAATTCAAAAAATAAGTTCCTTAAGTATCATTTTGGTTTACGGGGATTTAGACAACTATCTTCATTCTCATTTCTGCAATTTGTATTACTGCTATGTACAATACTTTTCAATGGCCCGGCAGCGGAAGCACAATTTAGAGCCGCTGTAGTGAAAGAAGATATTACTCCCTCCAACTCTCAATACTTGCTTGGCTATGGTGAACGGAAGTCCACAGGAGTTATGGATAAAATCTATCATCGAATTGTAGCCATAGATGATGGAACAACGCAGTTCTTTATTGTAACATCAGATATTTGTCTTTATTCACCTTCAGAGTATGATAAGGTAACATCCCGGCTTCAGAAGCAATATGGTATTGATCCATTAAATGTGTGGTGGTCAACTACACATACACATTCCGCTCCGGAAGTTGGGGTTTTTGGCCTATATGGTATTTATCTTGGCGACCGAATTGGCCATACTGTTGATTCAGTTTATACTGCCATGGCTGAACAAAAGTTGATTGAGGGTATTTTAAAAGCCCGTAAAAATCTTGTTCCTGCGCGGCTTGGCATAGGGTGGGGATTTTCTCAAGCAAATATCAACCGTCGCGCTATAGATGAAAAAGGAAAGGCTTCTCTTGGTATGAATCCTGCTTTGCCCGTTGACCGGAGGATAGGACTGCTTAAGCTCGATAAAGAAGATGGAACTCCACTTGCTTTGATCGCCAATTACGCTATGCATGGCACTGTGCTTGGCCCGGAAAATACAGAAATCAGTGGTGATGCGCAAGGAGTTGTTTCGGAATATGTCGAGCAAAAAACAGGTGTTCCTATGCTTTATATTAATGGTGCGGCAGGCAACATTGCGCCTATTTATAGCGTGTATCCAAATGCCCAAGCGGGGCACCTAAGTCAATTCAAAGTGTTATTGGGGGACAAGATATTGGAGGCTAACAAAAAGATTGAGACTGATGTAGATAGTATAAAATTGGTTACAGGTTCCCTAACAGTAGAAACACTAAGGAAACCTGGTATGGAATGGTCATCAGACCTAAGTAAATACACGAATACGACAACATCAGGAGTTAATATTGTCAAGCTCCCGGTGAGGTTCTTAAAGATTAATAAGGACATTGCTATTTGGAGTGCTCCTATCGAGCTTTTTTGTGAAGTGTCCAATGAAGTTCGAAGCCGCTCCCCTTTCCCATTTACCTTTTATTTCGGATACACTAATGGCTGGTTTGGTTATATGCCCACGGCATCAGCATGGCCCCATGGCGGATACGAAGTAGAAATGGTTTCACCTTTTACATCATCTGCTGCAAGGGATCTCACAGAGTCGGTTGTCGGTTATTTACAGGGAGAAATGCAGACAGAGCAATCACCTGTTAGAACTAAGCTAAAGCAAAAACGAAAAAGATAACCCATTATAAAGAGTATTGATCAATGAAAGAGTTGTTTTAGGACAAATTAATAATGGATAATCAACCATTTACATTAAATAATATTTACAATGTATTACAACACTATTTTAAAAAAAATCTTTTATAATTATTTTTTCATCTTTTCGATGATAAGCATTTTATCTTGTGAAAATAAGACGGAAACGGATTCAATCCCGGTGGAAGCAAAAGATGCACTTTCAACTTACCAGATTACTGATGGTTTTAAGATCGAGATGATTGCTGCCGAGCCTTTGATCTCTGATCCTGTAGATATGGAAATAGATGAATATGGGCGTATGTATGTGGTGGAGATGCACGGATACCCCCTTGACAGAAGTGGTACTGGTAAAATAATACTTGTCACTGATTCAAATGGAGACGGAATTATGGATAACAGAACAGTTTTTGCAGAAGATCTTGAACTTCCTAATAGTATTATGAGATGGAAAAAAGGTGTATTGGTTACAGATGCCCCTAATGTTTTATATCTCGAAGATACGAATGGCGATGGGCAGGCAAATGTTAGGGATACAGTACTTACGGGTTTTGCTTTGTCCAATCCTCAACATAATGTAAACAATCCGGCATATGGACTGGATAATTGGATTTACCTATCACACGAGGGATCTGTATCCACACAAAAGTATAAGGAAGATTTTGGTGACGAAGGGTCAGAAATCATTTTTCCGTCCTCACCTGGCAGCGCTGGTTTGCCAAAGAATGCCAATGGACTTTCCGTACGCTTTCGGCCCGATCAAAAACAAATTGAAATGACGTCAAGTCGTTCCCAGTTTGGCCATACTTTTGACAAATGGGGGCACTGGTTTGGGTGCAACAATTCCAATCAGGGATACCAGGAAGTCATAGCAAACCGATATTTTAAAAGAAACTCGGCCTTGCCAATTTCTGATGCCGTTCAAGATATGTCCGATCATTTGAATGCGCCAGAGGTATTTCCTACCACTATCCATCCTGATCGCCAATTGCTTTCCGGGGTTGGGGTGATGACATCGGGGAGTGGACTTACCGCATACCTGGGAGGGGAGTTTCCTGCACCCTATGATGAAAATGTAACCTTTATTGCAGAACCCGTATATAACCTGGTCCATGTTGACGTACTTGAAGATAGCGGAACGAGCTTTACTGCGAGCCGAATCTTCGAACAGAAAGAATTCCTTTCCTCGACCGATGCCTGGGCGAGGCCCGTAAACTTTTATGTAGGCCCTGATGGTGCACTCTACGTCTTGGATTATTACAGAAAGGTTATTGAATCGCCTGAATGGATGGCCGATGAAGCAGTCGCTGCAGGAGGCTTGTATGCCGGTTCCGATAAGGGCCGCATCTTTCGTATTACTCCGACAGACGCCAAACCTGCTGAATGGACAAAAGGTTTAAAGCTAGGTGATGCAAGCGATAACGAACTGATCGCGAATCTTGCCCATAAAAATAATTGGTGGAGGCTCAATGCCCAGAGACTTCTAGTAGATCGTAATGATAAGAAATCAATTCCAGGGCTAATCGAGATGGCAAAAAATGCCTCCTCTGACATCGGACGTCTTCATGCACTTTGGACATTGGAGGGGATGGATTTTCTCGATCCTTCTTTAATCATAGAAGCATTAAAAGATCCGGTTGCCGGAATAAGAGAAAACGCTATTCGTTTAGCCGAACTACATCTGTCCTCTGAACCACAGTTAATAGAGACATTGCTTAGCTTACAAACTGATCCTGACGCGAAAGTAAGATTTCAATTATTGTTAACACTGGGTTTTGTAAATACACCTCAATCTGTTGAGGCCCGAACAAAACTGTTGTTTGCAGATATTGACGATAAATGGGTTCAGATTGCAGCGCTATCTGCCGGAGCCGAAACTTCATCTTTGTTGAATGTAGTACTTGCAAGATTTCGTTCTGAAATACCCGCATACTCGTCCTTGGTCCAACGACTTACATCAATGATAGGTATTACCGGAGGTACTGACATTATTTATCCATTAATTGAAAAAGCAACAACGTCCGATGATATAAATTTAGAAAGTAATGTTGCTATTCTTGAAGGATTATCCCGAGGGCTAAAGAATAGGGAATCACCATTGCTTATCTCTCCCAATCTTCAAAAGAGGTTGGTGCAGGCCTTCTTTGAAAACAATTCATCGCAAATGCGAAATGCTTCTTATCAGGTATTAAAAGTAGGAGGGATATCAGAGGAATCACTGAGGGGCCAGTCAATAGCGAAAGCGCTATTGATTATAAAAGATTCTATTCACAAAGCGGATAGAAGGGCAGAGGCTATCGATTTTCTCTCTCTAGGCGATCCATCCTATTATGTGTCTATTCTTGAGAAGTTACTTGTCCCGCAAGAGCCATCCATAGTGCAATTGGCAGCTGTGCGCACGCTAAACTTAGTGCCGGGTACTTCTGTGAGTCAATATATCATTCGACAATGGCCGGAACTTACTCCTGAAATAAGGGATGCGGCAATAGAAACTTTTATGGGCAAACCTGAGCGGGTCAATTTGTTGTTAACGGCAATGGAAAAAGATTTGATCTTACCAAACAGTGTTAGCTATTACGGCAGTGTAGGTTTAATGATGCAAACCGATAAAAAACTACGTAATCGAGCGAGAGCGATTTTTACACGGAGCCAGGAAGAGGGGAAAAAGGTAAATGAAAAGTACCAACAAGCCCTTAAATTAACAGGAGATCCAGAGAATGGAAGAACAGTGTATGCTCGGAGTTGTGTGATTTGCCACCAGATAAGGGGTAAAATTGGCCTAGCTATTGGACCTGATCTTGGAACCGTACATAATTGGACGAAGGAAGATATCATGGCCAATATACTTGATCCAAATATATCTATATCAGCTGGTTTTGATCTTTGGAATGTTGAATTGAATACGGGCGAATCTGTCCAAGGCATTATTAAAAGTGAAACTCCCACTGCCATTACACTGGTTAACAGCGGGAAACCGGACATAACAATTAATCGTCAGGAAATAAAAACTTTGAAAACTGTAAATGTTTCAGCTATGCCTTCAGGTTTGGAAAAAAATATAGATCAACAACAAATGGCAGACCTGCTTAGTTTTTTACGCCAAAATTGAACGGGCAGAAAATTTTTGAGACCGTCACATTTAAATCTTTAATATATTATGAAAATGAAATTGTTTTCTATTGTAATGGTTTTCCTTTTTTTATTGAATGCTCCTGGCATATTAGGTCAAGCACTCCCTACTTTTAATTCAGAACAGACAGGTATTTTCCGTGCATCAGTTGTAAAAGTAGATGTTACGCCTGAACCGGGTGATTCAAAATGGTTACTGGGTTATGGACCAAGACAGTCAACAGGTATTCGTGATCACATTTATCATCGTATAGTTGCACTTGACGACGGGGTTACTCAGTTTTTTCTGGTACAATCTGATTTTTGTGTTATGTCACCTTCCGAATATGACCACGTTGCCGCTATGCTTCAGCGGGAACTCGGGATCGATCCATTAAATTTTTGGTGGTCTTTATCCCACACACATTCTGCACCGGAGTTAGGGGTTCCGGGGTTACCGGAAGTTTTTATGGGAGAACGTTATAAGCATGAGGTGGATACTGATTATGTATCACTTGTTGCCCGTTCACTGGTAGATGGCATTATTGAGGCCCGCAGTAAATTAGTTCCGGCGCGTCTAGGCGTAGGCTGGGGATTTTCGATGGCCAATATAAACCGTCGCGCTATAGATGAAAATGGAAAGGCTTCTCTTGGTATGAATCCTGATTTTCCCGTGGATCGAAGAATTGGTTTGATTCGTTTGGACAAGGAAGATGGAACGCCAATTGCTTTGATCGCCAACTATGCGATGCATGGCACTGTGTTTGGTCCGGATAATACAGAAATTAGTGCAGACGCGCAAGGAGTGGTTGCGGAATATGTAGAGCAGAAAACAGGTGTTCCTATGCTTTATATTAATGGTGCGGCGGGTAATATTGCTCCTATTTACAGTATTTATCCAAATACCGGATCGGGGTACTTAAATCAATTCAAATTGTTATTAGGGGATAAGATTCTTGAGGCTAATAAAAAAATTGTATCTACTACCGATAAAGTAAAATTATTTACTAGTTCATTGACTCTAGAAACACCCCGAAAAGCCAATTTGGGATGGCCTTCTAATCTGGATAAATATACCCGAACAACAAAATTCGGAGCTAATTTGGTAAGACTCCCGGTACGATTCTTAAAGATTAATGAGGATGTTGCGATCTGGAGTTTGCCTGTTGAGCTGTTTTGCGAAATTTCCAATGAAATTCGTGATCGCTCTCCTTTTCCCTATACTTTTTACTACGGCTATACCAACGGATGGCTGGGGTATCTTCCAACAGAAAAAGCATTTCAACATGGAGGATACGAGGTAGAGGTGGTGTCCCCTTATACTTCATCTGGAGAGCGTGATTTAAAGGAGTCTGTTTTGGGATATTTGCAAGGTGAGATGCGGAGCATTAAAACTTACAAAGCCAAGACTGATATCGTAAATAGGCCTGAATTAGTTCAATCGGATGCAGATGGCTCATTAAGGCTCACTGCCAGGAAGGGCAATGCCCAAGGACCGGAAATTAAATATATGCCCGAATGGGCAGCCTTTGGGTGGTTTACTTCAGAAGATAGAGTAGATTGGCATGTGGACGTGGAAAAGGCGGGAAAATATGAAGTAATCCTTGAATGGTCCGTTTCAGATGAAGAAGCCGGAAAGGAATATCTTCTACAAGCAAAAGGTCAAAAACTGACTGGAATAGTGGCACCTAGTGGGTCATGGGAAACGTTCAAAGTTGAAAAGGTAGGTTCAATTCATCTCAGGGCAGGCCGTCAGAAAATCGTGTTCATGGCAAATAAACATTTTGACAAAGGTGCACTGTTAGACCTTCGGGAAATAAAACTTAGAATAGTAAAAAGCCGCTAATCATATGTGTTGTTCACGAGTAAAATTAAGATAACATTTAAAAATCATCCGAATTTTGTAGTCTGAGCAGATTGCACTTGTTACAGGGATAATTCGGACCACCAGGCCAACGAAAATTGTTCATTATCCAACATACCGGACTGTACTGGGAAGGGCTGTCCGAATTTCTTTTTTAAAAAGAAAATAATTTTTGTTCTGGTACCCGGCCTTGATATAAAAAGGTCTTTGGTAATGTCCAGGGGCAAGAGCGACAAAAAAGTTGCCGCTGCCATTGCCAGATATTCGTTTCGGCGCAGGTACGTACTGGAGCCCAAGGGATGCCGGAAAAAGATATTGCCTGCTTGAAAAGGCTCCTTGTGTTGAGGAAGCGTCTGGTGGTTCAGAGGTCTGGTTTCTAGGCCTCAATAAGAGAACAGAAGTTGGCGCTAAAAGGCAAAGTTAGCAAAAGCTAATCTAAATCGACTTTTCTTCCGAGTAGTCTTTTGTTATGAAAGAACAAAAGGAAAAGGTCCAAATATAATAATGGTGCTACAATATGTGGTGCCGCTAAAATATAGGCCCCTTAAGATTTAACTACTGAAAATTATTTGGTAAATTTAAGAATGGAGCAGTTATTTTAATTTCATCTTAAAAGCACACTAATGGAATTTACCTTAAAGACAACTTTTAATGCCACGGCAAAACAAATTTACAAGACTTGGCTCAGCACCCAGGGCCATACCAAAATGACCGGAGGTGAGGCCTTTGTGTCAGACAGGGTTGGTGATCCATTTACCGCTTGGGACGGATATATTAAAGGCGAGAATAAAATTTTGGAACCCTACCATAAGATTGTGCAATCCTGGAGAACTGATAATTTTAAGGATAGGGAGGAAGACTCGCAAATAGAGCTTATACTTTCAGAAACAGATGGGATAACCGAATTGACCTTAATCCATACCAATGTTCCAGAAGATGGTGAACATTATATTAAAGGTTGGCAGGAACATTATTTTGAACCCATGAAGTCGTATTTTGAATAGTGAAAAGGTTGCGTGTAGGTAAATCCACTGGTTGTATTAAGTCTGCTCAGTTATAGCTCCTTTTAAACTCTTTGGGGTTCATATGGGTCATTTTTTTAAATACCTTGGAGAAGTGGGCATAATCTTCATAGCCCAAAATTTCGGAAATTTCGGACAGGGAATTATTGGAGTGAACCATGAGTCTTTTGGCTTCCAGCATAATACGTTCCATAATAAGTTGGGTGGTGGTCTTGTTCAAGGTGGTTCTTAAAATTCTATTTAAGTGCTTGCTGCTAATATGTAAGGCGTCTGCGTAATATTTGGCCGATTTTTGAGATCTATAATGTTTATCTATCAATTGTTCCAAGGCTCTTAGGGTACTAAAATACCGTAGGGAGATTACTTCTTTCTTTTGGCCCTGTGCCATATAATGTCTGGACAGATCAATATAGACTGAACTTAGTAGGTTGGCCAATTTTTGTTTTTTAAACGGAAGCTCGGAATAGTATTCCTTATTTATTTCCACAAATTTAGATTCCATACGCTGTATTTTGTCCAACGCTATGTTTACCAAGGGCGGGTTTTTAAAGGAATAATAAAAAGGAAATTGCTCTAACTTGTTATTGGTAAAATGAAATTCAAAGAACTCCTGGGTATGAAAAAAGATATAGCCTTGTGGACTGCTGTTGAATTGCCAGAAATGGGTTTGGCCGGGTCTAAGAAAAAATATGCAACCTGCTTGCACAGTGTAGGTTTCAAAATCAATTTCATGTAGGCCCGATCCCTGGGTAAAAAGCACACAAAGGAAAAAGTTATGCTTATGGGGTTTGTGAAAATATTCCCTGTTCTTTTTTAAGTGGTGCTCCAAATTATTGCTATAAAAGTCCTCCAATTGGGCTTGGTGCTCAAATTGTTCTATGCCGAGAATTGGAATTGTTTTCATACTAAAGGCCTTCATGTCCGAAAAGTACAAAAAATAGGGATAATGGGATAATATAATCCAAAACTATTGGGACTAACTTTGCCTACATAATTTTAGTACAAAATAATGATTTTAAGTATAATAAGGGGGAAGTGTCCCCATTGTAATAAAGGGGACATATTTAGCTCTAAGGGGAGTTCAATACTTTTTAGAATGCCGGAAATGGGTAAAAGGTGCAAAAATTGTAATTATAAGTTTGAAGTGGAACCCGGTTTTTTCTTTGGGGCCATGTTTGTTAGTTATGCCTTGGCCTGTGCCGAAATGATCGCCTGTTTTGTGCTTACCTGGGCCATTCTTAAAATCCCGATTGCTTATATATTTTTATGTGTGGTAAGCATAGCCCTGCTTAGTAGTGCCTTCAATTTTAGGTTATCCAGGACAATTTGGATGTACTTGTTTTACAAAAAACGCTGACTTATTTTTTAATTTCAATGGTCACCGATCAATTCTCATAAAATAACCCAATTTGGATTTCCTTAATAGAACTCTACTATTCGGGGGATATTGAACGTGACAACGGTACTAAGTCATGGGGTACCTAACTATGCACCAAGTTGGTACCCCTTGTATCAATTTTGAAGTGCTTATTCTTCCCATGTATCTGTTCTAAACGAAGAGGCCGGAAGTCCATCGGTATTGAATAGGCTGCCCTCCTCACAATTCTTAAAGGCATATCTAACGGCCACAGGATTTAATACCCCTTCTGCCCACACGCTTAGGGTCCTGTCCCCGTTTATTTTTGCTTCTGCAGGATGAAAAACTTTATCCGCCCCGGCCACTTCAAAGCCCGATAATGGCCGTCCATAACTGGAGAGTCCGTTCTCATTATACTCAAAGGACAATTTTACTTTCCCATCCTTTATGTCATCTATTGCTTTGTACACCGGACCGCTATACGCAATACCCTCCATGCTGTAATCTTTGGCAAGTGCCCAAAGGGCCAATCTATCTCCCACCAGTTTCTTCTCCCTCGGATGGATAAAATCGCAGTCGCCAATGTCCATTGTTACGGCCATTCCCGTATTTTCAACCGTTTTCATAGTGTGCAATTGCGCTTCCCTAACATAGCCTGAATTACCGCCGTCATAGCCATATGGTGCAATTTGAACAAAGTAAAAGGGAAACTTGCCCTGTTGCCACTTTTCCCTCCAGGTATTGATCATGGTGGGGAACAGCTGGGCGTATTCCTTGGCCTGGTTCCTGTTCGATTCCCCTTGGTACCAAATAGCTCCCTTAATGTTGTACCCTATTAAGGGGTTGATCATGGCATTGTACAATAGGGTAGGGGTACGTTGTGGTGCTCCCTCAGGAAGCTTTTTGGGCAACTCTATGGTATTGAATTCGGAAAGCGTCTCCTTATCCATCCAGGTCTCCACATTGGATCCGCCCCAGGAGGTATGGATCAAACCGATGGGAACATTTAAAAGGCTATTCAACTTTTTTCCAAAAAAGTAAGCGGTGGCACTAAAGTCCCTTACCGTGGCTGGACCGGCCTCGGACCATTGCCCTTCCACATTTTCCAATGGCTCCAAGCTGGTAGCTCTTTTTACGGTAAACAGGCGTATCTGACTGTTTCTGGAATTTAAAATGGCTTCAGCACTGCCATTTATGGGTTGGTTGTTAAATCCTTTTACAGGCATTTCCATATTGGATTGCCCGGAACACAACCAGACCTCCCCGATCATAACATTATTCAGGGTACGCGCATTGCTCCCCTTTATGTTCAGGGTATAGGGTCCGCCATAGGATGGGGTTTGGATCTTCAGTTTCCATTGTCCGTTGGCATTGGCAGTTGTGGTGGATTCTTTTCCCCAACTTCCTATAACCTTAATTTTTGCGTTCGGTTTATCGGTTCCCCAAATGGAGACATCGCTGTTTTGTTGTAGGACCATATGGTCCCCAAAAAAGGCAGGTAATTCAATTTGAGCTAAGGAGACTGTAGCAGTGCTCAATAGCAATGCCAATAGTAAGGTTTTCAATAAATTCATAGTTGTTATAAATAAGGTAATAGGCTGTTATTAAAATGTTCCTCAAAAGGCTACCCTGGAATTTTCCTTAAGGTGAAAGCACTCCGATAAATGTAGCAAATTTTTAGGTTTTCAAGTAAGTTCTATGTTTTATCAACGCTGCCCAGTGTTAGGAGTAGAAGTCCAATTATAATTCAATTGATTTTTTTATCTCCAAGTCTCAGGGCTATGGTTAATCCAAAGCAATTTTATCGATCAACAATATAAAGTTTTCGGTTCTTTTGTTCCCGATCAGGAAAACAATTTCCTCAATGCTATTTTTTGAAAAATTGGGCATGTCCAATTTCCTGCCCCGAAAAGAAGGATACATATCTTTGAGTGAAATTTTGATTTCTTCCCACTCCCCTGAAGTTGGGAAAGTAACGATATAGGAATAATAATTGCTGGAATCGTCCTTTACCCTAAACTGATAATTTTTGCCGTCGCCTTTGAGTTTAATGGTTATGTTACTGTCTTCGGTTACCTGTAGCTTTTCAAACCGGTAACGCACGGAAGAGAATCCACCATTGTTTTCCAAAGAAATTTCCCCCATAAATAGTCCATGTCCATTAGGGCTCAAGGTAAAGCTCCCTACCGACAAGCCTCCCATGACCCCATCATTCACAATTCTCCATTCCTTGATGTTGGAATCTTTATTGAAATCGAAAATTATTTTTGAGGTCATAAGTGTCATAAAAACTAAAGTGGCCAAAAGATACTTCATAATTCACCTTTAGGGTAATTTACGACAACTTAGGCTAAGGACCATATTTAGTTAGGGGACTTGGTTGGCACAAGTCAAAAATTAGACTTTACATTTTTAGTAAATGGACCGCTCCACCTTGTTTTTTATGGGGGGTATGGTCTGCAAGTATTCAAATATGGCCCCGGCTTCGGCATCGGTAAGTTGAGGATAGGGAAGCATGGGGTAGGTCAAGGCCTTTGCACCCTTTTTCTGCCCATACTTCAGTGCATTGACAAAATCTTCCTTAGTCCAATTCCCAATTCCGGTTTCCTTGTCCGGTGTAAGGTTCGATGTCAGCATTACCCGTCCCTGCAAATCCAAGGATTTATTGCCCCCTCCAAAATACCCTTCACTCAATTCAGGATTTAGAAAATCGTTGGTTTTAAAATCGGCCGAATGGCATGAGAAGCAATCCAAGTTATGTGCCAGATATTTGCCCATTTCGACAGCATTATTGCCATTTGGTAAGGGAATTGCCTCTGTGGGCAGAGGCAGTGGCTTAAAGGCAACCCTGCACAGGATTTTGGTCAATAAGGAGGGTTTGGGGGGGATATCCGGAGTGGGATCCGCTTTCACCATAGGGTGGTCCGACCTTAAAAACGCAATAATGGCATTAATATCCTCATCCGCCATATGTGGCAATTTGGCCATATAGGGCGGACTGTATTGACCGTCCCTTTTTATTCCCGTTCTAAGAAGATATACCAGTTCTCCATCAGTCCAGTCCCCAATGCCATAGGTCTTGTCCTGGGTAATATTCTGGGAATAGATTTCTCCAAATTCCGGTGGGGCATCCATCATTTTTTGCCCGGTAAGTTTGTTGGTTCGATGGTTCAAATGGCAGCTGGCACATAACATAACGGCCAATTTTTCGCCCCTGGCCAAAGCTTCGGGACTACTATTTGCCTTGAAATCAATTTTTTCCACATCATAGGAAGGAATATCGTTGGCACTGATAAAGATCATTGCAATAGCAATTAATAGAACAATAACTCCTAGGCCGATACCTACAATTTTAAATACTTTTTTCATCTTAATTATAATTAATTAAACAAAGTGTACTCAATATGTGGGAACGTTTTATTTCTTTTGAAATCCTTATCTGCACGCCTTGGCCAGTAATCCTTACATCGGTATTATTTAACGGGATACACCCTAGTATTTGTTCAATATTCAGTTCTAAAAATGTTGGGGATTTATTTTGCGAAAGTATTTTATCATATGTTGTACATTGGTCATCCAGAGGGCCTAGTTGTTGGTTAATATCACTATATACTACGTGGTCCGTATTAAAATTAGTAAATTTTTCGATTTAATCGATATTGAATTTTTTAGCAATCTAATTTCAATCGGATAGTTGTTGAAGTTTTCTAGCGCCTATATTCACTTCTTTTTATAAATGGGCAAAGTGAATCTAATCTTATGGAAGCTTTAACTGGTGTTTTATTTTGTTAATAGTTAATCTGCCCAATATCCATTTTAAATTATGTTGGACTTAAAAGAATAAGGCTTGGGGAGAGGCTAACGAAGTAGTGCTGAAACTTATACGCGATTTTAGAAAATAATTGCAATTACACCATCCTTAAACCCAAAACGTTTTTGGAGGTTCAATTGAAAGATTTTGCCTTTTCCAAAGCCTCATTGATATTCTTGAAGATATATTCTTCTTCCAATACAGAGAACATTTCGTTCTTCTCAAAATCCTTTTTGGTCTCTTCGTTGATCCCGGATAGAATTACTTTTATACCCTTGGCCCTGTACGTTTTTATAATCTCCTTTAAGCTCTGATATCCGGTGGCATCGATCAACGGAACATACCGCATTCTTATAATAATGACCTTGGGTTGTAAATGGGTATTGGATATGGTTTCCTGAAATTGTCTGGCAGCACCAAAAAACAAGGGTCCATTAATTTCATATAACAGCACATTTTTAGGGAGCTCCAGTAGTTCATCGTCAAACAAATGTTCGCCGTTAATATTATCCGAAGTAATTTTTTCAACCAGTACCGCCTCGCTCATTCTTTTCATAAACATAAAACTGGAGAGTACAATCCCAATTTCAATGGCTATAACAAGATCAAAAATGACCGTTAGGAAGAAGGTGCTAAGTAGAATGATGATATCCATTCTATTTCCCTTTAAAATCGATTTAAATTGTCGCCATTCGCTCATATGATAGGCCACGACCATTAAAATTCCCGCCAAACAGGAAAGGGGTATCAACTTGGCATAAGGAGCAAATAAAAGCATTATGGACAAGAGAACCAATGCGTGTACTATACCCGCAATTGGGGTTCTACCGCCATTCTTTACATTGGTGGCAGTTCTTGCTATGGCCCCTGTGGCGGGGATTCCCCCAAAGATGGCCGAGAATATATTGGCACCGCCCTGCGCTATCAATTCCATATTGGAACGATGTTTTCCGCCTATCATGGAGTCCGAAACCACAGCGGACAGCAGGGATTCTATACCACCTAATAGGGCAATGGCAAAAGCAGGCTGTATAAGGGACTTTACAGTGTCATAATCTACATTGGGAAGGCGGGGCATGCTCAAATGATTCGGGATTTCCCCAAAATTGCTTTCAATGGTATCCACTGGTATCCCAAAAACCTGTACCACAATTGTGGACAGTAGGATGGCAACTATAGAACCCGGTATTTTCTTTATCAGTTTTTGAAAATATAGGGTTATGATGACCGTTCCGGCAGCGATTGCAATGGCATACCCATTGATCTTGTCCAAATTTTCAAAATATACCGCCCATTTATCCATAAAGTCGGCCGGTACCTTCGCTATCTGAAGTCCAAAAAAATCATTGACCTGGGAAGAAAAGATAATCAGGGCGATACCACTGGTAAAGCCTACTATAAGTGAATAGGGAATAAATTTTAATAGGTTCCCCAATCGGGCAAGTCCCAGGCCTATGATGATAAATCCGGCCATAAAGGTGGCTATGGTAAGGCCATTTATTCCATGCTCTTGAACAATACCGTATACGATTACGATAAAGGCTCCAGTTGGCCCCCCAATTTGGACCCGACTACCGCCGAAGGCCGAAATTATTATTCCGGCAATAATGGCCGTAATTATTCCCTTTTCCGGCGATACTCCGGAGGCTATTGCAAAAGCGATCGCCAAGGGAAGGGCAACGATGCCCACGATCAATCCAGAAAGTATGTCTTTTGTAATGGTTTCCTTGGAAATTCCCTCCTTTAAAAGTGAGAACAACTTAGGAATAAATTCTTTGTTCATATAGGAATCAAATGGTAGTCAAAGGTATTCAGTGAGGTACTCAAAGTATATTACATTTTATAATAATAAGAGAGGATAAACCTAGGGTGATTTTTTCTTTTGAAATATGATAATGGTCATTTTATATCCTTGTAACATCATAATATTAATATTGGGCAGTCCTATTTTTTATTTAGGATTGAGGAGTTGTGGATACGGTGGCCGTGTCATTTTTTTCTAGGTTTATGGTTATGTAGGAATAGGGCAGCACGCCATTGGCTACTTGGGTACTGGCTGTTTTTTCTCCATTTACAAAGAGAAATTCATGGGTACCGGGTATTTTAGCGGTCCATTTTATGGTTTCCCCATTTATATTATGGGCTATGGTTTTGGTCTTTCCAAAATGTTTTACACCAATTTTATTGGATAATAAGGGAACGTTGGCCATTTCGGCCCATTCCAAATCTTTTTCCAACCTGGAAAAGCTTACAAACCCATTGTTAGCTGCATCTGCCTCTATGCCCATCAACCCTCGGGTTAAATGCTCTATTACCGTATAGGAATTCTCGGGATAGGCCCTTCGGGGGTTTTGAACGCTGCACAAATTTATGATCATCCTGTTGGCCAGTTCCGATTTGCCATTTTCATAAAACATAATAGGCAAATAAGATTTTAGCTCCACAATTAATTTGTTGAAGTTGGCCTCGTATTTCCCTACCAAATTCAAAATTTTGGAATTGTCCTTAATGGTATCAAAATAGAATAGGTAATGCAGAAAAGCCTGATCTTTCCCTACCATAAAATAATCGAAGCTTCCATCGTCATAAAGAATGGAACGATATTCCTGTTTTTCGTTATCGTACCAAAATTGATCTAGGAATTCCTGTTCCTGATTGGCCTTCTCCAAGTATTCGGAAGATAGGGACAGGTCGCCTCTAAGTTTTAGCATCTCTGCGTAGGCCTTGTAAGCGGCTATTATGGAAGCGGTCATATCTATTCCCAGCATAGTTTCCCCTCTGCCACCTTCATTATAGGAAGGGATTCCCCTCTTATTTCCAAACCTACTATTTTCCGGATTGTCGGGCGTATGCAGGGATCGGTTTCTTTCCAGGGTTTCGCGGTAACCTAAATCCCAGTGATCCAAATATTCGTTGAGACTTAATTCATAAAAATTTATTAGATCCGGGTTCTCCAGGTATTCTTTGTTTCCGGTCCATTTATAAAGTCGATTGGCAGTAAATGTAATATCAAAGTTTGCCGGCAGGTTATACCAAAAATCTTGATCATTTTCGTAATCTACCGGGGCAGGTTTGTTATACCTGTTAATTTCCCAATAGCTACAGTAATCCTTTTCCTTACTAATGTTTTGGGCAAACTTTAGAAACATATTATAATTGTGTTTTCCCAATCCTAAAATTTCCGCACCAATTGCCTGGTGGGAAACATCCCGCATGCAGAACGCTTCCCGATCGGGTAGGGCAGCCTCATACCAATACCCAACTGGGTCATTATTGTCATGGGCGTAGGACAAGGCCTTGTTTTTGGCCCAGTTGAAAGCTTTGTTCAATTCTTTATCGGAAGAAACGAATATTAGTTCCCTGGTAGGTTTTTCGGGCGATTTTTGGGATGTGTCATTGCAACTCCCCAATATAGCGCACAATAAAAGTATTGGAAAGTATTTTAAGGTGTTGGTTGGACTTGTTTGCATTTTTTTAATTTAATTTCTGGTCTAGAGTTTGGTTCAGGGATTGGCCTAACCAATTTTTAAGTTCATCTATTCCTTTTTTTGTTCAATTCCGCCCTTCTCATCGGCATGGAGTCTATGGTTCCAAAAAGTTATTCAGCGGTAAGCAATCCGTTTTTTTCAAGTTTATTGCCGCCATCCAGTCCAATCAATACTACTTTGAAATCCATATTTTTTTTTCCAGCAAATTTATGGAATAGGGCAGAGGAGGAAACCCATTCATTTTGTTCGGGATCAACAGCATCTTTGATTAGGGTATAACGCTGAGGCAAAACATGATAGATCAGCATTTTTCTTTCTTTAAGTTCCCTTGGAAATTTATAAAATTCGGCAATTTGATCCTGATATTCCTTAGAATCCTGGTTTTGGGTCATGATTAGTACGACCCTATTTTTCCATAGGTGTTTATTTAGATCTTGTCCATGGGCATAGTTTATCATCAGAATTCCTAAGAAAATAAAGCCGCTTCGTATTATATTATTTTGTGTTTCTACAACCATTTCTTCTTTCTAAAATAGATCAACATTCCAATGGCAATGACTATAATTACGCCCCACATAATAAAATAACTGTATTTATAATGAAGTTCCGGCACAACATCAAAGTTGGTCCCATAAATACCGGCAATAAAGGTCAGCGGAATAAAAATCACGGAAAATACAGTCAGAAATTTCATGATGTCGTTCAGCTTGCTACTAATGGTGGTATGATAGATGTTCAATTGGTCGGACAGTATTTCCCTATAGCTATCCGAAGAGTCGCTGGCGTGATTTATGTTGTCCTGTAGCTCCTTAAAATGCATTTCCGTACTTTCCGTAATAAAATCCGATTCCATTTTTGCAAGGTTCAATATCACTTCCTTGGCTGGTTTAATATTCTTTCTCAAAAAATTCAATTCCCGTTTGTAGGAGTTGATTTCCCCAATAATCTCCTGCCTTGGTTCCAAGAGCAGACTTTCTTCCAGCATTTCAATTTTTTCCCCCAATACGCCAATAATGTAGATGTAGTTATCAATTACAATATCCAACAGGGCAAATAAGAGGTAATCCGTACCGCCGTTCCTAATTCTTCTTTTCTGTTTTCGGATCCGTTCCCTAACTGGTTCAAAGACGTCCCCTTTGGTTTCCTGAAAGGAAATCAAAATCGATTCGGTCAATATCAAACTCAGGTTTTCAACATTTATGGTATCGGAATTGGGGGCTTGTTGCAACATTTTTATGGAAATATAAATGCAGTTGTCGTATTCCTTGATCGTTGGTCTTGCCTGGGTGTTCATTACATCTGCCAAGACCATACGGTCAAAATTGAATTCATTCGCAATGCCCTCAATAATTTCGGTATTGTGGAGTCCGTCTATATTAAACCAGGTAACTGTGTCCTTTTCCTGATATTTTAATACCTCCTTTACCGTCTTTATGGTTTCTTCTGCCAAGCTATTGGCATCAAAATCTATTATTCTGAGCAGTACTTCATTAATTTTTTTATCACCACGGAAGATAAGTTGATCAGGTGAAGTCCCTATTTCCTCCTTTGATTTTTTTAAGAATCTTGCCATTTTTATTTTTTTGTTGATCACATCGTTCTATGTTGATTGGGTTCATTTTCTAGAACCTGGCTGTTCATTTTTAGGGATTATTTCTGTATGGCCCGACTTAAAGTGAAGGTCCATTTGGGGAAAGGGTATTACAATCTTGTTTTCACTGAATTTCCGGTTGATGATCTTTCGGATATCACTTTTTACCTTCTCGATCCGAAATACATTTTCGCTAAAAAACAGCACCTCAAAATCCAAGGAGGAATTGCCGAAATTTATAAAGCGGCCCTCTATCATTTTGCTATCATCAAAATCAGGATGTTCCAAAACACTTTCCTCCAGTATTCTGACAACAAGATCAACATCACTACCATAGGCCACTCCAACACCTATTTTGAAACGGGTTTTTTTCTTCTGGTGACTCCAATTGATGACCTTATTCGTAGTTATCAATGAATTTGGTATAATTATGGAAATATCGTTTCTGTTAAGTCCCCGCGAAGTTCTTAATCCAATTTCCTGTATTTCCACTATATCCCCATCTATTTCCAGGACGTCGTTGATTTTGATCGATTTCTCCGAAAGTAATATTATGCCAGAGATTACATCGTTGAAGGTTTGTTGCAGGCCCAATCCCACACCCACCAATAGAGCAGCGGAGCCGGCAATTAAAATGGTGACCTTGATGCCCACGGATTCCAATATAAAGCCAAAGGCAATTACCCATATAACATATTTAATGATTTGATATAGGGCATAAGTGTTTCCCTTATCCAGGTGCAACCCCTTATAGCGCCGAAATAGGGCCGATTTTATGAGCTTCAATATTACCCTGGTAATTAGAATTATTAATAGAATTATAACCAGGGTGTATACTTTTATTTTATAATCCCCAATACTGATCAGATTAAAGTCCAATAACTTACTTAGCGTATCCATTTCATTTTTTTAGGGCCACCGGATGCCTTGCCAAGAAGTTCAGCTTGTGCAGAGGGAGGGTAGGAGCGTTGGTTTTATTATACTGAAATATAGTGAAATCCCTTGAACTATCCTCAGGAAAATGAGCCTTAGAGCGGAAAATGAACATCGCTTCCTTAGGTGGGTTTAGGACTAATTAAAAAGCGACAATGTTCTTATTATCCTTATTTTTTTTGGAAGGATTTAGGTTTTAGAAAAGTACTTATACCAATTCTTTAGTTCTTAAGTGGCATGGTCAAATTAGGGACAATGGTTTTCATGGCCTCCTCTGTGTCAATATAGGCCAGTAAATCCCTAAGGGAAACCACCTTAAAATTGTGATCTGACAGATACTGTAGATATTCCTTGAATAAGTTTGGCGGGGTATTTACCCATGGATGTTCCACATCCGGTACGCCGTGCAGGGTAAGCACTGTGATCTTGCCGTTTTTGGCTTCGCCCATAGCGGCTTTAATTTCACTTTTATTACCCGCATTGGTCGCCCAACTAGGGATTAAAAATGGATGGTCTGTTAAAGGGTCGTATGCCCTGCTGCCCCCGGCCCTGGCAAAACGGTAACTTTTTTCTTCCAAAAACTTAAGTACATCGGCATTTAGTCCGTAACCGGGATAGGCAAAGTTTTGTGGCGGGGTTATCCCCAGGGAATCACATTTATTTTCTATATATTCCAACTCTGCATTAAATTGTGATTGGGAGAGCTTGCTAACATTGGCATGGGTATGGGTGTGATTGGCCACTTCAAAACCCATTTTGTCCAATGCTTTTATCTGTCTCCAATTCATATACAGGGTACTGTCCTTATAATTTGGAGGAAATTCGCATACAAAGAAGGTAGCCCCAAAACCGTACTCCTTCAAAAGAGGGGCCACCACCGTATACTGACTCGCCGGGGCATCATCAAAAGTGAGCACCAGCAATTTATCGGGTATTCCCTTTTTCAATATTTGTGCATGGCCAAATAAAAAAAGATTAAGGGCAAATAGGACAAGGATGTTTTTTATCATGAAAAATTAGGTCTTGGTTAAATTTAGGAAATTTTGTTCAGTAACTATACCTACTCAATTATACCAGACAGCATATCGCCCCCTCCTTAATTCCAAGGCCAGACCTTCCTCTATTTCCAACGCTTCCGCTCTGGTCAGAACAGGATCTATATGATTGTATAGGCTAGGCCTTAGATAAAGCCCGTATTTCTCCACAATGTTGGACGATAATTTATGTCCCTTCTTGTTTCTATATCCGGTCTTGTGCTGTTCAAATCGCTCCTTGGGGGTTTTGGAGGTCATACCCACATAAAGGCATTCCAATACTCCATTAAATTGGGGATTGGCTGCCCTAAACTTGGCATTCTCTGTAAAGACACGTTTGGATAATTCCACTACATAGACTCGGTAAAGGGTTTTGGACATGGTAGAATATTGATATTTGGACGTAAACTAAGTAAAATTCAAATTAATTTAAAGGCAAATTTTCCATATTGCCCTCTAATTACCAATTTTTTTACGAATTTTAAGGAGTATAAAGTGCAAATCAAATCTATTGCAAATCCAAAAAATCAATCTTAATAATGAAAAAAGAACCAAACAAACCCTCACCAATTACGCGAAGATCTTTTATTAGTAAAACAGGCGTTGCCGCTGCCGGAATTACCATTCTACCGAGTAATGTTATTTCGGGATTAGGGCATAAAGCGCCCAGTGATAAACTGAATATAGTTGGGGTAGGAGTAGGAAGCATGGGGTTTGGCAACCTTAGAAATTTACAGACCGAAAATATTGTTGGATTGTGTGATGTGGATTGGAAATATGCAAAGAATTGTTTTGATCACTTTCCCAAAGCGAAGAAATACAAGGATTTTAGAGTGATGTATGACGAGATGGGCAACGACTTTGATGCTGTTCTGGTAGCTACTGCCGATCATACCCACGCTATTGTGGCTGCAGATGCCATGGTCCGCGGAAAACACGTTTATGTGCAAAAACCGCTTACCCATTCCGTTTATGAATCCAGATTACTGACCAAATTGGCCAAGCAGCATAATGTGGCCACCCAGATGGGGAATCAAGGGGCATCCGGAGAGGGAGTGGCCAAAACCTGCGAATTAATTTGGAGTGGTGCCATAGGGGATATCACCAAAGTAGAATCCTTTACGGACAGGCCCATTTGGCCACAGGGAGTGAATCCCCCTGCCCAAGGACAATGGGTCCCCGATACTTTGGATTGGGACCTGTTTACAGGCCCTGCAGAGTTGATACCCTACAATCAAGTGTACCACCCGTGGAACTGGCGAGGATGGTGGAATTACGGTACGGGGGCATTGGGGGATATGGCCTGCCATATTCTACATCCCGTATTTGAGGCCCTAAAATTAGGCTATCCTACTAAAGTTCAGGGAAGTTCCTCCCTACTCTTGAAGGACAGTGCCCCAACGGCACAGTCCGTACAAATGATCTTCCCTGAACGCGGAAGAAAAGGTAAAATTAAATTGCCGGAAGTAGAGGTGAACTGGTATGACGGGGGTATTAAACCAGATCTACCTGCCAATTGGCCTAGTGGCAAAAATCCTAATAAGTCTGGAGGTGGTACATTCTTTTATGGTACCAAAGGTATTATACATGCTGGATGTTATGGGCTGGATCCGGAAATATTGGGTAGGGACATGCCAAAAGTTGCTGAGACCGAGCGCCGTGTAGAAAAGGAGATGGGACTCGACTGGGGCAAAGGGGCACATGAAATGGATTGGGTAAGGGCCTGTAAGGAAAATCCGGAGAATCGCAAACCCTGTACCTCCGATTTTTCAGAAGCCGGTCCCTTTAACGAAATGGTCGTTATGGGAGTACTAGCGGTAAGGTTGCAATCCTTGAATAAAATTTTGAACTGGGATGGGGAGAATATGAGATTTACCAATATAGGGCAGGATGAGACTATAAAGACTGTAATCCGTGACAATTTTGTAATGAAGGACGGACGTCCAAAATTTGAAAAGGAATGGACAGAACCATATTCTGCAAGCGAGTTTGCTGCCGAATTGATAAAACATACCTATAGGGACGGTTGGAAGTTACCGGATATGCCAGCATAAAAAATAAATTTTATCATATACGAAAGGGGAGGGGCAGTGGCTTCTTCCCTTTTTATGTATTGGCATCATCCGGATTGCAGTTGGTCAAGTTAGCAGTGTACTTCTGGAAAGCATTGCACTTACCACTTTGCCGAAAGTCCTACTTCATGGAGTGTATGCCGATCATATTGCCTTCGGTATCGCAAGCCAGAACCATAGCCCCATAATCGCCCAGGGAAACTTTGGACTTAACTACTTTTCCGCCTGCAGCTTTTACCCTCGATTCTTCCACACTGCAATCCTCGCTCATGAAATAGACAATTGTACTGTTGTTGCCAGCTTTAAATCCATCCATTTTGACCAAGGCTCCGGAGGCACTGTTCATGGATTCCATATTGGCCGGAAAAAATAGCATTTTCATACTGTCTTCGGCAGAAGCTGGCATGGGCATTTCATTAAGTTCAAGTTGAAATACGGTTTCGTAAAATTTTTTGGCCCGATCTAAGTCATCGACATAAATTTCGAACCAAACCACTGGGTTTACATTTTTCATAGTTTTATAATTTATTGTTTGATAAGACTTCCGGAGTTAATAAGGGTGTTCAAAATGAATGGGTCAAGGTTCATAGATCTTGGTTTAACTAATATATCAAAAAATCCCCAAACTTTGGATATAGAGCTATTAGCACTGCAAAAAGTTGGTTTGGGTTTATAATCTTACAGTGTAGACGGTATTTGTAGGTAAGAGCCAATTGTTAGTAAACAGTAAACAGTAAGTAGTAAGCAGTAGTCTGTAAGCAGTTTTAAGTAGTCAGATGACAGTAATCAGTGTTCAGAGCTATGAGCCTAGACAAAAAAGAGTCCAGTTTCTAGGCTCTATTAGCAAGGGTTCTATATCCAATACATTTATATCGCACTATCCCCTTGCTCTTAAATCTTTACAAGTATGACCTCAACCGACATTTTGTAAGGCCATTGTGGATGATTTGCTCCTTTTTCAAATTTTATAACCAATAATTTGGTATCTTTAGGAGGCTGGTTGTCATATAAATATGACCTATGATGAGTCACTATACGTGTACTTTTGCCCAGCGTTGACCAATTTCCCCCCCCCCGACCTAAAACTGAGAAATTATGCCACTATTCATGGATCGACATTATATTGAAGGAGCCACTCCGGAAGAGGTGGCCAAAGCTCATCATGAAGACATGAAAATTCAATCAAGGCACCATTGCAAGGCACTGACCTATTGGCATGATGAGGAAAAGGGCGTGGCTTTTTGTCTTATTGAAGCCCCATCGGCTGCTGCCGTACGAGGGATGCATAAAGAAGCTCACGGTCTTATTCCCAACCAGATAATTGAAGTTGACGGTTCGGCCGTAGCCCAATTTCTTGGCAGGGTAATCGACCCAGAAAAAGAGGACGGTAAACCCATGACCGAGAGTCCATTTAGGGCAATTATGTTTATTGATATGGTAAGTTCCACAGATATTACCAAAGCCTTGGGAGATGCCAAGGCCCTTGACCTGGTGCATAGTTATCGCGATGTAGTCCGCAAGGCACTTGTAGATCACGGAGGGCGTGAAGTGGATAGGGCGGGAGATGGATTCCTGACAAGTTTTAGATCGGCCTATACCGCTTCAGTCTGTGCTGTGGAAATCCAGCGCCAATTATCCAAATACAATGAATCCCGAGAGGATGGCATTTTGCTCCAGGCAAGGATCGGTATTGGTGCAGGAGAACCGGTACAGGATGGTGATGCGCTATTTGGCTCAACAGTGAACATAGTAGCCCGTATCTGCAGTTATGGCGATTCGGGTCAAATTATTACAGCCAAGGTGGTCAAGGATCTTTGTATTGGTAAGGGTGTCTCCTTTACCTCCTTGGGTCCTAAGCTGCTAAAGGGCTTCGATGAACCAGTAGATTTGGAACTTATAGAATGGTGAGATGTTTTTGAACAGTGTAGAGTAGTCAGTAGTCAGTATTCAGTATTCAGTAAGCAGTATTCAGTAAGCAGTATTCAGTATTCAGTATTGTACGTCCCTGATATAGGTTGAACCAAGACAAAAAAATCTAAAATTCTGTTTCTAGTAGCGAAGCGGTATAGTTTCTGTTCATTAAAACTGTACTATGGATGTTGCCAAAAGAAGTTACATACCCTCCACTGGTCTCGGTATTTATTTGTACTTTTTCCCTGCCAAAACAACACCCTTAAGTTGAACCTAGTTTTTAAACCACATATAATGTGGCCTAATTATTCCAAAGGCTTATCTAACTACCTCTCATTGTTGATATGTTTTGTTGGTGGGACTTTCATTTCCTTGGCACAGCAAGAGATGAATACTGCTGATAGGAGTACTCTTCGCAACCAAATTGGATTACGGCACGACAATGATTTTATATTGCTGACTGATCGGTATTATACGGCTGGGCTGTTTTTAACGTACAGACACCGACTTGAAAAGGGCATTTTTAATTCCCAGAGCGAACAGCTTAGCTTTTCCATAGGTCAGGAAATTATAACGCCCTCATATCTTATGACAGATGACGTTCAACTACTGGACCGTGCCTATGTTGGATTTTCGGCGCTTAGGTCTGGATGGTCCTATGTGGGGAGCAACCATATGATAGAGGCAAAATTACTTCTCGGAATAGCAGGCAAGGCCTCTGGAGCAGGAAGAGTACAAAGGTGGTACCACCATTATGTCATAAAAACCGAAACTCCGACCTGGGTAGGAGAAATGGAGAATAGTGTTCATTACAACCTGTACACCAAATATCTGTATGAATGGCAGTTGGCGCCAAACCCGTTTAGTATTCATATTGCGGCACAGTCCCAATTTGCATTTGGCACCAGGGATATCTACGTGCACCCGGAGTTGGTGGCTTATTTTGGAAAGAGAAACCCTTTATCCTCTAGTATAGCCCACAATCAAATTGGATCTACGGATAGTGAAGTTTTTTTTGCCCTTCGAGCTGGATATAGGGTGGTGGGACACAATGGCTTATTGGAAGGCAATGCCCTGGGCGATGATTCCGTTTTGTTGATCGACTCCAAGAATACCGTAGTATACGCTGGTTTCGATTTTCAATTCCGTTACGGGCGAAACGAATATTGGGTAGGGGTGCGCCATAATTCGCCAGAATTCGAGCACGCCAGACCCCATAAGTATGTTATACTTTCCTATACAAGGGGGTTCTAGGGCCTAGGGGCAGTTTTCAGTAATCAGTGGCTAAATCTTTAAAGTTCAAAGTTTAATGTACTAGGTATTTACGGAGATTGAGCGGAGTCGAAATCGAAGTATTGGGTTGTGAGTTATCAGTATTCAGTGGTCAGCAGCTGAAACAATGTACAGTGAACAATTTACAATTAGCAATGAACAATGCAATGTTTAAAAGTTGAAAGTCGTCACTTCGAGTCTAGCTGTCGTTAGACAGGCCTGCCTACCGGCAGGTAGGTGATCCGACAGAGGAGGATTGTATTGAGAAGGGCTTTCAGTTTAATGTTCAAAGTTTAAAGTTGAAGGTTCAATGTTTGTCCATGCCTATATAGCATTGACCGCTTTTAGGTTGATATTTCATTGTTAAATATAGTTATTGTATTCCACTTTAAAGTGGTCAACCTATATCAGGGACGTACAACCGTCACTTCGAGTGATTTTGCATAACGAAGTGGAGCAAAATTGTATCGAGAAGGGTTTTCAGTGAACAATTTTCAGTGAACAGTAAACAGTTTTTAGTAAGCAGTGGTCAGGAGCCATGTGTTAGGAGCAAATATACATTGGTCCAGTTTCTAGGTTCCAGAAGTGCAGCGTTCTAGATTCCTATTTCCTAATTGTTCTTGGAATTCGCTGTCAATTTAAATTATCTGGTTTTGGGAACTTTCTCATTGGGGAATATCGCTTATAGCTATCAAATACTTCGGGATCGGGACCTACAATACGTGGGTCATTGGATTTTTTGAGTTCCCCCAATAGTTCGGTTTTCAGGGCCTCTTCAATCTTTTTGAATGAGGGTGTTCCCGATAAGTTTTTTAAACAAGAAGGATCTTGCTGTACATTGTAAAGTTCATACTCTGGACGTTTATCTACGGCTAAATCGAAATAGGGCAAAATGGATTCATCCCCGTAATTTTCTATTAGATAGGTTTTTGTTGGACAATCATCTATATCGGTATAGGCACTGCCATTTATGTAGGTGTTGTTTTTATCCAGTCCATGCATGGGAAGTAATTGTGTGGTGTCATTTTCTGCAAATTTTTGTGGAGCACCTGCTGGCCACCTGTCGGGTTTCATGTTCCAAATAAAAAGAAAATCTCCTTTTCGGACGGACCTTTGAGGGTAGCCCCAATTCAAATATCTCGACGAGGAGTGTCGTTCCCTCCCGGAATATGCCGTTCTTTCCGTTTTGGACAATACACCTCTTTCCTTTGATTGCAATAGTTCCAGTATACTTTTTCCGGTAATTGGGAGCATTCCTTTAGGGGAGGTATTGGTAACCTCAAGAATTGTCGGCGCCAAATCAATAAAACCAATAGGATCGTCGACAACCCTATTTCCTGGAAATTCCTTGGGGTACCTAACGGCAAAAGGAACATGAACACCGTACTCATAGCTATTTGCCTTGGCACGGGGAAAGGGCATGCCATTATCGGCCGTTACAATAACAATAGTATTTTCCAATTCTCCAATGTTATCCAAATATTCCAGCATTCTTTGAAGATGAAGATCAAACCATTCAATTTCAACTACATAATCCAATAAATCTCCCCTTATCTCGTCATTATCGGGAAGAAATTCTGGCACCTCCACATCCTCCAATTTTTTGGACATGTTTTTCCAGGACCCTTTTTCATAGCTTCTATGTGGTTCATAACCGCCATACCAGAAAAAAAATGGTTTTTCCTTTTTAATATTTTCTACAAAATATTGGAAATTTCCAAAGTAATCGGTAGTGTTGATGCCTTTTGCAAATCGCTCGTCGTTTTGCTCTTCATATCTAATTTCACTATGCGAAATTCCAGCGGCATCATTTTTTCGCCAAAGCGAATCTGCTTCCGTACGGGCATATTGGAAAGGGCCAACTCCCTTTCCCGTTCTGCCTGTGGCATATCCATTTTCTTCAAGCAGATCCACAAAGGGCACATACTTTTGTAACCAAGCTGAAGCATGTTGTCCGGCCTGTTCATTTTGCCAATGGTGTCTGCCCGTTATAATGGCACTTCTGGAAGGTGCACAGCCAGGCGAGCCGGCATAAGCGTTGGAAAAATAGACCCCCTCACGGGCAATCCTGTCAAAGGCTGGGGTTTTAACAAATTTTGATCCTTCATAACTGGTATGGAAAAATGACTGGTCATCACTTATTGCAAAAAGGATATTGGGACGCTCTTGTGCTTTGGCGTTAAAGCCCAATCCTATAATTGACGATACTGCGAAACAAAATACTATTCTTGAAATCATACTTTTCTATCGTTCAAGGCTTGCTTTATACTGGCGGCTTTGTCCATATCCGATCCCGCTAACCATATTTTTAGGGTCTTCCCAGCCAGTTTAATATTTAGATGCGTTCTGTTTCTAAATCCCGGTTCAAAGGGGACTGTCCAGAAAAACGGAATGTAACTTAGGAGAGATAGCAACCAGGCTTTTTTTAATTGGACCGACTTTAAACTGCCATAGTCATAGCTGCCATTGTTCTTTGGAGTTAGCTGGTCAACTATTTCGAACATATCTTTTTGAAGGCTAATATCCAGTTTTGGGCTATTCCTTAAAGTAATTGTTTCGTTCATGTTCTTACTGGAATTTAATTTATTGGTCTCAAAAATAGTTTAAACTATGCACTTTAGTGCATTTCGCTTTAGCTTCTAAAAATACGTACTTTTACTGGAATGACGGAACAACGAAGTAATGGACATACGGTTTCTCGGCTTAGCGTACATATCGTCTGGTGCACAAAATACCGATACGCTGTTTTAAAGGGTGACATTCAGATACGTTGCCGTACTTTGCTGATACAGATTTGCGAAGCTGAGGATGTAACTATATTGAAAGGAGTTGTTTCCAAAGATCACGTTCATATGCATTTGGAGTATCGACCCTCCTCAAGCGTAAGCGGTTTGGTAAAGAAGTTGAAAGGGCGTAGTTCACGAAAGCTTCAACAGGAATTTCCTGAGTTGAAAAAGCGGTATTGGGGCAGGCATTTTTGGGCAATAGGATATGGGTGCTGGAGTACGGGCAATATAACGGATGAGATGGTCAATGATTATCTTGAGCACCACAGAAAGCCCGAAGATGTTGATAACAGTAACTTTATAATTGAGCGATGAACATTGGGCGACTTTAAGTCGCGAGCTTAAACTATGGACATTTCAGTCCATAGTGGTTAATTTTTTGTAAAAAGCATTACTATATTTTAATGCAACAGTATTTCAGTGATCGGGAATACCCCCGAGCGAAAATTCATCATTGATGACTTATTATGCTACTCCAGCATCCGTTGGGCCCCCAATAATCTTTATGCTCTAAGTTCTTGGAATTCCTACTATTTTTAATTGGGTTCAATCTATATCATTACTTAATTAACGTGAGTTCGACATAAAAATAATTTCAAGGCATTGATTTCGT
>TARA_R100000935_G_scaffold58519_1_pt1 | contig 39970 bp, 41 predicted proteins | sample TARA_R100000935 | Tara Oceans TARA_R100000935 (sample SAMEA2621502) | marine metagenome | biome: marine biome (ENVO:00000447); feature: surface water layer (ENVO:00002042); material: "saline water (ENVO:00002010), including plankton (ENVO:xxxxxxxx)" | depth 5 m
CGGCGTCCTCGTCCTCGACGAAGAGGATGCGGCCGGCGCCCGACAGGTCGCGGGCCACCGTCTTGGCCTTGACCACGGGGGCCGGCGCCGGAACGCCGATGGCCGGCTGATAGACCGGCAGGAAGATGCGGAAGGCCGAGCCCTCGCCGGGCTTGGAGGCCACGGCGATCCAGCCGTCGGACTGCTTGACGATGCCATAGACGGTGGCCAGGCCCAGGCCCGTCCCCTCGCCCACCGGCTTGGTGGTGAAGAAGGGGTCGAAGATCTTGTCCAGCACCTCGGGCGCGATGCCGGGGCCGTCGTCGGAGACCTCGATCAGGGCCTGGTCGCCCTTGGCGCCGGTATAGCCCAGCGCGGCCGCCTCAGCCTCGGTGACACGGGCGGTGCGGATGCGCACGGTGGTGCCGCCATAGGCGCGCACGGCGTCGCGGGCGTTGACCGCCAGGTTCATGACCGCGGTTTCCAGCTGGCCCCGGTCGACGCGGACATGGGGCAGGTCGCGGCCATATTCGGTGTCGACGGTAACGTCCTCGCTCAGCACCCGGCGCAGCAGGACCTCGAACTCGCTGATCAGTTCGCCAAGCTCGAGGATCTCGCGCTGGACGGTCTGCTTGCGGGAGAAGGCCAGCAGCTTGCGCACCAGGTCGGCGGCGCGGTTGGAGGTCTGGCGGATCTCGTTCAGCCCCTCGTAGGAGGGGTCGCCCACCGGGTGCCGGGCCGCCAGGCTGTCCAGCTGCATCAGAATGGCGGTGAGCAGGTTGTTGAAGTCGTGGGCCACGCCGCCGGCCAGCTGGCCGATGGCCTGCATCTTCTGGCTCTGAGCCAGCTGCAGCTCCATCTGCTTCTGGTCGGACACGTCCACCAGATAGGCGACCCAGCGGCCGCCGGTGCGCGACAGATAGAGGTGGGCGATCTTGGCCGGGTCGCGGGACAGGCGGACCTCAAGGGCGCCTTCGGCCCCTTGCGCCATGCGCTGGGCGGCGTCCTGGCGCGACTGGGTCTCGACCAGGTCGCCAAAGGCCTGGCCGCGCTGGAAGGGCCCGGCCATGCCGGCCAGGGCCGGATTGGCCTCGATGATGACCGCGTTAAAGGGGTCCTCCCCCTCCAGCAAGGCCGCGCCGAAGGGGGATGCGGCGGCGAACGCGTCCAGCACCTTGGGCGGCGGGGCCTTGGCGCCGACAGCCGCCGTCAGCACCTCCAGCGCCGCGGCCGGCAGGGCCAGGCGCTCGGGCGCGGCGGGCCGCAGGCGGATCAGGAAGCGCCGCGCGGCGCCAGGCGCGCCGACGGGCGCGATCTCGGCGGTGTGGTCGGCGCCTGCGGCGCGCAGGGTGGCGTGGGCGGTCTCGCCCCGGCGGGCGGCGCCCAGGGCGGAAAACAGGCTGGCGGCGGAAGATCCGCCCTTGGGCAGGCGGGGCGCGTCACCCAGCACATCGCGCCAGGCGCTGTTGCAGGCATGGATGCGGCCATCGGCGCCGGCCAGCGCCGCCGGCTCGACCAGGGCCTCCACCAGGCGCTCGGCGCCCGGCTCGGCGTCGGTCGGCGTCTCCAGGGTCGAGCGCAGGACAAAGAGGCCCAGACACGCCACGCCGGCCAGACCGACCAGCAGCATCAAGCCAGCCAAGGTGGCGGGCCCGGCGTTGATCGCCGGTGCTGCGGCGAAGGCCACAGCCATCAGGAAGAACACCACCGCGATGGCGGTGAGCGGGTCAAACCGGCGCGCCGGTTCAGGGCCTTGCGGGGTCTCTGCCATGGCGGACCTGCGGCTTGCCTCTGGACGTGGGGCCGTCCGCCCCACCGAATCATTGAGCATCATACTGCACAAGGCCACCTGAGACCCTTACGAGACCTTTCTGTGGCAGGAAGGTTTTAACCAAACCCTCCCGCAGGCGCTGTTGGGGGCTCGCCAAACGCGGGGCGGACCACCACATTGCGCTCAGGCGCCGGCCAAGGCGCGCGGCTGACAACGCCCGTCCGGGAGAGAATTGATGAGCGACACCACCGACTACGTCCCCCCCAAGGTCTGGACCTGGAACAAGGAGAGCGGCGGCCGTTTCGCCAATATCAACCGCCCCATCGCCGGGCCGACCCACGACAAGGACCTGCCGGTCGGCCGCCATCCGATGCAGCTCTACTCCCTGGGCACGCCCAACGGGGTGAAGGTGACCATCATGCTCGAGGAGCTGCTGGCGCTCGGTCACGGCGGCGCGGAGTACGACGCGTGGCTGATCAATATCGGGGCCGGCGACCAATTCAGCTCGGGCTTTGTGGACGCCAATCCGAACTCCAAGATCCCGGCGCTCGTAGACCGCAGCGGGCCTGAGCCGGTCCGGGTCTTCGAGTCCGGCGCCATCCTGATCCATCTGGCCGAGAAGTTCGGGGCCTTCCTGCCGACCGATCCGGCCAAGCGGGCCGAGTGCCTGTCGTGGCTCTTCTGGCAGGTGGGCAGCGCGCCCTATCTGGGCGGCGGCCTGGGCCACTTCTACGCCTATGCGCCGATCAAGATCGAATACGCCATCGACCGGTTCGCCATGGAGGTGAAGCGCCAGATGGACGTGCTGGACCGCCGGCTCGCCGAGACCGCCTATCTGGGCGGGGATGAGTACACCATCGCCGACATGGCCGTCTGGCCCTGGTACGGCGGCATGGCCAAGGGCCTGCTCTATGAGGCCGGCGAGTTCCTGCAGGTGCAGGAGTACAAGAACGTCATCCGCTGGGCCGACCAGATCGGCGAGCGGGCCGGCGTCAAGCGCGGCCGCATGGTCAACCGCACCTTCGGCGAGCCAGCCAGCCAGCTGCGCGAGCGCCATGAGGCCAGTGACTTCGACACCATGACCCAGGACAAGGTTGAGGCGGCCAAGGAGAAGGCGGGCGGCTGAGGCGCCGCGCCTGTGACCTGCCGCTTCGACGCGGCCTTCCGTCAGGAGCTTTCGGCCCGCCTGCAGACCTTCCCGCGGATCGCCCATCCGCAGGAGGGCCTGAAGGCGGCCGCCGTAGCCATCACCCTGGTGGCGGCCGATGACGGCTCAGGCCAGGCGGCCTTCCTGCTGACCAGGCGGGCTTCGACCCTGCGCGCCCATGCGGGACAATGGGCCCTGCCCGGCGGCCGCTGCGATCCGGGCGAGACCCTGGAGGTCGCCGCCCTGCGGGAGCTGGAGGAGGAACTGGGGCTTTCCCTGCCGCCGGAGAACATTCTGGGCGTCCTGGACGACTATCCGACGCGGTCGGGCTATGCGATCGCCCCGGTGGTGGCCTGGCTGGACGATCCCGGCCAGATCCGGCCCAATCCCGACGAGGTGGCCTCGGTCCACCACATCCGACTGGACGGACTGATGGGCGACCATGCGGTGGACTTCGAGACCATCCCCGAAAGCCCCCGCCAGGTCATCCGCCTGTTGATCGGCGACCAGCACATTCACGCGCCGACCGCGGCCCTGATCTATCAGCTGCGCGAACTGGTGGCCGGCCGCATCACCCGGGTGGCCGAACTCGACCAGCCGGTCTTCGCCTGGCGGTAGAGCTAAGTCTTGAGCGCGTTTCGCACCGATAACCGGTTCCCACTAATCGGAACGCGCTCTAGCGCAGCGGCCTCGCCCGGGGGGGTGGGGCGGCGCGGGCGCCCATGATGAAGCCGATGATCTTGGCCACGGCCTCGAAGTGGGCCGGCGGAATGGTCTGGTCGATCTCGACGGCCGCATAGAGGGCGCGGGCGAGCGGCGGGTCCTCGATCACCGGCACGCCCGCCTCCTCGGCGGCGGCCCGGATGCGCAGGGCGACGGCGTCCAGACCCTTGGCCACGCACTCGGGCGCGCCGGCGCTGCCGGCTTCGTATTTGAGCGCCACGGCGTAGTGGGTCGGGTTCATCACCACCACGGTGGCGGTGGGCACCGCAGCCATCATGCGCCGGCGGGCGCGGTCATGCCGCATCTGGCGCAGCTTGGCCTTGATCAGCGGGTCGCCGTCGGTCTGCTTGTACTCCTCCTTGATCTCGTGGCGGCTCATCATCTGCTTCTTGAGGAAGCGCTGCTTCTGCCACAGCCAGTCGACGCCGGTGATCACCAGCATCAGGGCGATGACCGCAAAGACCAGCTGGCGCAGCACCTCGGCGCTGAAGGGCAGCATGGCCGCAGGATCCAGGGCCGACAGTGTCCGGAACTCGTGAAAGTGCGGCTTGAGCACCCAATAGGACACCCCGGCGACGGCCAGAATCTTGGCGATCGATTTGACGAACTGGGCCAGGCCGTCGGGCCCGAATATCCGCTGGAAACCCGAGAGCGGCGAAACCTTCTTGAAGTCGGGCTTCATCTTGTCAGGCGTGAACAGGAAGCCGTGCTGCACCAGATTGCCGGCCATGCCGCCGATGGCCGCTGTGGCCAGCACCGCAGCCAGGGCCGGGGCGGCCGCCATCATCGCCATGCGCGCCACATTGACCCCGCCCGCCCCCTCCAGGGGAATCTGTTCGGGATGGGCGATGAAGGGCAGCAGGGCGGCGGCCATGGACTTGGCTAGCCAACCGCCGAAGATGGCGATGGCGCCGGCGGAAAAGGCGAGCGCCATCAGGGGGGCCAGGTCCTGGGTCTTGGCCACGTCCCCCTTTTCCCGCGACTGTTCAAGTTTTCGCGGGGTGGCCTCTTCTGTTTTCGATGCCTGGTCGGTGTCAGACATCGATCACAGGAAGTTCGCCAGGAGCGCCCGATAGCGGTCGACCCAGACCATGCCCAGCACGCCGAGACTCAGCGCGAAGATCGACAGGGACGAGAGCACCAGCAGCGGGGTGGCCACGAAGAAGATCTGGAAGGCCGGCATCACCCGGCCCACCAGGCCCGCGGCGATATTGAAGATCAGCGAGAAGACCACCACCGGGGCGGCCAGCTGCAGGCCCAGCGCAAAGGCCTCGGCCGTGGTCTGCACCGCCAGCTGGGCCGCGTCGCCCACCGGCACGTCGCCCCCGAAAGGGAACAGGCGGTAGGAGGAGACGATGGCCGCCAGGAACATGTGATGCAGGTCGGTGACCATGATCAGGGTCACCCCCATCACGGTCAGGAAGGTCGACAGCGAGGTCGACGGCTGGGCCTGACCGGGATTGGCGGTCTGGGAAAAGGCGAGCGTCGACTGGATCGAGACGATTTCGCCGGCGATGCCCAGGGCGGCCAGCATCATCCGCAGGATCAGACCGATCATCAGGCCGATCAGGATCTCGCGGAAGATCTGGGCGAACATGGCGCCGTTGCTGTCGGGCACGGCGCCGACCTGCCCCCCCAGGACCGGGAACATCATCAGGGCGAACAGGAAGGCGAAGGCCAGCCGGATGCGGGCCGGCACCGCCCCGTCGCCGACGCCGGGCATCAGCATCAGCAGGGCGCCGAGGCGGGCGAAGATCAGGCCGGCGGCATAGACCTGGGGGGCCGAGGCATAGGCTTCCATGGCCCCTACATGGCCGCGATGCGCGCGGCGATCTGGTTCATGAAGCTGGCCATCAGCGCCCCCATCAGGGGCAGAAACAGCAGCAGCGACAGGAAGATGGCCACGATCTTGGGCGCATAGACCAGGGTGGCCTCCTGGATCTGGGTCAGCGCCTGCATCAGGCCGATCCCCACGCCGACCACCAGGCCCACGATCAGCACCGGCGCCGACAGCTGGATCGTCAGCCAGATGGCGTCACGGCCAATATCCAGAACCTCGGCGCCATTCATCGCGCGCCCTTTCGAAAAGCGGGGGGAACTGCGCCGCAGGATGGGCGAACGTGGTTAATGAAGGGTGGATTTGGCCTGAAGTCGCCCGCAACGGGCGCCCGCTCAAAGGCGAGCCTCGGGCGGTTCGCTTCTAAGCCTAACCCGTGTTGATGGCGCACCTCTGATGCCGGTCATGTCCACGGATGAAGGGTCGACGGAGAGACTTGGCATGGCATGGCATGGCAAAGCAGGGTCGCGCCAAGGTTGCGCATTAACCTTGACTGTCACGAGGAGATTGAAGCCGCTCTCGACCCAAGCCGCGAGCATGTACGACCGCTTCACTATTCAGGGTCGTACAGGGGACGAAGATGGACATTTTTGGCGGCGTGGGCGCGGACATTCTGAACGGCCGGGCGGGCGATGATCTGCTTTATGGATTTGCTGGCGACGACACCTTGATGGGTCGGGGCGGTGACGACGTGCTGGCTGGCCACGAAGGCGATGACAGTCTCTCGGGCGGGGCTGGCGACGACTACCTCCTCGGCGGCCTGGGCCAGGACACGATCCATGGCGGGAGTGGCGTTGACTGGGCGGCCTACGAGGATGCGACTGGCGCGGTGTCGGTGGACCTCCGCGTCTCCGGCGCCCAGCACACGGGCGGCGCCGGTGTGGACAAGCTGATCTCCATCGAGAACCTCTACGGGTCAGCCTTCAATGATCACCTGTTTGGCGACGACAGCAAAAACTTCCTCAGCGGCGGGGCCGGCAACGACACCATCTATGGCCATGGGGGCGACGACCATCTCGAAGGCGGCCTCGGGAACGACCATCTCTACGGCGGCGACGGCTACGATGTCGTGAGCTACGATGGCGACTTCGCCGTCACGGTGTCATTGAGGCACGGCCATGCACATATCGAGGGCCTGAACGGTGGAATTCTCTATACGCACACCCTGGTCAGCATCGAAGATGTCTATGGAAGCAATCTTAATGACCACATCTATGGAAATGTAGAGACCAACTACCTGTTTGGCCGCGGCGGCGCGGACTACATCAGCAGCGGTGAGGGTGGTGACGACTTCATCGACGCCGGTTCAGGTGACGACTTCATCAGCCTGCACCTGGCTGGCGGACACCAGATCGTCGACGGTGGGGAAGGTAACGACGAGATCTCCTTCGCTCCGGCTCCAGGCTCGCAACAGGCCGCGGCGAACACTCCAGGCGTCCGGGTCGATCTGGCCGCTACGGGCATGCAGGAGGTTATGGAAGACGTCTTCGTCACGATCACTTCCATCGAAGAAGTGACCGGGACCGCGGGTAATGACACGATCTTCGGCAGCGCTGGCGTCAACATCTTAGCTGGCGGCGAGGGCGATGACCGTTTCGTCTTCCGGGCGGGCGACACCTCGTCCACCACTGGTTCGATCGATCGCATCAACGACTTCACCTCTGCCGATGACTCGATCTCCTTCGGCTTTGCCGCCACCGCGACCAACTATGCCGAAATCGGCGGAGGGACCTACGCTCAGGCGCTCAACGACGCCACCGCCCTGATCAATGGCGGTCAGCGTGACATCATCGCGGTGCAAGTCGGCGCCGACGTCTATGTCTTCGCCGACATCAGCAGCACCAACATTGTGACGGGCACCGTCCATCTGTACGGCGTCACCCTGGCTGGTGTCGAGCAGACCGACTTCGTCGCCTAAACAACTTCCAGTCCGAACTAAGATTGGGGCCGTCCTTCCGGGGCGGCCCTTTTCTCTGGGTGCCCCCCCTTGAGGCCGTCGGAGGTGTGTCTAGTCTGGATCTCGCTCCCCGGCCTGAGCCCCCGCACTCCTCACCACGCATGAGCAGCACCGGGGGCGGGGCGGCGGCTGAGCGACGCGCGCCGCCATTTTCGATGTCTGCGTGTCGAAGCTGGGCGCCGTCCAGACCCGCAACCTCGACGCGCACCCCTCACAAACACTCGCGACAGTTCGCCACAGCTGTGCTTTCATCGAACAACGAAATTCGAACGGAGGGGAAAGCTGTGCGGGGCAGGCTTCGGATAATTGCAATTGCTTTGGCGTTCGGGCTTGGCGCCACCTCGGCCTGGGGCCAGGTCGCAAATCCGGACGTGAAGGTGAAGATCGCCCCTGGATGCGCCTGCGCGCACCCGCGGGGCATCTTCAGGGACGAGTGCAAGCGCAAGGACCTCACCTGCCCCGTCCCTGCGCCCGACGTCACCAAGCTCACCGATTTCGTACAGTACCGCGAGGAGCTGTACAGCAGCGGCCATGTCTCCCCTCAGGTCGCCTATGGCCGCCTGAAGTTCACCTTCACGGCCGAGCCGGCGCTCACCGAGGCGCTCTCGAAGAAGGATAATTTCTTCCAGCGTTTCAGGCCGCGATCGAGAGGCCTGATCATTTCGGTGGCGGCGAAGTCCGGCGCCCTTGAGCTGCTGCCCACCACCCCGATGCTCGCCATGCAGTTGCCCGAGCCCGGCGCGGACGGCAACACCCGGACCTACACGACCCGTCAGGAGGTCTATACCGCCTGGGTCCGGATCGATAACGCCACGGCGCTGACGCCGACCATCGCGTTTGAGAGCGTTTCCGACGGGACGTTCGCCTTGATGGACCAGGTCCTCAGTACGGTGGCGTCCCTCTATACGAGCGTAACCGGCGACCAGATCCTGGCGAGCGTCTCCAATGCTGTGCTGAGCCAAAGGGCACAGGAGATCGACCGGCAAATTGAATGGCTCGTCGATCCCGATGGCCGCGACACCCGACGGTTCCAGGGTGAAGGCCTCAGCATATCGCCCGCTTCGGGCACGCGCCGCGCCCTGGTGTTTGACATGCGAGATGCCCAGGATCCGACGATCAAACTGGCCACACTGAGGGTCGAGGCTGAGCTGATTCCTTCCATGCTTCTGCCGGCGCCGAAAGCCGAAGCGACGGATCTGGAACTGCGTCCAGTCGCCTCGGCCGCAAAGATGCGGAATGTGCAGGGCGTGGCCACCGCCAACGGCCCCAGGGCGTTCTCCACCCAACCCCAGTACGGAAAACTCCGGTCTGACATGCAGGCGGCTGGGGCGACGGCCGCCATGATCACTGCGCACTGCCAGGCGTTTTCGGCCGAAGCGATCGACACCTGGCGGCTCGTCCCCGTCGACGCCGATCTGCTTGTCTTCGAGGCCCTTGAAGATGCCACTCAGCTGGTGTCTGGCCCCGCCGCGGCGACGCTCGCCCAGAACAGGTGCTTCACCTCAGAACAGGAGGTCCAGCTCAGGCTAGTAGGCCGGATCGTGCAGACGCCGCCCATCGCCAACCCGTTGTCGGTCATCGACATGAACCATCTCGGCGTGACCCTGAAGCAGGGCGGCGCCTTACCCGCCTCGACGGCGGCCAAGTTCGCTGATCAGGTGGAAGTGGTCTCGTTGGACGAGAGCTATGGATTCCTCGGCAGCTCCGTCGTGACGAAGGCGGAGGCGCTGGATGTAATCGCCTTGGCCGGGCCAAAGCGGTTCTGCTGTTACAACGGACAGGTCAGCGGCCGCTGGACGATGGGCCTGGACATCGCCGAAGAGGGCGCCGTGGCCCGGCCGCTGGCGATCGACTTCGTGACGGTGACAGAACCCAAGATCGAAAGAGTCATCCTGCGCGCCCCGAGCTCGGCGGAACTGGAAACGATGCTCGGAAGCTGGTCGACCCCCGCGCCGGCGCCCCCCGACCGCGTTGCAAGCGGGGCGTCGCAATCAGTCGCCAGCGCGGGAGCGCCTTGAGGCGAGACACCGCTTCTCGCCCCGCTCGTTAGCGGCTGGCCCGTAACCCGCGTGGGAGGCGCCATCACATGGACGCCCTTCCTTGCCCCAGCGCCCTCACGTGATCTGGATGATCCGGACCAGATGAGCCTCGCCGCGCAGGGAGCGCTCTTCTCCTTGAGAGGTCCCGCCACGGATGGGCGGTTGGCGGGTGATGACTCGGTCGGGTTCGATGTCCAGGTCTTCGACGGCGTAGGATTCGCCGATGTCGGTGGCGCGGCCGCCCGCGGCCAGTTGTTCGCCGACGGCTCGGCGGGGGTCATCGCCGCGACTACAGCCTGACCCGGGCGAGCGTAGCTGGCGCGGCCGGGACCGTCCTCGGCGCCCAGGGGCTGACCGGCCGGGCTGAGACTGATGGCTATGGCCTGTTCGCCGATGCCCGCATCGGTGTGAGCGTGCCGGGGGGCCAGTTGGCCATCCGTCCGTTCGTGCACGGCCAGGTCGCCCACCAGGCCTTTGGCGGCTTCACCGAGACAGGCGCCGATGTCTTCGCCCTGACCGTGGAGGATGTGGAGCTGACCCGGTATCAGGCGGGTCCGGGCCTCGAGGTTCTGCTGCCGCCACGGGCCATGGGGTCGGCCCGCGTGTCAGGCGACCTGTCGGTCCGCTACGCCGCCAGCTGGGGCGACACCGACTACCGGGTGGACGCCGCCATGCTGGGCGCGCGGGTCGGCGGACAGCTGAGCGAACTGGACGATCCCGTCACCCTGGCCGGCGGCCTATCCGCCGCCTGGGGCGCCGTGGAGAGCTCGGTCCGCGGCTTCTATGCCGAGGCCGGCGACCAGGACTCCGCCGGCCTCAGCCTCGACGTCCGGGTGACCTTCTAGGACACAAAGACCTGGCGGGGTCGGGGGCGTCCCCTACTCCGCCAGGAAGCCTTCCACCTCGGCCATGAACGACTCCAGCTGGTCGTGGTGGACCCAGTGGCCGGCGCCTTCGAAGTTCACCAGGCGGGCGTTCCTGAAGTGCTTGATGCGGCCGTCGGCCTCGGGGTCCGAGGCCCAGGACTCCTCGCCGCGCATGAGCAGCACCGGGCAGGTGATCTGGCTCCACAGATAGTGCTGGTCGGCGTGGGACAGGCCGCCCATGCCCCAGCGGGAGTGGTTGTCGAACTTCCAGCTGTAGGTGCCGTCCTCGTTCTGATGGGCGCCATAGATGGTCAGGTGACGGGCCTGTTCGGGGGAGAGGTGCGGGTTCTCCTCGGCCATGCGGGCATAGGCCTCGTCCAGGGTGGCGTAGCGGCGGGGACTGCGGCCGGAATTCTTGCGGCGGTCCTCGATCCAGTCGCGCAGGCGCTGGTCCACGGTGCGCTTGGCCTGCTCTTCCATCACCGCTGGGGACGGGCCCAGGCCCTCGATGGCGACAATCTTCTTCACCTGGTCGGGATAGGCGCCGCAATAGTTGAGCGCGATGCCGGCCCCCATGGAGTGGGCGATGATCGTCACCGGGGCCAGGCCCTTCTGATGCACGATCTGAGCGATGTCGTAGATATAGGCGCCCATGTCATAGCCGCCGCCGATGGCCCAGGCGCTGTCGCCGTGGCCGCGCAGGTCTGGCGCTATGATGTGGTAGCGGTCGCGCAGGCGCTGGGCCACCCAGTCCCAGTTGCGGCAATGGTCGCGGCCGCCGTGAACCAGCAGCAGCGGCTCGGCCCCCTCATTGCCCCAGTCCACATAGTGCAGGCGCAGGCGCTGGGAGAAGTAGAAGTGCGAGGTGGGGCCTTCCATGGCGCGTCGTCTCCCGGCGGTTTCGAGGTCTTTGGCGTGGGGCTTTAGCACGGCGCGGGCCTGGGCCAAGGGGCCGGCCTTTGGGAGGTCAGGCCTCGTCGTCGGCCCCGTCGATGGCCCGCTCCACCAGGTCGCGCCAGGTGGGGTCGGTGTCGTCCACCAGGTCCACATCCTCCAGCAGGGCCACCGCCGCATCCCCGTCCGGCAGGATGAGGCCCAGGACCTCCATAGTCTCGCCCTCGGCGTTGGTGTGGACCTCGGCCTGCACGGCCACGGCGGCCTGCTCGCCGTCCTCCTCCCACCAGATCACCGGCTGGGGCAGCTCCATCTCCAGGGCGCGGGCGTCTGTGGTGTCGCCTAGCGCGAAGACCGCACGGCGGGCCTGCACATCGTCCAAGGTGGCCACAGCGGCGGTGAAGGGCGTGAGCCGTCGCCAGTCCTCGGTGTCATAGCCGCCGCCTTCGGGCTCGCCCAAGTCGTCGTCCGACAGGGTGGTCATGGGGTCCTGGTCCTGTTCTCTGCGGCTCAGCGGACGAAGCTGGCGCCGTTCACATCCAGCACGGCCCCGGTCATGGAAGCCGGCGCATCGAGCGCCAGATAGGTCGCCACGCTGGCCACCTCATCGGGCTGGGCGACGCGGCCCAGGGGAATATCGGCCAGCAGCTTGTCGCCGCCCCGGCTGGCCAGATAGTCCTCGGCCATACCGGTCATCACATAGCCAGGGCAGATGGCGAAGGCGATCAGGCCCTGGCCCGCATAGCCTCGGGCGATGGACTTGGTCATGGCCACCATGCCGGCCTTGGACGCAGCATAGTGCCAGTGGGCCGGCGAATCCCCGCGATAGGCCGCCCGGCTGGCCACATTGACGATGCGACCGCGCAGGCCTGACGCATCTGCGTCGCGGCCCTGCGCCTGCAGCAACATGCGCCGGCAGAGATCGGCCGAGCCCTGCAGGTTGATCTGCATCGTGCGGGCCCAGCTGGCCTGCCAGTCGGCGTCCGGCGCATCGACGGCGATGGCCTCGAAGACCCCGGCATTGTTGATCAGGACGTCGATGCGCCCGTCCAGGACTTCAAGCGCCGCGTCCCACAATCGGTCGCCAGCCCCGGCCTGACTGAGATCGGCGGCGAGAATCCCGGGGGCGGCCCGCGTCCCGTGGCCGACGACCTTGGCGCCGCGCTCTGTCAGAGACTTCAGGATGGCGGCGCCGATGCCGCGGGTGGCGCCGGTGACGAGAATGTGGGGCTGGGACTCAGGCATGTTCTGAGCCTAGCCGGTTCGTCGCCGGCCCTTAAGCTGCGATCGCCAGCCTTCAGTGAAACCTGCTGTAAGATGGGCTCCGACAGGGGCGCCGCGACATGCTAGGGTGCCGATCATCGCCCCGCGGACCCGCCCGCTGGCCCAGGCCCGAAAGGCCGCCACCCATGAAAATCTACGACTCCCGTCTGCAGGCGCCGGCGCGCCGCGACCTCTCCGATCCGCGCTCCACGGCCCCGGCCAGCGCGCCGCAGCAGGCGCCACGGCCGTTGCTCAACGACCGCCGCAGCACGCGCTGACCCGTCCATGAGTGATCTGACCGAGGGGCAACTCCACGCGCTCAGGAACCTCAGCCGCAAGAAGTCCGGTGGCGAGGTGCCCTTTATCAATATCAGCGACGCCCAGGTGCTGGTGGAATTGGGCCTGGCGGCCCGCAGTCGCCAGGGCTGGGACATCACGCCCGAGGGCCTGCGCCTGCTGGCCCCGCCGCCGAGCTCCGACAACCAGCGCTAGGCCTCGTCTTGCGTCAGTCCAGTCCCAGCTGCTGGGACAGGGACCGCGCCGCCTCCACCGGGCGCAGCTTGTCGGCGTCACGGTCGACGCTGTAGTTGGCGTCGCGCATGGCCTCCACCGGGATCGACCCGATCAGCGGCCGCAGGGCCGCCAGCAGCCGGGCGTCGTTCACCCGGTCGGGCGCGATCAGCACCACCGCATCATAGGGCGGCAGGGCCTGACGCGGGTCGGCCAGGGCGACCAGATTGTCAGCGGCGATGCGACCGTCGCTGGAGAAGGCCGAGATCACATCCACATCGCCCGACGTCACCGCCCGGAACATGAAGGTCGGCTGGAAGGAGCGCCGGGCGCGGAAGTCGAAGCCATAGGCCTCGTTGATGGCCGTCCATTCGGGCCTGGCGAAGAACTCCAGATCGCCCCCCATGGTGAGGCCGCCGGAGCGCCGGGCAAGATCATCCAGGCTCTCGATCCCCAGAGCCGTGGCGCGGTCCTGGCGCATGGCCAGGGCGTAGGCGTTCTCGAAACCCAGGGAGCCGAGCACAAGGACCCCGTCCCGCTCGGCGAGCTCCGTCGTCAGCTCTTCGAGCACCGCCTGACGGCCGGGATTGTCCTCCCGGTTCAAGACATTGGCCCAGAGCGTGCCGGAATAGTCGACATAGACGTCGATCTCGCCCGACGCCAAGGCGCGGTAGGCGATGGCCGACCCAAGGTCTTCCTTCATCCGCGCATCGCCGCCCAGATCCTCGATCCGCTCGGCGATCATCTCGGCCAGGATGTACTGCTCGGAGAAGTTCTTGGCGCCCACCACATAGCTGGCGGGCTTGCCGAAGCTGATCAGCGGGGTCAGGGCGACGATGATGCCGATCAGGATGCCGGCGCCGCCAATGGCCGCGCGCCGGATATCCCGCTTGGCCGCGCCGGCCTCGATCAGGCCCAGCAGCTGGTCGGTGACCATGGCCAGCAGGGCCGAGGCGCCGCAGCCGAACAGCACCAGCACCCAGTTCTCGGTCTGCAGGCCAGAGAAAATGTAGTTGCCCAGGCTGGTCTGGCCGACCGGGGTCGACAGGGTCGCAGCCCCGATCGTCCAGACCGCGGCGGTGCGCACGCCTGCCATGATGACCGGGGCGGCCAGCGGCAGCTCGACCTGGAACAGGCGCTGGCGGGGCGTCATGCCGACACCCTCGGCGGCCTGGATGATGGCCGGGTCCACCGAGAGGATGCCGGTGGTCCCGTTCCGCACGATGGGCAGCATGGAATAGAGGGTGAGCGCCAGAAGGGCGGGCAGGAAGCCCAGGGCCGAGAAGCCGTAGCCCAACAGGTCCTCGCTGGCCGCCGAGATCACCAGCAACAGCGGAAAGAACAGCGCCAGCAAGGCGAGGCTGGGAATGGTTTGGATCAGGCTGGCGCCGGCGAGGACCGGCCAGCGGATGTGGCGGTTGCGGCTGGCGGCCACCGCCAGGGGCAGGCTGATCAGCAGGCCAAGCCCCAGCGCCGAGGCGCTGAGCAGGACGTGCCAGGCGAGATACTCCGGCAGGCGGGAGAAGGCCGCTTCCACCTGCGGGCTCATGCGGCGCCTCCCAGTCGGGCGCGCAGCCGTTCGGCCTGGCGACGGGGCGCGGCCAGCAGAGCGGCGACGTCCGGATCGCTCGAGGCCGCCAGGGTCTGGGGCGCCCCGTCGGCGATGACCCGACCGTGCGCCACCACGACGATACGGTCGGCGAGCAGCAGGGCCTCGGTCATGTCGTGGGTGACCATGACGGTGGAGAGATTCAACCGCTCATGCAGGGCGCGGTAGTCATCGCCCAGGGCGTCCCGGGTCAGGGGATCCAGCGCGCCGAACGGTTCGTCCATCAGGACGATGTGCGGTTCGGCCGCCAAGGCGCGGGCCACACCGATCCGTTGCTGCTGGCCGCCCGAAAGGGCGGCGGGAAAGCGGGCGCCCATCTCCTGTGGCAGGGCCACCAGGTCGAGCAGTTCGGCGGCGCGTGCGGCTCGCCTGTCCTTGTCCCAGCCCAACAGCTTGGGCGTGATGCTGATGTTCTCGGCCACTGTCAGATGCGGAAACAGGCCAACCTCCTGGAAGACATAGCCGATGCGCCGGCGCAGAAGGTGCGGGGTCAGGGCGTCGACGGCCTCCCCTTCGATGCGCACTTCGCCGCCATCGGGGGTGATCAGGCCATTAATTGTCTTCAGCAGCGTGGTCTTGCCCGAGCCTGAGGCCCCGACCAGGGCGACGAATTCGCCAGCCGCGATCTCGAGGCTCACATCGGCCAGGGCCTGGTGGGCGCCGTAGGTCTTGGTGACGCGCTCAAGCGCGATGCGGGGATCTGCCATGCGTCAGACCTAACACGCAAAGGCGCGATTGGGCTCCCCCAGACGCAGGGTCCAGGGCCGTCAGCCGCGTCAGATCGGCATCCGCATGATTTCCTGATAGGCGGAAATCACCTGGTCGCGGACGGCCATGACGGTCTCCAGGCTGGTCTCGGCCGCAGATATGGCGGTGACCACGTCCACCAGCTGCGCCTTGCCCTGCACGTGGGCGGCCATCTGGGTCTCGGCGGTGCGAGAGGTGCCCACCGCCTGTTCCATGACGTTCTTCAGCATGGCGCCGAAGTCGGCGCCGCCCGTGGCCGCGCCGCCGCCGACGGAGGGGACCGCGGCGCCTTGCGTGGCGGCATAGGCCTTGGCTGCGGCGAGGGGGGTCATCATGGCCTAATCGTCCCTAGCGCTTGAGCAAATCAAGGACGCGCATCTCCATGGCGCGCGCGGTCTCGATGACATTGAGGTTGGCCTCGTAGGCCCGCTGGGCCTCGCGCATATCCATCGCCTCCACCAGGGGGTTGACGTTGGGCAGTTTCACATAGCCCTCGGCGTCGGCCGACGGGTGGCCGGGTTCGTATTCAGTGCGAAACGCGCTCTGGTCCGGCTGCACCTTGGCCATGCGCACCCCCTGGCCCGCATCGATGCGGCTGGGTTCGAACACCGGCACCTGCCGACGATAGGGATCGCCACCGGCCTGCTGCGAGGTGGAGTTGGCGTTGGCCAGGTTCTCGGCGATGACCCGCATCCGGGCCTGCTGGGCGCGAAGGGCGGTGGCCGCGATGGCCTGGGCCGCACCTTGGGTCGATTTGATTTCAGCCATGGCTCAGTCTCCGAAGATCAGCGGCCGGGCGGACGGGCGGCGGTGCGCAGCAGGTTGAGGGACTTCTGGTAGAAGCCGACGGCGGCGTCATAGGCCATGCGGGCCTCCGACATCTTCATCATCTCCTCCTCCAGGACCACGGAGTTGCCGTCCATGGTGGTCTCGGAGTCCTTGCTGCGGACGGCCTTGAAGGTCGAGGCCGCCGCCGTGCGATTGACCGTGCCGCTGAGGTGGGCAGCCTGGGTGCGGGCCGGCGCGCCCGCCTGGGTCATCTGCACGCCGCGCATCTGGGCCTGGAAGCTGTAGGCCTTCAGATCCTGCGGCGTGTAGCCAGGGGTCTCGGAGTTGGCGACGTTCTGGGCGATCAGCCGCTGGCGCTCGCCCAGATGGCCCATACGGCCACGCAGCATCGAGAACAGAGGGATGTCGCTCAGGTTCATGCCAACATGGTGAATAAACAGGGTTAATCGGTCCTTAAGAGTGTTGGCGGCAAACCGGGCTCAAAGACCGGCGCCCGCGCGCCGGACAGGTGCGCCCCATGGATCTCGCCAGTTTCGCCCGGGCGGTTTTCGCTCTCGCCATCACGATCGGCCTGATCGGCCTGGCCGGCGTGGCCCTGCGCCGGTTCGGGCCCGAGGCCATGGCGAGGTTCGCGCCCACCCGCGCCGAACGCCGCCTGGCGGTGGTCGAAACCCTGGTGCTCGATCCCAGCCGCCGCCTGCTCATCGTCTCCTGCGACGGGGAGGAACGCCTGCTGCTGCTGGGGGAAGGTCAGGTGCTGAACGCCCCGGCGCCCGCCGCCGCACCCGTGGCCGCGCCGCCCGCCCCCCGCAAGTCGCCCCCCCGCAAAGCCCGCAAGCCGAAGGCCGACGCCTGATGCGCCTGTTGTTCCGCGCCCTCACCGCCCTGCCGGCCGCCGACTGGCGTCGCGCCGCCGGCCTGGCCGCCCTCGTCAGCCTGGTCAGCATCATCGGCCCGACAGTGGCTCATGCCCAGGCCCTGAACGTCGATCTCGGCACCGGCGCGGGGCTGACCGAGCGGGTCGTCCAGCTGGTGGGCCTGCTGACGGTCCTGTCGCTGGCGCCGTCCATCGTCATCATGACCACCTCCTTCGTGCGGATCGTGGTGGTCCTGTCCCTGCTGCGCACGGCGCTTGGCCTGCAGCAGAGCCCGCCCAATGCGGTGATCATCAGCCTCGCCCTGTTCCTCAGCGCCATCATCATGGCGCCCACCTTCGAGCAGGCCTATGCGGACGGCATCCGCCCCCTGCTCGACCAGGAAATGGAGCTACCCCAGGCCTTTGACGCCGCCGCCACCCCGGTGAAGACCTTCATGCTGTCCCAGGTGGACCGGGAGGATCTGGCCCTGTTCGCCCGTCTGTCGCGCATCGAGCAGCCCCAGAGCGTCGAGGACCTGCCGCTCCGTATCGTCACGCCGGCCTTCATGATCTCAGAGCTGAAGACCGCCTTCGAGATCGGCTTCCTGCTGTTCGTCCCCTTCCTGGTCATCGACCTGGTGGTGGCCAGCGTGCTGATGAGCATGGGCATGATGATGCTGCCCCCTGTGGTGGTCTCCCTGCCCTTCAAGCTGATCTTCTTCGTCCTCGTGGACGGCTGGCGCCTCGTCGCGGGCAGCCTCGTGGAAAGCTTCCAGCGCGGAACCGGCGGGGGGTAGCGCCGCGCCTCAGCCCTAGCTGAACAGGCTCCCGACGGAGGTGGTCAGGCGGGCGGCGAGCCAGGCGCGCCGCGCCGCGGGTTCTTGGGCGTAGGCTGAGCGCATCGCGCCCGTGGTGGCAATCGACAGGATGTGGGCGTCCAGTCCATCGGCCTGTGTGGTGGCGTGTTCAATGCCCTGGAGAAGCCTGGCCGAGTTTTCTCCCCGGGACGCCCGCAGATCCTCCGCTTCCCGCCTGAGATCCGGTTCCCGGATCGCCGCCGTCAGCAGTTCATCCAGCGCCAGCAGCCCCGGCGACGCTGCGCCGTCCTCATCAAACAGAGCCTCAGCGGCCTCGGCGGCCACAAAATCGAGGGGTCGGCGGTCGGCGAGATCGGGCGTCACGCCGCTCCGGACAACCTGGATCGAGGCGATCAGGTGGTCGAAGGCGGCCCGCACCAGGCTGGCGCGGGAGGGGAAGTGACCGCTCACAGCGGCCAAGGACAGCCCGACATCAGCCGCGACAGCCCGATGAGTCAGCCCCTCCATGCCCTCGCGACCCAGGACATCGGCCGCCGACGCGGCGATCCGCAGAGCGCTGGCCGGCGCGGCCGCCAGGCTGGGCGGGATCGCTGGCCCACCCCGCGCGCGCGCGAACTGTCGCCAACCATCCCAGCCCGACGCCTGACCGCGCTCGCCCCCCAGCCGGGCGCAGAACCGCTGAGTCGTCTCCACAAGCCAGGCCGTCTGGTCGGGATGATCAGGCGGGCCGCCATGGATGCCCAGGACAGCTTCGGTATAGTCAGCGCAGGCCCCTGCTGCGGCGACCGGAAGATCAAACCGCGCCAAGGCCGTGGCCCAGAAATGGTCGGCCGCCTCGGCCTCCCGCCGGGCCCAGGCGCGATGGACCGGCGAACGGGCCGCCTGATGCCGCAATTCCCGCAGGACCAGGAAGGCCGTCCTTGACGAGACTCGCTCCATCGTCAGGGCGAGGAACCAACCTGGAAAGGCCTCTCGCGGCGGGTCTGCGGCCAGGGTCGTAACCCAGCCCACCCGCCAAGCTGAGGCTTCGGCGGCCGCCGCATCGAAGGTGGCGGCGAGCAAGCCCTCCCGGCCTTCGAAATGATAGTTCACCGCCGAGGCGCTCTGGCCGGTGATGTCGGCCAAGGTCCGCGCCGTCACGCTGCGCACGCCTCGGGTGGCGATGAGTTCGGCGGCCGCGGCGATCAACCGCTCGCGGGCCATGATCGAGGTGGCGCTCAGGGGCATGGCCCGATCATAGCGAAGGCCCGGCCCACGGCTACCCCGTGTACGACCGTTTCGTTTTTTGAGGCCGGCGCGCGAATGGCAGGCCGGGCGTCAGAGGCGGGACGCCATACGGCCTTACAGCACCCCACTTCATGGACAATTCGCGAAAGGTTCACCGGATCGTCAATATGTACATTCGTTCGACTGATAGGGCTTCGCCACATCATTTCGGGTGGGGCAAACCTCGTGACTCGCAAACATCTCCTGCTGGCGTCGACCCTCATGGGCGGCGCTGTTCTCTGGTCCGGCGCCGTTCAGGCCCAGGACACTCAACTCGACGAACTGGTGGTGACCGGCTCGATCGTCGGCAGCCAACGGGCGGCGCTCGTGGAACAGCGCAATGCTGAGAATCTGGTCAGCGTCATCGCCGCCGATACGGTGGGTCAGTTCCCCGATCAGAACTCCGCCGCGGCCCTAGCGCGCATCCCCTCGGTGGCCGTGCAGCGCGACCAGGGCCAGGAGCGCTACATTCAGGTGCGCGGCGCGCCCAACCGCTGGACCAGCGTGTCCATCGACGGAATCAACGCCATCGGCGTGGATGAGGGCGGCGGCCAGCGGGCCTTCCGCTTCGACGCCGTCCCGGCGGTCATCCTGAGCGCCCTGGAGGTCAACAAGTCGCTCACCCCCGATCTGTCGGCCGAAGCCATCGTGGCGCGGGTGAACCTGCGGACCTTCTCCCCCTTTGATAAGGCCGGTTTCGCCCTCTCCGGCGACGTCGGTCTGGGCGAGATGGACTTGGGCGGCGGGCAGCAGGAGCAGTACGCCATGCGCGCCTCCTGGTCCGGCGACCAATTCGGCGTGATCCTGGCCGGCTCGCACTACAGCCGCGAACAGGTGACCGACAACCGCGAGTTCGCCTATGACGCCGTCGGTCCCACCATCCTGGACATCCGCAGCTACCGTCTGGTCCGCGAAAGCAATGGCGGCCTGTTCGGCGTCGAATTCCGTCCCAATGACGATCACCGCCTGTTCGCCAAGACCCTCTACACAGAGTTCAAGGACAACGAGCAGCGCGACCAGTACGTGTTCCAGCTCAGCTCGGCCTCGGGCGGCACCCGCTCCCTGAGCGGCGGCGACCTGGTGGGCGTCCCCTATCGCGGCACCTTCAATGACGGCGACTATGGCAACTCCAACTGGCTGAACACCCTTGGCGGCGATCATCAGCTGAACGCCTGGAACCTGGAATGGCGGCTGAACTACACCGAGACCGAGAACACCACCGAGCTGCCGCTGATCCTGGCCCAGCAGGGCTCGCCCCTGCAGCGGGCCTCGGTGATCTATGATCGCAGCAACGCTAAGTTCCCGACCCTGTCGCTGGCCACCACCGTCCCTGGCGCGACGCCGGGCAGCTTCGTCCGCGGCGCGCCGCTGAGCGCCCTGAACCAGACCGCCTTCCCGGTGAACATCGCGCTTCCGCTGGAAGGCGCGGTGACCTCGGAGTCCTTCGTCTACAAGATCGATGCTGAGCGCGAAGCCATGGTCGGCGCCATGCCGGTCACCCTGCGCCTGGGCGCGGAGTTCGATGATCGCCAGGTGAGCGGCAACCTGCTGTCGCAGAGCAACACCCTTGTCCTGCCCGCGCTTCTGCCGCGGATCGGGGCCAGCTTCAGCGCCGTGGACTATGTCACCAACACCCCATGGACCAGCGGCTTCGCCCGCGGGTTTGACGTCAACTATGTGGACAACAAGGCCATGCGGCAGGACCTGAAGGCCCTGCTGGATCGCCTGCAAGCCGCCGGCCTCTATGATCCGGCCCGCAATAACCCGCCCGAGAGTCGCTACGAGATCGGCGAGAAGCTGCTGGCGGCCTATGGTTCGGCCAAGTGGGAGGTGGGCGCCGCCCAGATCGTCGCCGGCGCCCGGATCGAGCGCTTCGAGCAGACCATCGACGGCTTCCTGACCGCCGGGACGGTCTCCACCCCCGTCTCCTACGAGAACGAAGACACCTCGATCTTCCCCAGCATCAATGTGAAGTACGACCTGGACGCCGATACGGTGCTGCGTCTGGCGCTCTCCACCGGCATCGCCCGCCCGTCCTTTGGCACGGTCCGCGCCGGCGCCTCGATCAATGACATCAGCCGCAGCGTCACCGGGGGCAACCCGACCCTGGAGCCGGAACGCACCATCGGCCTCGATGGAGCCTATGAACGCTATCTCAGCGGCGCGGGCCTCGCCTCGGTCAGCGCCTTCTACCGGTCGGTGGACAATGTCCTTTACGACACCGTCTCGAAGGTGACGGACGACCGCTTCGACGCGACCGGCGTCGACAGGACCGGCTATGACTACACCACCACCCTCAATGGCGGTCGCGGCAAGCTCTACGGCCTGGAGTTGGCCTACCTGCAGCAGTTCGACTTCCTGCCTGGCGCCTGGAGCGGCCTGGGCTTCCAGGGCAATGTCACCTTCCTGAAGGGTGACTTCGAGACGCAGGACGGCCGTACCGAGCAGTTCCCCGGCACCTCGGAGCGCATCCTCAACACCTCGCTCTTCTACGAGAAGTACGGCCTCTCGGCCCGGCTGAGCTACCAGTGGCGCGACGACTGGCAGGACACCATCGGCGGCCTCGGCTCGGGCGAGTTCCGGGCGGCCACCGAGAGCCTGGACCTGTCCCTGCGCTACGCCGTCAACGAGCGCCTCAGCGTCTTCCTCGACGCCAACAACCTCACCGACGAAGTCTATGTGGCCTACGAGGGCTCAGAGGACTTCCCCACCGAAGTCGAACAGATCGGCGCCCGCTGGATGGCCGGCCTCCGCTTCACCTACTGACCTGGAGATCCGAACATGATGCGCTCGATCGCCCGCCGCGGCGCCCTGATTTCCGCGCTCTGGCTCTTTGCCGGAACAACCCAGGCCGCCATCGTCAACGCCCAGGCCCATAGGGCGCAGGACGGCGCCCTGGCCCTGTCCTGGACCGAGACCAATGGCGCGGCGGTCGACGTCTTCATGGGTCAGGACCCCCAGGCCCCGCTGGATCAGATGACCCTGGTCTCGAAAGCCGACGCCGACGGCCGCCACAGCCTGACGCCGGCCTCGGCGGCGGCCCGCCAATACTTCATTCTGCAGGCGGCCGATGGGACCCGCTACCGCCTGGCCGAGCGGCTGGTGCCGCTGGACGGCGCCATGAACTTCCGCGACGTGGGCGGCTATGAGACCACCGACGGCCGGTTCGTCCGCTGGGGCAAGATCTATCGGTCCGCCGCCCTGTCGGGCCTGACGCCGCAGGATCTGGAGAAGATCCGCAAGCTCGACATCCGCTATGTCTATGATCTGCGCTCGGTGGATGAGCGTCGTTCGGAGCCGACCCGTTGGCCAGACACCGGCGCGACCATGGCCAGCCTCGACTACGACATGGACATCTCGGCCTTCATGGCCGCCTTCGCCGATGGCCCTTCCGCTGAAAAGGTGCGGGCGGCCATGACCTCCTTCTACCCGGCCGTGGTCGACAGCCATAAGGGCCAGTTCCGCGCCGTCTTCGCTGAACTGCTGGAGGGCGACGACGGGGCCATCCTCTACCACTGCTCGGCCGGCAAGGACCGGACCGGCGTGCAGACTGCGCTGATCCTTTCGGCCCTGGGCGTGCCGCGGGAGACGGTGATCGAGGACTTCCTGCTGTCCAACCAGCACCACAGGATGTCGGGGGACTCAGGCCCCATGGCCGGCATGCCGCCCGAAGTTCTCGAGGTCCTCGGCGGGGTCGAGCGCCCCTATCTGGAGGCCTTCTTCGCCGAGATCGACCGGCGCTATGGGGGTGTCGAAGGCTACCTGGCCGCCGAACTGGAGGTCGACGCCGCCGATATCCAGCGCCTGCGCGCGCTCTATACCGAATAGGCCGGGGCTGCGGCGGCGCTCAGAGCCGCCGCACGCCTTCGCGCCGCAGGTCGGCCAGGGTCGGCATGCCGTTGACGGCCATGAAGAGGTCGGCTTCGGCCAGGATGCACTTCAGCACGTGGGCGGCGCCGGCCGCCCCGTCCAGGGCCAGGCCATAGACGAAGGGGCGGCCGACGCCGACGGCCGAAGCGCCCATGGCCAGGGCCTTGACCACGTCGGAGCCTGAGCGGACGCCGGAGTCGAACCAAACGGGCACGTCGCCGCTGGCCTTGACCACATCGGGCAGCATGTCGATGGCCGCGATGCCGCCATTGGCCTGCCGGCCGCCGTGGTTGGAACAATAGATGCCGTCTGCCCCCAGATCGACGGCCTTGCGCGCATCGTCGGGGTGGCAGATGCCCTTCAGGATGATCGGCAGCTTGGTCACTGACTTCAGCCAGGCGATGTCCTCCCACAGCATGGGCCGGCCAAACAGCGCGCCCCACAGGGCCACGGCCTCGGCCGGCGAGGCCGAGGCGTCCTTGCCGAGCAGTTTCTGGAAGACCGGATCGGCCGTGTAGTTCTTCAGCACATGGCCGCGCAGCTGCGGGAAGTTGCCGGCGTTCAGGTCGCGCGGCCGGAAGCCGGTCACCCAGGTGTCCAGGGTGACGATGATGCCGCGATAACCGGCCGCCTCGGCCCGGGTTATCAGGCTCTCGGCCAGCTCCTTGTTGCGCGGGGTGTAGAGCTGGAAGAAGCCCGGCGTAGCGCCCAGGTGCGGGGCCACATCCTCCATCGTGTCATTGCCCAGGGTGGAGACCACCATGGGCACGCCGGTCATGGCCGAAGCCTGAGCCGCGGCGATGTCACCGTGTTGATCCTGGCTGCACATGGCGGTCACCCCGATCGGCGCCATGAACAGCGGCGAGTGATAGGTGTGGCCAAACAGATCCGCCGACAGGTCGCGCACGCTGGTCTCGACCATCATCCGCGGAACCATGCCCCAGTGATGGAAGGCGAGCGCATTCTGATCCTGGGTGAACTCGTCGCCACAGCCGCCCTGGACGTAGTTCAGCACATGGTCGGGCATGGCCGCCGTGGCGCGCTTGACCAGGGTCGCATAGTCCACCGGCACGGTCGGCAGCACGCCGCGCAGTCCGCCCTGATAGATTTCGTTCTGATAGCTTCCAAACTGCGCCATGCCCGGCTCTCCCAATGTCGGCTTTTTGTTAGGGTGACGAAGCCACGATGGCCCCAGGCAGGTCAAAGGATTCCCGCATCTGGCGACCACCGCCAATTCCGTTTGCGAATCCTCTGGTTGACAGTGTCATAGTGGCCAGAGCCCGCCCCTGGACCCGACCTCGCTCATGCCCCCCGCGCCCCTCACCCCCGTCGAGTCCGCCGCGCTGAACATCACCCGCGCGGCTCTGCTGGCCATGTGGCAGGGTCGGGACAAAAGCCTGGACCCAATGGACGCCCTGCTGGTGGCGACCATTATCCAGGCCAATGTCGACCCTGTGACCGCCGGACTCGACGCACAGGTGGCGTTTGGGCCTCTGGATCGACCACCCCCTGACGCGGCGCGGCGGCGCGTCAGCATCAGCCGGGTGGCCGACAGCCTGGATCTCCGGTTCGAGACCGTTCGCCGCCGGGTCAATCGCCTGAAGGCCCAAGGGGTCATCGTCGCCGACTCAGCGGGCGTGATCATCCCGGAGTCCTATTTTCACACCCCAGCCAACGCCGCGGCCGTGGTCGCCGTCGACGCCCTGGCCGAACACACCTACTGGCGGCTGGTGGATCTGGGCTATTTCGACGACCGTCCCCTGCCGCCCCCGCCCTATCATCCGCCGGAACATCCCTATCGTGCGGTGGTCCGCTTTTTCACCAGCTACGCCCTGCGGGTCGGCGGTGAGATGCGCCTGCTATGCGGCGACTATATGAACCTGCTGCTGGTTCTTCACCTCAGCCATCTGAACACGGCGGGCCTGGGCGATGCGAGGAATCAGGAGACCGCGTCTTACGAAGGCGGACCGGTCATCCCCGACGCCCTCAAGATCCCGATCAGCGTCGCGGCCCTCGCCCGCGAGACAGGCGTGCCTTTCGAAACCACCCGGCGGCGTCTGAGCCGGTTGGCTGACCAGGATATCTGTCGGCAGGTGGAGGGCGGCTACATCATGCCCGCCCAGACCCTCCTGTCCTTCGCCGAGACCCTCGCGCCCACCAACGAGATGAACCTGATCCGCCTCTATCGCAGTTGCGCCCTGGTCGGGGCGATCGAAGGCTGGATGGCGCGCAATGAGATGTCGACGAAAGCGTCTTAGACCGGGCTAGGCGGGCTTTGCGCCCGGCGCAGCCTTGGCGGCCTGGGTCGCCGGGGCGGCGGCGGCGCGGAACTTGTCCTTCATCTTGGCCACCCATCCTGCGAAGGCTTCATTGTCGGCGGCCAGGCGGCCAAATTCTCCGACGCCGACCGGCCCGGAAGCCACGCCCGTCAGGGCCACCCGCAAGGCTTCAGGATTTCGCGCCTCGTCAAGGAAGCCGCGATAGCGCTCTTCAAGCCGCGCCAGGGCCGCGTCATCGCCCGCCAGACTGAAGGCGACGCCGGCCCGGAGCAGCTTGCCTTCATCCTCAGCGCTCAAGGCGCCGTCGCTGCGCCAGCGGTCGCCCAGGGAGGCTTCGAACAGTTGCCCCGCCTGAGGCCAGTCCTTCTTCCGCCACACGATTTCAGCCCTCAGGTCGCGGGCCTCGCCGGACTCCTCGCGCTCCAACACCTCCAGCGCGTGGTCCAACCGTCCCAGGTCCGACAGGGCGCGGGCCTCGATCAAACGCCGCTCGGCGTTGAGCTGGCGCGGCAGGACCGTGGAGCGCGTGCCATTGATGGTGACCAGCGCCTGCTCCGGGCGGCGATCCATCAGATAGATGAGGGCCAGATCCGTGCCGACCTGGGCCCGCGGAACCCCGTCCAGACGGTTGTCCACCTGATAGGCCAGCAGATCGGCGGCCTGGTTCAGCAGGTCGACATCCACCAGGCGGCGAACCAGACGACGGACCATCATGTCGCCGTCCGCCCCCAGGGGGGTGAGGTCCTTGAAATCGAAGAAGAGCGCCAGCGCCTGAACCGGCTCCAGCCCGTCGGCTAGACCATCCAGGAACAGGGCGCGGAAGGCCGCGCTCAGATCGGCCTGGAGGCCCAGGGCCTCCGGCAGGTCAGGCAGTCTCTGGCCGGCCGAACGCAGCGCCTCCAGCGCCTCGCGGTAACGCCCCTGGCTGAGATACAGGCGGCCCAGCGCCCGGATTGTCGCCAGTTCGGTGCCATCCCCCCGCCAGCGGAAGCGCAGGCTGTCATAGGCCGCCGTGGCCTGGATGGGGGTAATGGCCCCCTCCTCATAGCGGATGCGGGTGGCGTTCAGCAGGGCGGGCGCCGACAGATAGTCCGCCGGCGCGGTGGCCACAGCCTGATAGATGCGCAAGGCCCGGCCCGTTTGGCCGCGCTTTTCCGCCAGGTCCGCCTGCAAGAGGCGAACGGCGAGTTCCTCCAGGGCGTCTGTGTCCTCGGCCAGGGCCATGCGGATCCGGGAGTCGGCGCCGTCCAGGTCGCCCATCTCCAGGGCGGCCTTGGCGTCCGCGCGAGCGAAGCGTTGGCGCCAGACGGCGGGAAACTGGTTGAACGCCGCCGCGCCGGCGGCGAACTCCTTGCGCGTCTCAGGCCACTGGGCCGTCTGTCCGGCCAGATAGGACCGCCACAGCGCCGCAGCCGGGTCGTTGGCCAGGGCGGGGGACGAGAAGTCGGCGCTGGCCTCCTTGTACCGGCGGGCCATGACCCGGGAAATGCCGCGCAACCCCCGGAATTCGGCGTCCCCCAGGAGGGACGGATGCTGACGGGCCACGTCGTTGAGGACGCCGATCGCCTCAAAGGCCAGCTCGGTGCCGACCAGGAAGCGGGCCAGGGCCATCCGGGCGGCGACCTTGCTGTCCTGGCCGTCCAGGCCTTCCTCGGCCGCTGCGGTGACCAGGGCGTTGTAGCGGGACATGAAGCCGCCCGACCCCGTCTTGGGCCAGTTCTCATAGTCCACCAGGGCCGGCCGTCCCGCCGGCATCGGCGCGCCCACAGGCGCCTCGTTCCGCCGCGCCGCGACAGTGGGAGATGACAGGGCCAGACCCGCCGGCCGGCCGATCGCCACCAGGTCGCCGGCGCGGGTCAAGGCGATGTCCTCGGCGAAGGCCTCCATGGCCAGGCCCTGGGCCGAGGGCAGCAGGGCCATCTGGACGAATTCGCGCCGAGAGGGCAGGCCCTTGGCCGGGCCGAGGGCGGTGGCGACGGTCAGGGTGTCCCCGACCATCGGATCGGGCACACGCACGATGCGGGTCACCCCCGACACCGCGGCCGTCAGACTGGCCGGGCCGCCCGTCTCATCCCGGCGGACATTGATCACCGACGGCTGAGGCTGGGCGCCAGCGCCCAGGGCGATGATCCAGGTCGCGCCCTCACTGACGGCGAAGACCGGCGTGCCCTTGGGACTGGCGATGCGAACGGCCGAATAGTCCGGGCCCCTAAATGCCTCCATGCGCGAGAATTGGCGCAGACCGCGAGGCGCCTTCTCGACATCGAGGCGGGCGGGGGCGTCAAACACCACCCAGACGGCGTCCCCCCGCCGGAAGACCGCAGCGCCCGTCGGCGCGGCCCAGGGGAAACGCAGAATGGCCTGGGCGCCCTCCAGGCGCGCATCGAGGCGCACGACGCCGTCGCCGGGGACAGGGTTGGGACGATTGGGCGGCGGCTCCAGGGGCGCGGTCGGCGCGGCGGCCACAGCCTGGGGCGCCGTCGCCTTGGCGGTCGCGACATCAGGCTTGCGGGCGATGTTGACGAAGGCCGCGCCATCGGCCTGGCCCAGCCGGGCCTCGTACCCCTCATCCAGGGTCAGATCGATCTCCAGCACCCCGCCGACATGACGGACCTCGGCGGTCTTCAGCCCCCGTGGCGGCGAGACCCGAAGGCGGGCGATGTCGGGATTGGCGTCCCGGGAAAACCGCAGGGTGAGGACCTGGCCGGACTGACGGCTGGTCATCCGCGCCACGCCACGCCACTGGAACTCCACCCGGGAGAAGCTGCGGGCCTGCGCCACCCGGACCTCCAGCGCCTCGGCGGCGCGTGGCGGGGTCTGGGCGACCACGCCGGCCGGCGCGGCCGTGGCCAGGATGCAGGCCGCCGCGACGCCGGAGCGCAGGGTCCGACGTAGGGTCACCGGCTCAGCCGCCCGCCTTGGCGGCCGGCGCGGCGGGGCCAGGGATATTCCGGGCGGCGGCGGTTTCGGTGGCGTTCAGGGCCTTGCCCAGGGCGCGGGCCGCCTCGAAGCGGCTGGCGAGGCTTTCGGTCAGGCGTTTGGCCTCGTCCGGGGGCATGGCCGCCAGCATGGCCGAGAGGGCGCGCTCCTTCATGGCCGCAGCGATCGGCAGGCGCACCGAGTCGTCCAGAACGGTCATTCGGGCGGCGGAATCCTTGGGCTTCATGCCTTCGAACACCTTCACCATGCGGGCGACCTCGGCGTTTTCGCGAACCTCGGCCTCGCCCATCAGGCTCTCGATATCGGTCTTGAGGCCGTTCAGCGCCTTCACCTTGGCGTCCAGCTTGGCTTCGGCCGCGGCCATCAGGGCCAGTTGGGTTTCAAGCGACTGCTCGCGGGCGTCCAGCTGACCGCGGCGTTCGCCGAGACTCTGCAGGACCTGCAGCTCGGCGGGGGACAGACCGGCCTCCCGGGCCAGTTCGGCAGCCGTCGGCGCGCAGGCGGCGACAGGTTTGGGCAGGGTGGACTTGGCCGCCGCATCGACGCCCTCGCCGGTGGGCGCAGCCTCACCGCCCGCCCCTTCCCCAGCGCCCTCGCCCGTGCCGGCGCCCTCGGCCACCGCCTCCTGAGCGAAGGCCCGTGCGCCCGACACCAGATCCGGCAGGGCCCGAGCGCCCGCCAGGGCGTTGACCACCAGAACGCCGCCGACGGCGACGCCGACGATGGGCAGGATGCGAGGGACGGACTTCATCGACGGCCTCGGCTGAAATAGCCCTCGGCCTCGGCCGCAGGGGTGTCGAACAGGTCTTCTTCCAGGGCGCGCGCCATCTTCGACAGGGGGCGGGATGGCCGGGCGATCGGAGCGATCTCGCGATCGGGCTCAGCCCGCGGGCGCGGCGGCCGCAGCTCATGGGCGCCGGACAGGAGCGCGCCCAGGCGACGTTCGGCGGCCCGCTCGGCGTCCTCGGCCTCCAGTAGAGCTGGGCCCTCGCGGACCTGGCGCTCCAGGCGGGCGCTCAGCTGCCGGGCTTCGGAGACGCGGTCGCCGAGGGTCTCGGCCGCCTCGTCCGTGGCCGCGCGCAGGTCGGCCAGGCCCTGTTCGGCCCGTCGCGCCGCGGCGTCCAGCTCGGCCACGGCCAGGGCGAAGCCTTCGTGGCTGTCGCGCAGGGCCTTCAGGCGCCGGTTCAACCGCCAGCCCATGATCAGGGCTGCGGCCAGCAGAACCGCCAGAAGCAGGTTCATGGAGATCGCCACCAGACTCATCAGATCCTCTGCACGGCTTTGCGGGCCTGCGGCGAGAGCGGAGCCTCGACGCGGACGGCGATGTTGTGATTACGGCGACCCATATGCCCGCGGGTCAGCGGTATGCTGCCGGCTCGCAGCTCCACCGCGCTCTCGGGCGTGGCATTGAGGATGATGGTCTCGCCCACCTGGAGGTCGAGCAGTTTCTGGAGCGGAATCTGCAGTTCATCCAGAACGCAGCGGACCTCCATCTGGGTGGTCCAGAGCTCGGTGGCCAGGTGCCCTTCCCAGATGTTGTCGCGGCCGAACTTCTCGCCCATGAACTGCTGCAGCAGCATCTTCCGGATGGGCTCGAGGGTCGCATAGGGCAGCAGGAGCTCGATGCGCCCGCCGCGGTCTTCCATGTCGATGCGCAGCTTCACCAGGATGGCGGCGTTGGCCGGCCGGGCGATGGCGGCGAAGCGCGGATTGGTCTCCAGCCGGTCGAGCACGAAGGAGACGGGCGTCAGGGGCTCGAAGGCCGCACGGGCGTCCGCCAGCACCACCTCGACCATCCGCTGGACCAGCACCCGCTCGATGGTGGTGTAGGGCCGGCCCTCAATGCGCATGGCCGCTGTCCCGCGGCGGCCGCCGAGCAGCACGTCGACGATGGAGTAGATCAGGTTGGAGTCGACCGTCAGCAGGCCGTAGTTCTCCAGCTCCTCGGCCTTGAACACCGCAAGGATGGCGGGCAGCGGGATGGAGTTCAGATAGTCGCCGAAGCGGATCGAGGAGATGTTGTCGAGGCTGACCTCGACATTGTCCGAGGTGAAGTTGCGCAGGGACGTCGTCATCAACCGCACCAGGCGGTCGAAGACGATCTCGAGCATCGGCAGGCGCTCATAGGAGACCAGCGCCGAGTTGATAATCGCCCGGATGCCGGTCCGCTCCGAGCCCTCTTCATCAGACAGGTCGAAGCCAAGCAGGCTGTCGATCTCATCCTGATTGAGGATGCGCTCGGTTCCGGCGAACGGATCGGCCTCGCCGCCCGCCCCCCAGGCGTCGGCGCCGTTGTCTGCGGACATGTCGTTGTCGTCTGCCATGGCGAAAGCTCAACCGAGGACCTGACGGTCATCAGTTGATGAGCATCTCCTCGATCAGGACGGCGTTCACCTTGGCCGGGGAAATCACCAGATTGACGCGGCGCAGGATTTCCATGCGCAGCTGATAGCTGCCCTGGCTGCCGGACAGGTCTTCAGGCCGCAGTTCACGCAGGAAGGTCTGGAACATGTCCTGCAGACGGGGAAGATTGGGGTCGAGTTCGCCGGCCACTTCCTCGTCCGGCAGCTCCAGGGTCAGGCGCAGCTTGAGGAAGGTCGCCTTGCCCTCAGGCGTCTGCATGTTCACCACTATGTCGGGCATGGTGTAGAACACCACGCCGTCAGGCCCGGGGCGGATCACCGCCGGACTCTCAGGCGCCTCGCCCTCCTTCCCCTTCCCCTTGCCCTTCTCTTCCTTGCCTTTTTCGGCCTTCTTGTCCGCTTCCGCGTGGGCCTCGCCTTCGGCGGCCGGCTTGGGCTTGAGAAGCATGAAGGCGCCCGCGCCGCCGCCGCCCAGCACCACCAGGGCGCCGACGCCGGCGATGATCAGCAGCTTGAGCGGCGGCTTCTTCTTGGCCGGCGCACCTTCGCCGTCGACGGCGGCTTCATCGCCATCAACCGGGGGTTCCTTGTCCTTGGACTTGGCCACGCGCGCGGCTCCTTAGAATCTTACCCCTCACCCATGCGACAGCGGTGGTTAAGGATAGGTTTTTACACCTGTTAACGGCGGTCGATCCTGCCCGGCAGTTTCCGCCAGGGGGTCGAAATTAACCTTCTTAAGTTTTGATATTGCTCGCCTTTTCACCTGGCCCGAAGCTTGCAGGCGTCAGGTGAGAAATCCTGTCGCAGCCAGGGAGGCGAGCAGATGGACAATGCGATCTATGTCGGCCTGTCGCGCCAGATGGTGCTTCGGCGCGAACTTGACCTCATCGCCAACAACGTGGCCAACGCCGACACCGTGGGCTTCAAGGTCGAGTCCCTGATGGCCCGCGCCGAGCCCGGCGCCCCGGCCGCCAATGATGGCGCCCCGCGCCCGGTGAAGTTCGTCATCGACGGCGGCGTGGCCCGCGATTTCGGCCAGGGCGGCCTGTTCAGCACCGGGTCTGACCTCGACCTTGGCGTCGAAGGCGACGGCTTCTTCGAGATCGTCACTGACGACGGCCCCCGCTACACCCGGGACGGCCGGTTCCGCCTCGACGAACTGGGCCGGATCACTAACCAGGCCGGCCAGCCTGTGGCCGGGGACGGCGGCGGCGAGATCGTTATCAACCCCGAGGACGGCAAGGTCACCATCGCCGCCGACGGCGCGATCAGCCAGGGCGAGAACCTGCTGGGCCGCGTGGCCGTGGTCCGGTTCGACGATCTTTCGGCGCTGGAAAAGACCGGCGACAACCTGCTGCGCAACACCTCCAACCTGCAACCCGAACCAGCCCCCGACGTGCGGGTCCGCCAGGGGATGCTGGAGAGCTCCAACGTCAAGCCCATCCTGGAGATCACCCGGCTCATCGAGGTCACCCGAGCCTATGAGAGCATCACCAAGATGATGGAATCCTCCGCCGACCTGTCCCGCCGCGCTGTCGAGCGCATGGGCCGGGCGAACTAGAGTTCTTAGAGAAGGTCTTCACCATGCAGGCACTTCGCACCGCCGCGACGGGCATGTCCGCCCAGCAGTTGAACGTCGAGGTCATCTCGAACAACATCGCCAACATGAACACGGTGGGCTTCAAGAAGCAGCGCGCCGAGTTCCAGGACCTGCTCTACCACACCCTCGAACGGGCCGGCGCCCAGTCCTCCGAGCAGGGCACCATCGTGCCGACCGGCGTCCAGATCGGCGGCGGGGTGAAGGCCGGTTCGGTCTATCGCATCACCGAGCAGGGCGCGGTCACTCAGACCGGCAATTCCTATGATCTGGCCATCGAGGGCCGCGGCTTCTTCCAGGTGCTGATGCCGTCAGGGGAAAACGCCTACACCCGGGCTGGCAACCTGTCCCTCAACGCCGACGGGCAGCTGGTCACCGAGGACGGCTATACGATCCAGCCGGCGATCAATGTGCCCGGCGACGCCACCGCCATCTCGGTCTCCAAGACCGGCCAGGTCCAGGCCATCCGCGCGGGCCAGACCGAGGCCGAAGTGGTCGGCCAGATCGAACTGGCCAACTTCGTCAATGAGGCCGGCCTGAACGCCATCGGCGACAACCTGCTGATGGAGACCGCCGCCAGCGGCCCGGCCAATGTAGGCGCCCCAGGGGCCGCCGGCTTCGGGAACCTGCTGCAGGGCTATACCGAGGCCTCCAATGTGGACGCCGTCACCGAGATCACCGCCCTGATCGTCGCCCAGCGGGCCTATGAGATGAACTCAAAGGTCATCTCCGCCGCCGACGAAATGCTGCAAGCCGCCAATTCGGTGAAGTGATGAGGATCCTTCGGCCTCTCCTCCTGACCGCCGCCCTCTGGTTCGCCGTCGCGCCGGGCGCTCTGGCTGCGCCCTCGGTGAACCTGAAGGCCGAGGTCTACGATTCCGACGGCGTCGTCACCCTGGGCGACCTGTTCGACGGGGCCGGCTCGGCCGCCGACGTGCGGGTCGCGGCCAAGCCTGGCCTCAGCGTCGTGCTGGACGCCGGCGCGGTTCAGCAGCTGGCCCGCCGGGCGGGCCTGGACTGGGCCAACGCCCAGGGCCTCCGCCGCATCGTGGTGCGAACTGGCGCCGAAAGCGGAACGGCGACGGCTGCTGCGGCGCGGCCTGGCAATGTCGAGGTGCTGACCTACGCCCGCAGCCTGTCGACCGGCGAGATCGTACAGCCGGAAGACCTGATCTGGGGCAAGGCGGCCGCAGCGCCCAGCGACGCAGCCCAGGACGCCGAACTGGTCATCGGTCTGGCGGCCCGCCGGCCGCTTCGCGCCGGCGCCGTCGTCTCGGCCCGGGATGTCACCGCCCCTCAGGTCATCGCCGCCGGCGATATCGTCACCCTGACCTATGAGGCGGCCGGCATGATGCTGAGCGTCAAGGCCAAGGCCATGGGGCGCGCCGCCCTGGGCGAAGGTTTCGCCGCCCAGAACCTGACCTCCAAGCGCACGGTTCAGGCTGTGGCTACTGGCCCCGGCCAAGCCGCCGTGGGCCCCGGCGCCGACCAGATCCTGGCCAGCCCGGCCGCCCGCTACGCCCTGCGTTGATCCTGTTGAAGAGAGACTGCGCCATGCGCCTTTGCACCCTCGCCCTTCTCGCCCTCCTGCCGCTCGGCGCCTGCTCCACCGTTCACGAGGCCGTGGCCGGCCCTGACCTGACCCCAGTCCGCTATCCCGCCGCCCTGGTCGGCCAGCAGCAGCAGGTGATCCTGGCCTCCGCCAACCAGCCCCTGCCGAGCGCGGCCTCGGCCAACTCCCTGTGGCGCACCGGCGCCCGGGCCTTCTTCCTGGATCAGCGGGCCAACCGGGTGGGCGACATCGTCACCGTCCAGATCGAGATCGACGACCGGGCCCAGACCTCCAACTCCACCAGCAGCAACCGCAGCGGGGCCATGTCGGCGGGCGTGCCCAACTTCCTGGGTCTGGAATCCAGCCTGGGCCGCATCCTGCCCGGCGGTTTCGACCCGGCCAACGCCATCTCGACCAACTCGACCTCCAGCAACACCGGCTCCGGTTCGGTGTCCCGCTCCGAAAAGATCAATCTGGTGATCGCCGCGGTGGTCACCGGCGTCCTGCCCAACGGCAATATGATGATCCAGGGCACCCAGGAGGTGCGGACCAATGGCGAGGTGCGGCAGCTCTCGGTGGCCGGCATCATCCGTCCGGAGGACATCACCTCCGCCAACACCATCCGCCACTCTCAGATCGCCGAGGCGCGCATCAGCTATGGCGGCCGGGGGGACATCAGCCGGGTTCAACGGACCCCGGCCGGTCAGGCCCTGGTGGAGACCTTCTCCCCCTTCTGACCCGAGGGTGAACCCAGCAGGCTGGCGGGCGTTATGTCTGGCGAAGGAGACGCGACCATGCGCACCCGTTCCGCCCTGGGCCTGACCGCCGCCATGATCCTCGCCGCCGCCTGCGCCCATCCCGCGCCCGAGGCGCCGGCGGCCATGAGCTGGAGCTTCAACCACACCCAGGCCGAGGGCCTGAAGCTGGTCTATGGGCAACCCCGGTCGGACAATGTGCTGCTGATGCTCAGCTGCCAGCCCCTGTCGGGCCAGGTCGAAGTCGCGGTCGCCACCTCGGATGAGGCGGCTGGCGCGGTCGGTCTTGTGTCGCGTCAGGCCAGTTTCGACCTGAGCGGCCCCCCAGCTCCGACGCCCTTGGCGGGCGTGGGTCTCGTCATGGAGACCGCGGCGATCAGCAATCCCGCCCTGGCGAGCTTCGCGCAAACCGGTGAGCTGTCGGTTCGCACCACCGGAAAGTCCGTGGCCGCCGAAGCCAGAGGCGCCGACCAGGCCCTGGTCGCCGGGTTCTTCGCGCAATGCGGGCAAGCCGTCTGATCATGATCCGGCTGGAGCCCGGCCGGGCGCAGCGCTAAGCTTGGGGCATGAACCGCCTTCCCCCCGTGTCCGCCCTGCTGCTGCTCCTCGCCGCGCCAGCCGCCGCCCAGGAAGGCGCCTGGACCTACCGCGCCGAGCCTCAGCCGGTGGAACTGAGCTACGTAGCCCCTGGGGCCTTCGCCCCGGCGCTCGTCCTGACCTGCGTGAAGGACAGCCGCCAGTTGGTGGCGCGCTTCCCCGTCGAGCAAAGACTGAGCGTGCGGACTCTTGAGGGGCGATGGGTGGACGATGTGGGACGTCCCGCCCCCTGGCCCGTCAGCGTGACGCTGACCTCCGGGGAGGCCCAGACCACGATCCCGGGCCTGGCCGATGTCGATCCGCAGGACGGCGGCTCACTGGTTTCGGTGGAGTTCGCTGATCGCGCCCCGGTCGCCGAGGCGTTTCGCCAGACCGGTGTGATCAGCCTTGCAGCCCTCGGTGGCATCGTGAGCGCCTCGCCCGCCCCGCGACGATCGGCTCAGAGCTTCCTGCGCTACTGTCGCTGATCAGGCCCGCCGACCGGCGGCGGCGACCACGTCCGCCCCCAGGGCCGACAGGGCCGTGCGGACGACGCCCTCGGCGTCGAGGCCGGCCTGGGCGTACATCAGCTCGGGCTTGTCGTGATCCTGGAAGATGTCGGGCAGGGTCAGGGTCCGAACCTTCAGGCCGCGATCCAGGGCGCCATGCCGGGCCAGGGCCTCCAGCACAAAGGCGCCGAAGCCGCCCATGGCGCCTTCCTCGATGGTGATCAGGGCCTCGTGGTCCCGGGCCAGGCGCAGGACAAGGTCAATATCCAGGGGCTTGGCGAAACGGGCGTCGGCCACGGTGGTCGACAGGCCTCGAGCGCTGAGCATGTCGGCGGCCTTGAGGCACTCCGGCAGCCGTGTCCCGAATGACAGCAGCGCAACGGCGGTCCCCTCCCGGACGATCCGGCCCTTTCCGATCTCCAGCGGGGCGGCGTTCTCAGGGATGGCGACGCCAGTCCCCTCGCCGCGCGGATAGCGGAAGGCGCTGGGACGGTCGTCGATGGCCGCGGCGGTAGCGACCATATGGGCCAGCTCGGCCTCGTCGGCGGCGGCCATCAGCACCATGCCCGGCAGGGCGCCCATGAAGCCGATGTCGAAGGAGCCGGCGTGGGTCGGCCCGTCGGCGCCCACGAGGCCCGCCCGGTCGATGGCGAAACGCACCGGCAGACCCTGGATGGCCACGTCATGGACCACCTGGTCGTAGCCGCGCTGCAGGAAGGTGGAATAGATGGCCGCAAACGGCTTCATGCCGTCGGCGGCGAGGCCGGCGGCGAAGGTCACCGCATGCTGCTCGGCGATGCCGACATCATAGGTCCGGTCCGGGAAGGCTTGGCCGAACAGGTCAAGGCCGGTGCCAGACGGCATGGCCGCGGTGATGGCGCAGATGGTCGGATCGCGCTGCGCCTGCTTGATCAGCTCGGTGGCGAAGACCTTGGTGTAGCTGGGCGCCTTGGCCTGGGCCTTGGCCTGCTGGCCAGTGACCACGTCGAACTTGACCACCGCATGGTGCTTGTCGGCCGCACTCTCGGCGGGGGCGTAGCCCTTGCCCTTCTGGGTCACCACGTGGACGAGCACGGGACGATCAACGATCTCCCGGGCGTTCTTCAGGACGGCGACCAGGGCTTCCATGTCGTGGCCGTCGATGGGACCGACATAGTAGAAGCCCAGCTCTTCGAAGAGCGTGCCGCCGGTGACCATGCCGCGGGCGTATTCCTCGGCCTTGCGGGCGGCCTCCTGGATCGGGCGAGGGAAGGCCTTGGCCACCGACTTGCCGAGGTTGCGCAGGGACTGGTAGCCGCCGCCGGACACCAGGCGGGCCATATAGGCGCTCATCCCGCCCACCGGCGGGGCGATGGACATGTCGTTGTCGTTGAGAATGACGGTGAGCTGCTTCGTCGTCTCGGCGGCATTGTTCATGGCCTCATAGGCCATGCCGGCGCTCATGGAACCGTCCCCGATCACCGCCACGACGCGGTTGTCGCGGCCGGCCTGATCGCGGGCTGCGCAGAAGCCGAGCGCGGCCGAGATCGAGGTCGAGGCGTGCGCCGCACCGAACGGGTCGTAATCACTCTCGGCCCGCTTGGTGAAGCCCGACAGGCCGCCGCCCTGGCGCAGGGTGCGGATGCGGTCGCGCCGGCCGGTCAGGATCTTGTGCGGATAGGCCTGGTGGCCGACGTCCCAGATCAGGATATCCTTGGGCGTCTCATAGACATGGTGCAGGGCGACGGTCAGCTCGACCACGCCCAGGCCAGCCCCTAGATGGCCGCCGGTCTGCGAGACAGCGTCGATCGTCTCGCTGCGAAGCTCGTCAGCCAGGGTCTGAAGCTGTGGGACCGTGAAACCGCGGGTGTCGGCGGGCGCGGAAACCTGATCCAGGAGGGGCGTTTTCGGCGGCATGAAGTGGGCAAACAACTGATGCGGCGGCTAGTTGCGGCGCTGTAACACGAAATCGACGCTGGCCCGCAGGAAATCAGCCGGCGGGCCGAAGGGATCGAGGTGGGACTTGGTCTGTTCGATCAGCAGATTCAGTCGCTCACGGGCGGCCTGAGCGCCCAGCAGGGTGACATAGTTGGCCTTGCCCTTGGCGGCGTCCTTGCCCACCCGCTTGCCCATCAGGTCGGGGTCGCCTTCGGCGTCCAGCAGATCGTCGACGATCTGGTAGGCCAACCCAAGATCCTGGGCGAAGGCCATAAGGGCCGGGCGGCGGGCCTCGATGGAGTGGGCCATGATCAAGGGCAGCTCAAAGGCGCAGGCGATCAGGGCGCCGGTCTTCATGCGCTGCATACGGGCCACTGCGCCAAGGTCGTCGCGGACGCCGAGCAGATCGATCATCTGACCCCCGCACATGCCCTTGGCGCCGGACGCCGCGGCCAGCCTCAGCACCATCTCCGAGCGTACGGTCGGATCGGGGTGGGTGTCGGGATGGGCGAGGATTTCGAAGGCCGAGGCCTGCAGGGCGTCGCCGGCCAGGATGGCGGTCGCCTCGTCATAGGCCTTGTGAACGGTGGGCCGCCCATGCCGCAGGTCGTCATCATCCATGCTGGGCAGGTCGTCATGGATCAGGCTGTAGGCGTGCACGCATTCCAGGGCGCAGGCGGCCCGCAGCAGCGGGCGCTCGTCCACCTCGAACATGCGGCCGGTCTCGATGACGAAATAGGGTCGCATCCGCTTGCCAGGCCCCAGCGCGGCGTAGCGCATGGCCTCGGTCAGGCGGGCTTCGGGACCGTCGGCCCGCGGCAGCAGTTCGTCGAGGGCGACCGTGACCAGGTCGGCGGCCTCGGCCACGCGGCGCTCGACCTCCGAAGCCATCAGCTGAACTCGGCCGGTTCGGTCCCCGGAGTCCCCTGGGCGCCGACCACGATCTTCTCCACCCGCAGGCGGGCGGCCTCCAGCCGCGATTCGCAGTGCGCTTTCAGCAGCGCGCCGCGCTCGTACAGACGGATGGAGTCATCCAGGGCGGCCTGGCCGGACTCCAGCCGGGTCACGATGCCTTCCAGTTCGGCGAGCGCCTGTTCGAAGGTCAGGGCTTGAATGTCGTCGGTGTCGGCCATTTCGCTCCTCGCGGGAGCCGCCAACCTAGAGACGTGGGGCGACCGCCGCAACGGGCCACCCGGCCAAGCGGCCTCAAGGATGCTCGAAGCGCCGCATGGACCAGTATTTGAAGCCCTGGCTCACGGCGATGCGCCAACCGCGGCGGCGCAGGGCGCGGCCGACCATGAAGTTGAAGAAGCCATGGGCCAGCACCACCACATCCTGGCCCTGCTGCGCCGCCGCGATCAGGCGGTCGGCGGCCGCCGCGGCCCGGTCTTCGGCCTGCCTGCGCGTTTCCTCGCCTTCGTGATGATTGAAGAACCACCAGCAGACCCGGGCCAGAAATCCCCAGTATGAGGGCCGCATCTTGATGAAGGCTGGCAGATTTGGTGGCGGCAGGGGGGCCTCGACGAACAGGGCCTCGCTGGCGAAGTCCCGACCGCGGGTCAGGGCGATGGCGGTCTCAATCGAGCGCTGGCGGGTGGACGAGAAGATGACCCCGGCGCCGGCGACAAACTCTTTCAGAGTTTCAGGTGGGTTCTGGCCCGGCAGCAGGCCCAGGACCTCGTACTGCGCCCAGAACTGGCGATAACCCTCGGCGTTCAGCCAGACCCGACGGCTCAGCGCCGGCTCCCCATGGCGGGCGAGAATGATGGCGCCCGGGCGGGCGGCCTCCGAAGAGGCCGGGGCGGCAGAATCGACGGTCACAGAATCGGCCATGTCATCCCAGGGTTCGCGCCAGGCAGGCCTCGCGCACCCTTCACCCCCGTTGCAGGGCCAGGACGTGCGCCACCGCCGACCGGCCCAGAGCCTCCAGGTCGTATCCGCCCTCGAGCGCCGACACAACCCGGCCGCGCGAACTCACCTTCGCCACCGCCACGATCTGCTCGGTGGCCCAGCCATAGTCTTCGGCGCCGAGCTGCTGGCCGCCGGGCCCGCCGCCCAGGGGATCGAGCCGGTGAGCGTCGAAGCCCGCCGAGATCAGGATCATCTCCGGCCGGAACGCCGCCACCTTCTCCATCAGACCGGAGAACGCCGTCCGCCAGCCTGCGACCCCGCCGCCGGCCGGTGAGATGGCGTTGATCACATTGTCAGCCACCACCTCATCGGGATGGCCGGTGCCGGGCCACTGGGGCCACTGCTGGACAGAGGCGAACAACAGGCCTGGCCGTCCGGCCAGGGCCGCCTGGGTGCCGTTGCCGTGGTGAACATCGAAATCCACCACCGCCACCCTTTGAAGCCCAGCAAGCTGGGCGACCCGGGCGCCGATGGCAACATTGGAGAAGATGCAAAACCCCATCGCCGCGCCAGGTTCGGCATGATGCCCGGGGGGCCGCACCGCGCAGAAGGCGCGCTGGAACCGGCCAGCCGCCACGTCGCGAACCGCGGCGGCCACAGCGCCCGCCGCCCGGCGGGCCGCCAGCAGGG
>TARA_R100000935_G_scaffold43887_2_pt1 | contig 39949 bp, 35 predicted proteins | sample TARA_R100000935 | Tara Oceans TARA_R100000935 (sample SAMEA2621502) | marine metagenome | biome: marine biome (ENVO:00000447); feature: surface water layer (ENVO:00002042); material: "saline water (ENVO:00002010), including plankton (ENVO:xxxxxxxx)" | depth 5 m
CGGCCAGACCGGCGAGGCCCTGCAACGGATCGTGGCCCAGGTGGCCGAGATCGACGGCCTGGTGCGGGAGATCGCCGCCGGCGCCCAGGAGCAGGCCACCGGCCTGCATGAGGTGAACACCGCCGTGAACGACATGGACCGGGTCACCCAGCAGAACGCCGCCATGGTCGAGGAAACCACCGCCGCCAGCCACGCCCTGGCCAGCGAGGCGAGGCTCCTGGCCGACAGCGTCGCCCGCTTCGACATCGGAACCGTCGGATCCAAGGCGACCCCTGGCCGCCGCGCCGCCTAGGAGACAGGCGCACCCGTGATCCGCTAAAGGGGCGACCATGCTGTCAGCCCCTGCGACCCTTCGCCTGCGCGCGCGCTTCCGACTGGCCCTGGCCCAGACCCGCCGGCTGCTGTCGGAGGGCGCGGCGCCGCACACCGACGCCGATCGCCTTCAGATCGAGGCCGAGATCGCGCAGGGCGCCCGCATCTCCGGCGGCTATTTCGCCCTTCTGTTCTGCTCCTGCGGGATCGCCGCCCTGGGGCTCCTGCAATCCTCGGCGGCCGTGGTCATCGGCGCCATGCTGATCTCCCCCCTGATGGGCCCGATCATGGGCATGGGGATGGGGGTGGCGCGGCTGGACGCCCGGGCCTTCGAGCGGGCGGCGGTGGCGCTCGCCCTGGGGGCCGCGGTCTCGGTGGCCGCCTCGGCCCTGATCGTCTGGGCCTCGCCGCTGAAGGATGTGACCCCCGAAATCCTCGCCCGCACCCGGCCGACCCTGCTCGACCTGGTGGTGGCTATCCTCTCGGGCATCGTCGGCGCCTACGTGCTGATCACCAAGCGCCCTGGCGTGGTGGCCGGGGTGGCTATCGCCACAGCCCTGATGCCGCCCCTGGCGGTGGTCGGCTATGGCCTGGCCACCGGGGCCTGGAACATGGCCGGCGGCGCCTTCCTGCTGTTCCTGACCAATGTGGTCGCCATCCTGGGGGCGGTGTTCGCCGTCGCCCGTCGCTATGGCTTCCAGCCCGTGGTGCGCGGCCGTCGGCGTTGGGAGGAGATGGCCCTGGTGGCGACCCTGCTGCTCCTGTCCCTGCCGCTCGCGGTCTCCCTGCGCGACATCGTGGTCGAGGCCCGCGAAACCGCCCGGGTGCGCGGCGCCATCGAGGCCGCCTTCGAGCCCGGCGAACAGCACATCACCGACCTCCAGGTCCGCGCCGGCGGGGCCGGGGTCGAACAGGTGCGGGCGGTGGTGGTCACCGGCCGCTTTCAGGCCAGGGCCGAGCAACAGGTGGCCGAAACCCTGGGCGGCGGCCCCGATGTGCAGATCGAACAGGTCCTCACCGCCGACGGCCTGCCCCGGGCCGATCCCAGCGGCGGCGCCCTGGCCAATCGCGCCCTGGCCACCTCCCGCCCGTTGCGCACCACCCCGGAGCAGAAGCTGCGGGACATGCTGACAGGGGTCGGCGTGGTCGAGGCGATCCGGGCGCAGGAGGCCGGGCGATTGAGCGCAGCCGTGCGGCTGAACCGGCCAGCGACCCTGGACGACTACGCCGCCCTGGAGGCGGCCGCCCAGCGGTTCCTGCCCGAAGTCGACCTGGAACTGACCCCGCCCTTCCTTGATCTGCCGGTGATCGCCTTCGACGAGGGCCGCAGCAGCCTGGACGCGGCCGCCGAGCGCCGGCTGGCCCTGATCGCCTGGGCCTTTGCGCGGTGGAACATTCAGGGGGCCGAAGTCGTTGGGTCGGCCAGCCCCGGACCTCGAGGGCCAAGGCCCCGGGACTTCCGCGTGGCCGAGGCCCGAGCCCAAGCCGTGGCCGACCGGCTGGAGGCCCTGGGCGTGCGCGACATCGAAATCAGAAGCGAGACGCCCGCCGTCTCGCCCCAGGACCCCTCGGCCCTGTGGTTCGCCGCTGTGCGCCCCCTGGGGCTGCCCGCCGCGTCGGACGCCGCCGAAACAACCGCCGCCGACGAGGTCGCCCCGTGAACGACGCCCTTCTGGCCGGCCTGGTCCTCATCTTTGCGCTCAGCCTGTTCGCCTGGGACAAGGTGCGTCACGACCTGGTGGCGGTCTGCGCCCTGGGCGCCTGCCTGATCCTTGGCCTGACCACGCCAGAGCAGGCCCTGCAGGGCTTTTCAGATCCCGCCGTGGTGGTGGTGGCCGCGGTCCTGATCATCGGCCGGGCCATCGAGCTGACGGGGGTGGCGGCGGCGGCCACCTCGCGGCTGGCGGCCCTGCGCATGCCCTTCCCCCTGCAGCTCAGCATCCTGCTGATCGCCGCAGCCTTCCTGTCGGCCTTCATGAACAATATCGCCGCCCTGGCGATCACCATGCCGGTGGTGGCCAGCGTCTGCCGCGCCGCCCGCCTGCCGGCCGCCGCCGGTCTGATGCCCCTGGCCTTCGCCACCATCCTGGGGGGTATGACCACCCTGATCGGCACCCCGGCCAATCTGATCCTGTCCTCGGTGCGCCGTGAGGAGCTGGGGGAGCCCTTCGGCTTCTTCGCCATGTCGCCCCTGGGGGTCACGGTCGCGGGCGCGGGCCTCCTCTATCTTTGCCTGATCGGCTGGCGGCTGACCCCGCGCCGGGCCGGCGAGGAAGCCGCCAGCGGCGGGCGCAACGTGTTCGAACTGATCCCGCCCCGCCCGGACGCCGACGAGAACGGCAAGGTCCCCGAGATCGATCACGAGGCCCTGTTCGCCGAGATCAAGGCCTCGGGCGCCCACGTGCTGGCGGTGATCCGCCGCCATCGGCGCATCAAGCTCGACAAGCTGGACCGGCTGGCCACCACCGACCGGGTCCTGGTGGTCACCCCTGACGATCCCTGGGAGCTGGCCGCCAAGGTCGGCGGCAGCCTGGCCTTCGAGCGATCCACCGCCGCTGATGCGGTGACCTCCCGGGTGGCCGTGGCCCATGGTTCGCCCCTGATCCGCCGGCCCTATGACACCATCGCCGCCGAGACCGACCAGGAGCTCCGCGTCGTTGCCGCTGGGCCCCGGGCCGCGGGCGCCGACGGCTCCCTGGGCGCCATGGAGATCCGCGCCGGCGACCAGCTGGTGCTGCATGGCCCGGCCGAGAAGCTGGAAGCCTTCCTGCGCTATGCCCGCCTGCTGGAGCTTGACCGCAAGTCCGCCGTGGTGGTGCAGCCCAAGCGCGCGGCCCTGGCTCTGGCCATCTACGCCGCCGCGGTGATCGCCGCGGTCGCCTTTGGCATGCCCACGGCCCTGACCTTCGCGGCGGCGGCCGCAGGCTTGGCGGCCCTGCGCTTCCTGCCCTCGGGCGAGATCTATTCCTCCATCGACTGGCCGGCCATCGTCCTTCTGGCGGCCATGATTCCGGTGGGGCAGAGCTTCCAGACCAGCGGGGCGGCCGCTTTTGTCGCTGACGCCATGGGGGCGGGCCTGGGCGGGGCGCCGCTGTTCGCCGCTGCGGTGGCCGTCTCGGTGGCCACCATCGTCCTGTCCCTGTTCCTCAACAATGTGGCCACCGCCGTGATCATGGGGCCGGTGGCCATCGGCATGGCCCGCCAGCTGGGCTTCCCGCCGGACGCCATGCTGCTGGCGGTGCTGATCGCCGCCTCGTCGGACTTCCTGACGCCCATCGGTCACCAGAACAACCTGCTGGTCATGGCGCCTGGGGGCTACAAGTTCCGGGACTACGCCCGGGTGGGCGCGGCCCTGAGCGTCCTGGTGGTGCTGGTCTCCTCGGCCATGATCTCCATGTTCTACGCCTAGGGGGAGCCGGCGCGCGCGACAGCTAGGCGCTGGCCACCCCACCGCAAACCCCGTCACCCTCGGGTTTGACCCGAGGATCCATGCACGCTGCGTCAGGCCCGGTGTTCATGGATGGTCGGGTCAGGCCCGACCATGACGGTGGAGGTTAGCCAAGGCCTCGCCCTCACAGTCCCACCCGGCCCGGCCCCGCCCTTGCTTTGAACGACCGCGACCCGCCACTATGTGGGGCGCATCGAAACCCCAGGACCCCAGCCCGTGTTCAGCCGACTGTTTGGCAAGAAGACGCCGCCCGCCCCGCCGTCCACCGGCGGACGCAGGGTCTATGCGGTGGGGGACATCCACGGGCGCCATGACCTGCTCGAGGCCCTCCTGCGGGAGATCGCCCGGGATGTCAGCGCCGAGCCGCCGCAAGCCCGGCCGATCCTGATCTTCCTGGGAGACTATGTGGACCGGGGCCCGGGGTCGCATCAGGTGGTGGAGACCATCCTCGCCCTGCGCCGGGGGCCGGCCTTTGAGGTCCGGGCGCTGAAGGGCAATCACGAAGAGGCGCTGCTGCGCTTCCTGGATGAGCCAGGCTTCGGCTCGACCTGGGCCGAGCATGGGGGCAATGCGACCCTCGCCTCCTATGGGGTTCAGCCGCCGGCCACCCGCACCGATCCGGAGGCCTGGGCGGTGGCCCGGGAGGCCTTCGCCGCCACCCTGCCAGGCGCCCACAAGGCCTTCTATGACGAGCTCGACCTGATCACCGAGGTGGGGGACTACGCCTTCGTCCATGCCGGGGTGCGGCCCGGCGTGGCGCTGGCCCACCAGACCGAGCGCGACCTCCTGTGGATCCGCGGCGAGTTCCTGCAGGCCTCGGGGCCCTTCGGCAAGGTGATCGTCCACGGCCACACCCCCATGGAGGAGCCGCAGATGACGTCCCATCGGCTGGGGCTGGACACCGGGGCCTACGCCACCGGCGTGCTCACCGCCGCCCGGCTGGACGAGTCCGGGCAGAAGATCATCCAGGCCCGGGTCAGCCGCGCGGTGGCCTGACCGCGTCCTAGTCCTCCACCACCTCGCCGGCGGCGATGCGGCGGTAGCGGGCCTCCATCAGCGCGAAGAGACCAAAGGCGACTAGGCCCAGGGCCACCAGCACCAGCAGGGGAGAGCCGAAGGGCGCGCGTTCCAGGGCCTGGAGCGCATCGCCCAGGCCCGCGGCGTCCTCGGCCTGGGCCGACAGGCCAGCCCTGGCCAGCATGCCGCCAGACACCAGGAAGGCCAGGCCCCGGGCGCCATAGCCGATGCGGCCCACCAGGCCCGCGGCCTGGCTGAGCCGGTCCTCGCAGACCAGATTCTTGTCCAGGTTTCCCCGGGCGGCCTTGACCATGTTGGCGAGGCCCGCGGCCATGATGAAGACCCCCACCCCCACGATCAGCCAGACGCCGCCGGGCATGCTCAGCGCCTGCTGGGCGGCGGCCTGTTCGGCGTCCCGGTCGTCGGGCTCGGCCAGGTCCTCCAGGGTGTCGAGGGCGCCGAACACCGAATAGCCCAGGCCGCCATAGACGAAGCCGCTGATCGCCTGACCGATGCGCGAGAGGATGGCCTTCAGCTCGCGGCCCTGCCGGTCGGCGTCGAACACCGACTGCAAGAGCCGCCAGCCGGCGAAGCCGTAGAGGCCAAGGCCGGTGATCCACAACAGGACATAGCCCAGCGGCCATTCCGCCCAGGCCCGCAGGGCGCCCATGGAGCCCTCGGCCTCCGGGACCAGCTCGACGGCCGCCAGGACGGCGATGACCCCGATGCTCAGATAGACGAAGCCCCGGGCGGCGTAGCCGAACCGGCAGGCCAGCTGGGTCAGGGCGCCCAGCGGCGCGTCCCCCAGCCAGCGAAGGGTCTGGCGGAGCGCCGTCTCGGCGTCGTGGTCTGAGGCTGTGGCCATGGCCGGGCGGGAACGACCCGCGACGGCCAAGGTTCCGCAAACCTAGTGGGCGTCGTCCCAGTTGGCCGCGGCGCGGGCCTCCACCACCAGGGGCACGGAGAAGGCCACGGCGGGTTCGGACGCGGTCTCCATCACCCGCTTGATCACCGCGATGGCGGCCTCGGCCTCGGCTTCCGGCGCCTCGAAGACCAGTTCGTCGTGCACCTGCAGCAGCATCCTGGCCTCAAGCCCTTCGGCGGCCAGCGCGCCCGGCATGCGGATCATGGCCCGGCGGATGACGTCGGCGGCCGTGCCCTGGATCGGCGCGTTGATGGCGGCGCGATCAGCGAAGGCGCGCATGCCCGCGGCCTTGGCGCCCACCTCGGGGATGTTCACCTTGCGGCCAAAGAGCGTGGTGACGAAGCCCTGGCTGCGCACCTTGGCCTTTTCGGCGTCCATATAGTCGCGGATGCCGGGGAAGCGGTCGAAATAGGTGCGGATATAGGCCCCGGCCTCGTCCTGCGGGATCGACAGCTGGTTGGCCAGGCCGAAGGCCGAGATGCCATAGACGATGCCGAAATTGATCGCCTTGGCGCGGCGGCGCGTCTCGGCCGGCATGCCTTCGATGGGCACGCCGAACATCTCAGACGCCGTCATGGCGTGGATGTCCAAACCGTCCAAAAAAGCCCGTTTAAGCTGCGGAATGTCGCCCATATGGGCCAAAATGCGCAGCTCGATCTGGCTGTAGTCGGCGCTGATCAGCACCTTCCCCGGCTCGGCCACGAAGGCCTTGCGGATCTTGCGGCCCTCCTCGGTGCGGATCGGAATGTTCTGCAGATTGGGGTCCGACGAGGACAGGCGGCCCGTGGTGGTGGCCGCCAGGGCGAACGAGGTGTGGACGCGGCGGGTGTCCGGCGCGATGGCCGCGACCAGGGCGTCGGTATAGGTGCCCTTCAGCTTCGAGAGCTGGCGCCAGTCCAGCAGGACGCGGGGCAGTTCGTGGCCCTGGGCGGCCAGTTCCTCCAGCACCGAGGCGTCGGTGGAGGAGGCGCCGGACGCCGTGGTGCGCTTCGGCGCCAGGCCCATCTCTTGATACAAAATCTCGCCCACCTGCTTGGGCGAGCCCAGGTTGAAGGGCCGGCCGGCGAGGCCGTGGGCCTTGGCCTCGAACTCGGCCATGCGCAGGGAGAAGTCGTTGGAGAGCCTGCGCAGGTGCTCGGGGTCGACGGCGATGCCGGCCACCTCCATGTCGGCCAGCACGGCGGCCAGCGGCCGCTCCAGGGTCTCATAGACGGTGGACAGGCCCGCAGGCGCCAGCTTGGGCTTCAGCACCTCATAGAGCCGCAGGGTGACGTCGGCGTCCTCGGCCGCGTAGCAGGTGGCGGCCTTCAGCTCGACATTCTTGAAGCTCTTCTGGCTCTTGCCGGAGCCGGCCACCTGCTTGAACGGGATCGGCTCGTGGTTCAGCCACAGGCGCGACAGCTCGTCCATGCCGTGGCCGTGCAGGCCCGCCTCCAGGACGTAGGAGATCAGCATGGTGTCCTCGACCGGGGCCACGCGCACGCCATAGCGCGACAGGACGGCCAGGTCGTACTTGGCGTTCTGGGCGATCTTCAGGACCGCAGGGTCCTCCAGCATCGGCTTCAGAAGCTCGATGGCGATGGGTAGCGGGATCTGGGTCAGGTCGGACGGGGCGTCCAGCGCCAGGCCGTCCATCTCCTCATGGGCGAGCGGAATGTAGCAGGCCTGGCCCGGCGCGACGGCCAGCGACACGCCGCACAGGCCCGCGCTGGCGGACGACAGCGCATCGGTCTCGGTATCGAAGGCGACGATGCCGGCGGCCCGGGCCTTCTCGATCCAGGCCTCAAGCGTGGCCACATCGCGCACGCACGCATAGCCGTTGACGTCGATGGCCGGGGCCTCAGGCGCGGCGCGCGGTTCCGGCGCCGGCTGGCTGGGGGCCGCGTCGCCCGCGCTCACGCGCCTGGCCAGACTGCGGAACTGCATCTCTTCCAGGAAGGCGGCCAGGACGGCCGGCTCCGGCTCAGCCACGGCCAGGTCGTCGATGGCGGCGGGCAGGGGGGTGTCGCAGTCCAGCTGCACCAGCTGGCGCGACAGGCGGATCTGGTCGGCGAAGTTGATCAGGGTCTCGCGCCGCTTGGGCTGCTTGATCTCGCCCGCCCGGGCCAGCAGCGTGTCGAGGTCGCCATATTCGTTGATCAGCTGGGCGGCGGTCTTGATGCCGATGCCCGGCGCGCCCGGCACATTGTCGACGGAGTCGCCGCACAGGGCCTGGACATCCACCACCTTTTCCGGCGGCACCCCGAACTTCTCGATCACCTGCTCGCGGCCGATCTTCAGGTTCTTCATGGTGTCGAGCATGGAGACCCGGTCGCCGACCAGCTGCATCAGGTCCTTGTCCGACGAGATGATGGTCACCTCGCCGCCGGTGTCGCGCACCTTGCAGGCATAGGCCGCGATCAGGTCGTCGGCCTCATAGCCGGGCAGCTCCAGGCTCGGCACGCCAAAGGCCCTCGTCGCCTCCCGCACCAGGGGGAACTGCGGGATCAGGTCCTCCGGCGGCGGCGGCCTATGCGCCTTGTACTGGTCATAGAGGGCGTTGCGGAACGTCTTCTCCGAATGGTCGAAGATCACCGCCAGGTGGGTGGGGCCATCGACCTGGGCCCGCATCTCCACCAGCAGCTTCCACAGCATGTTGCAGAAGCCCGACACCGCCCCGATGGGCAGGCCATCGCTCTTGCGCGTCAGCGGCGGCAGGGCGTGATAGGCGCGGAAGATATAGCCCGACCCATCCACCAGAAAGAGCCGCACCGGCGGCCCATCCTGAGTGGGCGTCCGCGGCAGGTCCGGCAGGGGGGCGGTGTCGAGGGTGTCGGTCATGCGCGGGAAGATAGGCGCGCGAGCGGCGGTGGTCCACGGGCGGAGGTGGGGGCTGGGGCAGCTTCACCAGCCCGATAAAGTCATTTGTTGGGGTAACAGATTAGGCGTCGCCTCCCGGAGGCATGCGAAGCTAAGTATCTCAATCGACGAAAACCGTGCCACTAAAGAGTGCCCACCTTTATCCAGATTTCATCTTCGCTGCCTTTCAGCTCATCAAGGATCTTCTGCATACGCTTGGTGTGAGATCGAACTGGTGCATACACCGCCCCCTCGTCGCCCCGGAATGTCGTCAGTAGGCCTTCCTTGAGCATAAGGTTGAGAACTTTGCCGCTAGTGGCTCGAGACGCAACATTCCCTAAGCCCCTCAGGAGCGCTTCTTCCTTCCGACCAGCGCCTTTCTGAAAGAAAGTCTTGCGTATAATTGTAATAAGTATTTCGTGAGCGGGGCTGAGGCCGATCTTCCGGATCCGCGATACACTTTCAACAGAGTCAAATGTCTCCGCTTCCAAACCTCTTATCCACGATGGCAGTGCGGATGCCGCAGTAACTCCAGACACTCGAGGGGTCGTGCAACCTGTGATGCTTACGGCAACTGCGTTCTTTGACGGAAGGGCGAGTTCGCCAAAATAACTATTAGATATCTTTATGTTGCGAACTTCCCGCTCGTTAAGCGCAAGATAAAGGAAATCGCCATTGTCGATTTCCAAACCTTCAAAATCGAACGGTGCCTCGTTTGTGCGCATGAGCGCGGCAACTAGGTCCGGCGCTAGAACCTTATTCCCAGCGACGTTGGCTTTGACCGCGAACTTCAACTTAGACTTGTCGCTGAGAGCGCTATCGTCCGCTAACACTCGTTGTCCAAGATCGTCGAGAGGATTGTTCCAGCGCGCGCTTGCCGCCGCTGCGAATTCATCATCGGAACCTAAGCATGATCTTACGATGTCCTTAGCGCGCAAACCATCAAGGATATAAACATCAACAAATTGGCGGTCATTCGACTCGGGGCTAATTCGCCCGAGGCTCGGCAGTCGTTGAAGCATCACAGAGGCTTCCTCGACCGGCGCAGAGCCCGTCACGGTCTCGAACGCGCTTTGCAGCTCCGCTAAGGACAGGGGGCCTACGTTTGCTGGTTTCGATCGTGTGATCCTGGCGAGCTGAATAAACAGCCTTAGTATTGTGTCGGGGTCGAAAGAAACGTGAATGCGAGCATCTCGCTCACATAAAACTCGAACGAAGTGCTCCCAGAAGGCAATTTCATTTCCCTCATCGCCAAACATTGTTTCAAAATCGCCGGCCGCAAGATCACTAATCGTCTGGCAAATCAAGGGTCGTCTGGGAAGCCAGGCGGGAACATCAACATCAATGTCCCTTTTCCTAAAGTACTCCAATAGTTCGGTGTCGCTAAATTCATCCTTGGAGCGGATTATAAGAGTGCTTTTTTGATCCAACCCTAGGGCCGAAAACATTTCTTCAGAATTAGGAAAATAGTGTTCTCTGCCGGATATCAGGACGCCTGCGTTGCTGGAGCGAACCAAATCCTTTACGCCTGCCAGAGACTTTGCTCGAATCGCTTTCAAGCGTGCGCTATCGTTACTCCATGCTTGAGAGCCAATTTCATCAAAGCCATCTAGCAAGACAGCAAAGGCGCCGGAGTTAAATGCTCTGATCGCGGCGTTTTCGGCGTTGCCAGGGAGCCCAAGTTCGGTGAGATGGCGACGAATAAGCTCGTGTCCTCTCTCAAGGCCCCAAGACCGGCGCAAATCAATCGCCATTGGGTAGCAAAATGCGGCGTCCGCCCCTTCAGTCAAGTGGCTGAATACTTCGCGTACGCAACGGCTCTTGCCGCTACCATACTCTCCTAGCAGTATTATTCGCCTACCATCCCGCAGCCATGAAGCGACATCGCGAGATGTGGCGTCGTCCTTTCGGCCGTCTACTGTATAGCGAACTTGGACATATTCGGTGGCATCGATTTCACCGGTGAGTGGATTAATCGAGCTGCCGAAAGGGGCCTTCTCTCTCGCGATTTTATATTGATTGAAGTCGAAAAATAGCTTCGTGAATTGTTCTACGGAGAGCACTTTTATGTGGTGGGGTTGACCTGCCTCGACCATGGCCTGCGTAGGATCGCCATTGATAACGCAGAAGCACCTCGCCACCGCTCCTGTGGCTGCGGCCGCATTCTTCGCGGTCTGGAGCTTTACTATGTCCGATCGGACTTTCCCGAGCGTTCGATCCTCTGTCATCTCGACAAACATGAATATATCGTCGTCCATCTGGCAGACGCCATCAATATTCACACCGCCGACGCGCTTAGGCAGGCACGGCACGCCCCACAGGTATTGCGCCAAGTCGCGAACCCGATCTTCGAATGAAGCCCAACTTTTTGCCACGGCCATTCCCCCAAGTGCTCCCCCACCCTCAGCCTGTTAGGGAACATGTCAATCAGTTTGCTTGGATTAGCACAGGCAAGAGTAGAGCAGGCCTTGCGGGTCTAGCGCGTCGCTGGGAGTTGCCAAGCGTTAGGCGCGCGCGATATCAGGCCGGCGTAGGTTCAGCCATTCCTCTGCTTCCAAACACCGCATCCAAATCCGGCACCTGCCCTCGTCCGGCGAACGGCCCGAACGTCCCGGTCTCCAGATAGCCCGGCAGGGCTTCCACCAGCGCGCCATAGGCGGCGCGGAAGGGGGCGGTGGCTGAGGAGAGGCGCCGCACGCCCAGGGCGGCGAGGTGCTGTGCCGCCGGCGTGGTCGGGCGCAGCATGATGTTGAGGGGGGCCTTGATCCCATCGGCCAGCGCGCCGATCACCGTCTCATCGGCTGGGCCGGGGACGAAGATCCCGCTGGCGCCGGCGTCGAGATAAAGGGCCGCGCGGCGCAGGGTTTCAGGTAACGCGGCCTCGCCCTGGGCCAGGTCCCGCAGATAGATGTCGGTGCGCGCATTGATGTAGAGGGCCACGCCCTCGGCGTCCGCGGCGACCCGGGCCGCGGCGATCTTGCGGGCGTGCAGATCGGGCGCGCGCAGGCCGTCCTCCAGATTGATCCCCACCGCGCCGGCGCCCACCACCTGGCGGATGGTCTCGGCCAGGCTTGCGAGATCGTCGGTGTAGCCGCCCTCGATGTCGGCGGTGACGGGGAGGTTGGTGACGCGGACCACGTCGCGGGTCACCGCGATCAGGCGGCTGACCGGCAGGGCGTCGCCGTCAGGATACCCTTGAGCCCAGGCCACGGCGGCCGAGGAGGTGGCCACGGCCTTGGCGCCTGCGCCCGCCATCAGGGCCGCGCTGGCGGCGTCCCAGGCGTTGGGCAGGATCAGGACCTCGGGGCCAGAGTGCAGGGTGTGGAAGGTGGCGGCGTGGTCGGTCATGGGGCGGGCTCCGTGCGGCGTTGCGGGCATCTGAGCATGGGACGGGCGCTGCGTCCGGCGGAGTTCGGACGTGGACAGGAGGGAAGAGGGGACACGAAGGACACAAAGGATCGCGAAGGACACGAAGGCTTGGCCGCCGCTCCTTCGTGCCCTTCGTCTGTCTTCGTGTCCTTCGTGTCCGTTCTTGACGGCGCCTGCGGCGCGAAGGCCGCGCCTCAGCCCCGCAGCCAGGCGAAGGTGCGGGTGAGGAAGGCTTGGCCGTCTTCCATCACCGGCGGGGCGTGGGCCATCAGGACGCGCCGGGCCGGCCAGGCGGTGATGCGGGCGAGCGCGGCGCGGGCCGCCTTGCGGTCGGTGAAGGCCAGGCGGAACTTGCGTGGGGTCTGGGGCTCAGGTCCCGTCATCAGGTCCAGCCGGGCGATGAGTTTCCGCCAGCCGGACAGGGTGGCCGGATCGAGCTGCTGGATCAGGTCGGCGAAGATGACGGTGGCGCTGGCCTTGTGAAAGACCACCACCTCGACCGCGATCTTGTTGCCGGCGAACTGGACCTGATCGATCTCGTCCGCCCAGGGGTGGCCCGTCGCCCCGTCCTCGAGGTCTGCGTCAAAGGCGAGGTCGGGGCGTCGCTGGCGCAGGCCGGGCGGGGCGTAGAGCCGGGCGTCCGGATAGGCGGCCTGCCACTGCGCGAGAAACAGGTTGTGCATGGCGGTGGGCGAGACCAGGTGGCGCACGGGCCCGAGCGCGTCCACGGCGGCGCGCAGGTCTGGGGTCAGCGCCGTGGGCGACCAGATGAAGAGGCCGCCGTCCTTGAGGCGGATAACCACCGTCTGCGTCGGATAGGCGAAGCCCAGGACCCGCACCTGCGGTCCCGCCGCCGTCCATATGTTCTCGTCCAGAAGCTGCAGCATGAGGGGCAGGATGCATGGGTGTGGGGGCGGGGCAAGGGGCCTCCCCCCCCACCGTCATGGTCGGACTTGATCCGACCATCCATGAACACAGGGGCCGGCCGCGGTGTGCATGGACCCCCGGGTCAAGCCCGGGGGTGACGGGAATGGGTGTCGGGTGTGACGGGACGCAAGACCCCTGTCACCGAACCTTCACCGCGACAGATCGCCCGGCCATTAGCCCCGCGCCCCGTCCCGTGATATGGCCCCATCCCCGCGGGTCGGGCGTTTTGGTTCTGTGAATTGCCGTTGGCGGCAGGGAAGGGCGCGAGATGAGTCGAGTTCTGGTGATCGGGGCAGGCGGCGTGGGATCGGTGGCGGTCCACAAGATGGCCATGTCCCCTGAGATCTTCAGCCACATTACGCTGGCCAGCCGCACGCGGTCCAAGTGCGACGCCATCGCCGAGTCGGTGAAGGCCCGCACCGGGGTGGTGGTGGAGACCGCCGCCCTCGACGCCGACGACATCGCCGCCACCACGGCCCTGATCCAGTCGGTGAAGCCCGTCCTCGTGGTGAACCTGGCCCTGCCCTATCAGGACCTGGCGATCATGGAGGCCTGTCTGGCGGCGGGCGTGAACTATCTCGACACCGCCAATTATGAGCCCCGCGACGAGGCCAAGTTCGAATATAGCTGGCAGTGGGCCTATCAGGACCGCTTCAAGGACGCCGGGCTGATGGCGCTGCTGGGCTGCGGCTTCGACCCCGGCGTGACCTCGGTGTTCACCACCTACACCGCCAAGCACCTGCTGGATTCCATCGAGACCCTGGACATTCTCGACTGCAATGGCGGCGACCACGGCCACCCCTTCGCCACCAACTTCAATCCTGAGATCAATCTGCGCGAAGTGACCGCGCCGTCGCGGCACTGGGAGAACGGTCAGTGGGTCGAGGGCCCGGCCCTGGCGCACAAGCAGGTGTTCGACTTCGACCAGGTCGGCGAGAAGAACATGTACCTCATGTACCATGAGGAGCTGGAGTCGCTGGCCAAATTCTACCCGGAAATCAAGCGCATCCGGTTCTGGATGACCTTTGGCGACGCCTATCTGAAGCACCTCGACGTGCTGGGCAATGTGGGCATGCTGCGCATCGATCCGGTGATGTTCGAGGGCCGCGAGATCATTCCCCTTCAGTTCCTCAAGGCGCTGCTGCCCGAGCCGGCGTCGCTCGGGCCCCGCACCAAGGGCAAGACCAATATCGGCACCATCGCCACGGGTCTGAAGGACGGGGTCCAGAAGACCTTCTACATCAACAATGTCTGCGACCACGAAGAGGCCTATGCCGAGACCGGCAGCCAGGCGGTCAGCTACACCACCGGCGTCCCGGCCATGATCGGGGCGGCCCTGATGGTGCAGGGCGTCTATTCAGGCGCCGGCGTCTTCAACATGGAGCAGATGGACCCCGACCCGTTCATGGACATGCTGAATGTCCACGGCCTGCCCTGGAAGATGCGGGAGCTGGCCGCTCCCCTGGACTTCTAGGGGCATGGAGACCAAGGCCGGCGGGGCCGGCGCATTCGCCCGTTTCGACCTGTCCCGCGTGCCGTCCCCCTGTTTCGTGGTGGATGAGGTCGCGATCGCGCGGAACCTCTCCGTCCTGGCCGATGTGGGCCATCGCGGCGGGGCCCAGGTGCTGCTGGCCCTGAAGGCCTTTTCCATGTGGTCGCTGGCCGGCCTGGTGGGCCAGCACCTGGACGGGGTCTGCGCCTCGGGCCTCTGGGAGGCGAGGCTGGCGCGGGAGTTTTATCGCGGCGAGCTGACCACCTATTCGCCGGCCTACAAGGCCGATGACCTGCCTGAGATCTTGCGGCTGTCGGACACGGTGATCTTCAATTCGCCCGACCAGATCGCGCGGTTTGCAGACCTGATCGATGCGGCGCGGGGGGCGGGCGAGGTCTTCCAGATCGGCCTGCGCCTGAACCCCGAGCACAGCGAGGCCGAGGTCGCCAAGTACGACCCCTGCCAGATCGGCTCGCGCCTGGGCTTCCCGGTGTCGCAGCTGACGCCTGACAGCCTGCGCGGCGTCGATGGGCTGCACATCCATGCGCTCTGCGAACAGGGCTTCGAACCCTTGAGCCGCATCTGGGCCTCGCTTGAGCCGAAGATCGCGGGCGTGCTGGGCCATCAGATCAAGTGGGTGAACCTCGGCGGCGGCCACCACATCACCCGCGCCGACTATGACCGTGAGGCCCTGGTCGGCTTCCTGCGCGCGGTGAAGGCCCGGCACGGGATCGACCTCTTCCTCGAGCCCGGCGAAGCCATCGCGCTGGACGCCGGCATATTGGTCGGCGAGGTGCTGGATGTCTTCGACAACGGCTTGGCCATCGGCATCACCGACATCTCGGCCACCTGCCACATGCCCGATGTGATCGAGGCGCCCTACCGTCCGGCCCTGCTGGGCGAGGCCGAAGACGGGGTGACCCTGCGCCTGGGCGGACCCTCGTGCCTGGCCGGCGACATCATCGGCGACTACCGGTTTGAGGCGCGGCCGACGCCGGGGACCCGCATCGCCTTCCTCGACCAGGCGCACTATTCGATGGTCAAGACCAACACCTTCAACGGCGTCCCCCTGCCGGCCATCGCGCTGTGGGACAGCGACACCGACGCCCTGAAGATGGTCCGCGAATTCGACTACACCGAGTTCCGCGACCGCCTGTCCTAGAGGCTGGCGTAGGCCGCCTCGATCAGCCGCCTGGCGCGCGGATCGCCCAGCAGGTGGGCCGACTGCTTGTTCATGACGTAAGCGCCGCCCAGCCCGCTCTGTGGGTCGGCGAAGGCGCAGGAGCCGCCCCAGCCGGAATGGCCAAAGGTCTCTTCCCCCGGCCCCCAGGGCTTCAGCGGCCCGTTGCGCATGACGCCGGCGCCCCAGCTCATCTCGAACGGCAGGACGAGGTCCTGCCCCGCGATCCGCTCGCGGGCCATCTCGGCGATCAGGGCCGGCGACAGGATCATCTCCCCGTCCAGCCAGCCGCCTTGGGCCAGCGCGCCCATGAGGCGGGCAAGCGCCGGCGCGGTGGCATGGCCGTTGGCCGAGGGAATCTCCGCCCGGCGCCACTCGGCCTGGCCGCGGCCGCCCGGCGATGACCAGGGCTCCAAAAAGGCGGCCTTGGTGGGGACATTGATCTCGCCGAAGTCGGGAAAGGCCGGCGGCCGCTGCAGCTCGGCGCAGCGACCGTGGTCGGCGTCGGGCAGGCCGATCCAGAGATCCAGGTCGAAGGGCTGGGCGAGGTCCTCCCGCAGGGCCGTGCCCATGGTGCGGCCGTCGACGCGCCGAAAGATCTCGCCCGCCAGATAGCCATAGGTCACCGGGTGATAGCCGCTGGCGGTTCCCGGCGGCCAGAGCGGCGTCATCGCCGCCAGCTTGCCGCAGACCGCGTCCCAGTCGAACCAAAGGGATGGCTCGACCGCCTCGACGAAGCCCGACAGGCCCGCCTGATGCGACAGGGCCTGCTCGATGGTGATCGACCCCTTGCCGGCGGCGGCGAACTCCGGCCAGACCTCGGCGACAGGCTGGTCATAGGCCAGGCGGCCCTGATCGATGAGCCGGGCGACCATCAGGGCGGCCACGGCCTTGGTGGTGGAAAACAGCGGGGTCAGGGTGTCGGCGCAGAACGGCTGGGTGCGTCCCCGATCGGCGTGCCCGGCCCACAGGTCGACGATCAGCTCGCCGTTCCGGGCCAGGGAAAATCGCGCGCCCAGCTCCTGGCCTTGCGCAAAATTGGCCTCGAAGGCGGCGGAGACGGCCTCGAAGCCGGGGGCCACGTGGCCGTGGATCTCGGGAACAGGGGCGGCGGTCAGTTCAGACGCTCCATGCGGACATGCGGCGAGGTGGCCTTCAGGCGCTGGGCCATGGCCACCAGGGGAAGCTCCTTGGCCTTCCACATATGGGCCGCCGAAACGGTCTCGGCCACCCCGCCCACGGCCCGGGGCAGGGCGTAGGCCGGCGCCAGACCGTCGAGCACGGCGGCGCCATAGAGGGCGGTGAGCAGGTCGCCGGTGCCCTTGGGCGCCTCGGGCGAACGGGGATGGGCCGCCAGCCACGCCTCGCGCCGGTCGGCATAGATCACGCCCACCTCATCGTCGCGGGCCACCGAGGAGATGAGGGCCGGCTTGCCCAGGAGCCGCGCCCCCGCCAGGGCCTGGGCGGGGTTGCGGGTCTCGGCCCCGGTGAGCCGCTGCAACTCCCAGGTGTTGCAGGCCACCAGGTCGGCCCGCGGGACCAGGTCGGCGGTGACGGCCTCGGCCACGTCCAGGGGCACATAGAGGCCCTTGCCGGCGTCCCCCAGCGTCGGATCGATAATGACGAAGGGTCGGCGAGCGCTCGGCTCCCGCGGCGCGGCGCGGACGGCGTCAATGGCCCGGGCGGCGGCCCGCACCTGGGGGCTGCTCGCGAAATAGCCGGTGATGATCAGATCGACCTGGGCGAAATAGCCGTTGGCCTCGATGCCATCGAGCATGCCGTCAATGGCCTCCACCGGCACGGCCGCCCCGCCAGGCGGACCCCAGCCGGGGTGGCGCCCATAGAGGACGGTGGGCACGACCATGGCGTCCACCTTGAACGGGGCGAAGGCCAGGGCCTGGGCCGAGCCGCCGACACGGCTGGCGGCGACATGGCTGGAGATGATGAGGGCGAGCGGCATGAGGGCCGCATAGAGAAGCGCCGCGCCGGGACCCGCAAGGGGCGCCGACGCGGCGTTGCAAATAATTCTCCCGCTTGAAACGAGAGTGTCAGGTCAGATTCTAGTAACGGTAGTGATCGGGCTTGAACGGGCCGGCTTCCGGCACGCCGATATAGTCGGCCTGCTCCTTGCTGAGACGGGTCAGCTTGGCGCCGAGCTTTTCCAGGTGAAGGATGGCCACCTTCTCGTCCAGGTGCTTGGGCAGGGTGTAGACCTTCGTCTCGTAGCGCCCGCCGTTCTGCCACAGCTCGATCTGCGCCAGGGTCTGGTTGGTGAAGGAGGCGCTCATCACAAAGCTCGGATGACCCGTGGCGTTGCCCAGGTTCACCAGGCGGCCTTCCGACAGGACGATGATCTTCTTGCCGTCGGGGAATTCCACGTGGTGGACCTGATCCTTGATCTTGTCCCACTTGAAGTTGCGCAGGCCGGCGATCTGGATCTCGGAGTCGAAGTGGCCGATGTTGCAGACAATGGCGTTGTTCTTCATCGCCCGCATGTGCTCGACGGTCAGAACGTCCTTGTTGCCGGTGGCGGTGACGAAGATGTCGGCCTTGTCGGCCACGTCCTCGACGGTGACGACCTCATAGCCTTCCATCGCCGCCTGCAGGGCGCAGATCGGATCGACCTCGGTGACCATGACCCGGGCGCCGCCATTGCGCAGCGAAGCGGCCGAGCCCTTGCCCACATCGCCATAGCCCATGACCACGGCGGTCTTGCCGGCCAGCATCACGTCGGTGCCGCGGCGGATGGCGTCCACCAGGCTCTCGCGGCAGCCATAGAGGTTGTCGAACTTCGACTTGGTGACGCTGTCGTTCACGTTGATGGCGGGATAGGGCAGCTCGCCCCGCTCGGCCATCTGATAGAGGCGATGAACCCCCGTGGTGGTCTCTTCGGACACGCCCTTGATGGCTTCGCGGATGGCCGAATAGAAGCCCGGCTTTTCCTTCAGATAGCGCTTCATCACCGCATAGAGGGCTTCTTCTTCCTCGTTCTGCGGGTTGTTCAGGACCGAGGGGTCCTTTTCGGCCTTGGGGCCCAGCACGGTGAGCAGGGTGGCGTCGCCGCCGTCGTCCAGGATCAGGTTCGGATAGCCGCCGTCGGCCCATTCGAAGATCTTGTGGGCGTACTCCCAGTACTCCACCAGGGTCTCGCCCTTGATGGCGAACACCGGCGTGCCGGCCGCGGCGATGGCGGCGGCGGCGTGGTCCTGGGTGGAGAAGATGTTGCACGAGGCCCAGCGGACTTCGGCGCCCAGGGCTTCCAGGGTCTGGATGAGGACCGCGGTCTGGATCGTCATGTGCAGGGAGCCGGCGATGCGCGCGCCCTTCAGGGGCTGGCTGGCGCCAAACTCTTCGCGGGTCGCCATCAGACCGGGCATTTCGGTCTCGGCGATCTCGATTTCCTTGCGGCCAAAGTCAGCCAGGCTGATGTCCTTGACGATGTAGTCGGTCATGTCGGTGGGTCCTGCGGTCCTGTCGCCGGCGCACGCATGGCGCGCCTCATTGTGCGGTTTTGGCGCTCTATAGCCGGGACGCCGGTCCGGAGCAAGGATCGTATAAAGATATCCTTATATCTTCCTTACCAAGGGTCTTCGACGTCCCGGTAGGCGCTCCAGGCCCGGGCCGCGGCCCGCAGTCGGCCGTCCCGGTCGGCGGCCACCTCTCCGGCCAGATGGCCGGCGGCGTAGAGGGCTGGTCCCTCGAGGGCGAGGCTGGTGAGCAGGGCCTCAGCGGTGGCCCCGTCGTTCAGGGCGCCCAGCGCGCTCTGCAGAGCCTTGGTCTTCTTGATGAGCCTGCGGGCCGGCTTGTCCTTGAGCAGGGGGCGGAAGGCCTCGGCGGCGTAGCGCAGCTTCTTGGCCTGGATGCGCACCTGGTGGCGCTCGCCATCGGACAGCTCCATCAGCCCGCGGCCCCGCTTGGCCAGCTTGCGCCGCCGCGCGCTGAGCGCCTGGACCGCGAAGTCCCGGGCCGGGCCGCCGCCCTCGACAAGCGGCTCCAGCCACGCGCCGGTTTCGATCCAGGCGTGCAGCTCCAGCAGCAGGTCCCGGAAGCGGGTGGAGGCGGCCGCGCCGCGGGCCCGGGCGTGGGCCTTGCCCCGGGCGGCCTCCAGGGCCTGGCCCAGATCGGCGAGGCCATGAATGGCGGCGTTCCCATGGGCGGCGGGACGGTAGGTCTCCTCCAGGAAGACATCGAGATTGCGCGCCTCGTCGCAGGCGCCCGAAAGCCACTTCAGCTCGCCCTTCAGAACGTCGAGCTCGGGCCCCGCCACCAGGGACTTGAAGGTGCTCATGGCGCTCCGCAGGCGTCGCACGGCCACCCGCAGCTGGTGGACCGCCTCGGGGGAATCGCCGCCGCGGCGCAGGATCAGGCCGTTAGCGCCGATCTGGGCCAGGGCGGCGCGGGCGATGGCCTGAAAGGCGGCCGCCGCCGACATCTCCAGGCTGAGGCTCGCCTGGGCGTGGCGCCGGGCGTTCTCGTCGCCCTCCACCAGGGCGAACCCCTGATCGGCCTTGGTCTCGAAGCTCAGATAGAGGGGGGCGGCCTCGAACAGCCGCCGCGCCAGGGAAAACAGGGCCGCAGGCTGGCCAGACTTCAGCTCCAGCTCCACTTCGCACAGGGTGGCGCGCCGGCCGCCGGCCAGGATTTCGCCTTCGTCCAGGGCCAGCTCGATCTGAGCGTCCTCGAAGACCAGGGTCCGCAGCCGCCGGCTGACCTGAACGGCGAACAGGGGCTCCAGCTGGGCGGCCTGCTCATCGCCCAGGAGGTCGCGGAGCGGGCCGTGGCCAAGATCGGGCTGATCGCTGTCGACGGCGATCTCGTGCTCCTGACGGCGCAGGCCCTTGCCGGCCTTCAGGGTCTGGCGGCGCCCTTGCGGCTCCTGGCGGATGCGCAGGCCGGCGCCCAGGTCGCGCAGTCGACGGTCCGGCGTATCGAAATAGATGGCCGCCAGATCGATGGTTCCGTCCTCGCCCTCAGGGGCGGCGGCCAGCACCGCCTCGATATCGGCCGGTTCGCAGAGGAATTTGAGTTCGGTTTCTTCCGGGGGGACGCTCAAGGGTCGGCTCCGATTCGAAGGCGTTTTCCTCCCCGGCCAAGCATCCTATAGGGGAGGCCATAGCGATTGCGCCGCGGCGCAGACCAGGAGTGCTCCCCATGAACGCCCCGATCCGCCATGTCGACCCCGCCCAGCCGCGATTTGATTGGACGCTGGAGGAAATCGAGGCGCTCTTCGAACGTCCCTTCATGGAATTGGTGTTCGAAGCCGCGGCCATTCACCGCCGCTGGTTCGATCCCTCGGAGGTCCAGCTGTCGCAGCTCTTGTCGGTGAAGACCGGCGGCTGCGCTGAAAACTGCGGCTATTGCAGCCAGTCCCAGCACTTCAAGACCGGCGTAGCGGCCAGCAAGCTGATGGAGGCCGACACGGTGATCGCTGCGGCCGCCGAGGCCAAGGCCGGCGGCGCCCAGCGCTTCTGCATGGGGGCGGCCTGGCGCGACCTGAAGGATCGCGACCTGCCCAAGGTGGCGGCGATGATTTCAGGCGTGAAAGCGCTGGGCCTGGAGACCTGCGCGACCCTGGGCATGCTCAAGCCCGAACAGGCCCAGGCGCTGAAGGACGCCGGCCTCGACTACTACAATCACAACCTCGACACCGGGCCGGACTATTACGACCAGGTGGTGACCACGCGGACCTATCAGGACCGGCTGGACACCCTGGCGGCGGTGCGGGACGCCGGCCTGTCCACCTGCTGCGGCGGTATTGTCGGCATGGGCGAGACCCGCCGCGACCGGGCCGGCCTGCTGCACGCGCTCGCCACCCTGCCGGCCCATCCCGACAGCCTGCCGATCAACGACCTGATGCCCATTCCGGGCACGCCGCTCGGCGACAGCGAGGCGGTGGACGGGCTGGAGTTCGTACGGATGATCGCGGTCGCCCGCATCGTCTGCCCCAAGGCCGTGGTCCGCCTGTCAGCCGGGCGCGAGCACATGTCCCGGGAACTGCAGGCGCTCTGCTTCCTGGCCGGCGCCAATTCCATGTTTGTGGGCGGGAAGCTCTTGACCACCAGCAACCCGGACAAGGACACCGACGCGGCCCTGATGGCCGAGCTTGGTCTGCGTCCGATGGGGACCGGACCAGCGGCGGTTGCTTAGCCGCCCGCGAAGTTTCCCACAGACGCCTGTCGGCGCGGACAACCTTTAGACGTCCTCGGGTCTAGCCTCGCTCTGTCGGGGCGCCTATCTGGCTGGGACGCCGAGGGGGAGTGCTGCGGTTGTCATCGATTATTTCCGTAAAGGGTCTGACCAAGACCTATGCCGGAGGCTTTGCGGCCCTCAAGGGCGTCGATCTGGAGATTCGCGAGGGCGAGATCTTCGCCCTGCTTGGTCCCAACGGAGCGGGCAAGACCACCCTGATCTCGATCATCTGCGGCATCGTCAATCCGACCTCCGGCGAGGTCCTGGCCGACGGCCATGACATTGCGCGCGAGTTCCGCGCCGCCCGCTCCAAGATCGGCCTCGTGCCCCAGGAGCTGTCCACCGACGCCTTCGAGACCGTGTGGGACACGGTCAAGTTCAGCCGCGGCCTGTTCGGCCGACCGCCCAATCCCGCCCATCTGGAAAAGGTGCTCAAGGACCTGTCCCTGTGGGACAAGAAAGACAGCAAAATCATGGCGCTGTCAGGGGGCATGAAGCGCCGGGTGATGATCGCCAAGGCGCTCTCACACGAGCCGAAGATCCTGTTCCTCGACGAGCCCACCGCCGGGGTCGATGTCGAGCTGCGCCGGGACATGTGGGAGATGGTCCGGTCGCTGCGCCAGAGCGGCGTCACCATCATCCTGACCACCCATTATATCGAGGAGGCCGAGGAGATGGCCGACCGGATCGGGGTGATCCGCAAGGGCGAAATCATCCTGGTCCAGGATAAGGACGTCCTCATGCGCCAGCTGGGCGAGCGGCGGCTGACCCTGCACCTGCAGGCCCCGCTGGCGGCCATCCCGCCGGAGCTGGCTGGGGAGCCCCTGGAGCTGGCGGCCGAGGGCCACGAGCTGATCTACACCTTCGACGCCCAGGCCGAGGACACCGGCATCGCCGCCCTGTTGCGCCGGCTGGAGGCCAACGGCATCGACTTCAAGGACCTGCAGACGCGGCAGAGCTCGCTCGAGGACATCTTCGTCAGCCTGGTGAGGGCGCCCCAATGAACCTTTACGCCATCAAGGCCATCTACCAGTTCGAGCTGGCGCGAACCTGGCGGACGCTGATGCAGTCCATCGCCTCGCCAGTGATTTCCACCTCGCTCTATTTCGTGGTGTTCGGCTCGGCCATCGGCTCGCGGATGGTGGAGATCGACGGGGTCAGCTACGGCGCCTTTATCATCCCGGGCCTGATCATGCTGTCCCTGCTGACGGAGAGCATCTCCAACGCCTCCTTCGGCATCTACATGCCCAAGTTCTCTGGCACCATCTACGAGGTGCTCTCAGCCCCCATCTCGGTGGTGGAGATCGTGGCGGGCTATGTGGGGGCCGCAGCCACCAAGTCGATCATGCTGGGGCTCATCATCCTGGCCACGGCGCGGATCTTCGTGCCCTACGAGATCGCCCATCCCTTCGTGATGCTGAGCTTCCTGGTGCTGACGGCGGTGACCTTCAGCCTCTTCGGCTTCGTCATCGGGGTCTGGGCCGACGGCTGGGAGAAGCTGCAGATCATCCCCATGCTGGTGGTCATGCCGCTGACCTTCCTGGGCGGCAGCTTCTATTCGATCAGCATGCTGCCGCCGGTCTGGCAGACCATCACCCTGTTCAATCCGGTGGTCTATCTGGTGAGCGGCTTCCGCTGGAGCTTCTACGGGGTCTCCGACGTGGACATCGGGATCAGCATCGCCATGACGCTGGGCTTCATGGCGCTCTGCCTGGGCGCGATCATCTGGATCTTCCGCACCGGCTACAAGCTCAAGGCCTGAGGCGAGGCAGGGACGCTACTGGTCTTCGTCGAACCGGGCGGCCACCAGGGCGCAGAGCGCCTCCAGGGCTTCGGCCGCCTGGTCGCCCACCGCGGAGATATGGATGGTGCTGCCGGGACCGGCGGCCAGCATCATCAGGCCCATGATCGAGCGGGCGTCGACGGTCTGGCCGTCCTTGGAGACCTGGACCTCGGCCTCGAAGGACGAGGCCAGCTTCACGAACTTGGCCGAGGCGCGGGCGTGCAGACCCCGCTTGTTGAGGATCTCGACCGTACGCTCGGCGCTCATTTTTCGCCTGCCAGGACGTAGGAGGCCACGGAGATGTACTTGCGGCCGGCCTCCTGGGCGGCGGAGACGCAATCCTCCAGTCCGCAGCGGGTGCGGACGCTGGCCAGCTTGATCAGCATGGGCAGATTGAGGCCGGCGATGACCTCGGCCCGGGTCTGCTCCATCACCGAGATGGCGAGGTTTGACGGTGTGCCGCCGAACATGTCGGTCAGCAGAATGACCCCGCCGCCGGTGTCGGCCCGCGCGCAGGCGGCCAGGATATCCATCCGCCGCCGCTCCATATCGTCTTCGGGGCCGATGCAGATGGCTTCGACCGCGCTTTGCGGCCCCACCACATGCTCCATCGCCGAGACGAATTCGGCGGCCAGTCGCCCGTGCGTGACGATCACGAGCCCGATCATGCCCACGCTCTCAACGGTAATCCCCTGTCGGCCGCGTTGTCGCAGGATGCAGGCCAGAAGCCGGGTGTGATACGCGCCTTCCGCACGTCATCCAAGTGAGTCCAGGGCGTGACTCAGTTTCACAGGGGCGGAATTCTCCAGCCCCGCGAGCACCAACAGGGGGATTTCCACCCCAAGATGAGTCACAGTTTCGAGATCGGGCAGCCGTTCCGGTGTTCCCAGGCGGATCCACAGGGCCACCGGAGCCTGGGCGATGGACGCCACCGGCCGCACGCCCACGCCGCGAATCTCCATCTGTCCGACCAGACTGTCTGGCGCCCGTCCGAAGAGTCGCCCCCCGGAGACCCAGGTGATCACCCGATCGTCAGCCACCAGGCGGAAGCCGTGGTCGAGACAACGGAGGGCCAGATCGCTCTTGCCGGCGCCCGACGGGCCCTCGATCAGGGCGCCGCGCCAGCCGCCGGGGCCGGGCCTGGCGATTAGGCCGGCGTGCAGGATCACCGGCGGGCCTCGGGCAGGATGACGGTGAAGCGGGCGCCGGCGATGTCTCCGGCGGCCTCCGGCGCATCGCCTTCGGTGGAAGTGTCCCGCCGACGGTTCTCGGCCCGCACCGTCCCGTCATGGGCCAGGATGATCTGCCGGGCGATGGACAGGCCCAGGCCCGAGTTTCCGCCAAAGGCGGTCCCCTTGGGGCGCGAGGTGTAGAAGCGCTCGAAAATGTTCTCCAGGTTCTCCGGCGGAATCCCGGGACCATCGTCGTCGACCATGATCAGGGCCTGGCCCTTCTGGCGGCCGAGCGCCACCCGCACCACCCCGTCGGGCGCGCTGAACGAGCGGGCGTTGTCGATCAGATTGCGCAGCACCTGGCCGAGCGCCCCCTCCTGACCCGACACCATCACCGTCTCCAGGCCTTCGGGCGCGGTGAAGGTCACGGCGGGCTCGCCGAGTCTGGCGGTGGCCTGATAGAGCGAGACCACATCGGAGATCAGCCGGCGCAGATCCACCGGGGTCGGCGCCTCCCGCGACAGTTCGGCGTCCAGGCGCGAGGCGTTGGAAATGTCGGTGACCAACCTGTCCAGCCGCTGCACGTCATTCTGCAGGACCGCCATCAGGCGATCGCGGGCGGCGGGCTCCTCCACCAGCCCCAGGGTCTCCACCGCCGAGCGCAGGGAGGTCAGGGGATTGCGGATCTCGTGGGCCACGTCGGCGGCGAACCGCTCAATGGCGTCGATCCGCTCCGACAAGGCGTGGGTCATGTCCTCCAGGGACCGGGAGAGATCGCCCAGTTCGTCATCCCGCCGGGAGATGTCGGGGACCGAGATCGCCCGCGCCCGGGCCAGGCGCACCCGGTCGGCGGCCCGGGCCAGCCTGCGGACAGGGTGGGCGACGAGACGGTTCAGCAACAGGGAACTCATCAGCGAGACCGCCACGGCGATCAGGATGAAGGGCAGCAGGGCGGCCCGCTCGGCGGCGATGATCTCGTCCACGTCCCGGGCTTCCAGGGTCAGGACCCCCAGCACCGCCTTGACGTGCTGGATGGGGATGGAGACCGACACCACCCGTTCGCCGTCGACCCCGACCCGCAGGCCGGCCCAATGAACGCCACGCAGGGCGGTGTTCACCTCGGCCCGCAGGGCGGCCTGGGCCTTGGCGGCGTCGGCGCTGTCGGGGTCGTCCTCCGATCCGCCGCTGAGATTGAGGTCGAGCCCCGGCCCGTCCCCGCGCGTGCGCGCGGGCGGCAGGGTCCGCCACTCCACGCGGTCGGAGACCCAGTAGGAATCGGCGATCAGCCGGCCCTCAGCGTCGAACAACCGGGCCCGCTGCGAGCGGGGGTTGGAGAGCAGCTGGAGGATTTCGGCGGCGTAGGCCCCGTCCATCATCGGCTCGGGCTCGCCCACGGTGGCGGCCTGGTCGATGATGGTGGCCAGCAGTTCGCCCTGGGTGGTCAGGCTGTCGATGCGGGCGTTGACCAGGCCCCGGCGCAGTTCGTTCAGCACCAGGGCGCCGGAAATCAGGATCGTCAGGCCGACCAGGTTGAGGACGATGATGAGCCGACCCAGGCGCGAGCCCGGCAGCCAACGCCACCGCCCGGGCCGGGTCGGTCGCTCAGGACTCCCGATATCGGTATCCGACGCCATAGAGGGTTTCGATTGCGTCGAACTCAGGGTCGATCTCGCGGAACTTCTTGCGCATGCGCTTGATGTGGCTGTCGATGGTCCGGTCGTCCACATAGACCTGATCGTCGTAGGCCGCATCCATCAGGTTGTCGCGGCTCTTCACAAAGCCAGGACGCTGGGCGAGCGACTGCAGCAGCAGGAATTCGGTGACGGTCAGCTTCACCGGCCGGTCCTCCCACAGGCAGTCGTGGCGGGCCGGGTCGAGGGTCAGCTTGCCGCGCTTCAGCGCCCGGGCCTCGGCCTCGGACTCAGGCCCGGCCACGCCCTCGCCGCCGTCGGCGCTGGCCCGGCGCAGGACCGCCTTGACCCGCTCCAGCAACAGCCGCTGGCTGAAGGGCTTGTGCATGTAGTCGTCGGCGCCGAGGTTGAAGCCGAGGATTTCGTCGATCTCGTCATCCTTGGAGGTCAGGATGATCACCGGCAGGTCGCTGCTGCGCCGCAGCCGGCGCAGGACTTCCATCCCGTCCATCCGCGGCATCTTCACATCCAGAATGGCCAGGTCCGGGGGTTCGTTCTCCAGGGCGGCAAGACCGGCCGCGCCGTCATAGAAGGCCTTCACAGTGTGGCCGTGGCTTTCCAGGGCGAGGCTGACCGAGGTGACGATGTTCTCGTCGTCATCGACCAGGGTGATGTTGGCCATAGGAAAAGAACTCCTGAAGTCTTCCGGCTTGTGGCGAAGCTAGTGGTTCGCCCTGATGGCCTCAATGTGGCGTCGGCGATCTGGTCAAGGTTAAATTCCCGACAGAATGGGCCGTTCCAGCATCAAGGGGAGCTTAATTCTATTGGGGCACTGTGCGCTCTAGGTCCTGGGGAGTGACCATATGGAACGGCCCAAAGTGCATTACGAGGTGTTTGTCCGGAAGACCGTCGGCTCCGGCTGGACGTTGGAAATGGCGACCGAGAGCCGCGCCCAGGCCGTCGCTGTGGCTGAAGAGCTCGTCGCCGAGCGGCGGGTCGCCTCGGCCCGGGTCACCAAGGAGTCCATGGACCCTGAAACCAACGAGTTTCAGAGCGTCGTCATCCAGGCCCTGGGCCTGCCCGACACCGCCAAGGTGAAGAAGGCGCCCGAGCGCAACGATCCCCTCTGCGTGACGCCGCAGGATCTCTACACGGTCCATGCGCGCGAGCGGATCGGCCGGCTGCTCGACGGCTGGCTCGCCCGCAACCACGCCACCCCCTTCGAGCTGCTGCATCGGGCCGACCTGGTGGAGCGGCTGGAGGCCTCCGGGGTAGAGCTGCAGCACGCTATTCAGAAGATCGCCGTGCCAGAGTCTCAGGCGCGCGGCGTCTCGATCCACGAGGTCATGCGGGCCTTCCAGGGTCTGGTGGAGCGGGCCATCGAGCGCCTGCTTGGCGACGCCCGCCGGGGCGACCTGCCCAATGTGGACAAGGAAGGCTTTGCGGCCGCCGCCGAGCGGATTTCCCATGCGCCAGAGCGGGCCTATCTGCTGGGCGCAGGTGTGGCCGCCTCGATCGCGCCGGCCCGCAACTGGAGCGAAAAGGTCACGCGCCTCCTGGATCTGGCCGACGCCGCCCCGTTGGCGGGTCCGCCCCGGGGGCTCGCCCTGCAGACGATCGAGCAGCCCCTGGCCGAAATCATCGGATCTTCGGCGGGCCTGGACGGCCTGATCGGCAAGGATCTGGATCTGGGCGTCCGCCTGGCGGCCATGACCCGCCTGGCCGCCCACGACGCGGTGGAGGCGCTGATCCGGGTCGAGCCTTCGGTGGCCAAGATCATGCCCGAGCTCTCGGAGCCGGCCCAACGCCTGGCCAAGTGGCTCGCCACGGAGGACTTCCGTGCGGTCCGCGGCGCCATCACCAAGCGGGTGCTCAAGGAGCTCAATGGACCACGCCGCCTCAAGCCCAGCGACGGCGCCGGCGAAATCGATCTGCTGCGCGGCCTGGCCATGAGCCTGACCGCTGCGGCGGGCGACCTGGTGCCCCTGGACGACGTCCACCAGGCCTTTGTGAACCGCTCCAAGATGCTGGTCACGGGCGACTTCGTGGAGGCCTATCTTGGCAAGGGCCAGGGCTCGCTGCAGGAGGCCGAGGCCTTGATGTGGCTGGTGGAGAACGTGATCGGCTCGGCCAACAAACGCCAGGCCGTGCGGTGGCTCTCCGCCGTGGTCGCCTCGCTCGCCTTCGAAAAGGACGCCCGCAACCCGGCCACCTCCGCAGCCCAGAGGCTGTTTGTGTTGGCCAAGCTTCACCGGGGCGTGGGCCGAGGGGGCCTGCCGCCTGAGGACTATGTTCCCATCCAGCAGAAGCTAGGGGACCTGGGGGGACTGGCCGAGGCCGACGCCAAGGTCACCCAGGGCCTGGCGCGGGCCAACGCGCCTGTGACCACCCGCCTGACCCTGCTGCTGAAGCTGGCCTGTGGGGAGGCTGCGCCGCTCGGCCCGGCGGCCGATCGGGCCAAGGCCGAGGCGCTGAAGCTGGTGCGCCTGGACGATACGCGCGCCGAACTGGCCCGCTCGCCCGAGCGCATGGCCGAGGTGCGCACCCTGATCCAGGCCGCCGGGCTGGCGGCCTAGGCCAGCCCCAACACCTCGCCGAGGGCTGAGACCACCCGGTCCACATCGGCCATGTCCATGCCAGGATAGAGGGGGAGGCTGAGGGTCCGGTCGTACCAGGCCTCGGCGCCGGGCAGGCGCTTCTCGCCATACCGCGCCTGGTAATAGGGCTGGCTGTGGACCGGGATGTAGTGGACCTGGCTGCCGACCCCGCGCGCCTTCAAGGCCTCCATCGCCTCACGCCGCGTGACGCCAAGGGCGGGGAAGTCGATCAGAACGCACATCAGATGCGGCGTCGCCTGGCTGTTCGGCGGCGAGGCGGCCGGGCGGACCGCCGGCGCCAGGGACGCGAGCGCCTCCAGATAGCGCGCCAGCAGGGCCCGGCGGGCGGCGGCGAACCGCGGCAGCTTGGCCAACTGGGCCTGACCAAGCGCGCAGAGGATGTCGGGCAGCCGATAGTTGAAACCGGGCTCGGCCATCTCGTACCACCAGGGATCGCCGCCGGGCGGGCGCACCATGCCGTGACTGCGCAGGCGCCGAAGGCGCTCGGCCAGGCCTGCATCCGGTGTGGTGATCATGCCGCCCTCGCCGGTGGCTATGGTCTTCACCGGGTGGAAGGAGAAGGTGGAGGCCGAGGACCAGCGGCCCGACCCCACCAGAGCATCGGCCCCTTCGTGTCGCAGGGCCGAGCCCAGGGCGTGGCAGGCGTCCTCCACCACCACCGCGCCGGCGGATTCGGCCAGGGAGGCGATGGCCGGCAGGTCGGCGACGTCGCCGCGCATGTGGACCGGCAGGACTGCGGCCACCGACTTCGGGCCGGCCTCCGACAGGGCCTGGGCCAGATCGTCGGGGCGCATCAGGCCGCTGTCAGGATCCACATCGGCGAACACCACCTCGGCCCCGACGTAGCGGACGCAGTTGGCGGTCGCCAGAAAGGTGGTGGACGGCACGATGCAGACATCGCCCTCGCGCACCCCTAGGGCCAGCATGGTCAGGTGCAGGGCCGCGGTGCCGTTGGCGCAGGCCACGGCGTGCTCGGCCCCGACAGCGTCGGCGAAGGCCATCTCAAAGGCCTCGACCCGCGGTCCGGTGGTCAGAAGATCGTCGCGCAGAGCGGCCGCAACGGCGGCGATGTCGTCATCCTCGATGGTCTGGCGACCATAGGGCAGAAAGGGCGGAGCCATGGGACCTCAGTCTGTGGCGCGCCGGCGACGCGGCGGCGGGGCCTTGTCCAGGAGCGCCAGCAGGCCGCGCCCGCTCAGCCAGTCCTCATTGGTGTCGCTGGCGTAGGAGAAGTCCTCGGCGACCACCCCGTATTCCGCCGCAAAGGGCGTGCGGGCGTATTCCACAAAGGCCGGCTCGATGGCGTAGCGGTCGCCGAGATCGGCGGTGGAGCGGGCGTCGTCGGCGGAGATCATCATCTCATGCAGCTTCTCGCCGGGGCGGATGCCGACCACCTTGTGCGGCAGGCCCGGCGCCATGGCCTCGGCCAGGTCCGTGATCTTGGTAGACGGGATCTTGGGCACGAAGATCTCCCCGCCGCGCATGATGTCGAGAGAGGAGAGGACGAAATCGACCCCTTCGTCCAGGGTGATCAGGAACCGGGTCATGCGCGGATCGGTGATCGGCAACTCGGTGGCGCCCCGGTCAAGCAGCCGCTGGAACAGCGGCGCCACCGAGCCGCGGGAGCCCACCACATTGCCGTAGCGCACCACGGAAAAGCGCGTGCCGATGTCGCCGGCCAGGTTGTTGGCCGCCACGAAGGTCTTGTCCGAGGCGAGCTTGGTGGCGCCGTAGAGATTGACCGGGTTGCAGGCCTTGTCGGTCGAAAGCGCCACCACCTTCTTCACCCGATTGGTCAGGCAGGCCCAGACCACGTTCTCGGCGCCCAGGACATTGGTGTGGATGCACTCCGAGGGGTTGTACTCGGCGGCCGGCACCTGTTTCAGGGCCGCGGCATGGATGACGATATCCACCCCCCTCAGGGCGAGCGTCAGGCGTTCGCGATCGCGCACGTCCCCCAGGAAGAAGCGCATCCTGGCCATGTCCTCGGGGCCATAGCGCTCGGCCAGGTCGATCTGCATCTCATGCTGTTTGAGCTCGTCACGGCTGTAGACGATCAGCTTTCGCGGGGCGGCCCGGCTAAGCACCGTGTCGATGAAGCGGCGCCCGAAGGAGCCGGTGCCGCCGGTGACAAGGATGACCTTGCCGTCGAGGTCGAGAGAATCTGGCGCGAAACGGCCCAAGGCGGCCTCCGATGCAGTCGGTGCGAATCTAGGTCGCAGTGTCCGACCGCCCGCGTAAAGAGACCGCTAACCATGAATGCGGCACACCGACGCGTATGGAACAGATCCATCGTCTGCGGCTCGCCCTGCCCATCCTGTTCAGCGGTCTGGTGGCCCTGAGCGCAAAACCGGCCGCCGCCGCCGGCGCGCCCAAGGGCGGCGACAAGAAGAAGGGCGGGGGTCTCACCTTCATCCAGCTCCAGACCCTGACCGCCACCGTGGCCGGGGAACGGGGCCGCCGGGCGGTGATGACCGTGGAGACGGGCCTCGACATTCCCGACGAGAAGCTCAGGGAGGCCGCCGAGCTGTCGACGCCCCGGCTTAGGGCGGCCTTTTCCCAGAGCCTCAGGGTCTATGCCGCGGGGTTGGGTCCGGCCGCCTTGCCCAACGCCGACTATATCGCCCGCCAGTTACAGCGGGACGCCGACCGGGTCCTGGGCAAGGGCGGCGCCACCCTTCTGCTCGGCACCATCCTGGTGAACTGAGGGCCCGCCGGGACGGGCCCGCCGCCTCACATGGCCGAGATGCCGCCATCCAGCTTGAGCTCGGCCCCGGTCATGAACCGGCTCTCGTCCGAGGCCAGGTAGAGGGCGGCGTTGGCGATGTCCGACGGCGCGCCGATGCGGCCCAGGGGCACCTGACGGGCGAGCTTGTTCTCCGCCTCCTCCTTGCCGAAGCGCTGACGCAGGGGGTCGAGGATCGGGGTGTCCACGAAGGTCGGGTGGATGGAGTTGGAGCGGATATCCAGTCCCTGCTTGGCGCAATGCAGGGCGATGCCCTTGGACAGCAGCCACACCGCGGCCTTTGAGGCGTTGTAGACCGGGCTGTTATGGGCGGCGATCAGGCCGGCGATGGAGCTGATATTGATGATCGAGCCCGGCTGGCAGCGGCGCATGTATTTCAGCGCGTGCTTGGTCCCCAGGAAGACGGAGTCCACATTGACGCCCATCACCAGCTTCCAGTCCTCATAGGACAGCTGCTCGATGTCGCCGCCCCGGCTGATCCCGGCGTTGTTGATCAGCACCGACAGCCCGCCCATCGCCGCATCGGCCTCCTCCAGGGCGTAGATCCACTGATCCTCCCGGGTGACGTCGAGCGGCAGGGCGAAGGCGACCTCCTCGCCGGCCGCCGCGTTGATTTCGGCCGCCTGGGCCTTGGCGCCCTCGTGATTGACGTCGGCCAGGGTGACCTTGGCCCCCTCCGCGGCCAGGGCCGCGGCCATGGCCGCCCCGAGCCCCTGGGCGCCCCCGGTGATGAAGGCCTTCTTTCCTGCGACCCGTCCGCTCATCTGGTCCCTCCCTGGGATCTGTCGTTGTGTGGTGTTGAGGCCTGGCCTCAGGCGCCGGCGACCTGGTCCATGAACCGCGCCAGCTTGAGGTCGAGCTCGGTGACCCCGCCCGCGTCATGGGTGGTCAGGGTCACGTCCACCCGGTTGTAGACATTGAACCACTCGGGATGGTGATCGAGCTTTTCGGCCATCAGGGCCACCCGGGCCATGAAGCCGAAGGCTGCGTTGAAATCCTCGAAGCGATAGGTCTTCACCAGGGTTTCGCGCTCCCCTGGCCCCGCGGCCCAGCCGGGGAGCTCAGCGAGGGCGGCCTCGGCGCCCATGCGTTCGGGGCGGCTCACTGGGCGGCCTCGGTCGCCGGGAAGTCCAGCCCTGTGGCCGCCGACAGCTCGGCCAGGGTCTGGTCCACATCCACCACCTTGATGGCCTTCATGCCCAGCTGGGCGGCGGGCTTGCAGTTGACCCCGAGGTCATCGAGATAGACGCAGGCCGCCGGCGCGACGGCTAGGGCCTCGCACATCATCTGGTAGATGCGCGGGTCGGGCTTGCGCACGCCGGCCTTGGAGCTTTCGATCACGTGGTCGAACAGGGGCATGATCTCGCCCATCACCCCGCGGGGCTTCTGAACGCCGTCGGCCCCGGGGCTGTGATGGCTGACCATGTTGTTGGTGATGCAGCCGACCTTGAACTGCTGCTTGCACAGCTTCAGCGCCTCGACCATGCGCGGGCGCACCACGCCGGAGATCAGCGGCAGGACGTCGGCGCCCCGGATCGGGAAGCCGAGGGCGGTGGACTCCTCCAGGAACAGGGCGTCGAACCCAGCCGTATCGATCTCGTTGCGCTCGAACAGGGCCCAGGCGTTGGTGTCTGGGTTGGTCGCATTGACCCGGCGGATGTGGTCCTTGGGCGCGCCGATCGCCGCCTCATGCCGGGCGAAGGCCTCGAAGGGCGAGGAGGTGAAGACGCCGCCGAAGTCCCAGATCACCGCTTCGATCGCCATCACACCCGTCCTTCAAACGCCTGTTTTACGCCGCGAAGCTAGAGACGGCGCGGCTGACGTGCAAGCTAGGGTCATGGTCTTTCGTCCGCAGCTTTCCCCCCTGGCCCGTCGCTATGGCGCGGCGGCCTTCGCCCTGTGCCTGCTGGCCATCCTCTTCTTGTCCCTGGCGCCGGCCGACGCCACCCCGGCGCCGGATCTCGGCGGCGACAAGGTGCGCCACGCCCTTGCCTATTTCGTCCTGACGGGGCTTGGCCTTTACGCCTTTGGTCCCCGGCCGGTCCTGCTGGGGGGAATCCTGTTGCTGGGGGCCGGGGTGGAGATCGCCCAGGCCCTGATGGGGCTGGGACGGGAGGGCGACCTGGTCGACCTTGTGGCCAATCTGAGCGGCGAGGCGGCCGCCCTGCTGCTCTGGCGGGCCTGGGGCCGATGGCGCGGTGCGAGGTGAGTCTGCCACACAGTCCATGGTCCGAGGCTGGCGGTGATTTCGCCATCGGCCTACGTCCCATCCCCGAGGCCGCCTGGCTGGAGGGGGGCGAGGCGGACCCGGCGGCGCGCAAGGACCCCCTGATGGCGGCCCATCCCGCCATCGTCTGGGGGGAAACGCCGGGATCCCGCGAGGCCCAGGCGGAGGCCCTGACCCTGGTCGAGGCGGTGCGGGGAGCTCAGGCGGGGGAGGCGGGCCTGCCGCCCCTGCTGGCGGCGGCCCGACGGGTCTCGGACGATCTGTGCCTGATGGAACTGCGGGACGGGGTCTGGCGGCTGACGGCGCTCAGCCTGTGCGCCCCCAGCTTCTTCACCGCGCAGGCGGCCCAGGGCAAGAGCCTGGCCGAGTTGCACGCCCCGGTGGACGGGTTTGAGCCGCGGTTCGGCGGCCGGCTGGAGCGGATCTTTTCGGGTCTGCGCGCCGGCCTGATCCTGGAGCGACGCAACTGGACGGTGGTCAATTCCGACGCCCTGTTCACCCCGGATTCCGCGCCGATCCGCGCCCAGATCTCGCAGATTTCGCCAATTGAGGCCGGCCAGGTCCTGCACCTGCGGGTGGAGCGACAGACCCTGCGTCGGCTGCCCGCCACCGGCGGCGCCCTGTTCACCATCCGCATCTGGCGCGCGCCTCTGGAGACTCTGGATCAGGACCCGGAGCGGCTGGCGGCCTTCGCCCGGGCCTGGCGCGGCGCTACGGCAGAGTTTCGCAATTACAAGGGGTTCGCCTCCTACGACATGCTGGTGGAGGGCTTTCTTCGCGCCAGGGGAGAATCCTACAGCGTTAACGAGGTCTAAACGCGCAGCGTGCGGGCGAGGGAGTATCCGCCATGCGTATCAGCGCCGTTTCGTCGATCATCGCCGCCCTGGGCCTGGCCCTGGTCCTGAGCGGCTGCGACGAGCGTCCGCCCAAGCCGCCCTTCGCCGAGAAGGCCGGTCCGAGCGCCGAAGCGCCGAGCGATCCGGCGGGCGTTCCGGAAACCCTGCCGCCGTCAGCCCAGGCTTCCGACTGCTGCGCCTGTCCGCCGGCCAAGGCCGCCTGCCCTGAGGCCAAGCCCGTCCAGAGCGCCAAGGCCCCGGTCAGGCCCGCCGCCAAGCCGCGCCCGGCGCCCGTCCGCCAGGCGCGCGCCCCGGCTCACCGTGATTACGCCCACCGGGCCCCGCCGGCGGGGCGTCAACGGGACTATCGCCGCTATCAGGGGCCCAACATCACCACCCGCGGCGGCTATCAGCAGCGGGCGGAGACCTATCAGGGCCAGTATTACGAACAGCACCAGGGCGAAGCCTATCGGGAGGAGCGCTACGCCTATGCGCCCCCGCCGCCGCCGCAAGCGCGCGGCTACGCCGAGCAGCAGCACGCCTATAGCGAGCATCGCAGCTATTCGCAGCAGTCCAGCGGTTACGGCCACGGGGTGGCGACCGGGCCCTGCTGCGCCGGCCCGCCGGTTCCCGCCGCAGGTCGGGACTCCGCTGGCTATCTCACCTGGCCGGGCAAGCGTCCGCCTGCGCCCTACTACTGAGCCGCCAGGGCTCACATCGAACTGTCACTCCCGGGGGGGAAACTATGAGAATGCGTTCGCCGAGCGGTCCTTGGTTCAAATGGTACGACGTCCTGGCCCTCGTCGCCTTTGGCAGCGTGGCCCTGACGCTGGCCAAGCTCGGCGTGGTGTTCTGAAGGTCAGAGCTTTGGGGCTTCAGTTCCAGAGGGCCGGACGGCGGTCCTTCCAGGGCTGTTCCTTCTCCAGCTGACCGGCCAGGCGATAGAGGGTGGCCTCGTCGGCGAACCGGCCGGTGAACATCATCCCTACCGGCAGCCCCTCTTCGGACTCCCACAGGGGCACGGACATGGAGGGCTGGCCGGTGAAGTTGGCCGGTGGGGTGGTGGCGTAGGTGGCCGCCTGGCGCTTATCGAACTCTCGGGTGTCGGCCATGTTGGGGTCGAGCCAGTCGATCCGGGGCGCCGGCGTGCTCATCACCGGCGTCAGATAGACGTCGAAATCCTCGAAGGCCGACAGGATCTGCCTGTTCATCAGGCGCAGCTGCTGGAAGCCCCAGAAGGCCTGCTGGCCGTTCAGGCGCTTGCCGGCCTCATAGCCACGACGGGCCAGGGGGCCCAGTTCGTCCTCGCCGGGCTCGCGGCCGAGCTTCTCCACCCAGCGCGCCACATTGGCCGAGAAGTTCGAGGCGCTGGCCAGGCTCTGGGCGCGGTAGAGCTGGCGATAGTCGACGCCCAGACCCTTCTCGAATACCTCGTGGCCCAGGCCCTTCAGGAGCTCCACCGTGCGCAGCAGGTGGGCGAGCATCTCCTCAGGGATCGGCCGGCCGCTGGGGGTTTCCGCCGACCAGGCGATGCGCAGGCGTCCGGGACTTTTGGCCACCTCGTCCAGATAGGGGCCGTCCTTGGCCGGAGCCTGGAAGGGATCGCCGGCCTGCGGATAGCCGGTGGCGTCGAGCATGGCGGCGGAGTCGCGCACCGTGCGGCTGACCACATGATGGACCGAAAAGCCCAGGGCGCCGTCGACCACTTCGCAGATGGGCGTGCGGTCGCGGGTGATCTTCATGCCGAACAGGCCGCAGCAGGCCGCCGGAATACGGATCGAGCCCAGGCCGTCGCTGGCGTGGGCCAGGGGCACCATGCCCGCCGCCGTGGCCGAGGCCGCCCCGCCGGACGAGCCGCCGGAAATGTGGTCGGGGTTCCAGGGATTGCGGCAGGCGCCCAGCTGGTCGGAATTGGTGACGCCGGGAATGCCGAACTCCGGGGTGTTGGACTTGCCCAGCAGGACGACGCCCGCGGCGCGGTAACGGGCCACCAGCTCGCTGTCGGCGTCATCGGCGGCCACCTGAGCGAACCGGCTGCCGGAGGTCCGCGGCCAGCCCTTCACCTGGGCGCCCAGATCCTTGATCAGGAAGGGCACGCCCTTGAAGGGGCCATCGGGCAGGTGGCCTTTGGCCGTGGCGCGGGCCTCGTCATAGGCCTTGTGGACGACGGCGTTCAGCACGCCGTTGTGCCGCTCGACCCGCGTGATGGCGGCCTCGACCAGCTCAGCAGGGCTCACCTCGCCCTTGGCCACCAGGGCGGCGAGCCCCAGGGCGTCATGTTCGGCATATTCGTCGAAGGCCATGGCCCAACTCCCTGCCGGTTTCCGGCTCTCGTTTCCTCTGAGCCGAAGAGTTCAGGAGTTGGGGCGGCCTGTCCAGGCTTGTGGGGTTAGACGTCCACCTCGGCGTCCAGGGCGTTTTCCTGGATGAACTCCCGGCGGGGCTCGACCAGATCGCCCATCAGGCGGGTGAACATGCCGTCGGCGTCGTCGGCATGGGCCACCTTGACCTGCAGCAGGGTGCGGGCCTCCACGTCCAGGGTGGTTTCCCACAGCTGGTCGGGGTTCATTTCACCCAGGCCCTTGTAGCGCTGGATGGCCAGGCCGCGGCGTCCGGCCTCCATCACCGCGTTGAACAGGTCCAGGGGACCGCGCACGGTCGTGACCTTGTCCCGACGGGCGAAGCTGGCCGGGGCGGCGAAGGTCTCAGCCATGCTGGCGGCGCGTTCGGCCAGGCGCAGGGCGTCGGCGGCGTGCAGCAGCAGATCGTCCAGCACCACGCGCTCGGACACGCCGCGACGCACGCGGCTGAAGACGTAGCCGCCGGTGGCCGCGGTCTCGCCGCTCCAGGGGCCGTCGCCCTCCTCGGCATAGAGATTCAGGCGCTTGGCGGCGGCGTCGAGGTCGCCGTTCTCACCCAGCAGGCCGGCCAGGGCCGCCTGTTCGATGGCGAAGGCCGGCGCCCGGGAGGACAGCCGGTCCACATTGGCCTTGGCCCCGCGGGCGGTCTGCACCAGGGCGTGCAGGTCAGGCCCGGCCAGCCGCTCGCCATTGTCCAGGGTCAGGGTGGCGCCGTCGACGCCTTCATTGACCAGGAAGGCCTCAAGCTCGAAATCGTCCTTGAGGTAGCGGACCGACTTGCCCTTGGTGGCCTTATAGAGGGGCGGCTGGGCGATATAGAGATAGCCCCGCTCGATCACCTGCGGCATCTGCCGGTAGAAGAAGGTCAGCAGCAGGGTGCGGATGTGCGCGCCGTCCACGTCGGCGTCGGTCATGATGACGATCTTGTGGTAGCGGATCTTGTCGATGTTGAAGTCGTCGCGGCCGATGCCGGCGCCCAGCGCCGTGATCAGGGTGCCGATCTGGTCCGACGACAGCATCTTGTCGAAGCGGGCGCGCTCGACGTTCAGGATCTTGCCGCGCAGGGGCAGGACGGCCTGATTGTCCCGGTTGCGGGCCTGTTTGGCCGAGCCGCCGGCGGAGTCCCCCTCGACCAGGAAGATTTCGGACTTGGCCGGGTCCTTCTCCGAGCAGTCGGCGAGTTTGCCGGGCAAGGAGGTGATGTCGAGCGCCGACTTGCGCCGCGTCAGGTCGCGGGCCTTGCGGGCCGCCTCACGGGCGGCGGCGGCCTCGGCGATCTTCTGGACGATGATCTTGGCTTCGTTGGGGTGTTCCTCGAACCAGGTCGACAGCCCCTCGGAGACCAGGCCTTCCACGGCCGGGCGGACCTCGGAGGAGACCAGCTTGTCCTTGGTCTGGGAGGAGAACTTCGGGTCCGGCACCTTGACCGACAGGACGCAGGTCAGGCCTTCGCGGGCGTCTTCGCCCGACAGCGAGACCTTCTCGCGCTTGGCCGCGCCGGAGCTTTCCGCATAGGAGGTGATCAGCCGGGTCATGGCCGAACGGAAGGCCGCCAGGTGGGTGCCGCCGTCCTTCTGCGGGATGTTGTTGGTGAAGCAGAGCACGTTCTCGTGGAAGCCGTCGTTCCACCAGAGCGACAGGTCGATCTCCACATTCTCGCGGCGGCCGCGAATGACGATGGGGTCGCGGATCAGCGGGGTCTTGGCCTTGTCCAGGTGGCGGACGAAGGCCTCGATGCCGCCCTCATAGGACATGACCTCCTCGAAGGGCTCGGCCCCGCGGAAGTCCTTCAGCCAGATGGTGACGCCGGAATTGAGGAAGGCCAGCTCCCGCAGTCGGTGCTCCAGGGTCTTCCGGTCGAAGTCGATGAAGGCGAAGGTGGTGGTCGAGGGGTAAAAGGTCAGCTCGGTGCCCGATAGCGGCAGGCCGTTCTCGCGCATGGGCGCTTCGCCAGTCTCCACCAGGGGCGAGACGGTGTCGCCGCGGCGGAACTCAATCTCATAGGCCTTGCCGCCGCGATAGATCTTGAGCTTCAGCCAGTCCGACAGGGCGTTGACGACCGAGACGCCGACCCCGTGCAGGCCGCCGGAGACCTTGTAGCTGTTCTGGTCGAATTTCCCGCCGGCGTGCAGCTGGGTCATGATGACCTCGGCGGCCGAGACCCCCTCGCCCTCGTGCATGTCCACCGGAATGCCGCGGCCGTCATCAGTGACGGTGACCGAACCGTCGCCATTGAGGATCACCTCGACGCGGCTGGCATAGCCGGCCAGGGTCTCGTCGATGGCGTTGTCCACCACCTCATAGACCATGTGGTGCAGACCAGACCCGTCGTCGGTGTCGCCGATATACATGCCCGGCCGTTTGCGCACCGCGTCCAGGCCCTTCAGGACCTTGATGGATTCCGCGCCATATTCGGCCTGGCCGTTGCTCGACGGCGTTTCGCCGGCGCCTTGGGTTTCGTCGCTCATTTGGGTCTTCTTACGCGTCCAGTAGGGCCAGGCCCGAAGCGTCCACCCGGACGCCCTGGGCTCGGCCGCGAAGGTCTTCGAACAGGTGCTCGTCGGTTCCGGTCAGGAAGGCCTGCAGGCCGAGCGCCTCGATTTCGTCGAACAGGGCCCCTCGCCGACGGCGATCCAGGTGTGCTGCGACTTCATCCAGTAACAATATAGGGTTTGGCGCTGATTCTGCACGCGAAAGTCTCGCCGCCTGGGCCAGGACCAGGTTCAGGATCAGGGCTTTCTGCTCGCCGGTGGAGCATTCGGCCGCCGGGCGGTCCTTCTCCAGGTGGATGACGGCCAGATCCCCCCGGTGCGGACCGGTCAAGGCGCGGCCGGCGGCGGCGTCCCGCTCCCGTGCCGCGGCCAGGGCTGCGACCAGCC
>TARA_R100000935_G_scaffold14034_1_pt1 | contig 38841 bp, 35 predicted proteins | sample TARA_R100000935 | Tara Oceans TARA_R100000935 (sample SAMEA2621502) | marine metagenome | biome: marine biome (ENVO:00000447); feature: surface water layer (ENVO:00002042); material: "saline water (ENVO:00002010), including plankton (ENVO:xxxxxxxx)" | depth 5 m
CCGAGTGGACTACAAAGAAGACGAAACCCAAAAAGAATTTAGGGGGCATTTTACGCTGAAAAGATAAATTCAAAAATGTATAAATAATGAAAGAGCCTTTCCGTTATGGAAAGGCTTTTTTTTGATCAATAAAGATTGTTTAACGGTTGTTGTAAAACAGTTACGTGTTTATTTGCACTGATTTCCTGCATAAAAATTAGATGCAGTAACCTTGTAAGAACTTATGGTTGTGCTCGAAATTAAGCAAGTGTTTATACTCACATTGGAATGAACTCGTAAGGATTTCATTTTTCTGTTGAATTTAAATAGGATTCTTTAAAAGATGTACAGTAGGGAGATTTAAACTCTAAGTTTAATTCATCTGAGGTTGGAATTATATAAAATAAATTTTCTTAAACCAATTGTGTATCTTTTATAAAACCATTGGTTTGACTTTCATCGATTTAGTCATAATGCCCAACTATTCTATAGTATGTAGGGATGGAAGTTGACTGATTTAAATCTTATATACTCAAACCAAATGTAAACACTAAATTACTTGTTGTGTTAGTTACAGTTGCAGCATTTGTTAAGCCGGTACTATAGAGTTGTTCACGACTATCTTGTTCTGCTCTTGCGTAGGAAATATCCAGGTTGTAATTACCAAAATTGTAGCCAAACCCAAGAGAGAAACCAGTAAGACTTCCTACCAGGTCGGTGTCTTCATAAGGGCTTTGTTCATAGCGATACCCGCCTCGTAAGCTTAATTGGTTAATTCTGTATTCACCCCCTAGCCGTAGCGTCGATGCGCCGGTTAATTGATTGTTTATAGCAGTGTTTTGTAGTGCGAAAAAGGGATCGTTTTCTGGACGAAATTCAATATTTGAAAAATCTTTATAGGAATAATCAAAACTTAACAGTCCTTTTTCACCAAAGATGTATGCGGTACTTGCTGTAATTTTTCCGGGTGTTTGTAGGTTGTAATTCTCAAATACATTCAATACGTTGGGGTCAATAATTTCCGTAATTGTCTGGTTGTCCTGAGTGCGCTGAGTTTCCAAATATTGGGTAGTTTCTTCAGAGATTTCATACCACGTAGGTGTGTCATATGTAAGACCAACTCTGAAGTTTTCCAGTTTTGCAATCGCTCCCAACTGCGCAGAAAATCCAGCTCCCAGAACTGAAAGGTTGTTCTCAAAACCAATGGCATTTACAGAGCTGCCTGTATTGTTGTTGGTTTCATATAAAAATGTACTTCTCTGATAGTCTATGGCATGCGAGTTCAAGTTAATTCCGAAGAAAAAGTTGTCCTCATATTGCGTGGCAATGTTAAAGGTATACTTGCCTGTATAACCACGGGTTAAAACACTGTATTCCTGATTGAATGTGCCATTTGCAACATTGCTTACATATTGCGTGTTAGAAGGGTTGTCGGATACAGGGTCAAAAATAAATGCCTGGTACCCTAAAAATGCATTTTGAGCAGCTACTCCTTGAGTTTCGCCTAAGAAGTTATACAAGCTTGAAATAGATTCACCACTTTGTAATTGCAATAGGTCCAGAGATATTCCCTGCGCCTGCTCAGTAAAGAAATTGGCGATGGATGTGTTGCCGTTACCCCGAAAAAATAAATCGTTATCAAAGTTTTGAGTGTTATTGTAATTTAGTCCTAAGGTAATTTTTCGCCAGGGTGACTCGTCTTTTCCTATATCAAAAACAAAAACGATCCCTGCCTGATTGAGGCTAATATCATTGTCTTCACTTTGAGTTATTGTATTGAAATAAGTAGCTTCGTTTTCAATGTTGCTAGAAGAGAAGGATATTGAGGCGCTGTTGTTCAGGAATACAGCACTGCCGGCAGGATTAATGCCAATAGCAGATAAATCGCCTCCAAGAGCACCAAATGCACCACTTAATGCATTAAATCGAGCTGTTCCGTTTGTGTTTTCTGTTGCATATCGTAGTCCGTCTGTGATATTTTGAGCGTTCACAAAAGACATGGTTATGATAGCTATGATAAAGACTGAAATTCTTTTCATAAGTTTTTAATTTAAAATAAAGTGTTAACTGAATATTATCCTCTTCCGCCACCTCTGCGTGACCCGCCTCCGCGACTTCCTGAAGACCTGGAAGATCCACCTCCTGAACGTCTAACAGAACCAGACGATCTTGAACTTCCTGAACTTCTGATAGATCCAGAAGAACGTCGTGAAGAATTAGATGATCTGGTATTGGCACGCGATCTCGTAGGTGTTGAAGTTCTGTTGTATGATCGGGACCTTGTATTTGAGTTATTTCTATAAACTCTGTTTGTAGAATTTACACCTCTGGTAGTACGTGTAGCATTCACGTTTCTATTGTTATTATAGCGGCGTACTGCACTTCTGGCATTACTCGCAGAACTTCTTCTGGAGTTTTCAGATCGTGAGTATGATGATCTTTCTCCTGAACTACTTCGACCATATCCAGCTGTATTTCTTCGGCCTCTGTTGTAAGCTATGCCATTGCCATTGCCGTAACCGTTAGGTCCATTATAATAACCGCCTCCGTAATATCCTCCGCCATAATATGGGTAGTTGTAGCCTCCGTAAAAGCCACCCCAGCCACCGTAGTAACCGCCCCAGCCCCCATACCAGAAGGGAGCGTTCCAACCATAGCCCCAATATGGGCTTCCCCAGCCATAGCCATAATAGCCGCCATACCAGGGACGATAAAATCCACCCCAACCATAACCGTAGAAGCCTCCGCCCCAATTGTTAAAGCCAGTTTCATATACATTTACGGTAACGTTGGATGCGTTATTTCCCCAGGCTCCGTAGCCTTCGTTATAGTCAGATTCACGCGTTACAATGTACCCTTCGTCGTCTATGTAGTCTTCAGAAACATAGGAGTCTATATCTGTGAAAATTAAATCTTCTTCCGGAAGGCTTTCGTATTCTGCGTTCTTTGTTTTAAAATATTGTTTATAGTAATTGCTGTTATCATTTCCGTTGGCCACAACTTCTTCGTTATCTGAACCATTACTGTAGATCCCATCTTCGGTAGTATATTGTGAAGAGCCGCACGAAACCAGGATAAGTGAGAGTAGTCCCACTATAAAAATGGTGAAAAAACTGCTTGAGAAAGTATATTTAGTTTTCATAACGAATGTATTTTTATTGTTGGGCTACGTAAAAATAACTAGTTTTGCCCGATTAAACTAATCTATTAACAAAGTCACAACATTTGTGCCAAACTACAGGCTATGGCGAAGAATTTAACAACAAGAGACGAGGATTATAGTAAATGGTACAACGAACTGGTCGTTAAAGCCGATATGGCTGAAAACAGTGGTGTTCGTGGCTGTATGGTAATAAAACCTTACGGATTTGCTATCTGGGAGAAAATGCAGGCAGAATTGGACAGAATGTTCAAGGAAACTGGACACCAAAATGCATATTTTCCGCTTTTTATCCCGAAATCTTATTTCAGTAAAGAGGCGAGTCATGTAGATGGCTTTGCTAAAGAATGTGCGGTGGTGACGCATTACAGATTAAAAAATGATGAAGATGGCAATGGCATTGTTGTAGATCCCGATGCTAAGCTGGAGGAGGAGTTAATTGTGCGTCCTACTTCTGAAACCATTATCTGGGATACCTACCGTAAATGGATACAGAGTTATCGTGACTTACCGTTGTTAATTAACCAATGGGCCAATGTGGTGCGCTGGGAAATGCGTACACGTTTGTTTTTGCGTACTGCAGAGTTTTTATGGCAGGAAGGCCATACCGCTCACGCTACCGAAAAGGAAGCTATAGCAGAAGCAGAACAAATGATGCATGTGTATGCAGATTTTGCTGAAAATTATATGGCAATGCCTGTTATAAAAGGACTTAAAACCGAAAGTGAGCGATTTGCAGGAGCGTTAGAGACCTATTGTATTGAAGCTTTGATGCAAGATGGAAAAGCATTACAAGCAGGAACATCACATTTTTTAGGACAGAACTTCGCTAAGGCATTTGATGTAAAATATGCTACCAAAGAAGGGCATCAGGAACACGTTTGGGCAACATCCTGGGGCGTCTCTACCCGATTGATGGGTGCGCTAATTATGACGCATAGTGACGATAATGGTTTGGTGTTGCCTCCAAAACTTGCGCCGGAACAGGTGGTTATTGTGCCAATTTATCGAAATGATGAACAATTAGATGCTATTAACGAGGTTGCTAAAGAATTACAGCAACAACTTAGGGCAAAGGGAATTCGTGTAAAATACGACGATCGTGATACGCAGAAACCTGGGTGGAAATTTAATCAATACGAATTACAGGGGGTTCCTGTGCGTATTGCCATTGGTCCAAAAGATATAGAAAAAGGAACTGTAGAATTGGCGAGGAGAGACACCTTGCAAAAACAGTTTGTAAATCGTGAGGAAGTAGTTGGTGTCGTAGAGGGGTTAATGATTGAAATACAAGAAAATCTTTATACGAAAGCATTGAATTACAGAACAGAACATACAACCAAGGTTGAAACGTACGATGAGTTTAAAACTGTCCTGGAAGAGAAGGGTGGTTTCATTGCAGCGCACTGGGATGGTAGTTCTGAAACTGAAGAACAAGTTAAAAATGAAACAAAAGCTACTATTCGCTGTATTCCTATTGATGCAGATAATGAAGCGGGAACCTGTATGGTTACTGGAAAACCTTCAAAAAGAAGAGTGCTTTTTGCAAAGGCATATTAAATTTTTTGAAAAAAGATTGGATGGGATTTGGAACATTAAAAAATAGTTGTATTTTTGCATCCGCAATTCAAAAGAATGGTCCGTTCGTCTAGGGGTTAGGACGCCAGGTTTTCATCCTGGTAACAGGGGTTCGATTCCCCTACGGACTACAAATTAAGATTTAAACAAACAAAATGGCGAATCACAAGTCAGCATTAAAGAGAATTAGAAGTAGCGAAACAAAGCGTTTACGTAACCGTTACCAACACAAAACGACGCGTAATGCTATCAAGAAGTTACGCGATATGACAGACAAGAAAGAAGCTGAAAAGTTCTATCCTGAAGTTATGTCTATGGTTGATAAGTTGGCTAAGAAAAACATTATCCACGATAATAAAGCGGCTAATGTTAAGTCTAAACTAGCAAAGCACGTAGCTGCGCTATAGGTTTAAATTGCTTAAAAATTTAGAACTCCTCCAAGTATGGGGGAGTTTTTTTATGGGTTAAATTCAGTAAGCAGATAAAAAAAATTAAATTAAGGTATTAAACTAGAGTAATCTCCATCATTTCTGGCAATGTCCCGCACGATGGAAGAGGAAATATGCGAATACTCCGGGCTGCAAATTAAAAAAACACTGTCTACACCGTTAACCTTTTCATTGGCTTGCGCAATGGTTTGCTCATAGGTGAAATCGGCGGTGTTCCGAAGACCCCGAAGAATAAACTGAGCATTTTCCTTTTTACAGAAAGCTGCCGTAAGCCCTTTATAAGAGGTAACCTTCACTTTTAAATTTCCTTTAAAGACAGCTTCAATTTTTGCAATACGCTCCTCAAGCGTCCACATATAGTTTTTAGCAGCATTCACGCCAATTGCAATAATAATTTCATCAAATAACGGTAGCGCTCTGTTAATGATATCTACGTGTCCTAAAGTGATAGGATCGAAAGATCCAGGGAATACTGCTCTGCGGATATAGTGTTCTGAAACCAAAGGTTTAAATTTTGTTATTCGTTATCTATCATTCATCATTCATCAAAACAGCTCTAAGATACAAATTTATTTTTGCTACCAACTACCCTCAGCCTCTTCAATCAGGTTTCCAAAAAAGTCGGTTAAGCTCATTCCCGCCTGGCGAACCTGTTTTGGGATAATACTCTCTTTACTAAGTCCTGGTGTGGCATTGGTTTCAATTAGATAAGGTTCACCGTTCTGGATAATGAACTCAGATCGGGTTATTCCGCTCATCCCTAATATAGAGTATATTTTTTTTGCTTCGTCTTGTACTCTTTTAGTCTCTTCTTCGGGAATTCTTGCGGGAGTAATTTCCTGTGACTTTCCTAAATACTTTGCTTCATAGTCGAAAAACTCATTTTCAGAAACTATTTCAGTAGGCATAAAAACGTACAGCTCATTTTTTAATTTATAAACGCCCACTGAGACTTCAGTTCCTACTAAAGCGGTTTCAACTAAAACTTCGTCATCTTCAGTAAAAGCAACTTCTAAAGCTTTTTCAAAGTCCTCTAGCTTATGTACTTTGCTTATTCCATAACTAGAGCCAGCTCTGTTAGGTTTTACAAAGCAAGGCAGTCCTACTTTTTTTATGATTTCGTCTACTTTATAGGCAACGTCCTTATTTACATAATAGGAGTTAGCACATTTTATTCCAAAGCCTTTTAATACCGAAAGGCAGTCCCGCTTATTAAAAGTAAGGGCACTTTGGTACGAATTCGAGGAGGTTTGTGGAATGCCCAGCAACTTCCAGTAAGCCTGTAAAATGCCGTCTTCGCCGGGAGTACCGTGAACTGTATTGAAAATTACATCTGGCACTACTTTTTTTCCTTCAGCCATAAAACTGAAATCGCCTTTGTCAATAGGGTGTTTAGCTCCGTTTTCAGCAACGTAATACCAGCCTTCTTTTAAGATTTGAATAGCAAACACGTTATAAACCGATGTATTTAACGCTTCACATACCACTGCACCACTGTTGAGCGAAATTTCAAATTCGCTGGAATAGCCTCCCATTACAACTGCTATATTTTTTTTATTCATACCAAACACGTATTTAATGCGTTTATCAAAAATATAACTTCTCGTATAAAAGTTGCTAACTTTAGGTTTGTTATTTTTGTGCTCTAACGCAAAGTGTATGTCATTTTTTAGCTATGTTTTTTCTAAGGCTTTTGTAAAGCAATTATTAATTGCTATTGTAGGGCTTATTGTCCTTTCTTTTATTGTGCTTTGGTGGTTAAAGAGCACCACCAATCACGGACAAAAAATTGAAGTCCCTAATCTGGCAAAACTCACGTTAACCGACGTTGAAACTATACTGGATGAAAACGAGTTGCGGTACGAGATTTTAGATTCGGCCAATTTTAATCCGGAGTACCCAAAGTTTTCAGTTATTGAACAAATCCCGAAAGCGGGCAAATTTGTAAAAGAAGACCGGAAAATCTACTTAACACTAAACCCATCTGGCTACCGAAAGGTGAAAATCCCCAATGTAGTTGGTAAAACCAGACGTCAGGCCGAACCTACCTTACTGGCAATGGGTTTTGAAATAGGAAAGGTGACTACCAAACCACATATGAGTGACCAAGTACTGGAAATAAGACACGCAGGTGCCAGGATCGATCCGGATACTGAACTTGAGATTACATCGGTAATAGACTTGATTATTGGAGATGAGAGTTTAAGTAGAAGTAACCGAGATAATGACAACGAAGAAGATTCTGAAACTTCAGAAAATAACAACGAAGCACCCGATGATGATGGCGGAAACTAACCAAAACGATGACGAGACAGGCAACGACGACCTGTACGAACACTTTAGATTTGTAGCCGATAAAGGTCAGTCTCCTTTACGGGTAGACAAATACCTTATGAACAAGGTGGAAAATGCTACCCGAAATAAAATCCAGAAAGCAGCCAAGGACGGGAATATTTATGTGAATGATGCGATTGTTAAGCAAAACTACAAAGTAAAAGCAGGCGATGTTGTAACGGTGCTTTTTGAGCACCCACCTTACGAACAGCTTCTTACTCCGGAAGATATTCCAATTCAGATTGTCTATGAAGATGATGATCTACTTGTGGTGAACAAAGAGGCAGGAATGGTGGTGCACCCGGGTCATGGTAATTATAGCGGAACCTTAATTAATGCGCTTACCTTTCATTTTGATAACCTTCCCAATAATAGTAGCAACAGACCAGGATTGGTACACAGAATAGATAAAGATACCAGTGGGCTGTTAGTTGTAGCTAAGACTGAAGAAGCAATGACACATCTTTCGAAGCAGTTTTTCAATAAAACTACCGAGAGGGAATACGTTGCATTGGTCTGGGGTGATGTGAAGGAAGATGAAGGCACTGTGGAAGGGCACATAGGAAGGCATCCTAAAAACAGACTGCAAAATACTGTGTTTTTAGGCGATGAAGCCGAAGAAAAGGGGAAAGCCGCTGTAACACACTATAAAGTGTTAGAACGCTTAGGGTATGTGTCTTTGGTAAGTTGTAGACTGGAAACAGGTCGTACGCATCAGATACGTGTGCATATGAAGCATATTGGGCATACGCTATTTAATGACGAACGCTACGGCGGAGAAAAAATACTGAAAGGAACTACGTTTAGTAAATACAAGCAATTTGTCGACAACTGTTTTAAAGTGTTGCCAAGGCAAGCTTTGCATGCAAGGACCTTAGGTTTTGAGCACCCCGTAACCGCAGAGTTTTTAAAATTTGAAGCCCCTATACCAGAAGATATAGAGGCTTGTTTAGAAAAATGGCGAAGCTATTCAAAACATGTGATTGAATAGCGAACCGTTTAAGCTACTTTTTAATCCATTTAAAGATAGCTTTCTTTCCGCCATTCGATATTGTTACAAAGTATATTCCAGAAGAAAAACTTTTGAAATCATATTGTTTTTTGACATTAGATATAATCTCAGTTTCTTCAGAAAAAATCAATTTTCCATCCATACCAACTATAGAAATTTGAGCCTCTTTTAGAGTACCAGAAGAATTGATCTGCAGTATTCCAGAAGACGGGTTTGGACTAATGGTAAACTGGTTTGAGAATATATTGTCCTGAACACTTAGCACTTCTTCATCACTTACCAAACCGTCTCGAGTGTTGCTTCCTTTGTACCCATTGCTTAAAATTTTATCTTCATTAAAAGGAACATTCAGGTTGTATGAAGTTACGTAGGTAGAATCTATACCTGTTCCAAAAGTTTGAGTGTACGAGTTTGCTGTTAGGTCTAACATTCCGTCATTATCTACATCGCCAAGCACTGCTCCGTTTAAGAAGGTAAAACCTCTTGGTCTTAATGGAAATCCATCAATTTCTCCACTTCCATCCAGAGAATATGCGTGTATATATCCATCTCCTTCCATATCGGTCAAGGTACTTGAGAATATAATGTCATATACATCGTCATTATTAATATCTGCAATACTTAGTACGCCTTCATTACCGCCATATTTTTCAATCGGGAAGTTGTCTAAATTTACTCCATCTGGATTTAAACCATAAATGGTAGGAAGTGGGGTTCCATCGCCACTTGTATTTCTGTCTGCCATAAAGATGTCGTAAGATCCATCATCATCAAAGTCTACAACGGTAGCTGGAGAATAGGTCCATCCTCCTAAGGCTATGGGCCAACCAGGGTAATAAGTAGCATCGCTTTTAAGAACATAAAAACCTGGAGCATCTCCATGATTGCTACCTACAATCTCCAAAGTCTCGTCACCATCTAAATCTACTAAAATGGGGGATTGGTAGGAATACCTTCTATCCGGGCTCGTAAATGGAAATCCAGGAAGTAGATTTCCGTCAACATCATAAGCATATAAACCGGTAGAGGAAGTGGCAATTACGATATCTTGATCACCATCATTGTCAATGTCTCCTACAGAGGGTGTAAAAGCCGGAGTTGCATCAAATTGTACAGGCCAGTTAGAGTTTATTGGGGTTCCATCCTTTTTAATAGCGTGTACAAAACCAATTGTTCCACTTTCTCGCTCACAGCTTATAATGTCTAAAGTCCCGTCACTATCTACATCTGCAAATACTGGGGCATTAATCATCCAGTTATCACCAAAATTAAGTGGCCAGCCAGGAAGGTCATTTCCCATATTATCCATTAAGTATATTCGACCCACTGTTGTTGGATATCCTGTGTTTACAGCAATTTCTACTACGCCATCATCGTCCAGATCTCCTACAGTTGGAGGAAGAAGTATGGGCCCCTCAACAGTTTTTTGCCAGAGAATGTCCCCGGCACCGTCTAGAACAAAAAGTTCAGTGTCTATTCCGTATAAAATTTCATCTATGCCATCATCATTGATATCGGCTACCGTAACCCCACGGGAATTTTTGATAAATGGGTTTGCGGGGCGTCCAAATTTGAAAAGTCTATCTTCTACTTGCCTGTTCGAAGAATTTGAACCAGCAGGAAGCGTTACATTTTCTACTGTAATTGTACCGTCTTCTGAGAGGGTAGCTTTCTTACCAGTTTCATTTTGAGCTGTTAAGCTAATCGAGGCCATTAATGATAGGCCTAAAAGTATGTGTTTGTTCATAAAGTTGTTTTTTCAAATCTAAAATTTTAGGAATTCTCGGGTTGTTAATAAAAGCTTAATTAACTTTTTGAAGGATATTATACCAGGTCAGAAAGCCTTTTTTGTATTTTCTGAATAGTTTTATTTCAGTTATTTTTACTGAAAAGAAAAAGCTAATGAAAATAGTAGTATCGCCCGCCAAATCACTTGATTTTGAAACCAAGTTGCCTACCACACGTGGCACACAACCAATATTTTTAGCTGAAGCCGAAACGCTGAACAACAAACTAGAGCGAAAGTCCAAAAAAGCTATTGGTGAATTGATGAGCATTAGTGATAAACTAGCCGACCTTAACTACCAGCGGTACAAAGAATTTGAAACGCCATTTACCAAAAAGAACTCCCGCCCGGCAGTGTACACTTTTGCAGGCGATGTTTATCAGGGCTTAGATGCTTTTACCATTCCTGAAAGTAAAATAGACTTGTTGAATGATACGCTGCGTATTTTAAGTGGCATGTACGGTGTTTTACGCCCCTTAGACTTAATACAAGCGTACCGTTTGGAAATGGGAACTTCTTTAAAGATCAATCGGAAAAAGAACCTCTACGAGTTCTGGGGTGACCAGGTAACCCATGCTTTAAATGAAGAATTAGAAGAGGGCGAAATACTGCTGAACCTTGCCAGCCAGGAATACTTTAAAGTACTAGATCCTAAAAAAATAAACGCTCCCGTGATTTCTCCGGTCTTTAAAGATTTTAAAAATGGGAAGCTGAAAATTATCTCCTTCTTCGCAAAAAAAGCAAGAGGCAGCATGGCGCGTTATGTGATAGATAACAACACCAAAACATTACGTGGCCTAAAAGGGTTTGATTATGATGGGTACGGGTATAGCGAGCAGCATACTGAAAAGGAGGAAGAGCCTGTGTTTATCAGATAAGTAAAGACAGTCCAATATAACTATTAAATGAAGAGCAATTTCTCTATTTGTATAGCACTAGTACTTTTAATAATCTCTTGTAAGGAGAACCATATACCAGATGGTTTACGAAAGTTAACTGAAAGTGACCAAATAGAAATTGCTAAAAAAAGAATAACGTATAATTATGACGACGTAGTTTTTAAAAATGAAAGAGGAGAGTCCATTGCAATTGATTCAGCAAATAAAATCCTACAAAATGAAAATTATACTGCCGATGCTTATTTTAATGATAAAAATAAACCAGAGATGGTAATCATTCGTCCGGCAACAGCGAAAGATAAAGATTTCAGGAAGCGGATATTAAAGATCTATCAAAAAGAAATAGTAGACCCGGTAATTCCTGTAAAAATTGATTGCCAGAATATAAAGGATCTCTTAACTAAGATATATGCGCTCGACCAGGATATGCGAATACTTGATGAAGGAATTGACCCCGAAATTGATCGTGAAAATTTAATTACAATAATTAGTCCTATTGAAACGTGTGGAATGCCTTCTTTAAAAACTGTAAATCGGGAGCAAATGATGGCTATATGGCTGGTTTTTCAACATACAGATAACTATCATAGAAAAAAGTACTTTCCATTATTAAAAAAGTCTTCCGAAAATGGAGATTTAGAAAAAAGTCAAATTGCTTTACTAGAGGATAGAATTTTGATGTTTGATGACAAACCACAAATTTATGGTTCTCAAATAACCAAAAATCAAGAAAGTGGAGAGTGGATGATCTATGAATTGAAAGATCCTTCCGGTGTTGATAAAAGACGTGCTGAAGTGGGGCTGGAACCCTTACAGGATTATGTTAGTCAATGGAGAGTCGAGTTTAATATAAGACAGCATAAATAACCAGAAACTACTAAAACTCCAGCTTCTTTTTCCGAAGCTCAAAGTTCTGTCCCAGATATACTTTGCGGACCATCTCGTCGCTTGCCAGTTCTTCGGGCTCACCGTGTTTTAGGATGCTACCTTCAAACATTAAATAGGTTCTGTCGGTAATGGCCAGCGTTTCCTGTACGTTATGATCCGTGATTAAGATACCTATATTTTTATTTTTGAGCTGTGCTACAATACGCTGAATATCTTCTACAGCTACTGGGTCAACCCCAGCAAAAGGTTCGTCCAATAAGATAAAATGTGGGTCGGTTGCCAGCGCGCGCGCAATTTCGGTACGGCGACGCTCCCCACCACTTAATAAATCGCCGCGACTTTTACGAATATGTCCCAAACCAAACTCTTCGATCAAGGTCTCCATTTTCATGAGTTGCTCTTTTTTAGAAAGCTTGGTGAGCTGGAGTACACTTAGAATATTGTCTTCAATACTCAGCTTTCTAAATACCGAAGCCTCTTGTGCTAAATAACCAATCCCGTGTTGTGCACGTTTGTACATAGGGTATTTCGTAATTTCGGTGCCTTCCAGGTATATTTTACCACCATTGGGTTTTATTAAGCCAACAATCATATAAAAAGAGGTGGTTTTTCCAGCTCCGTTAGGTCCTAGCAGACCTACAATTTCACCCTGGTTTACTTCCACGGTAATGCCTTTAACGACCTTTCGACCTTTATAGGATTTTACAAGATTTTCAGCTTTTAGTTTCATACATGGGTTTCAGTAACTGTAACGCTAAAATTACAGCTAAATTTTCCGAAGAAAAAATTAAGAAGATTGAGTTTCCAGTGCTTCCCAATATTCGTATGCGCGACGCAAATGTGGAATTACAATAGTTCCGCCTATTAACAATGAAATACTTAGAGCTTCTACTACTTCTTCTTTGGAGATTTCCAGCTTGTAGCAGGCTTCTAAATGATAGCGCACACAATCGTCGCACCGCAGCACCATGCTGTTTCCTAAGCCTAATAACTCTTTAGTTCTTTTAGATAAGGCTCCTTCAGCAAATGCATTGGTATCCAGGTTAAAGATTCGTTTTAAAATCTTGTTGTTATCATCCAGGAGCTTCTCGTTCATTTTAGAGCGATAGGCGTTAAACTCTTCTACTATATTAGTTGCCATGACTTCTCATTTGTTTTTTTTGGTTGCGAACCACCACTTTTGAAATGATGATGCTTATTTCGTATAAAATTAACACAGGTACTGCTACAATCACCTGGCTGGCAATATCTGGTGGGGTGATAATTGCGGAGAGTACCAATACTCCTACCAATGCAAATTTGCGATATTTTTTAAGCCATGCTGGGGTAACAATTCCTACTTTGGTCAAAAAGTAAATAACAATAGGAAGTTCGAAAATGAGACCGCTGGCAATCACAGATGCGCGTACCAATCCAATATAACTGCTTAAATCGAAGTCATTAAATACAGCTTCACTTACTTTGTAACTACCAAGAAAGTTAATGGTGAGTGGTGTCACTACATAGTATCCAAAACATACACCGATAAAGAATAATAACGAAGCTATAATGATAAAGCCACGACTGTTTTTTCGCTCATTTTTGCGTAACCCAGGACTTACAAACTTCCAGAATTCGTATAAAACATACGGGAAGGCTATGATAAAACCTGCCGTGATAGAAGTCCAGATATGTGCCGAAAACTGTCCCGCAGGTGTCCTGCTCTGTATGCGGAAACTTTCTTCTTTAAAGCAGAAGCTTTCTTCAAACCCCAATTGGGTAGCAGCTCTGCAGAGTAGTTTATAGGTAGGGAAATCCGGGTTTTTTGGACCAAGGATAAGCACGTCGAAAATAAATTCCTTAGCAATAAATGCAACAGTAGCTACCAGAACCACGGCTATAGTAGACCGTATTAAATGCCAGCGTAATTCTTCGAGATGATCTAAGAAAGACATCTCTTTTTCTGTGCTTCCTATCTTTTTGGTCATTAAATAATACCTTCTTTAGTGAGGTTGTGAATGTGAACGACACCACAATACTTGCCGTTTTCTTCGGCTAGAATTTGTGTAATTCCATTTTTGTCCATAATCTCCATAGCTTCTACTGCCATGGCATCGTTGTCTATTCTCTTTGGGTTGGCAGTCATAATATCTTTTGCAGTTAAGCCTGCAATAGAATCTTCTTTGGTAAGCATTCTACGTAAGTCACCATCGGTAATAATACCTACAATGGTATCATTTTCAACAACCGCAGTTACCCCCAGTAATTTTTCAGAAATTTCAACAATAACCTTTTTCACATCGGTATCCGGAGTTACCTGTGGTCTTTCATTAAGTGAAGTTAAATCACTAACACGTAAGTATAATTTTTTTCCAAGAGATCCTCCCGGGTGGAAACGTGCAAAATCTTTACTTGAAAAGCCCCGGATATCCAGCAGGGACATTGCCAGTGCGTCACCAATAACCAATTGTGCTGTAGTACTGGTTGTGGGTGCTAAGTTATTTGGGCAAGCTTCTTTTTCGGCATAGGCGTGCATCACGTAATCTGATTGTATTCCTAAAAATGACGCTCTGTTCGAGGTGATCGCCAATAGTTTGTTTCCTCTGCTTTTAATAAGGGGGACTAAAACTTTTATTTCCGGGGTATTTCCACTTTTAGAAATGCAAATTACAACGTCGTCTGCCAGAATGGTACCCAGATCGCCATGAATAGCATCTGCGGCGTGCATAAAAATAGCGGGTGTTCCTGTAGAATTGAGGGTTGCTACAATTTTGGTAGCAATATTGGCACTTTTACCAATTCCGGTAATCACCACTCTTCCTTTGGAGTTGTATATGGTTTCAACGGCCTGGGCAAACTCTTCATCAACAAGTTGGGCCAAATACATAATAGCCTTACTTTCTGTTTCAATGGTTTGCTTGGCAACGGAGATAATCTGTGAGGTTCTATTCAAAATTTGCGCATTAATAAGTTTGCAACTGTTTCAGAAATTAGTATATTTAATAAGTGAAAAAAGCGATTTTTTGCGATATTCACAATATACACGTAAAAGATACAGTTTTACGATACTAGTTGCAAAATTACAATTGTTCCCCTGTATATACAATTTTAATTAGAACCAATAATATAACATTTATAATAAAACCAGCGTGGCTGAATTTGATTTATACGCAGCTCTTAAAAAGTTTTTTGGTTTTTCGAAATTCAAAGGACTTCAAGAAGAGGTGATAAAAAGTGTGTTGGCAAAAGAAAACACTTTTGTAATAATGCCAACTGGCGGTGGTAAGTCCTTATGCTACCAACTGCCTGCACTTATGCAAGACGGAACTGCTATAGTAGTTTCTCCCCTCATTGCCCTGATGAAAAACCAAGTTGATGCTTTACGAGCCCTTTCTTCTGAAGAAGGTATTGCACACGTCCTCAACTCATCTTTAAATAAAACCGAAGTAAAACGGGTGATGAACGATATTGATAGTGGCATTACCAAATTATTATACGTAGCTCCGGAATCGCTTACCAAAGAAGAATATGTGAATTTTCTTCAAGGCCAGAAGATTTCCTTTTTAGCAATAGACGAAGCACATTGCATTAGTGAATGGGGGCACGACTTTAGACCAGAATACCGGAACTTACGTAAGATTATACAACGCATAGGCGATAATATTCCCATCGTTGGACTAACCGCCACAGCAACTCCGAAGGTTCAGGAAGATATCTTAAAGAACTTAGGAATACAGGATGCCAATACTTTTAAAGCATCCTTTAACAGACCAAACCTTTTTTACGAAATACGACCCAAAACCAAGAACGTAGATGCAGACATTACACGGTTTGTAAAGCAATACGAAGGAAAGAGCGGTATAATTTACTGCTTGAGTAGAAAACGGGTAGAAGAACTGGCGCAAACACTTCAGGTAAACGGAATTAATGCCATTCCATACCACGCAGGCTTAGACGCTAAAACCCGGGTGAAACACCAGGATATGTTCCTAATGGAAGATGCAGACGTGGTAGTGGCAACTATTGCTTTTGGAATGGGAATCGATAAGCCGGATGTTCGTTTTGTTATTCATAACGATATTCCTAAAAGTATAGAGAGTTATTACCAGGAAACTGGTCGCGCAGGACGTGATGGGGGGGAAGGGTATTGTCTGGCATTTTATGGGTATAAGGATATAGAAAAACTGGAGAAGTTTATGAGCGGAAAGCCTGTGGCCGAACAGGAAATAGGGCATGCATTACTACAAGAAGTGGTTGCCTTTGCTGAAACCTCTATGTCCAGAAGAAAGTTTATCCTCCATTATTTTGGGGAGGAGTTTGATACAGAAACGGGTGAAGGCGGCATGATGGATGATAATATGCGAAACCCTAAAAAGCAACACGAAGCAAAAGATGAGGTGGTAAAGCTGCTGAAAGTAGTGAAAGAAACCAACCAGCAGTACAAAAGCAAAGAGATTGTAAATGTATTGGTAGGAAAGGTGAATGCCATGATCAAATCCCATCGAACCGATCAATTGTCATTTTTTGGAATAGGTAGCGATCAAAAACCAGAATACTGGATGGCATTATTACGCCAGGTTTTGGTAGCTGGGATGCTGTCTAAGGATATTGAAACGTACGGGGTCATTAAAATTACCCAACAAGGATTAGATTTTTTAGATGCACCTTCTAGTTTTATGATGACTGAAGATCACTCTTATAAAGAATCTAATGACGACTCTATCATCACCAACCAAAAAGGGGGAGGAGCGGTTACAGACGAGCAGTTATTTAAATTGCTAAAAGCAGAACGTAAACGCCTGGCAGATAAAATGAAATTACCGCCTTTCGTAATTTTTCAGGATCCTTCTCTGGAAGATATGGCGCTTAAATACCCAATCACCTTAGAGGAATTGGCGAATGTGCATGGCGTGGGCGAAGGAAAAGCCAAAAAATACGGAAAGTCTATCGTATCACTTATTTCAACGTATGTTGATGAAAATGACATTGAACGCCCAGACGATTTTGTTGTAAAATCTACAGGAAGCAACAGTGGGCTTAAGCTTTATATTATACAGAACGTGGATAGAAAGCTGGCTTTAGATGATATTGCTTCAGCAAAAGGGATTGAAATGGAGGCCTTAATGAACGAGATGGAAGCCATTGTCTTTAGTGGCACCAAGCTCAATATTAGTTATTGGATTGATGAAACTTTAGATGAAGACCAGCAAGAAGAGCTCCAAGAGTATTTCATGGAGGCAGAAAGCGACAGCATAGAAGATGCTATGGAAGAGTTTGATGGAGACTACGATACAGATGAACTAAGGTTGTACCGTATTAAGTTTATGAGCGAAGTTGGGAATTAAAAAAGAATAAAGACCGCTGGCACTACTAGAATAAAGATTGTATTCTGAAAAGGTAGTATAAATTTGGTTTTTAGTACCCCTTATAGCTACACGTGGAGTGTCCTAACATTTACCGGCTTTTCCTGCTAAAATATTCAGTACAAGCAAAAACCGTCAATAACATTCCTAAATTATATATTACATCTTCGACAGGAATGGTAAGCAATCTAATTCCTAAATTTTCATCATTGTTATACCACACTACTTGATCGTCAATTCCTGTTCCTGTCAATATTCCGTTCACGATAAAGAAGGGAATTAAAATAATTAGATAGGTAGCAAAAAAAGATTGTAGCGATGCTCTGTTTCGGTTAAAAACGAGTCCTACTATTAGCAATGCATATATAAAATTTATAAGGGTGTACCATCTGTCGTAGTAATACCAGAGTGTTACAATAAGAATGGAAAATAATAGTACAGTGGTACCATTAACGGTCTTTTCAGAAAACTTAAAATTTTTGTTGAGTGCTAAAATAGCATAGTGTGTAAAGATACAGGCGTATGGAATACAAAAAAAGAACAACCATTCTTCAATAGGTAAGTTGAAAACTTTATAGCCTGTGATATAAGCATCATTAAACCCCCAAAAACCATTATTGGTAAAGGCTATGTCCCAGGGAATAAAAATAGCCATCATCACAAAGACACCTATGAGAAACCCCTTCCACTTTTTATAAAACCGAATTTTAGGATGAAAACTGAATAAAAAAGGAACAATAAAAGAACCTAAATTTAACCATAGGTAAAGGTAGTTCATCTGGCTATTTTTTGAAGTACTTCAATGGGGGAACCAACATTCCAAAGCATTCTCCTTCTCCTTTTCCTAGGTGTTTGTGGTGAATTTTGTGTGCGCGTCGTATGCCCTTTGCATACCAGTTGTTGGCGTTGCGAAACAACTTAAAACGTTGATGGATAAAAATATCGTGTACCATAAAGTAGGTAACTCCGTAGGCAAAAATGCCCAGCCCAATAGGCAAACCAGCCCAGAAACCATAATACTGCCAGCCTACAAAGCAACCAATGCTTACGGCTGCGTAAAAAATAAAAAAGAAATCATTGCGCTCCCACCAACTATTATGGTCTTTTTTATGATGATCCTTATGTAGGCTCCATAAAAAACCATGCATCACATATTTATGCGTAAACCACGCCATAAATTCCATGATACAAAAGGTGGTTAAAAAAATTAAAATCCAAAAAACAAGGGTCATAACCTATCGTACAAGTTTTAATTGATATTTTACATAGCTTCGGGTGAGTAATCCAAACTTCTGATAGTTGGGTACCCGAATACGAGAATTTTTAATCTCGAGAGCTGGAGTATTTGCTAATTTTTTAAGGAGTTTCCGGTAGTAACGGTACGCCATAAAAACCCCAAATTTGGCTTCCGTTGGGAGGTTTAAAATACCTTGGTACCCTTTTCTGAAATCTTCTTCAATGTCTTCAATAATGCGTTTTTTAGACGTTTCGTCCAATGCATTTAAGTTGGTATTTGGAAAATACGTTCGGCTTAAGCCCTCAAAATCTTCTTTTAAATCACGTAAGAAATTCACTTTCTGAAATGCAGAACCTAAAGACATGGCCGCATTTTTAAGCGCTTCATATTTTTCGGTATTTCCTTTTACAAAAACTTTTAAGCACATAAGTCCCACAACGTCTGCCGATCCGTAAATATAGTCTTTGTATTCTTTTTCGGTTAAATATTCAGATTTGCTTAGGTCCAGGCGCATGCTTTTCATAAACGAAGAAATAAGCGCTTTGTCTATATTGTATCTGTGTGCCGTATGTTGAAATGAATTTAGTATTGGATTCAGGCTAATCTTTTCAGTTAAAGCAAGTTCTAGATCCTGTTCAAATCTATTAAAAAGTACTTCTTTATCGTAGTCATGAAAACTGTCTACAATCTCATCTGCAAAACGTACAAAACCATAAATATTGTATATATCCTGCCTAATGCTAGGCGCCAGCATTTTTGTTGCCAACGAGAATGAGGTGCTGTAGGCATTGGTCACCTGCTTACTGCAAGTGTTGGATACGATGTCAAAAAGTTCTTTCACGAATGGTGTTTTTCAATTAAACTGGCAGCTAATTTCCCCGAAATTAAAGACGGAGGAACGCCTGGTCCAGGGACAGACAATTGACCGGTAAAATACAAATTTCTTACTTTTTTGCTCTTAATTTTTGGACGTAAAAAAGCAGTTTGTAGTAGTGTGTTTGCCAATCCGTATGCGTTCCCTTTATAGGAATTGTAATCTGCTACAAAATCATTTATACAAAATGACTCTTTAAATATAACGAAATTTCTCACTTGCTGGTTTGTGAGTTTTTCAAACCGGGTAATGATTTTATCAAAATATGCATCCCGGATCTCCTCAGTATCTTCAATTCCAGGTGCTAAGGGTATTAAAAAAATACCGGCTTCTTTTCCATCCGGTGCTGCACTAGCATCTGTTTTGGAGGGAAAGCTTGCATAAAACAGTGGGTTTTCCGGCCAGGAGGGTTCATCATAAATTGTATAGGCGTGTGCGTCAAAATCTACATCAAAAAACAGGGTATGGTGCTCTACGTTTTCAATTTTTTTATCGAACCCTACATAAAATAACAAAGAAGAGGGAGCAAACGTTCTCTTGTCCCAATAGGTTTCAGAGTACTGTCTGTATTGTTGCGGCAATAAGGTTTCAGTATGATGGTAATCTGCACCGCTTAAAATTAAGTCTGCTAAAATTTCCTTGCCATTTACAACTAGCGATGTAGCAATTCCGTCTTGAACCGTAATTTTTTCCACGTTTTGATCGGTTTCCACTTTAACCCCTAAACTTTCTGCCAGAGACTTCATCCCTTTAATTACTGAATACATCCCGTCTTTTGGGTGAAATGTCCCTAAACCGAAATCTGCATAATTCATAAAGCTATAAAAAGCGGGTGTATTGGAGGGTTTTGCCCCTAAAAATAAGACGGGAAACTCTAAAATAGCAACCAGCCTGGGGTTTTTAAATTCACGTCTTACTTCTTTGCTAATCGTGCTGAAAAACTGCCCAATCTTTTTCATAGTGACTGGAGTTACCAGTTCTAAAGGCGAAACTCCTGGTCTATAGACTAAGTCTTTAATAGCAATGTTATAATTGCTTTGTGCTTTGGCAATAAATTTTTTAAGTTGTTGTGAACTTCCTTTTTCTTCGGCTTCAAAAGCAAGGCATATTTTTTCTAAGGTATCTTCAATGGTGATGAAATCGTTCTCTCCAAAATATACCGAATAAGCAGGAGCCAATTTAATAAGCTCATAATAATCGGAAGGTTTTTTATTGAAGTCACCAAAAAACCGTTCAAATACATCAGGCATCCAATACCACGTTGGGCCAATATCGAAAGTGAACCCTTCTTTTTTTAACTGCCTGGCACGCCCGCCTACGGTACTGTTTTTTTCGTAAATGGTTACACTATGTCCAGCTTTGGCGAGGTAGCAAGCAGCTGCCAAAGAAGAAAATCCAGAACCAATAAGTGCGATATTTTGCTTCATTTTGTTTAACAAATTTAAGTAAATACTCAACAAAATGAGTTTTTACTATAAATTTTATCGTTTTTTTAAGGTTTGAAGTGTTTCAATTAAGTGCGGGATGGTTCTTACAAGCGTGATGTTCTTAGGAAAGTCATTCTGATTTTGGTTTTCTGTTTTGCTACCCATAAGCAATAACGGATTGTTTGTTTGTGCTCCAACACGTGTATTGTATTCCTTGCAAAACTCTTTAAGGCTTTGCTGCGAAGGTTCCACAGTTAAATAGGTGAGAAATATAATCTTTTTGTGGTGCTTTGCCACTTCATTTAAACTGTCTAAAGAAATATTTCCCCCAAGATAAATGGTGTTTATGCCATGACTCACACAAAGGTAATTGGCATACACTAATCCAATATCGTGAATTTCTCCAAGCGGAAGAAATAGGGCAAAAGCTGGGGGCTCTGACAACGTATTTTCGGGGTACTGACTTTCAATATTAAGTACAATTTTTTGTTTGATCATTTCTGATATAAACCGCTCATGACAGGGATCTATCGTACCTGTTTGCCATAATATGCCTAAATCTGTGAGTAGTGGGATAAAGATGGTCTGAAATATTTCAGGGAAACTATAGCTTTGTTTTAATTCGTTGTATGTACTGGCAAAAAGTTGCTGATCAAACTGGAACATAGCCATTTTAAACTTGAAGATGGAATGTTCTTCTTTGTTCGATTTTGCTAGTTCGGAAACCATTTCAGCTAACTCTTCCTTACTTAACAGTGCAATTTTTGAAATTTTAAATCCGTGTGTATAAAGAAACTTAATATTGAGTAACTTTTTCAGGCTTTCAAGATGGTAGGTCCTTATATTAGTATCGGTCCTTGATGGTGCTAACAACGAATACCGTTTTTCCCAAATCCTAATGGTATGTGCTTTTATACCACTTAAGTTTTCAAGATCTTTAATAGTAAACGTTGTTTTTACGAGCATTTTTATAGTAGGTAGTGAGTGTAAAGATAGTGTTTACATATAAAAGCTACAGTTCCTACAGAAAGGATTGTAGAAATAATATATAAAATGGAGATGTTTCTTTATTAATTTTATCTTTAAAGAATAAATGTTATAAATGGTATCACGAATAACGCTGGCTGGTTTCTTTTCATTATTCTTAGTATTTGTTGGGTGTGAAACTAATTCTTCGGAAGTCAACAACAATACACAAGATTCTACTCCGCTACTAACACTTTTAAAAGCTACTGATACTGGGGTCGATTTTATAAACACTTCCAAGGAAATAATTGGCAGGCATTTTGGTCATTACGAGTATTTTTATAATGGTGGGGGTGTGGCGATTGGTGATGTTAATAACGATGGCTTGCAAGATGTTTTTTTTGCAGGAAACGATACTTCTAATACATTATACCTAAACGAGGGAGGTTTTAAATTTAAAGATATCACCCGAACAGCAAAGCTTACTTCTACTAACTGGTCTACAGGTGTAACCATGGTAGATATAAATCAGGATGGTTTTTTAGACATTTATATATGCAATTCTGGGCCCGACAGTAAAGATTCGCTTTTAGCGAATCAATTGTATATTAATAATGGAGATGAAACTTTTACCGAAAGTGCTCAACAATACGGTGTCGCAGATAGCTCCTATAGCACACAAGCAGTGTTTTTTGATATGGATGCAGATGGCGACCTGGATTTATTAGTGGTTAATCATTCCGATATTAAATACGGAAAGGGCATTACCGGTTGGGAACAATTTTTAGCTGAACAAACTCCGGAAGCGTACAAAAAATCCTGCAATACCCTGTACAGGAATGAAGGAAATAACACGTTTACAGACATTACAAAGGAAGCAGGATTGTTTCGTCCGGGATTTGGATTGGGGGTCTCTGTTTCAGATTTTGATGAAAATGGCTTTTTAGACATATATATTACCAACGACTATTTTATTCCGGATTTTCTTTTTTACAATGTGGGTAACGGAACCTTCAGAGAAGTTATAAAAGCCCGGGCTTCTCATGTTTCGTTTTATGGCATGGGTTGTGATGCAGCAGATTTTAACAACGACGGATTAGTAGACTTAAGTGTGGTGGATATGACGCCTGCAGATCATTTCAGAAATAAAACCCTCATGGAGTCTATGGATGTGGAGCGGTTTAGTTATCTGGTAGACAACCGGCAAATGATTCCACAGTATATGTACAATACCCTTCACGTAAATAGGGGAAAAGGAATTTTCAGCGAAATAGCAAATCTTTCGGGAGTTTCACAAACAGATTGGAGTTGGGCTACCTTATTTATGGATTTGGATAATGATACTTATAAGGACTTATACATAACCAATGGCTTTAAGAGAGATGTAAAGGATAATGACTGGAGAATAGAGTATCTCGCCAGAAAAGAGCTCGAAGATATTAATTCTGAAATATACCTGGAACAGTTAACTAAAGCCAAATCTATCCCAATTCCAAACTACGGATTCCAGAACAATGGCGATTTAACCTATAAAAATAAAACAACAGACTGGGGTCTGGAAGAGCCTTCCTTTTCCAATGGTGTAGCCTATGGAGATCTCGACAACGACGGGGATCTGGATCTGGTGGTAAATAATCTGGAGAGCCCAGCTTTTGTATACCGAAACAATGCTTCTGAAAAAGGAGAAAATCACTTTATTCAATTTGAATTATTTGATGGCAAGGCTAACAATAGTGTTCTTAACTCTCAAATTACAGTATATACTGGCGAAAAAAAACAATTGGTTGAATACTCCTTTGTAAGAGGATACGCTTCAACGATGCAGCCCTTAGCTCATTTTGGTTTAGGTACTATAACAGCCGTCGAAAAAGTTGAAATTAAGTGGCCCGATGGAAGTCAGACAACAATTGAAAACCCAACTATCGATACAAAACACCGAATCGATAAAACCCAGTCACAGTTGGTGAGAGCCCTTAAAGAGAATCCACGGCCGTATTTTCTGGATGCTATTTCAAGAGCACCCAAAATAACCTACCAGCACACCGAAAATAGTTTTGACGATTTTAAAGATGAAATTTTACTGCCACATCAACAATCTACATTAGGACCTGCTGTTGCAGTTGGAGATGTAAACGGAGATGGTTTTGACGATTTTTACTTAGGAGGAGCCTTAGGGCAAGCAGGAGAGCTGTACAAGCAAACACTGGTAGAAGGTTTTGTGCCTGTGCCTCAAAAAGCATTTAATACCGATGCTCAATTTGAAGATACTGGAGCCTTATTTTTTGACGCAGATGGCGATGGAGATATAGATTTATACGTTGCGAGTGGTGGTGGTGGCGATGTGGCAAATAATGAGCGTTTGCTTCAGGATAGGTTGTACCTTAATGACGGGAAAGGAATATTTACAAGAAGCGTCAATGGCTTACCTAAAATAAATTCCAGTACGTTACATATTTCTGAAAATGATTGGGATGGCGACGGCGATCTAGATTTATTTGTTGGTGGAAGGACAACCCCTGGGAAGTATCCCGTGGCACCTCAATCCTATTTACTGGAAAATAAAAAAGGAATTTTTGAAGATAAAACAACACAATTAGCTCCGTCTTTGCAATACGCTGGGATGGTAACCTCTTCTGTATGGTCTGATATAGATCAAGATGGTAAAAAGGATATTTTGGTAGTAGGCGAATGGATGGGAATAAAAACTTTTGTGAATAGTGAAGATGGCTTTATAGACAAATCTGAAGTCTTTGGCCTTACAAATACAACAGGTTGGTGGTATAGTATTGCCAAGGGAGATTTTGATAACGATGGGGATGAAGATTTTATAGTAGGCAATGTAGGGTTAAACAATAAGTTTCACCCTTCAGAAAAGAAACCGCTTCATATTTTTTCCAACGATTTTGATGCTAATGGAACCTTGGATATAGTGCTTAGTAACCTATATCAGGGTAATTTAACTCCGGTGCGCGGGAAGGAATGTTCAACCCAGCAAATGCCTTTTCTGGAAGATAAATTCCCGTCGTATAGTGATTTTGCTTCTTCGACGCTGGTAGGGATTTATGGAGAAGAGAAACTAAATGAAGCATTGCATTATGAAGCAACAAACTTTGCGAGTGTCTACTTGGAAAATACTGGAAATGGAGCTTTCAGCATAACCAACCTTCCTATGGAGGCACAACTAAGTCCTATAAACGATATGGTGGTGTACGATTTTGACAAAGACGGAAATTTAGATGTTGTAGTAGGTGGAAACATGTTTAATACTGAAGTAGAAACACCTGCTTACGATGCAGGAAAAGGGCTTTATATGCAAGGCAAAGGTGACGGGACATTCGCTACTCTTTTTGAAGTAAATAAAAGTGGGATCTACATGCCGTATAATGTAAAAGGCTTGCGGCTAATTTCTATTTCCCAGGAGAAACGACCCGCTATATTGGTTGCGAATAATAACACTTCGGTCCAGCTTTTTGCGTGGATAAGATAATATGTTTACTGTGTATTGAAGCGAGTGGCGTAGGGCTATAAAAAAAAGTCATCTTTAAAAGATGACTTCTGTTAGTACCCGGGATGGGACTTGAACCCACACGCAACAAGTGCACACGGCCCTCAACCGTGCCTGTCTACCAATTCCAGCACCCGGGTGAGTGGTTTCTACGCTTCCAATAGACACGAGTAGAAACAAAAAAGTACCGCAAAAAGCAGTACTCTTTGTGACTTGGCTGGGGCTCGAACCCAGGACCACCTCCTTAAAAGGGAGGTGCTCTACCAACTGAGCTACCAAGTCATAATTTCAATTGCAAAAGAGTAAATTTCTTTCCCTTAAGCGGGTGCAAATATAGCATCATTAAATTTATTATTCAAAGCAATTTTAAAGAAATATTTTCTTTCTTGAGAAATTCTTGAAGTTTCTTTTTATTTGAATAATTTTACAGCTATGAAAATACTTCTTTTAGGATATATGGGTAGTGGGAAATCTGCTGTAGGACAGCAACTTGCTGAAGTTCTTGCAATTCCTTTTTACGATCTGGATCAGGAAATTGAAAAAGAATTAAAAAAAACTGTTTCAGAAATTTTTCAAAAAAAGGGTGAACTTTTTTTCAGAAAGACCGAAAATAATGTTTTAGTACAGCTTCTGGCGTCTAAAGAAAATTACGTTTTGGCCTTAGGGGGAGGAACTCCTTGCTATGGAAATGTGATGAAACTCATACAAGAACGTGAAGATGTGAAATCTATATACCTGCACACATCGCTAGAAGAACTAACTAAAAGACTATACCCTGAGAGAAAGAAAAGACCATTAATCGCTCATTTAGAAACAGAAGAAGCTCTTAACGACTTTATTAGAAAACATATTTTTGAACGTAATTTTTACTACAACCAGGCAGATAGTAAGGTGCAGGCAGATGCCACTGTGGATAAAATTGTTTCAGAAATTGTGTTACAACTATTCTAGAATTGCTCTGTCTTTTCCCTTTTCAAAAATTACAGATACATTTTCGTTAATAGAAGTAGAAAGTGAAATGCCTTTATAATCTGCTTTTATAGGATATTTTTTGTGATTTCTATCTACCAGAACCGCTGTTTTAAACTGTTTTAAAGGCACATCCAGAAAATGCTTTACTCCATAAATAAGCGTGGTGCCAGAGTGCAGTACATCGTCTACCAAAACAAGGCTTTTGTTAGCATACATGGCTGCTGAGAGGCTCGTGGTTAGAGGAGCAATAGGGTTGGTTTTATCAATAGTAACTTTGCAAAGTGTCACTTTGATCGGAGAAATTTTTTCTAAGGTACGTTTTAGTTTTTCTGCCAATACAAACCCGTTAGAAACAATACCAGCAATAATGATATCAGTTTCAGATACATTCGCTTCATAGATTTGATAGGCCATTCTTTTGATCTTGTGGTCTATTTCAGTCTTATTTAATATGAAGGTTTCAGCTTTAGGCATTTTAAAAAGGTTTTGTCAAAGATACGGAGTAAAAAATTATTCTTCTTCGCCGCTTTGTTTATAATCGGTAATATCCCGTCTGTCTTTTTTTGTGGGTCTTCCTGTTCCCTTTTTTCGGTAATAGGTTTTTGCGTATTGTAACATTTCAGTTTTTTCAAAGTCTTCTTTAGGAGTAGTGTCAACCCGATAAAGGTTTACCAGCTTAGCGCCAACCCTGCTCGGAGGGATGTCTAAAACCTCAATTTTATAGTTAATTTGATTTTTACGAAATACTATGGTATCACCAGGATATACGTCACGAGACGGCTTTACAGAGGCTCCGTTTACTTTTACAGCACCCTTTTTGCAAGCTTGTGTACCTATACTACGTGTTTTTACATATCGAATGCACCATAAATATTTATCTACTCTCATACAAAACACCTTAATTCTACGTTAACTGCTATACAAAAATAGCGGAAAATTGTATCTTGCGCACCTCAAAAAGTGATGATGAAAAATATGAAGAAAATACTCCCCTTATTGTTATTGGTTCTAATAATTGCTACCAGTTGCAAAAAAGACGACGATAGTGTAGACCCAAACTTTGTTCCTGCAAGAGATAGAGGAGAAGAAGCTCCTTTAAGCACTGCTATTGTTGAGGAATATTTGGAAACCCATTTTTATAATTATGAGGAGTTTGAAAACCCTCCAGCCGATTTCGATTTTCGAATAGTGTTTGATACTATTGCCGGGGACAATCTAGATAAGATACCGTTGATGAATCAGGTATCCTCAAAAATTGTACAGGACAGGGTGAATGACGCAGTTACCTATAAGTTGTATTACCTGGATGCGATGCAAGGTGATGGTGAAAAACCTAATTTTCCGGATCTTGCAACTATAAGCTATGCAGGAACCTATATAAACCGTGAAGAAACTACGAGACCTTATACAAAGTTATTTGATGCTTCTTCTGTTCCTGTGCAATTTGATATGACTTCTATTGTAAATGGACTTCAGGATGCTTTAATAGAATTTGAAACAGCTTCTGGCTTTATTACAAACCCGGATGGGACTGTAACCTTTGAAGATTTTGGAGTTGGTGCTGTATTTATGCAGGCAGGTCTTGGATATTATGTAAATCCTCCGCCTACCTCAAATATTCCTTTATACTCTCAGCTTATTTTTACCTTTCAAATGTATGCTTCTGAAATTGGAGATCAAGACGGAGATGGTTTACCTTCTTTTATGGAAGATGTAAACGGAAACGGCCTTGAAGAAGATGATGATACTGATGGCAACGAAGCTCCTAATTTTGATGATGCAGACGATGATGGCGATGGGAGACCAACCCGTGAAGAAATTATAATTAACAGCGATGGAACCATCACCTTACCAGATACTGATGGTGACGGTATTCCGGATCATTTGGATGCGGATAGTTAATTGTATTCTAACTACTATCATATAAAAAAAGCCTAGAAAATTTCTAGGCTTTTTTTATTTAGGTGGATACTCTTATAGCACCCGAACCCTGTTGTTTTGTATAAATTACTTTCGCTTTACAACCTTTTTTGAAGCTTTTACAATCGCTTCGGCATTCAGGCCGTATTTATCCATTAATTGGTCTGGAGTACCGGATTCTCCAAATGTATCTTGTGTAGCAACAAATTCTTGTGGAGTGGGGTGGTGGGAAGCTAAAACGCGTGCAACACTTTCACCTAAACCTCCTAAGTAATTATGCTCTTCTGCAGTAACTACGCAGCCTGTTTTTTTAGCGGAAGCAAGTATAGCTTCATCATCCAATGGCTTTATAGTATGAATATTTATCACTTCTGCTGAAATTCCCTGCTCGTTTAATGTTTCGGCTGCTAAAAGCGCTTCCCATACTAAATGACCGGTAGCAACGATAGTAACATCGGTTCCTTCTTGAAGTTTTACAGCTTTTCCTATTTCAAAAGTTCCGTTTTCCTCTGTGAAATTGGCAACTTTTGGTCTTCCAAAGCGTAGATATACAGGTCCGTCGTGCGCAGCAATAGCGAGTGTGGCTGCTTTGGTCTGATTGTAATCACAGGTATTGATAACTGTCATCCCAGGCAGCATTTTCATCAGCCCGATATCTTCCAGGATCTGATGTGTTGCTCCATCTTCCCCAAGGGTAACTCCTGCATGAGAAGCACATATCTTTACGTTTTTACCACTGTAGGCAACACTTTGGCGTATCTGGTCGTAGACACGTCCTGTAGAAAAATTGGCAAAGGTTCCTGTAAAAGGAATTTTCCCGCCAATGGTCATACCAGCTGCCATACCAATCATATTAGCTTCAGCAATACCAACCTGAAAGAAACGCTCCGGATGATTTTCTTTAAACTCGTCCATCTTTAAGGAACCCGTTAGGTCTGCACAAAGTGCTACCACATTTTCGTTGGTTTTCCCAAGTTCAGTGAGCCCAGCTCCAAAACCTGAGCGTGTATCTTTTTTACCTGTGTCTGTATATTTTTTCATCTATTTTCTATTATTCTGTTTTGCAGAATTAGTTTTAGTATGTGTTACCTTTTCTATCTCACTTTTTGGAGTAGAAACATTCCCTTTGTAAGGGAATTAATAATCCCCTAAGGTTTCAGGGTTCTGTGCTAACGCGGTTTCCAGCTGCTCATCATTTGGTGCTTTCCCGTGCCAGGCGTGGGTGTGCATCATAAAATCTACGCCATTGCCCATTACGGTATGCAATAAAACACACACCGGTGTTTTTTTGCCCGTGCGGGACTTTGCTTCTTTCAGGCCTTCGATAACAGCTGCCATGTCGTTTCCTTTTTCAATGGATAGTACATCCCATCCAAACGCTGAAAATTTTCCGGCAAGATTACCCATAGCCAGAACATTATCTGTAGACCCATCGATTTGTTGTCCGTTTAAGTCTACACTCACGATAAGGTTGTCTACATTATTTGCAGCAGCATACATAATGGCTTCCCAGTTTTGCCCTTCCTGCAACTCGCCATCGCCACAAAGGGTGTAAACAAGGTGGTTGTCATTGTTTAGTTTTTTTGTTTCGGCAGCACCAATGGCAACTGAAATTCCCTGTCCCAGGGAGCCGGAAGCCACCCGGATACCAGGCAAGCCTTCGTGCGTGGTGGGATGTCCTTGTAATCGAGAGTCTATGTGGCGGAAGGTATTTAATTCTTCTACTGGAAAATAACCTGTACGTGCCAAAACACTATAAAAAACAGGGGAAATATGCCCGTTGGAAAGAAAAAAGAGATCTTCTCCTTTTCCGTCCATAGAAAAACTATCGTTGCGCTTCATTACTTCATTATAAAGTGCTACGAAGAATTCAGCACAACCCAAAGAACCTCCAGGGTGTCCGGAATTAACTTTATGTACTTGTCTCAGGATATCTCTACGAACTTGAGTAACAAGATTCTCCAATTTTTTAATATCTGCCATTGCTTGTTTAATTTTCAGTTTCAAAAGTACTAGAATTCAAAGGTGCTACAAAGGACTAAAAGATGCTTTTATTAACGATTTGATGCTTTTGTTAACACTTCTCAAATTCAAGGTTTCTTGTTTCAGTTTTAAAATTCAAAATTGTATGTTTTAATTCGTCGTTCTCCGTTCGTAATTCGTACTTAGAAAAAGTATCTTTGCATCTTCAAGATTATAACCTTTATGCAGTTTACCTTACATACTACCGATACTGAAACACAAGCAAGAGCAGGAACAATTCAGTTGGACCATGGGCCTGTGGAAACACCTATTTTTATGCCTGTGGGAACAGTAGGTACTGTAAAAGGGGTGCATCAAAGAGAATTACGGGACGATATAAACCCGGATATTATTTTAGGAAATACCTATCATTTGTATTTGCGTCCGCAAACGGAGATCCTGGAAAAAGCAGGCGGGCTCCATAAATTCATGAACTGGGATAGAAATATCCTTACCGATAGTGGAGGGTATCAGGTATATTCACTTTCTGATAGGAGAAAAATAAAAGAAGAAGGGGTAAAGTTTAAATCTCATATCGATGGGAGTTACCACACCTTTACACCCGAAAATGTAATGGAGATACAACGCACCATTGGAGCCGATATTATTATGGCGTTTGATGAGTGTACCCCCTACCCATGCGACTATAACTACGCCAAACGCTCTATGCACATGACCCATCGCTGGTTGGAACGTTGTATCACACATTTGGAGAAAACACCTTTAAAATACGGATACAATCAAACGTTTTTTCCAATTGTTCAGGGAAGTACCTATAAAGATCTACGCAAACAATCTGCCGAGTATATTGCTGGCGTTGGTGCTGAAGGAAACGCTATTGGCGGACTTTCAGTAGGCGAACCCGCCGAAGAGATGTACGCCATGACCGAAGTGGTTACCGCCATACTTCCGAAGGAAAAACCACGTTATCTAATGGGTGTAGGAACTCCTATTAATTTGTTGGAAAATGTTGCCCTGGGAATTGATATGTTTGACTGTGTAATGCCAACAAGAAACGGTAGAAACGGAATGCTTTTTACCGCCCACGGAACCATAAACATTAAAAATAAAAAGTGGGAAGCAGATTTTTCTCCCATTGACGACATGGCTATCACCTGGGTAGACACCGAATATAGCAAAGCGTATGTACGTCACTTATTCACGGTAAATGAAATGTTAGCGAGACAAATTTGTACCATTCATAATTTAGGGTTCTATCTTTGGCTGATGCGTGAGGCAAGAAAACAAATTTTAGCAGGTACCTTTTCCACGTGGAAAAATAAAATGGTAAAACAAATGGATAAACGATTATAAAAAAGTTTGTAGTTTGTGGTTAATGTAGAGAAAACGCACCACGCACCACGCACGACTCGCTATGCTAAGCATTTTAGATAAATACATATTAAAAAAATACCTGGGAACTTTTGGGCTCCTGCTTTTGCTGTTTGTACCTATTGGTATTATTGTGCATCTGGCAGAAAAGATTGATAAGATCTTAGAAAACGAAGTGCCCTTTCCTATCGTTGCCAAGTACTTTTTAGACTTTACCATTTACTTTGCCGATCTATTATTTCCCTTGTTTTTGTTTCTTTCCGTAATTTGGTTTACCTCTAAGTTGGCTAATAACACTGAAGTAATCGCTTTTTTAAGTAGTGGAGTTTCTTTTTATAGGTTTCTTCGCCCGTATATGATTGGCGCTACCATAGTATGTATTATTGCCTTGGCCTCTGGGATGTATTTTGCTCCTACGGCAAGTAGAGGTTTCAATGAATTTAAATATGAATACCTGAAAAAAGGAAAACAAGATCGCGATCAAACCAACGTGTTCAGGCAGATTAACGACAACGATTATATCTACGCCAGCTACTTTAATGTAAAAGACCAAAGAGGGAGTAATTTTACTCTAGAGCATTTTGACGGCAATGAGATGAAATATAAATTGGCCGCCAGCAGCATAAAATACAATACAGAAGACAGTACTTATTCGCTGTTTAATTATACCAAAAGAATTGTAGGGCAAAACGACGATATTATTGAAAGCAAAAAACGTCTGGACACTGTATTCGATTTTGAGATGGAAGATCTTACGCCGGTAGATTATATTGCTGAAACTTTAAACGTAGTAGAACTCAATAGATTTATTGCCCGGGAGAAAGCTCGAGGATCCTCTTATATTAACAGGTACGAAGTAGTACGCTATAAAAGATATAGCCTTCCTGTTTCGGCTTATATTTTAACCATTATTGCAGTAGCAGTTTCCTCTATTAAACGCCGTGGCGGGATGGGAGTGAATCTTGCGATAGGTATAGGAATTGGAATGGTTTTTATCTTCTTCGATAAGATTTTTGGTACCATGGCAGAGCAAAGTGATTTCTCCCCTTTTATCGCTACGTGGTTTCCTAACTTTGTATTTGCTATTTTAGCGATCTATTTGTTGAAAAATGCAAAACGATAAACTCCTCAATTACCTCCATTTACATTTTATAATATTTATCTGGGGGTTCACTGCTGTCCTTGGGGCACTAATTTCAATTGAAGCCATCCCACTGGTTTGGTATCGGATGTTAATGGCAACAGGGCTTATCTTAGTATTCCTGAAATTCAGAAAAATACCTTTAAAATTTTCAAAGAGAACACTCGCAGGATTTTGCTTAGCAGGACTCATTATTGCCCTGCATTGGCTGGCATTCTTTGGTGCTATTAAGGTAGGAAATGTTTCTATTACTTTGGCAATTATGTCGACAGGCGCTTTTTTTACTTCCTTGCTGGAACCCTTGTTCTATAAACGAAAGGTAATAGGCTATGAAGTATTCTTTGGAGTATTGGTGATTGTTGGGTTGTACATTATATTTAATATAGAAGGCGATTATTTCTACGGAATTATCCTTGCCTTAGTGGCATCGTTGCTCGGTGCTTTGTTTTCGGTAATTAATGGAAAATTTGCTGTGAAATACAATGCTTCGGCAATTTCCTTTTATGAACTTGGCTTCGGAATGTTGTGCATTACGTTTTATTTAGCCCTCAGCGGAAGCTTTACTGCAGAATTTTTTCAGCTTCAACCTACAGATTGGCTGTACCTTTTTATACTAGCTTCGGCATGTACAGCCTATGCATTTATTGCTTCAGTACACGTGATGAAATGGATAAGTCCCTACACGGTAATGCTTACCATAAACATGGAACCCGTCTACGGAATCATACTCGCACTCCTTTTATTAGGAGAGGATGAAAATATGAGTTCACAATTTTATTACGGAGCACTCATCATTGTAGCAACGGTCATCGCCAATGGCATTGTTAAAAATAGATTGAACAGAAAAAAGCGTACTTTACACGATGTGTAAGTACAAAACTTTATATTTGTAAACTAAACTTTTTACAAACCAAACCAAGAAATAGAATGGAATATCTTGATTTTGAGTTACCTATAAAAGACTTGCAGGAACAGTACGAAAAGGCTTGCCAGATTGGTGAGGACAGTGATGTAGATGTGACCAATACCTGTAAGCAGATTGAGAAAAAATTAGCAACTACAAAAAAAGAAATTTATAAGAACTTAACGCCCTGGCAGCGCGTACAATTATCGCGACATCCCAACCGTCCCTACACTATGGATTATATTAAAGCCATTTGTGGGGATTCTTTTTTGGAGTTACACGGCGATAGAAACTTTAAGGACGATAAAGCTATGGTAGGCGGTCTGGGTAAGATTGGAGACCAGAGTTATATGTTTATTGGCCAGCAAAAAGGATACAATACCAAAACACGCCAATACCGGAATTTTGGTATGGCAAATCCGGAAGGGTACCGAAAAGCATTGCGTTTAATGCAGTCTGCCGAGAAATTTAATGTCCCTGTTGTTACCTTAATTGACACTCCTGGAGCCTATCCGGGATTGGAAGCAGAAGAACGCGGACAAGGAGAGGCCATTGCACGAAATATCCTGGAAATGACACGTCTTAAAGTGCCAATAATTGTAGTGATCATTGGAGAAGGAGCCAGTGGTGGTGCTTTAGGAATTGGCGTAGGAGACACCGTTTTAATGTTGGAAAACACCTGGTACTCGGTAATTTCTCCGGAAAGCTGTTCTTCTATTTTATGGCGTAGCTGGGAATTTAAAGAACAAGCAGCTGAAGCATTGAAATTGACAGCAACCGATATGAAAAAGATGAAACTTATCGATAAAATTGTAAAGGAGCCTGTTGGTGGTGCCCACAGTGATCGTGATAAGACCTTTTCTACCGTTGCAAATGCTATTGAAAAAGCATATGATGAGTTTAAGAACTTATCCCCATCCGATTTGGTGAACCAACGCATGGAAAAATATTCTGAAATGGGAGTCTTCAAAGGCTAATCATAACCATACCAACGCATCACAAAATCCGAAGTTCGCGCTTCGGATTTTTTTACAGGTTATTAACAGGTTTTTTAAGTTATTCACAATGCAATTGTTGAAGACACGTTAATATTAGAAAGCCTATTTATAATTGTTCCGCTTAACATTTTCTTTACATTCGCCTAATGGAAAAAGTACAACCTAAAACCTCATACAAATCACGATCCGCGCAGGTAATCTCGCTGGAAAAAGGAAAATTACCTCCACAAGCTACTGATTTAGAAGAAGTTGTACTGGGAGCGATGATGATTGATAAAAAAGGAGTCGATGAGGTGATCGATATACTTTCTGCCGATGTTTTTTACAAACAACAACACCAACACATTTTTGAAGCCATTCATTTGCTGTTCGAAAATAGTGAGCCGGTAGACTTATTAACCGTTGCAAGCCAATTAAAGAAAAATTCAACCCTGGAAGCTGCAGGAGGTGAATTTTACCTCGTACAACTCACCCAAAAAGTGTCCTCTTCGGCACATATTGAGTTTCACGCACGTATCATTCTTCAGAAATATATTCAGCGCTCGTTGATTAAAATTTCAAACGAAATTATTGAAGACTCGTACGACGAAACAACCGATGTTTTTGATTTATTAGACACTGCTGAAAGCAAACTCTACGAAATTACGCAAGGAAATATAAAACGTTCTTCGGAAACGGCACAACAATTAGTAATTCAGGCTAAGAAGAAAATTCAGGAAATTGCAAACCGGGAAGGACTTTCCGGAATCCCTTCAGGCTTTGATAAAGTGGATAAATTAACTTCAGGATGGCAACCATCCGATTTAATTATCATTGCAGCCCGTCCTGGTATGGGTAAAACTGCGCTTACGTTATCTATGGCACGAAATGTTGCCGTAGAACATAACATTCCCGTCGCATTTTTCAGTTTGGAGATGTCTTCAGTACAACTTATTACCCGTCTTATTTCTTCGGAAACAGGACTTTCATCTGAAAAACTACGTACCGGAAATCTGGAAAAACACGAATGGGAACAATTAAACGTAAAAGTAAACGGACTGGAAAAAGCACCGTTGTTTATTGACGACACGCCTTCATTGTCCATTTTCGATCTACGAGCAAAAGCAAGACGACTCTCATCTCAACACGGCATTAAACTAATTATGATCGATTACCTGCAATTAATGACTGCAGGGGGAAGTCAGAAAGGAGGAAACCGTGAACAGGAGATTTCTACCATTTCGCGTAACCTGAAAGCCTTGGCAAAAGAATTGAACGTTCCGGTAATTGCCCTGTCGCAATTATCCCGAGCGGTGGAAACTCGTGGAGGAAGCAAGCGACCTTTGTTAAGTGACCTGCGTGAATCCGGGGCAATTGAACAGGATGCAGATATTGTAAGCTTTATCTACCGTCCAGAATACTACAAAATTGAGGAATGGGACGATGAAGAGCGCTCTCCAACCGATGGGCAGGGAGAATTTATTGTAGCCAAGCACCGTAACGGTGGACTGGACGAAATTCGTTTAAAATTCGTGGGCCATTTAGGACGTTTCGAAAATCTGGAAACCTTCGACTTTACGGGCGAATTCCACAGTAGTATGAACGCTGCCGCTAATGACGATACCTTTAAAACCGACAACCTTCCAAGTCCGGATGAAGCTTTTGGTAGCTCCATGAACGACGATCTTTCGCCTCAGGGTGGGGAAGATGATGTACCGTTTTAAAATTATCCAACAATCTTTTAAGTAAATTTTTATGGAATTAATTCAATGCCCTGCTTGTAAAACGGAAGTTTACCAGCAAGATAACCTTTGTGAAAACTGTAAGTTTCCATTTATGGGTTCTGAAAAAGAAAAGTCAATACATATAGGTAGGTTTATTAGTAAAAAAGGAGTTGTTCAGGATTCGTCTAATGCTACAACAAACGTGCAAAAAATATTGTATGCTCTTTCTGCATTGTATGTTATTTCAATAGTGATAATTTTTTCAAGTCCTGATTCGCACTGGCTTGATGTGGTTTTTAATGCTTTTTTGGCTGTGATATTTTTACTCAGTGCAATTTTAGTAAAAAAGGCCCCGGTATTTTTTACTGCTTTTCCACTTGCTGTTTTATTGGGTGTATATACCTTACTGGCTGTTATAGATCCTGTATCATTAATAAGTGGTGTTATTATAAAATTGTTGATTGTTGGTAGTCTGGTATACAGTCTTTATCTTTTATACAAATCGAAACAATTTAAGAAGCGATACAGAGTCAGCTAATTTCATCTTTTAGCTTGACAAGCTATTATAGACCCTTAAGGACCTGTCTTCCTGTATAATCTTAACACTATTTGTGCGCTCCTGCCCGACGAAGGCACGTCATGCGAGTCAGCGCCCGTTTATGAATCTCTCTGTAGAAAAGTATTTTATCTTAAAAAGTCTTGGTTCCTGTTTCAAAAATTTTTGGCTCAAAATTTGTACCTTCCCCGGTATGATACAACGCCTCATAATAACCCTATTGTTTTTTGGCTTTAGCTTTTCCGCTTCAGCTTCCTATATATTAATTCCGATGGATGCCGAGGGTCAAAAAGAACACCTCAAAGCCTATGGTATCACTTATTGGTCACTGGAAAAAAATCAAAAAGTAAAGTGGTTGCTTAACTATCGTGGTGGTTCCTTTTTACTACCCGATGCCGAAGAAATTAGAAAAGAATGCCAGATTCGTGGTGTTTCTTTTGAAGTTTTAAGTGATTCCAAAACCGAACAAATATTACTTGAAATTGCCAGTCCTTCCCAGAATATGGAAGCCGTAGTGTTGGAAAAAGCACCAAAAATAGCTGTGTACTCTCCCAAAGGAAATCAACCGTGGGACGATGCAGTGACAATGGTGTTAACCTATGCTGAAATTCCCTACACTGTGGTCTACGATGAAGAAGTCTTGAGTGACCAATTATTACTATACGATTGGTTGCACGTACACCATGAAGATTTTACCGGGCAATACGGTAAGTTCTACAGAGCCTACCGAGCCGCGCCCTGGTATATTGAAGAAAAGAGAAAGTCTGAAATGCTCGCTAATAAATTAGGGTATGATAAAGTTTCAGAAGAAAAACGAGACGTCGCTTTAAAGATCAGGGATTATGTAGTTGGTGGTGGCTTTATGTTCGCCATGTGCAGCGCGACAGATAGTTTTGATATTGCGCTAGCTGCTGAAGGTGTAGATATTTGCGAACCTATGTTTGACGGGGATCCTAGCGAACCTGGGTATCAAAGCAAAATAGACTACAATAAAACTTTTGCATTTAAAGAATTTACATTAGAGCGTAGTCCCATGGTGTACGAATATTCAAGTATAGATATGACCGCTAAAAGGCGTATTCCAAAGGAAACAGATTATTTCAGCCTGATGGATTACAGTGCTAAGTGGGATCCCATTCCTTGTATGCTGGTCCAAAACCATACATCGCTCGTAAAAGGATTTATGGGGCAAACCACCTCATATGATAGAAGTACTGTAAAAGCAAACGTATTAGTGATGGGCGAAAACAAAACCAATAACGAAGCACGCTACATCCACGGAATAAAAGGAAAAGGTTTTTTTACGTTTTACGGCGGCCACGACCCAGAAGACTACCAACATAGAGTAGGGGATGCAAAAACGGAATTGGCATTACACCCGAATTCTCCAGGATATCGCTTGATTTTAAATAACGTGTTGTTTCCAGCTGCAAAGAAGAAAAAGCAGAAAACCTAAAGAAATAAAAATTTGAAATATGATTTTTCTTGTCAATGCTAAGCGCCACGACTTTTCATAAACTAAAAAACCCGCTACGAGAGCGGGTTTTTTGCGAAATAATAGGTTTCTAAATTTATTTTACTTTCTTCACTACTGCTTCGAAAGCTTCAGGATGGTTCATCGCTAAATCTGCAAGTACCTTACGGTTCAAGCTGATTCCTGCTTTTTTCATCCCTCCCATAAACTGAGAGTAAGACATTCCGTGTTGTCTCGCACCTGCATTAATACGGGTGATCCACAACGCTCTAAAAGTTCTCTTTTTTGCACGACGGTCTCTGTAAGCATATGTTCTTGCTTTTTCAACTGCATTTTTTGCAACCGTCCATACGTTTTTACGTCTTCCAAAGTATCCTTTGGCT
>TARA_R100000935_G_scaffold42259_4_pt1 | contig 38807 bp, 35 predicted proteins | sample TARA_R100000935 | Tara Oceans TARA_R100000935 (sample SAMEA2621502) | marine metagenome | biome: marine biome (ENVO:00000447); feature: surface water layer (ENVO:00002042); material: "saline water (ENVO:00002010), including plankton (ENVO:xxxxxxxx)" | depth 5 m
GAGGCTTTCAGGCGGTCGCGCAGGAGTTCCAGGGTTTCCTCAACCCGGGGGGCGATAATGCCCTTGAGCAGGGAGCGCGGGGCGATCACGGGGCCTGCGCCGGCGTCGTCGCCCCGCGGCGGGGCCTCGATCATCTCGCGGTCTTCATTGGCCGAAGCGATGGCCGACCCATGCAGAGTCTTGATGCGTTCAGCGCCGGCCATGGAGGTCGACAGGCCCCGGGCGATGTCAGCGGTCACATGCTGGCCGCCCACCGGAAGGGTTTCGACGTGGACGAGGCTGCCGGCCGTGAACACGGCGGCCGAGGTGGATCCGCCGCCCATATCGATGCACACCGCGCCCAGGTCCATCTCGTCCTCCTCCAGGGCCGCCAGGGCCGAGGCGAAGGGCGCGGCGACCACGCCTTCGAACTGCAGATGCGCCCGCTCGACACAGGCGCCCAGGGTCTGGAAGGCGGTCTCGCTGACCGAGACCACCAGCAGCTCAACCGCCAGACTGCGGCCGAACATGGCGCGGGGGTCTCGCACGCCGCTCTGACCATCCACCCGCCAGGCGATGGGCAGGATGTGGACGGGGCGGCGCTCGGGCAGCTTCACCGGCGCGAGGGCCGACTGGATGGCGCGGACCAGATCATGGTCGGAGATCGGCCGGGCGCCGAGGCTTACGCGGCCTGAAATCCGGTGGCTGGCCAGCTGGCCGCCCGCCATGGCCACGGTGACCCCCTGAACATTGACGCCGGCCACATTCTCGGCCCGTTCCACGGCCTGGGCGATGGCGTCTGACGCCTCATCCAGATTGACGATGGCCCCGCCGCGGATGCCGCGGGACTGCACATAGCCGACGCCGGCGGCCGTGAGGGTTCGATCCCCCCGGCGCACGCCGTCGGGCTTCATGATGAAGCAGGACACCTTGGAGGCGCCCAGGTCCACCGCAGCCACCAGGGGCTGGCGGCCCAGGGCGGCCTTGAGGCTGTCGCGGCTGCTGTTGCGATCGACCGTTTTGGTCCCGAACGGCACGGTTCTTCCTTCCACCACCTAGGCGCCGTCAGCGACCAGGCCGCTGGAGCGGACCTGGTCACGCGGCCGCACCGCCACCATCGTCGGATCGCGCAGGTCGATCCGTGCAAATCCCAGCTCGAGAATGCGTGAGCGCTGGTCGAGCTGTTCCAGCTGAATCAGGGCCGCTTCTTCGTCGACCGCAGGAAGTTGAACCAAAGACCCGTCCTTCAGGCGCAGGTCCCAGCGCCGGTCATCCACCCGCACCAGGGCCTCGACCCGGCTCATCAGCCGCGGGCGCGCGGCGATACGCGGCAGGATGGCCGCGGCGTGCTGATCGGCCCCCTGGCCGACCACCAGGGGCAGGTTGGCCGCGCGCAGGGGATTGGCCTCAGGGATGACGCGCCCATCGGCGTCGATCACCCGGCTGGCGCCGTTGTGCTGCCAAACGGCCAGCTGCCGACGCTCGGAAATGGCGATGATCAGCGTGTCGGGGAGCAGGCGAACGATCTGCGCCTCCTCCACCCAACCCACCGATTCGACGCGGGCGCGCAGCGCTTCCAGATCCAGGCCCAGCACGGGCTGGTCCTTGTAGACGCCGGCGGCGCTCAGAATATCGGCGGTGGCCGCCGGCGAGGCGCCCTGAACGTGGACGGCGTTGAGACGGAAGCCCAGCGAGGCAAACTGCTGGCCGACGGCGCCCTGAACGCCCTGCCCCAGCCGCTCGGCCCGGTCACCGGTGGCCAGGGCGACCACGGCCATGACGGCGAGCACGCCGCCGGCGGCGATCAGGGCGTGGGTTGGAGACAGGCCAAGTCGCCCCGCCGCGCCCAGCTTGCCCGGCGTATAGCCCGCCTGGGCCTTGGAGGAACCGCGGGACTTTCGAGGACTGGCGGGCGCTTTGGCCCGGGGCTTCGCCTTAGACTGCGCTCCCCCCCGCAATGCCGCGGGCATAGGCGTCCTCCGTAATCCAAAGCACCAGTTGGTCGAAATCCACCCCGAGCTTGGCCGCCTGCTCGGGGACGAGCGAGGTCGGCGTCATGCCGGGCTGGGTATTGACCTCCAAGAGGACCAGAATGTCGTTAATGTCGTCATAACGAAGATCCGAGCGGGTCACCCCACGACAACCCAGGGCTGCGTGGGCCCGCTCGCTTAGCTCCATAGCCTTTTCAAAGACATGGGCCGGAATATCGGCCGGAATGACGTGGTCTGAGCCGCCCTCGCCATACTTGGCCTCGTAATCATAGAAACCCGTCCTGGGGACGATATCGGTCACGGTCATGGCCTTGCCGGCCATAACGCCGCAGGCGAGCTCCTTTCCGCGGATATAGGGCTCGATCATCACCTCCTCGCCGAAGGTCCAGCTGGGGGCGACCAGCTCCTGCGGCGGCCGATTCGCCCCCTCGAAGACCAGGAAGACCCCCACCGACGAACCCTGACTGTTGGGCTTGACCACATAGGGCGGGGCCATGACGTGATCGGCGGCGGCCTCGAAGCGGTTGAACAGCCCGCCGCCCGGCACGGTGACCCCGGCGTCGGCCAGGACGGCCTTGGCCTTGGCCTTGTCCATGGCCAGAGCAGAGGCGAGAACGCCGGAATGGGTGTAGGGCAGACCCAGCGTCTCCAGCACGCCCTGGACGCAGCCGTCCTCGCCCCATTCCCCGTGCAGGGCGTTGAAACAGACGTCAGGCTTCAGCGCGGTGAGGCGCTGGGCGAGGTCACGGCCGGCGTCGACCCGGCTGACCCGGGCGCCCAGCCGCTCCAGGGCGACGGCGCAGGCCGCCCCCGAAACCAGGCTGACATCCCGCTCGGGCGATAGGCCCCCCAGGAGGACGGCGACGTGTTTACCGGCGATGGAAAAGGCCATGGGGCTCTCTGGCTGCGACGGGATGCAAGCCTCCCCCTTCGTCGGCCCGCCCCCTCGCGTCAAGCGCCCTCGCCCATTCAGACGATGGGCGCGCTCGCGGTCAGCGCCGAGTCCTGGGCGACCTCCGGCTCACGCTCGCCCCGCGACAGGAGCCAGTACATGACCGGGGTGGCGACCCGCGAGAGCACGGTGGAGGTGACCAGACCGCCGATGATGGCGATGGCCAGGGGCGAGTAGAGGCCCGAGTTCTCCAGGGCGAGCGGCGTCAGGCCGGCGATGGCGGTGACCGAGGTGAGCAGCACCGGCAGGAAGCGCACCTCACCGGCCCGCTCGATGGCCGGCCGCAGGGCCATGCCCGTCCGCCGCAGTTGCTCGGTGAAGTCCACCAGCAGGATCGAGTTCTTAATCTCGATGCCGATCAGGGCGATCATGCCGATGGTGGCGGTGAACGACATGGAATTGCCGGTCAGCCAAAGGGCGGCTACGGCGCCGAACAGGCCCAGCGGAATGATGCCGGCCACCACAAGGGCCGTCTTGAACTTGCCGAACTCCAGGACCAGCACCGCCAGGATGCCGAATACCGCGATGAGCACGGCGGCGCCCAGGCCCGCAAAGCTGTCGGACTGGGCCTCGGCCTGGCCGCCCAGTTGCAGGCTGTAGCCGGGCGGCAGGGCGAGCTCGGCCTCCAACCGCTCGACCGCTTCAGCCGTCACAGCCGAGGTCAGGACGCCCGTGCCCACATAGGCGGTGATGGTCACGGTGCGCTGCCGGTCCACCCGGTCGATCCGGGCGGGGCTGGAGGTCAAGACCGGGGTGGAGACCGCCCCCATGGGCACGGTCTGGCCGCTGATGGTCGGCAGGTAGATGTCCTGCAGGGCGGCGATCTCGTTGCGAGCGTCCATGGGCAGGCGGACATTGACGGCGTAGTCGTCGCCATCGGGGTCGCGGAACCGGGCGACGGCTTCCCCGGACAGGGCCAGGCGGGTGATGCGGCGGCCGGCGCCGGCCGGCACCCCAAGGGCTGCGGCCTTACCCTCGTCCAGGCCAAGGTCGAGGTCCGTGCGATCCAGCCGCATGGGATTGGAGACGTCGCGGGCGCCGGGAGTGGCCTTTAGGACCGCCTCAGCCTGGGCCGCCAGGGCCTTGAGAACATTGAGGTCCTGGCCCTGCAGGCGCACGGCGATGGGCGCCTCGATGGGCGGGCCGTTCTCGAAGACGATGACCCGGATGCGAGCGCCGGGATAGCGATCGAAATCGGCGCGCAATTCATCCAGCAGCGCGGGGCTTTCCGCCGGGTTCCAGGCCTCGAGCGAGGCGTAAACTTCCGCATAGTTCGGCTGCGGCTCGGCCTGGTTCACATTGTAGAAGATCTGCGGATTGCCACGGCCGAGATTGGCCGCCTGCCAGACGATGGCCTCTTCCTGGGCGAGCCGTCCCTCCACATAGCGCAGGGCCTCGCCGGTCTTGGCCAGAGAGGTCCCCTGCTGGGTCTCGATCCGCACCAGGAACTGCGGCGTCTCGGCCGGCGGGAACAGGGAGGAGCCAATGGCCCCCAGCATCGGAATGGTGGTGGCGCAGATGCCCAGGATGATCGCAAGGGCCAGCCATGGCCGCGCCAGGGCCCGGTGCAGGACCGGGCTGTAGATGCGGTGAATGCCCCCGTTGATGGCCCGCAGCAGGGCGTTGCCCTCCGGGTCCTCGTGCCGCGACAGGATGCGGCTGGCCAGGAAGGGAATGATGGTCAGGGACACAAGGAGCGAGGCCGCCACCGTGGTCAGCACCGCCACCGGCAGGGAGCGGATGTAGGCGCCTGAGCCCTCGGGCAGGAACATCAGCGGCAGGAAGGCCAGCATCAGGGTCGCCGTACAGCCCAGCACCGCCAGCGAGATCTGGCGCGTGCCGTTGACGGCCGCCGTCACCCGATCCTCCCCGGCCCGAAGGCGTCTTGCGATGTTCTCGGTGACGACGATGGAGTCGTCCACCAGAAGGCCGAGGCTGAGGACGAAGCCGGCGATGGCCAGCTGGTTCAGGGTGAAGCCCAGCCCCTGCATCACCGAAAGGCCGATCAGCAGGGACAGTGGAATGGACATCATCACCACCACGCCGGCCCGGAAGCCCAGGGGCAGCAGGGTGATGAGCACCAGGGTCAGCGCCAGGCCGAAATCGCGGAACAGGCGGTTGAGGCGGTGTTTCACATTGTCCGACTGCTGGAAACCGCGCTCCAGCTTCACCCCCGACGGCAGGGTCTTTTCGAACTCGTCCAGGGCGGCGTTCACCGCCGTGGTCAGCCGGGCGACGTCGGCGCCGTCCTTCTGCTTGACCGTGACATAGATCGCCCGGGCGCCGTTGAACCGCGCCAGGTGGGTGGGCTCAGTCTCCGCCCAGGCCACATCGGCCACGTCCTGAACCCGGACCACCCGCCCCTCCACCGAACGTACGGGGGTGAGGCCGATGGTCTCCAGGTCGCGGAAGGCGCCGCCGGCCTTGAGGTTGAACCGCCGCTCGCCGGCATGGACGGCGCCCAACGGGGCCTCGGCGCCGGCCGCGGCCAGGGCGTCGGCGACCGCGGTGGCCGGCAGTTGCAAGGCCGCCAGTCGCGGCAGGTCGAGGGAGACCCGCACCTCAGACGGCGGCGCGCCCCAGTACTCGGCCTGGCGCACCCCAGGCGCCCGGGCCAGCCGCTCGCGCAGGCGGTCGGCCACCTTTTCCAGGCGGCGCATGGGCAGGTGCTCGCTGACCAGGGCGACCTGGATGACCGCCACCTCTGTGGTCCGCGCCCGGCGGACCTCCAGCAGGGCCAGACCGTCCGGCAGACGGGGGCGCAGGGCGTTCACCTCGCGGACCACCTCGTCATACTTGCGGTCGGTGTCCACATCCCAGTTGAACAGCACTTGGATGACCGCAGCGCCGTCCTGACTGGTGGAGCGGATCTCGTCCACATCGTCGAGGCCGTCGAGAACGTCCTCCAGCGGATCGGCGATCAGCTGCTCCATCTCGGTGGGTTCGGCGCCGGGCAGGACGGCGCGGACGATCATGATCGGGATGGGAAAGTGCGGGTCTTCCGACCGCGGCGTGCTAAAAAAGGCGTTCAGCCCCAGCATGGTCAGCAGCGCAAAGGCCACCAGGGTGAACTGCCAGCGGCGGACCGCGAAACCTGCGGGATCAAAGCTCATGGGGCGGCGCTCTCAGGCGCGTCTGCCTTGGGCGCCGCGGTACGGGCCTTGGCGACCAGGGCCGTGGGGTCGATCACCTGCACCTTGTCCCCGTCGCCGACGAAGCCGCCGCCGGCGGTGATCACCCGCGCGTCAGGCGCGAGGCCCGCCACCAGGGCGTCGTCGCCGTCGAAGCCGCCAAAGCTGACTGACGTGCGCCGGGCCACATCGCCGTCCAGGCGCAGGACGAAGGCACGGCCGTTCTGCGCCTCCTGGATGGCTTCGGCGGGAATGCGGGAATAGCCGTCGGCGGTGGCGGGCGGCGCGGCGGTGATCTGGGCCTGGCCCACCTGCCCGCTGCGCAGGCCAGGGGCGGCGGCGATCTCGATCTCCACATCCACCGTGCCGGCGCCGGCCGCGCTGGCCCCGCCGATCAGGATGACCCGGCCCGGCAGGGTCTGGTCGGCGACCTCCACCTGGGCTGAGGCGCCTTGCGCGATCCGTGTCGCCTGACGGTCGGGGACCGGGACCCGCAGGACGAAGGGGGAGCCGGCGTCGGCGATGGTCACCACCGTCTGTCCCGGCTGCACCACCTGCCCGGCGGCGACCGCCCTGGCCAGGACCACGCCTGCGCTCGGCGCCGACAGGGTCGCCCACCGACGGTCGAAGGCGGCCGCGGCATAGGCGGCTTCGGCGGCCTCCAGGGCGGTCCTGCGGTCATCGATCCGCTGGCGGCTGACAAAGCCCTTGTCGAACAGGGCCTGATCCCGCTCCAGGTCGCGACGGGCGCGGTCCAGGGCGGCCTTGGCCTGCTGGCGGCCGGCCTCGACGGCGGTGGGGTCGAGCTGGGCGATCACCTGGCCGGCGCGGACCACGTCGCCCTCGTCCACGGTCAGGCTGGTGATGACGCCGGGCACGCGGAAGGCCAGCTGCGCCTCCCGCTGGCGGGCGAGCGCCCCGGTGGCGGTGATCAGGGTCTCGGCGCTGGCGGCCCGGACGGCCGCGGCCTCCACGGCCGGTGGCGGCGCCTGCGCGGCCGGCGCCTCCGCCCCACCCCCGCAGGCCGCCAGAACCCAGGCGAAACCTGCGATAGCCGTAAGCTTGACGATGTGCCTAAGCTGCCCGTCGCGACCTTGCATGACGCCACCCCGTTCCCTGGCTGAACGGCGATCTAAACAGCGTTAGCTTACGTTGTAAACAGGAAGGGTGCTTGGCGGAGAGTGGGGTGGAAGGGTCGCGTTTTGGTTGTTCCGCGGGGGCTGAGCGACTGAAGGCGGCGGGAACTTGTGGTGGCGATTGCCGTCGCCCGGTGGGAGCCCCCCAAATGCCGCGCTAGAGCGCTTGACCAAAGCGGCACCCTATGTAGAATATCAACCATGGTCACTAAGCCACGCCCCACCCACGCGAAGCTGCAGGTTCTTGACGTCCTTTTGCGGTCTGGCGCAGGTGGGGCGTTTGGAGCAGCGATCTCTCGTGACACTGGACTGAAGTCCGGCACGCTTTACCCGCTCCTACTTCGACTGGAGGACGATGGCTGGGTTTCCAGTGAGTGGGAAATCGCCGAGCCAGAAGATCTCGGCAGACCAAGGCGCCGCTACTACAGAATTACAGCGCTTGGACAGGAGCAAGCCGCCTCTGCTGCGCGCTCACTGCGGACTATCGGGGGGCTCGCATGGGGTTGAGTGACTGGCTGTCGATTGGCCTGAGCCTCCTGGCTGCTATGTTTCTGGTGGAGCTCACAGCCTGGGCGCCACGGATCAGCGACCGCCTCTTGACCTTAGCCACACGGCTGTTGCCAGAACACCATCGCGCGCGGACCGCAGAGGAATGGCGCAGGCTTCTTGAGGACGTGCCCGGGCCACTCTCAAGGATCGCGGTTGCTGGCGAACTGTTATTTCGCGCGGCGCAACATCCAGGCTCCGCCCTGCAAGTTTGTTTAGTATCAGCGACAGATCGCGTAAATGCGTTTTGCACCCTTATATTTATCGCTCCGCTTATATTGATAATTTTGATTTTGACGTCTCTAGCAGGCGCTCGTGATATACTTGTATCCGTCGAGACCCGAGGTCGGTTTGGAAAGACATTCGACCGCCAATATATTGCCATCGCATCCCCGGACGATTTACGAGCTTCACGGGGATATTTTTGGTTTCTATGCAAGATCGGATTCCACGAACTTCCGATTTTGTCAAATATAGTTCGGGGCGAAATGTCGATTCTTGGCCCATTGCCACTTGATGCGAGTCAGAAATATGAATGCTCAGATGAGAGTATTCGCCCGGGCATTGTGAGCCCGTCGGATTTATTTGGGATTCGCTCCCGGAATCCGTCTGAACAGAGATGCCATGATGTTGCAATCATGAAGAACATCACTTTGGATACGTACATACTTGCTATGATTATGATTATTCCTGCCTTTTTTACTACTAATCGGTGCGACTAGAGCAAGAATACCGGGAGCGCCAAGCGGGCGCCGCGCAACGGTCGGGCATCGGTGTAGTTTACTTGGATCTAGACCAAGCACCGCAGCTCAAAGTCTTCCCACGACCTGAGCCCTCAGCCCACCCGCCCGATCCGCTTGATTTCCCAGTCCAGGGACACGCCCAGCTTGTTCTCCACATCGGCGCGGACCGCTTCGCCGAGACCTTCAAGGTCGGCCGCCGTGGCCTCGCCGGTGTTGATCATGAAGTTGGAATGCAGGGGGGAGAACATGGCGCCGCCGTGGGGTTTGCCGCGCCAGCCGGCCTCGTCCACCAGCTTCCAGGCCGAGTGGCCGGGCGGGTTCTTGAAGGTGGAGCCGCCGGTCTTTTCGCGGATCGGCTGGGTGGTTTCGCGCCTGGCGGTGATCTCGTCGATGCGGGCGGTGATGGCGGCCGGGTCGTCGGCCTGGCCCTGATAGACCGCCTCGATCCAGATGATATCGGCCGGCGCCTGGCTGTGGCGATAGGTGTAGCCGAAGTCGGCCAGGGCGAAGTCGCGCCGGGCGCCGGTGCGGTCGATCCCCCAGGCGGAGACGAGGACGTCCTTGGTCTCGGCGCCATAGCAGCCGGCGTTCATGGTCAGGGCGCCGCCGATGGAGCCGGGAATGCCGGCATAGAATTCCAGGCCCGCTACGCCGGCCTTGGCCGCCGCGCGGGCGACCATGGCGTCGAGCGCCGCGGCCCCGGCGGTGACCTTCAGGCCCTCAACCGCGATCTGGCCAAAGGCCTTGCCGGCCAGGCGCACCACAACGCCCTCAATCCCGCCGTCGCGGACGATGACGTTGGAACCGACCCCCAGGACGGTGACCGGCACCGCTGGGTCGAGGTCACGCAGCAAGCTCGCCAGATCGTCGCTGTCGGCCGGCAGGAACAGCACATCGGCGCGGCCGCCCACCCTGAACCAGGTGAAGGGCGAAAGCGGTTCGTCCCGCAGGATATTGCCCCGGGCGGCCGGCAGGCGGTCGCGCCAGGTCATGTCGCCTTCGCGCGCAGGGCGTCCAGCTGCTCCGGCAGGGCGTAGGCCCAGCTGGTGATGTCGCCGGCCCCCAGGCATACCACCAGGTCGCCCTTTTGAGTTTCCTGCAACACCAGGCGGGCCAGGTCCTCAGGCCCCGGCAGAGGCAGGGCGCGGCGATGGCCATAGCGGCGCAGGCCATCCACCAGGGCTTCCCGGCTGGCGCCCTCCATAGGGGCCTCGCCCGCGGCATAGATGTCGGCGACGATCACCACGTCGGCGTCGCTGAAACAGGCGCAGAAGTCCTCGAACAGGTCCTTCAGCCGCGAATAGCGGTGCGGCTGGACGACAGCCACGACGCGGCCGTTGGTCACCGCGCGGGCGGCCTTGAGCACCGAGCTGATTTCCACGGGATGGTGGCCATAGTCGTCGATCACCCGCACGCCGCCCGAGGATCCCGTGGTGGTGAAGCGGCGCTTGACCCCGCCAAAGCCGGTCAGGCCCGCGGCGATGGCCTCCGGGCTGACCGAAAGCTCGCGGGCGACGGCGACGGCGGCCAGTGCATTGAGCACATTGTGCATGCCGGCCATCGGCATGTGCAGGTTCTCCATCCGCACCGGCTCCCCCTGCAGGGGGCGGATCACCACGTCGAAGCGGGCGCCGTCGGGGCCCATGGAGATCTTCTCGGCCCGGACCTCGGCCTGGGGATTGACCCCATAGGTCACCAGCCGGCGGTTCTCCACGCGCGAGGTGAGCGCCAGGACCTCGGGATGGTCGGTGCAGACCGCGGCGAAGCCGTAGAAGGGGATGTTTTCGATGAAGTCCTGGAAGGCCTTCTTCACCGCCTCGAAGTCGCCGTAGTGATCGAGGTGCTCGGGGTCGATATTGGTCACCACGGCGACCGTCGACTTCAGCTTCAGGAAGGTGCCGTCGCTCTCATCGGCCTCGACGACGATCCAGTCCCCCTCGCCCACCTTGGCGTTGGTGCCATAGGCGTTGATGATCCCGCCATTGACCACGGTGGGATCCAGGCCGCCGGCGTCCAGCAGGGCGGCGATCATCGAAGTGGTGGTGGTCTTGCCATGCGTGCCGCCCACGGCCACGGAGAACTGCAGGCGCATCAGCTCGGCCAGCATCTCCGCCCGGCGAACCAGCGGCAGGCGCCGCTCGCGGGCGGCCTGCATCTCCGGATTGTCCTGTTTGACGGCGGTGGAATAGACAACCGCCGAGGCGCCTTCGACCTGGGCGGCCTCGTGGCCGATGAAGATCTTGGCCCCCAGCTTTTCCAGGCGCTCGGTGTTGGCGCTGGCCTTGGAGTCCGAGCCCTGCACCGTATAGCCGATACGCAGCATGATCTCGGCGATGCCGCTCATGCCGATGCCGCCGATGCCGATGAAGTGGACGGGACCAAGCTCGAAGGGGACGGGACGGCGACGGCGGTTCATGGGGCGGCGGGGCCTATGGCTGGAGGACGGCGGGCCTAGCGGCCCTGGGCGGCGGTCTGTTCGACGAGATCGGCCAGGCGCTCGGCGGCGTCGGGCCGGGCGATGGAGCGGGCGCCGGCCGACATGCGGGCCAGGCGCTCAGGATTGGTCAGGAGCTTTTCCAGGGCGTTCGACATCGTCTCGACCGTCAGCTGGTTCTCCCGGGCTATCACGGCGCCGCCGGCCTCGACCATCACCTGGGCGTTCTGGCCCTGATCGTCGTCCAGGGCGACAGCCAGCGGGACCAGGATGGAGGGCCGGCCGGCGATGGCGAACTCGCAGACCGTGCCGGCGCCGGAGCGACCGACCACCAGATGGGCCTGGCGCAAGCGGGTGGCCATGTCGCGGAAGAAGGGGGCGATCTCGGCCTCGACCATGGCGTCGGCATAGATGCGCCGGGCGATGTCCATGGATTCCTTGCGGGTCTGCTGCTGCACCCGCAGGCGCACCCGCAGGGCCTCCGGGAGGGCGAGGATGGCCTCAGGCATCAGCTCCGACAGGAGCCGCGCCCCCTGACTGCCGCCGGTGATCAACAGGCGCAGGGTGCCGCCGTCTTCCGGCGGCAGATAGGGCTTGTTGGCGAGCTCGCGGATTTCCTGGCGCACCGGATTTCCGACGATCACCGCCTTGGCGGCGGCCTTGGGCGGGGCCTTCTGCAGGCTCGGAAAGGCGCAAGCCACGGCGGTGACGTGGCTGGCCAGTCGGCGATTGGCCCGGCCCATGACCGCGTTCTGTTCGTGGATCACGGTGGGCCGGCCCTGGGTGATCCCAGCCAGCAGGCCCGGCACCGACGGATAGCCGCCAAAACCCACGACGACGGCGGGGTCGAGACGCTTGAAGGCCGCGCGGGCCTGCATCACCCCCTGGAAGATGGCGAGGCCGGCCTTGGCCATGCCGATGGGGTCGCCGGACTTGAAGGTGCTGGCCGACAGGCCGATGCGCTCCTCGGCGGGGAAGCTCTCGGCGAAGGCCGCCACCCGCTCGTCAGAGGCCAGGGCCACGCGCCAGCCACGGGCGATCAGCGTCTCAGCGAGCGCCTGGGCGGGAAAGAGATGGCCTCCGGTTCCCCCGGCGGCGACCACGGCGAGCTTGCGCATAGGGGCCCGTTTAGGCGAAGGCGCCGGCCTTGGCGAGCCCTTCGGACGGGGCATAGGCGCCCGGCCGGCGACGGGTCAGGGCCAAGGCCAGGCCAAGGGTGAGGCCGGACGCGATCAGGGACGACCCGCCATAGGAGATGAACGGCAAGGTCATGCCCTTGGTGGGGATCATGTTGAGGTTCACCGCGATGTTGATGATCGCCTGCTGGCCGACGATCACGAACAGGCCGGCGGCGGCCACCTGTTCGAAGGTGTTGCTGAGCTTCATGGCCCGGTGCAGGCCGCGGGTGACGATCAGGGCGAAGAGACCGATCACGATCAGGCTGAAGACCAGGCCGTATTCCTCGGCGGCGACCGAATAGACGAAGTCGGTGTGCAGGTCGGGCACGTGGCGCTTCATGACGCCTTCGCCGGGGCCTCGGCCGAACAGGCCGCCCGCTGCGATGGCCTCGGCCGCCCGGTCCACCTGGTGGGTGTCGGCAGTCTCAGGATTGAGGAAGCGGTTCACCCGGTCGGCCACGTGGGAGAAGACGAAGTAGATGGCCACCAGGCCGGCGACGGCTACAGCCCCCAAGCGCATGACCCACGACAGCGGCACGCCAGCCATCCAGAAGGCCGCGCCAAAGGCCACGGTGATGAGCACGGTCTGGCCCACATCGGGCTGGATCAACAGCAGGGCGACAGAGACGGCGTAGAGAGCGAAGGCGATGGTGACGCCGGGCACGCCCTCCCCCTTCTGGCCTTCGGAGAACATCCAGGCCACCAGGATGATCAGGGCCGGCTTCATGAATTCCGACGGCTGCAGGGTGAAGCCCGCAAACTCCACCCAGCGGGTGGCGCCCTTGGCGCTGTGGCCCATGAACGGCAGGGCGATCATCAGAGCGATGGCGCCGACGAAGATGAAGAAGGACAGCCGCCGCACCATCCGCACCTCCAGCATCGAGGCCGCCACCAGCACGCTGGCGCCGACGACGGCGAAGACGCACTGGCGCAGGGCGAAATGGAAGGGGTCGCCCACATTCATCCGCGCCGCCGCCGCCGGGCTGGCGGCGAACGACAACAGAATCCCCAAGCCGATCAGGACGGCTGCGGCGCCCAGCAGCCAACGGTCGATGGTCCACCACCAGACCCCGAGCGTCGAGCGGTCGCTGCGGGCGAAGGCGTGGGCCTGGCTGGGCTTGATCAGGGGGTCGGCGCTCATGCCCGCGCGCCCCGCGGGACGGGCGCATCCAGGGCCAGCACCGCGGCGCGGAAGGCCTCGCCCCGGGCTTCAAAATCAGTGAACTGGTCGAAGGAGGCGCAGGCCGGCGACAGCAGGACGACGGCGTCCTGCCCGGTGGCGGCGGCGTCGGCATGGGCCAGTTGCACCGCGCGTTCCAGGGTTCCGCATTCGACCGCGGCGGCCTTGCCAGCCAGGACGTCGGCGAAGACCGGAGCGGCGTCGCCGATGAGATAGGCCTTCTCGATGCGCGGGAAGAGGTCGCTGAGACCTTCGATTCCCCCTTCCTTGGCCTGACCGCCGACGATCCAGAAGAACTTGGGATAGCTGCCCATGGCCTGGCGGGCGGCGTCGGCGTTGGTGGCCTTGGAGTCATTGACGAAGCGGACCCGGCCCAGCTGGCCGACCGTCTCCATCCGGTGGGCGAGACCCGGGAAGCTCATCAGGCCTTCGGCGGCCTCCTCGGGAGTCAGGCCCAGACCCCGGGCGGCGCTATAGGCCGCCGCGGCGTTCTGCCAGTTGTGGCGGCCCGGCAGGGAGCGGGCGCGCAGCAGGTCGGCGATCTCCACGGCCCGCTCGCCGGTGGCGTCGTAGAGCAGGCCCTGCAGCACATAGACCCCGCGGCCGATGGCCTTGGACGAGGAGATCGGCACGATAGTCCGGCGGTTGGCGGCCACCACCTCGGTGCAGATGCGCTGACCGTAGGGATCGTCGACGCCAATGACGGCGGTGTCGCCCTTGCCCTGGTTCAGCAGCACCCGGCGCTTGGCGGCCACATAGCCGTCCATGCCGCCATGCCGGTCCAGATGGTCGGGGCTGATGTTGAGCAGGATGGAGACGTCGGGCTTCAGGCTCGAGGTCAGGTCGAGCTGATAGGAGGACAGCTCCAGCACATAAACCGCGCCGCCGTGCATGTCCTCAAGGCCCAGGACGCCGAAGCCGAAATTGCCGCCGATGCGGGTGTCGCGGCCGGCGCTGGCGCAGATGTGGGCGATCAGGGCCGTGGTGGTGGACTTGCCGTTGGTGCCGGTGATGGCGACCACCTTGGGTCGCTTGTGCTCCGGCGCGGCGTTGACCGCCCGGGCGAAGAGCTCGATGTCCCCCAGCACCTCCACCCCGGCGGCCTTGGCCCGCTCCACGGTCCAGTGGGGCGTCGGATGGGTGAGCGGCACGCCCGGCGACAACAGGAGCGCCGAGAAGCTCCACCAGTCGGCCGAGGACAGGTCGGTCAGTTCGAAGCCCTCGGCGATGGCCGCCTCGCGGGCTGCAGGGCGCTCGTCCCACAGGGCCACGGTTGCGCCGCCGGCCTGCAGGGCGCGCGCAGCGGCCAGCCCTGTGCGGGCCAGGCCGAATACCGCCACTGTCTTGCCTTCGAAACCGCGGACCGGGATCATGGTGTGAGCGCCAGCCTCCCTATCGCAATTTCAGGGTCGCGAGACCCAGGAGGGCGAGCATCACCGCCACGATCCAGAACCGGATCACCACGGTGGACTCCGACCAGCCGAGCTTCTCGAAATGGTGGTGGATTGGCGCCATGCGGAAGACGCGGCGGCCGGTCAGCTTGAAGGAGGCCACCTGGATCATCACCGAGAGGGTCTCGAGCACGAACAGGCCGCCGACGATGGCCAGGACGATCTCGTGCTTGGTGGCCACGGCGACCGCGCCCAGGGCGCCGCCCAGCGCCAGGGAGCCGGTGTCGCCCATGAAGATCTTGGCCGGCGGGGCGTTGTACCAGAGGAAGCCCAGGCCGGCGCCGATGATGGCCCCGCAGAAGACCGCCACCTCGCCCACGCCTGGAACGAAATGCAGCTGCAGGTAGTTGGCGAACAGGTAGTTGCCGACCAGGTAGGCGATCAGGCCGAAGGCCGCTGCGGCGATCATCACCGGCACGGTGGCCAGGCCATCCAGGCCGTCGGTGAAGTTCACCGCATTGGCCGCGCCGACGATCACCAGGGCGCCGAACAGCAGATAGAGCCAGCCGAGATCCAGCAGGAAGTGCTTGAAGATCGGGAAGGCCAGAGAGGTGTTGAGGTCCGGCGATTCCGCGGTGCGCGCGCCGTAAAGGATCAGGACGGCCACCGCCGCCAGGGCGACGGCGAGCTCCAGGACCAGCCGCACCCGGCTGGAGACCCCCGCGGTGGTCTGCTTGGTGACCTTGGCGTAGTCATCGGTAAAGCCGAGCACGCCGTAGCTGGCGGTGACGAACAGCACCACCCAGACATAGATGTTGGACAGGTCCGCCCAGAGCAGGGTGCCGACGATCAGGCCTGCAAGGATCATCACCCCGCCCATGGTCGGCGTGCCGGCCTTTTCGACGATGTGGCGTTCAATGCCGTCGGCGCGGATCGGCTGGCCCTTGCCCTGCTTGGCCTGCATCCAGCGGATGAATCGCGACCCCATCAGGATCACCACCAGTTGGGCGGTGAACAGGGCCATGCCCGTCCGGAAAGTCAGATATTTCAGCAGGTTGAGGAAAGGGACATGTCCCTCCGCCGCCATCTGCGTGTAGAGCCAATAGAACATCAGCCCTGCCCCCCTTGCGCACGACCGAGCTCTCCCAGGGCGGCCGCGACCACCCCGGCCCGAGAGCCGTTCGAACCTTTCACCATCACCACGTCGCCAGGCTCTACGGCCTGGGCGACCTGCGGCCCAATCTGAGCTGCGCTATCGGCGTAGCCGCCCCGACGAGTCGAAGGAAGGGCGTCCCAGAGGGATTTCATCAGCGGCCCGGCGCAGAAGACGAGATCCACCTTGGCCGCCTCAAGGGGCTCCGCCAGGGCGCGGTGGAAGGCTTCGGCCTCGCCGCCCAGCTCCAGCATGTCGGTGAGCGCGACGATCCGTCGCCCCGTGGTCTTGCGGGCGCCCAGGCTGGAAATCGCCGCAGCCATGGAGATCGGATTGGCGTTGTAGCTTTCGTCGATGAGGGTAAAGGCGCCGCCGGCCAGGGGCACCTCACGCTCCGCGCCGCGGCCGGCCAGGGGCTCGAAGGCGCCGAGCGCCATCAGACTGTCCTCCAGGGTCACGTCCAGGGCCTGAAGCATCAGCAGCACGGCCATGCTGTTCAACCCCCAGTGGAACCCGGTCTGCAGGATCGGGAAGTCCAGGGTCGCGCCATGAAGCTGGGCGCGGACCACGGCCTGACCCGGGCCCGGATTGAAGCCGAGCAGACGGGCGTCCGCCCCCTCCCCGGTTCCGAAGGTGACCACCTTGGCCCCTGCGGTGCGCGCAGCCTGGGACAGGGTGTCGAACCAGACATTGTCGGCGTTGAGGATCGCCAGACCCCCTGGCTCCAGGCCGTCGAAAATCTCCGCCTTGGCCCGGGCCACCCCGATTTCGCCATCGGGGAAGTTCTCCACATGCACGGGACCGACCGTGGTGATCAGCGCCGCGTGAGGCCGGACCATGTGTGAGAGGGGGGTGATCTCATCGGCGTGGTTCATGCCGATCTCGAAGACCGCGCGGTCGGTGTCCCGGGGCATCCGGGCCAGGGTGAGTGGCACGCCGATATGGTTGTTGTAGGACTTCACCGAGGAGTGGGCCCTGCCGGCCAGGGCGAGGCCTGCGCGCACCGCCTGGGTGACGCTGGTCTTGCCGACGGAGCCGGTGACCGCTCCGCGTCGAGCCTGGGGCGCCCGAAGGCGCGCGGCCACGCCGAGCGCTTCCAGCGCCTTGAACGTGTCGGGGACCAGGATGGCGGGGCCGTCCTGGGGCTGCGAGAATAGGGCCCCGGCGGCGCCCTGCCCCATGGCCTGGGGAATAAACTCATGACCATCGCGGGCGCCGGCCAGGGCGATGAACAGGTCGCCAGCCTCCACCGAGCGGCTGTCAATGGACAGCCCGCTCACGGCGAAGTCCCCGCCGATGACCTCGCCGCCCACGGCCTGGGCGATCTCGCTTGCGGTCCAGAGCGGCTCAGACATGGACGCCCTCCAGGGCCTGGGCGGTCACCGCCACGTCGTCGAAATAGTGGGTGACCCCGGCGATGGTCTGGAACTGCTCATGACCCTTGCCGGCGACCACCAGCACGTCGCCGTCCCGCATCAGGGCGACAGCCGCGGCGATGGCTTCGCGGCGATCACCGATGTCCTGGGCCTCTGGCGCGCCTTGCCGGACCTGGGCGCGGATGGCCGCGGGGTCCTCGCTACGGGGATTGTCGTCGGTGACGATGGCGATGTCGGCCAAGGCTGCTGCGGCCTCGCCCATCAGGGCGCGCTTGGTGGGATCCCGGTCGCCGCCGGCCCCGAACACCACGATCAGCCGGCCGCGGGTATGGGGCCGCAGGGCCGAAAGCGCGGTCTTCAGGCCGTCGGGGGTGTGGGCGTAGTCCACATAGGCTTCGCCGCCGCGGGGGCCAGAGCCGACCCGCTGCATCCGGCCCGGCGCGCCCTGCAGGCGCTCCAGGGCCGCCAGAACGGTCTCGATGCTCTCGCCGGCGGCCAGGCAGAGGCCCGCCGCGGCCAGGGCGTTGGCGGCCTGAAAGGCGCCGGCCAGGGGCAGGCGAAGGTCGAAGGTGCGGCCGTCGTGGGACAGGCTCATCCGCTGGCCGTCAGGCAGCAGCTCGCGGCGGTTCAGACGCAGGCTCTGGCCGGCTTCGCCCACAGAGAGGATCGCATGGCCCGCCTGGACGGCGGCCGCGGCGAAGGGCCCGAAGGCCTCGGAGTCGGCGTTGAGGACGGCAGTCCCGCCCCGGGGCAGCAGGGTCTCGAACAGCCGCAGCTTGGCCGCCCGGTAGCTGTCCATGTCCCCGTGATAGTCCAGGTGATCCTGGGTGAGGTTCAGGAAGCCTGCGGCCTTGAGGGTCACGCCGTCCAGCCGGCGCTGGTCGATGCCGTGGGACGAGGCCTCCAGGGCCAGGTGGGTGACGCCCATGCCGGCCAGCTGCGACAGAAGCTGGGCCACGTCCCCGGCGTCCGGCGTGGTCAGGCCGGGCGGCGTCAACTGCACATCCAGGTCCGGCCCCGAGGCCAGGACGCCGAGCGTCCCCATGCTGGCGGCGCGGCGCCCGGCGCTGGCGAAGATCTGGCGGCAGAAGGTGGCGACAGAGGTCTTGCCGTTGGTACCCGTGACCGCCACGCACACCGGCGGCTGCGCGCCCCAGAAGCCGGTGGCGGCCAGGGCGTAGGCCCGGCGGGGATCGGCGACCTGCAGGACCGGAACCTCCAGCCCGTCAATGGCCGATCCGGAGAGGATGGCGGCTGCGCCGGCCTGGACGGCCTGGGCGGCGAAGGCCGCGCCGTCGGCCTGGGAGCCTGGCAGGGCGGCGAACAGGAAGCCGGGCTGGACCTTGCGGCTGTCAGCGGTGACGCCGGTGATCTCGGGATCCTGGTCCAGGTTGCGGGCCAGCAGGGCGGACAGACGGGGCATTAGCGGGCCTCCCCAAGGATGGCCGGCGCCGACGGCGCAGACGCCAGGCGCGGCTGGTTCGCCAAGGGACCGATGTGGCGCGAGACTCCGAGGAAGGGCGCGATTCGGGTGATGACCTGGCCCGTGGCCGGGGCGGCCACCCAGCCCCCCGTGGAGTAACCGAAGGTCTCCGGCGTGCCATGGGGCTCATCAAGCAGGATCAGCACGAAATAGCGGTCGTTTTCCAGGGGGCCATCGGACGGGAAGACGGCGGCGAAGGAGGAGACCTGGCGCTTGCCGTTGTAGCGGCGGATCTCGGGATCGTACTTCTCGCCGGTGCCGGTCTTGCCGCCGACGCTGAGCCCCGGGGCGTCTGCCTTGCCGCCGCTGCCGCCGGTGACATTGGCGCGCATGATCTGCAGCATCTGGGCAGAGGTGGTCTCCGACAGCACCCGCTTGGCTTCAGGCCGATAGCCCGGAGCCTGCTTGCGGATGGTCAGGGGCACCAGCTTGCCCCCGTTCAGGAGCGGCAGCATGGCGCGAGTCAGCGCCAGAGGAGAGACATTCATGCCATGGCCAAAGGAGGTGGAGGCGACAGCGTCCTCATTCCACACCTTGGGCGTCAGGGGCGAGGCCGATTCCTTCAATTCCACATCCGCCGCCGTGGTCAGCCCAAGGGCGGTGAAATAGCGGCTGAGACGTTCTGGCCCGACGCCGACGGCCAGCTTGGCGGTGCCGATATTGGAGGAATGCTGGAACACCTCCACCAGGTTCAGCACCTTCCGAGAGGCGTGGTAGTCGTGGATGGTGCGATAGCCCAGCTTGTAGGGCTCACGGGCGTCGAAGGTCGAGGCCATGGTGGCCACGCCGGTATCGAGGCCGATGGCGACGGTGAAGGCCTTGAAGGTCGAGCCCATTTCGAAGACCGACGAGGCCGCCCGGTTCAGCCGCTCATTGGCGCTGGCCGTGCTGGCGACGTTCGGATCGAAATCCGGATAGCTGGCCAGACCCAGAATCTCGCCGGTGTGCACATGGGCGACGACGCCTACCGCGCCCTTGGGCCCATAGGCCTGGACGGCCTTGCGCAGTTCATCTTCCAGGGCGCCCTGGATCCGCAGGTCAATGGACAGGGCCATTTCGCCCGAGCCGCGCGCCAGGCTGCGGATGTCGTCATTCAAGGCCAGCTCGGCGCCAGCCAGGCCTTCGCCGCCGGTGTCGGCGAAACCGATCAGGTGAGAGGCGGTGTGGTTGAGCGGATAGACCCGCTTCTGCTCCGGTTCGAAGGTGACGCCGGGCAGTCCAAGCTGATGGATGGCCGCCTTCTGGATGGGAGTCATGCCGCCCACCAGGAAGGTGCGGCGATCAGAGGTCAGGGCGCGGTCCAGGCGCTCGGCTGCCACATCCGGCAGGGCGCGGGCCAGGGCCTGGCGAGTCGCGTCGCGATCCCAGACCTCGGCCGGATCGACATAGAGCCCGTAGTGCAGCAGGTCGGCGGCCAGCAGGCGGCCCTCCCGGTCGACGATGTCGGCCCGCGCCTGAGGCGGCATCCACCCTGGGCCGCCGCCGCCGCCGGACCCTGAGAAGAGCGCCGCCTGGGTGGCGCCCATGGCCAGGGCGCCGAAGCCAAGACCAAAGAACAGCATCACCAGGAAGATACGGATGCGGGCGTCGTCCTCCACACGGCCCGCGGCGCGGGCGCGTTCGAAGGCGTGCTCCAGCCGCCAGAGGGCCGCGCCCAGCCAGCGAAGGCCGAAGGGGAACCTGCGGGTGACCACGCCGGCGAGGCTCATGGGGCGGCCTCCGGCTGGGGCGCGGCGGCCAGGGCCGGCTTGGGCGGCGCCAGGGCGGCCAGGGAGTCGGCGGTGGTTTCGCGGGTCACGTCCACCGGGCCCATTTCCAGATAGGTGCTCGACAGATGCTCGATCCGCGAGGGCTGTTCGAGATGAGCGACCTCGGCCTCCAGCAGGCGGATCTGCGCGCGCTCAGAAGCGATCTGGCGCTCCACCGAAGCGATCTCGGCCCGCTCGCGGCTGGCGATGGTCTTGGCCAGATAGACGCTCATGATCAGCAGGACCAGCAGGCCGAGGGCGATGACGTCGACGAGCCGGAACCCGCGGATGCGGCGATCGATCACGCTCATGCCGCAGCCCTCCAGACCGGCGCCTCGGTGCGCACGGCGGCCCGCAGCTTGGCCGAGCGCGCCCGGGGATTGGCGTCCAGCTCCACCTGGCCAGAGGTGCGGGCGCCGTTGAAGCTCAGGGCGAAGCTGGGGGCGCGGGCGTCCTCGACGGGCGGCAGGTGACGCGAGCCGGCGGGCGTGCGGCCCGCGCGCTCCGCCAGGAAAGCCTTCACGATCCGGTCTTCCAGGGAATGGAAGGTGACCACCGCCAGCCGACCGCCCGGCTTGAGAACCCGCTCGGCGGCGACAAGGCCGGCCTCAAGTTCGGCCAGCTCGTCATTGACGGCGATTCGTAGCGCCTGGAAGGACCGGGTGGCCGGGTGGGACTTGGCGCCGCGACGGCCGCCCAGGACGCCTTCGATGAAGTCGGCAAGCTCGGCGGTGCGGGTGAACGGCTGCTGGACCCGGCGGCGCGCAATGGCGCCGGCAATGCGGCGGGACTTCTTTTCCTCGCCATAGACGAAGAGGATGCGGGCCAGATCCTCGGGCTCGGCGGTGTTGACCAGATCGGCGGCGGTCTCGCCCTGGTCGCCCATCCGCATGTCCAGGGGACCGTCGCGCAGGAAGGAGAAGCCGCGATCGGCCTCGTCCAGCTGCATGGAGGAGACGCCGAGGTCGAGGGCCACGCCGTCGGCTGCGCCCTCCCCCAGGACCTCGTCCATCTCGGAAAAGCGTGCGCAGACCAAGGTGAAGCGCTCGGCCGGCAAGTCGGCGGCGAAACGGGCGGCGGTGGGATCGCGGTCAAACGCGGTGACCTTGGCGCCGGCCGCCAGGAAGGCGCGGGCGTAGCCGCCGGCGCCAAAGGTGCCGTCGACCACCACATCACCCGGCGAGATGGCCAGGGCCTCGACGACTTCGTTCAGAAGGACAGGCAGATGGGGCGCGGTCACGAGCCGGACCCCAAACGGGCGGCGCGCTGGTCGGCGCGCATCTTGGCCAGACCCTCGCGGGCCAGTTCGCGCTGGGCGGCGCGGTGGGCCTGGAAGGCTTCGCGCTCCCAGATCTGGAAACGGTCACCCAGGCCGACGATGACCACCCAGTCGGTCAGGCCAAACAGGTCACACAGGGTTTCGGGCAGGGTCACCCGGCCGGCGGTGTCGAAGGACAGGCGCGCCATGCCGCCGAGCACTGAGACCTCCAGCGCCGAACGCAGGGGGTCGCCGAACTCCAGCTCCTCGATCAGGCCGTTGTAGCGGTCGAACAGGGCCTTGCCGCCGCCCTCGATGCAGTCGGCCTCGATGGAGGGGAAACAGACGACGCCGTCGAAGGGCCCCGACACGAGGGCGCGGAACTCCTGCGGCACCACGAGGCGCCGCTTTGCGTCCAGCTGCTTCTCGAAGGTCGAGACAAACATTCGCGCCCGACGCCCTCATTTGCGACCCCCACAGGTCGCCGCCCCAACCATCCCGCCGGATCGCCAACGGAGTCCGCCAGCCCCCAGCGAACAAGAAATGGGTTAACATGGGATGGATTGGGTCGCAATGACTCTGAAGCCGGGAATCCCCAGAATACAAAGATGTCGCATGAGGTTTATGGTTAACGCACGTAAACACTCCACAGAACATACATGGAACATGTTAAGTATAGTGGGGATTGAACGCTGCGCGGGCGGCGAAGTGAACGGGAAGCGGCGGATCAGACGGCCTATAAGCCGGGTTCTGTGCCACCCGGGCCAGGGCGGACCCTGACGCCGGATGCGGCGACCATTCCTCTGGACCGGCCCTTGCGGGACGGTTCTCGCGACCAACCCGGACGCCTCAGGCCAACGACGGCCCTACCGGCTTGCGCCGGCGCGGAATCCCTATTCGGTCTTGCTCCTGGCGGGGCTTGCCGTGCCGTCGACGTCGCCGCCAACGCGGTGCGCTCTTACCGCACCCTTTCACCCTTACCTCCCAGATGGGAGGCGGTTTGCTTTCTGTGGCGCTATCCCTGGGGTCGCCCCCGGCGGGCGTTACCCGCCGCCATGTCGTCGTGGAGCCCGGACTTTCCTCGACCGCCGAAGCGGCCGCGGCCGCCCAGCCGTCTGATCCGCGCAGATCAGTGGGCGCAGGGCCGCCCGCGGTCAAGGGTGTCAGTCAGTGGGACTGCGTCCCATCGCCTGGGCGATCGGGTGGCCGCCAAGGGCCCACGTTACCCGGGTCCGCTCGTCCGCCGGCTTGTTCTGGGACAGCTTGAAGGTCCCCTCCAGACGATGGGGCCGCAGACGAAAGCCCTGGATGCCGGCCAGCATGGCCTCAAACCGTCCCGGCGACATCTTGTGGCGGGTCCAGGGCGGCTTGGGGGCGAGCCTGGCTTCAGCCTGGGCCGAGAGGTCATCGAGGATCCGGACCAGATCCGCCTCGCCCAGCGGCGTCACCTCGCCCTCCGCCTCGACGGTGAGATAGTTCCAGGTGGGGACCTGGTCGGGGCGCTCATACCAGTCGGGGCTCACATAGGCGTCCGGCCCCTGGGAGACGGCCAGGGCGGCGGCTCCTTGCGCAAAGATGGGCGACAGGACGTTGTTGCGCGACAGATGGAAGTCGAGGGCCACGGCTTCCCCCTCCTGTCGCAGCACGACCGGTGCGTGGGCGACCCTCAGGCTCGCCTCGCCCGCGGCGAAAAACCCCATGAAGGGATAGGTTGTCAGATGGGTGATCAGCGCCTCGGCGTCCGTCACCCGGAAGGGCGCGGCGGGATGCATCAGGCCTGGGCCCGCAGGAGCGCGATCAGCCGGGCCCGGGTCTCACCGTCAGCGATCCCGTCCACCTGATGGGGTCGCCAGTGCCGCTGGAAGGCGGTGACCACCGTGGTGGTGGCCGCGTCGAACTGACCGGACGGCGGGCACTCATAGCCCAGCCGCGTCAGGCCGGCCTGGAAGGCGAACACCCCCGCCCCCTCGGCGCCTTCGGCCAGGGGCGCGCCGGGCGCGGGGTCGGGCTCGACCCACAGGCCGTGACCGGCCTGCGCCAGGGTCTTCCATGGGAAGAGCTCGCCCGGATCGATCTTGCGGTTCGGCGCCACGTCGGAGTGACCGATGATATCGCCGTCGGCGATCATCCAGCGGGTGCGGATGTCGTCGGCCAGAGCGATGACCGCGGCGATCTGAGCGTCCGGAAAGGGTCGATAGCCGAACTCGTGGCCCGGATTGACGATCTCGATGCCGATGGAGCGGCCATTGATGTCGCGCTCGCCCTTCCAGAACGAGACGCCGGCGTGCCACGCGCGGCGCTCCTCAGCCACCAGGGTGAAGATGCGGCCGTCCTCCTCCACCACATAGTGAGAGCTGACCTTGGCCTCAGGATCGCGCAGGCGGGCGATAGCCGCCTCCCCGCTCTCCATGCCGGTATAGTGCAGCAGCAGGATGTCCGGGGGACCGGCCCGTTCGTTGAAGTTGGGCGAAGGCGCGGGAATGATGTCCATGGCCCTATTCGGCGCGATTTCGCCAGGCGAGCAAGAGGGGGGCGACCTGATTGGGCCGCAGGGCGATGATCAGCACCCCGGCCAGGGCCACCGCCGTGCCGATGGCCATGCGCGGCCCGAAGGGGTCGCTCATGATCGCCACGCCGAGCGCGATGGTGGCCAGCGGCGTCATCAGGGTGAGCGGTGAGATCAGATTGGCCTCATAGCGCTGGATCAGCCCGTAATAGGCCGTATGCGCGGCCACCGAGACCACCACGGCGGAAAACACCACCGCCGCCAGGAACGGCCAGCCTGCGGCCAGGCCCGCCTGGACCTGCCCCGGCTCCAGGACGATGGAAAGGGCCGCCAGGGGCCAGACCGAGGCGAAGCCCACCCAGGCCTGGAACTGCAACGGCCGCACGCCGCCCATCTGCTTCATCATCACCGCGCCGAGTGAGCCCAGGAAGGCCGCGGCGACCACGAACAGCAGGCCGGTGGAGACCACGAAGCCGCCCGGATCCCACATGACCAGAAGCGCGCCCGACAGGGTCAGGGTGATGCCGATGCCCCGGCGCCAGCGCACCTGTTCGCCCAGCATGACCATGGACAGCACGGTGGTGATGGGCACGCCCAGCTGGATCACCACGGCGGCGGCCGAGGCGGTCGCCGTCTGCAGGCCGATGAACAGCAGGGCGAAGTTGCCGCCGCCCATCAGCAGGGCCACCACCAGCAACCGCCACCTGGGTCGCGGCATGGGCAGCAGCCAGGGCAAGGTGATCAGAGACACCAGGGCGAAGCGCACGGCGGCGTAGAACAGCGGCGGCACGGCGAGGTCGGCCACCACGTACTTCGAGATGATGTTGTTGCTCGCCCAGATCAGACAGACGAGGACGATCAGGGCGAAGTCGCGAAGAGCCATGCCGTGGCTTAAGCGCGCTTCGCGGGCGCAAGGCAAGGCGAATGCGCGCCGCCCGGGAGCGAACCGGGCGGCGCGGCGATCTTCAACCTCAGGCCGCCTTGCCGAAGGACAGGGCCTCATAACGGGCCAGGTGATGGTCGGTGGAACCGAAGACCCCCTCGATCATGGTGGCGCGCTTGAAGTAGTGGCCGATGGCCATTTCGTCGGTAATGGCCATGCCGCCATGCAGCTGGACGGCGTTCTGGCCGACGAAGCGGCAGGCCTTGCCGATCTGCACCTTGGCCGCCGAGATCGCCTGGGCGCGCGCGTGAGCCTCGTCCGACAGGCGGATCGTCGCCATGTAGGTCATGGAGATAGACTGTTCGAGCTGGATGAACATGTCCACCATCCGGTGCTGCAACACCTGGAAGGACGAGATCGGAACCCCGAACTGCTTGCGGGTGCGGGTGTATTCCACCGTGCCTTCCTGCAGGCGGCGAAGCACGCCACAGGCCTCGGCGCAGGTGGCGGCGATGGCCTCATCCATGACCTTTTCCACCAGCGGCAGGCCATGGCCCTCAGCGCCGATCAGGGCCTCGACGCCCACCGAGACGTTTTCGAAGGTGACCTCCGAAGCGCGCTGGCCGTCCACCGTGGGATAGTCCCGGGTGGTGACGCCCTTGGCGTTCTTATCCACCAGGAAGACCGAGACGCCTTGCGCGTCCCGCTGGCCGCCGCCGGTGCGGGCGGTGACGATCAGGTGGGTGGCCCAGGGAGCGCCCACGACCACGGCTTTCTGGCCGTTGATTACATAGCCTGTCCCGTCCTTGACGGCGGTGGTCTTGAGGTCCTGCCAGGTGTAGCGGGCCTGGGGCTCGGCATAGGCGAAGGCGAAGATGGCCTCGCCGCCGATGATCTTCTCGATCAGGTCTGGCGCGGCGGCATGGCCAGAGTGCTTCAGGAAGCCGCCGCCGATCACCACCGTGCCCATATAGGGCTCGACGACGAGGGCTTTGCCGAATTCCTCCATCACGACCATGTTCTCGACCGGGCCGCCGCCCAGGCCGCCCAGTTCTTCGGAGAAGGGCGCACCGAGAATGCCGAGCTCCTCGGCGAAGGCCTTCCAGACCTCGGGCCGCCAGCCCGCATCGCTGCGGATCGCCGCACGGCGGGCGTCGAAGGCGTAGTTGTCAGCCAGATAGCTCGCGACCGTGTCGCGCAGCATCGACTGTTCGTCGGTGAAGCTGAAGTCCATCCAATGATCTCCTGATCAGAGCCCCTCCCCCTTGCGGGGAGGGGTTGGGGCGCTGCGGCCGTTTGGGGAACCGCCCTCGTCCTTCGAGGCCCCTGCGGGGCGCCTCAGGATGAGGGCGTAATGGCCCGCCTGTTTCACCTCATCCTGAGGTGCGAGCGGAGCGAGCATCGTAGGATCTGCGCCGGCTATGGCTCAGAGACCCAGCACCATCTTGGCGATGATGTTCCGCTGGATCTCGTTGGAGCCGCCATAGATCGAGGTCTTGCGGCCGTTGAAGTAGTCGCCGGCCACGCCGTCGGCGTAGCTGGGGCCGATATTGGCGTTGTGGCCCAGGTCCCGCAGGAAGGGCGCGCCATAGTGGCCGGCGGCCTCCAGGGCGAGTTCCTGCAGGCGCTGTTGGATCTCGGTGCCCTTGATCTTGAGGATCGAGGATTCCGGACCCGGACCCTTGCCGCTGGACTCGCCGGCCAGCGTGCGCAGTTCGGTGAACTCCAGGGCGGTCAGGTCGATCTCAAGCTCGGCGACCTTGCGCTTGAAGAAGGTGTCCGACAGCAGCGGACCGCCCAGATCGCTCATCTCGGTTGTGGCCATCTCGCGCAGCCGCTCCAGGCCGCGCTTGGAGCGCGCGACGCCGGCGATGCCCGACCGCTCGTGGGCCAGCAGGGCCTTGGCGCAGGTCCAGCCCTGGTTCTCGTGGAAGATGCGGTTCTCGACCGGCACCTTCACATTGTCGAGGAAGACGTCGTTGACCTCATGGCCGCCTTCCAGGGTGATGATCGGGCGAACCTCGATGCCGGGGGTCTTCATGTCGATCAGCAGGAAGCTGATGCCGGCCTGCGGCTTGGAGTCGGGATCGGTGCGAACCAGGAAGAAGCCCCAGTCGGCGAACTGGCCCAGCGTGGTCCAGGTCTTCTGGCCGTTGACGATGTAGTATTCCTTGCCGTCGTCGCCGGTGACGCGCTCGGCCTTGGTCTTGAGCGAGGCCAGGTCGGAGCCCGCGCCGGGCTCGGAATAGCCCTGGCACCACCAGACTTCGCCATTGTAGATGCCCGGCAGGAAGCGCTTCTTCTGCTCTTCGGTGCCGAAGGTGTAGACCACCGGAGCCAGCATGCTGACGCCGAAGGGCAGGACCGCCAGGGTGTCGGCGCGGGCCTGTTCCTCAGACCAGATGTACTTCTGCGTGGGAGTCCAGCCGGTGCCGCCATGCTCCAAGGGCCAGGACGGAGCGACCCATCCCTTCTTCGCCAGCACCTTGTGCCAGGCCAGGTAGTCTTCCTTGCTCAGCGGTTCGCCGCTGTCCTGCTTGGCGCGCAGGTCCTTGGGATAGTTCTCGGCGATGAAGGTCCGCACTTCCTCGCGGAAGGCGACGTCCTCGGGGGAGAAATCAAGATTCATGGGGCGCTCCCTGGCTGCTCCTGGGTCGGCGAGACTGTCGCCGACGCTCGGAGCGGGACAATAGGCGCACCCGCGACGGGAGAAAAGATGACGCTAACGTCAACGTAATAAGTGACGCCCCTCAGCCGCCGGCCCGCTCTTGCCTGAGGACGTTCGGACGCGCAGAACACCGGGCCCATGCCCCGCATCCTCACCTATAATGTCCATCGCTGCGTCGGAACTGACCGTCGGCTGGATGTGGCCCGCGTGGCGGACGTGATCGCCGCCCTGGAGCCGGACATCGTGGCGCTGCAGGAGCTGGATGTGGGCCGCATGCGCACCAACGGCGTCGATCAGGCGCACGAGATCGCCCGGCGCCTGGAGATGGCCTTCCACTTCCACCCGGCCATGAAGGTGGAGGAGGAACTCTATGGCGACGCCATCCTGACCCGCCACCCCGAGCGCAAGATCAGGTCGGCCGCCCTGCCCGGCCACGACCGGGTGTCGCAGCTGGAGCCCCGGGGCGCCTTATGGGTTTCAGTGGAGCTGGATGGCCGGCAGTTGCAGGTCTTCAACACCCATCTGGGGCTGGTGCCGCGGGAGCAGCAGAATCAGGCCGCCGCCCTGGCCGGCCCGGGGTGGCTCGGCCACCCCGATCGCCAGGGCCCGACCATTCTGCTGGGCGACTTCAATGTCACCTCGGCCTCCCAGGTTTATCGGACCCTGAGTGACCAGTTGCGTCCGGCCCGAAGGCACACGGCGAAGAAGTCGCCCTCGGCGACCTTCCCCTCGGTCTTTCCGGTCCTGCGGATCGACCATGTGTTCGTCAGCGAGGAGGTGCGGGTGCTGGACGTCTTCGCCCCCTATGACCCGATGACCCGGGTCGCCTCCGATCACCTGCCGCTGGTGATGGATTTCGAACTGGCCTGAAGGGCGCGCTCCCGCCCCTCGTTTATGGCGTGGCTGAGACGGCGGGAAGCCTGGTAGAGGCGCTCGCGACGACGAAAGATGCGCCAGGAATCCGCCACGTCGGCGGGATCGCCGATGTGGAAGGTGGCGATCATATTGCCGAGCGTGGTCATTTCCCGCGGCCCCAACGGGCGCAGCCGCCGGTCATGGTTGAGGGCGGAGATCGCGGCGCCCAGGCCGCCTCGCTCCTGCCGGGCCTTGGCCACGGCATCGCCGGTGCAGCCCATATAGTGGCCCACAAGACGGTCGCGCAGGGCGCTGATGGCCCGCCGGTCATCGTCGTTCTGCGCCTCCACCGCCAGTTCGCACTCGGTGTCGAAGCCGCCTGAACGGTTGTTGAGATTGGCCGAGCCCACCCGGGCCAGGCGGTCGTCGATGATGGTGACCTTGGAATGGACGATCACCTCCTGCCCGGACCGCGTGACCGGCCAGTAGGTGTGGAGGCGGCCAAACACGTCGGCCGCCCGCAGGCGCCAAAGCATGTTGTTGCGCGCCCGGTCCATGGTGAGCTGGTCGAACCAGCTTGGACTATAGCCTGTCGAGACCAGCACCACCTCCGGGCCGTCCGGCTCGGCCAGGCGGGCGGCCAGGGCCTCGGCGTAGATCGGCGAGGTGAAGTACTGGTTTTCCAGATAGATGATGTCCTTGGCCTCGAAGATCGAGGTCAGGGTCAGGCGACGAATCTCCTCGACCATCTCATCGCGTTTCCAGGATGGCTCGGTCCGGGCGATCGCCACCTGCACGTCGTGCATATGGGCCGGAACCCGGGTCGGCCACGGATCGATGGATGACGACGTAGACTTGGGCACCACCTCATCGGCCGAGCGGCGCCAGCGGGCGCGGAACAGGTCGCCGAGCGCGCTGGCGGCGGCCCCGTCGACCATCATCATCACCTCATGCCGGGGCGGGTGGTAATCCTGATCTGGCATGATCCGCCGCTCATCGTCATCCAGGTGTCCGGCCGTGTCCCAGCGATCCACCGAAATGTCGCCCCCGCCGCAGATGGCGACCGCGTCGTCGACCACCAGGACCTTCTGGTGGTGGCAGGCGCCCAGGGGCACGGACTCGTCCAGCCGCAGCTGGACCGTGGTGCCGCGGAACCAGCGGCGGCCCCGGTGCGGGAAGAAGTTCTGGCTGGCGCTGATCGGCAGGGCCGATTTCCAGATCAAAAGGCGGATGTCCAGCTCGGGCCGTCGCCGCGACAGCTCCACCAGGATGCGGCCGATCTCGTCGGGGTCGTCGGGACCATCGAACCCATCCGGCGCCAGCCTGGTCCGCGGATCGAACCCCCAGCCCAGAAGATAGATGGACTTCTGCGCCTTGGGCAGAATCTCAGCCAGGGCGTTGAAATAGGCCTCGGTGTCGACGAGGAACGCGGCCCGGCTCGCGTGTTCACGCCGCCAGCAGGTATCGCCTGGAGTCAGGATGCTCATCGCCTCAGGGTCATGCACGGCCAAGCTCGCCACGGCAAGAAGGCGCTCTGTCGAGACCCGGTTCCGCGACCAGGGACAAAAAAGAGGGGCGCGCCCAGGGGAAGGCGCGCCCGCAAGTTTGGCGACAGCTGAGAGATGGATCAGTCGGCGGACGGGGCGGCGGCGCGGGCGGCCTTCACGCTCTCCTCACCGCCAAGCCAGACCTGGCAGGCGCTGGCCACCTCGTTGCGGACCTCGGCCTGGACGGCCTCGTCGGAGGACCGGGCCTGGCGGGCGGCGCGGGCGCGCTCGGTCTTGGCCCGCTCCTGGATATGGGGCGTCCGCCCATAGCGCTGGTCGCGCAGCAGGGCGTCGATGGCGGTCGTGTCGGCCTTGATCAGGGACGAACCGGCCAGGGCGTCACAGCGAACGGCCTGCAGATACTCAATATCCTTCATCTCCACGGCGTTGGCGGAGCCAGCAGCGGCGATGGCGGCGACGGCGGAAATAATGGCGACGAACTTCATGGCGTTTCTCCCTCGAAATCGATGAACACAAACTGATACATTGCCCGTCTAAACTCAAATGAACCTTTGGAAATGTATCAGATTGAATATTAAATCCCCGTAAGGTGCGTTCATTACACGTTTTTCATGAACAACGTTCGCTGACGCCTGCGCCCCGCCCCTGGACTGGCGGGCCGAGGTGTTCGGCTCTAACTTGCCGGGCATGACTGGAAAGCCTCCGCCGCCTATCAAGACACCCTGCATCAAGGTCTGCGTGATCGACGGGACCAGCGGTCTCTGCCTGGGCTGCTATCGCACCCTGAATGAGGTAGCGGGCTGGGCGCGGCTGTCGGCCGAGACACGGGAAAGCCTGATGGCCGAGCTGCCCGGACGGCGCAGCCAGATCGCCCCGGAAAAGCTCGCCATGTTCTGAGCCGCCCCTCACCGTTGTGAGGTCAGTACCGATTCACCGGATGCAAACCCGCAGGCCGTACTGTGGCCTCACAACAAGGCCGAAAACGGCCGATTGCCTTTGGTGAGGCGGGTGTCGACATGTTCAAGTTTGCTCTGATGACCCTAGTGGCCGCCGTCTCAGCCGTCGGCGCGGCTCAGACGGTGGTGGCCCTTGATCCCGCCCGCGGGGCCTCGGCCCTGGTGGCCACTCTGCGAGACGGCCCTGCGCCCGCCGCCTCGGGCCAGGCGACGGCGATCAGCAAGGCCAGCGACGGCCACTATTGGGCCGAAGGCGACGTCAACGGCGCCCGGGTGCGCTTCCTGGTGGACACCGGCGCCACCGCCGTCGCGCTGACCCTGGAGGACGCCCAGCGGCTGGGCTTCCAACCCGATCAACTGGACTACAAGCAGAGGGTGATGACCGCTTCGGGCGAGGCCCGCGCCGCGGTGGTGCGGCTGGCGGCAGTCTCAGTGGCCGGCGCCCGGGTCGACAATGTCGACGCCCTGGTGATCGAGAAGGGCCTGGAAAGCTCCCTGCTGGGCATGAGCTATCTGGGCCGCCTCACCCGGTTCGAGGCCACCCGCACCTCCCTGATCCTGCGCCCCTGATGGCCGACCTCGTCCTGCGCCCCATGGCGCCGCAGGACCTGGCCGCCGTCCTGGCCCTGCAGGCGCAGGGCTATCCCGCAGCCCTGCACGATTCCGCAGACGCCTTTCTCAGCCGCATGGCGCTGGCGGCCGACCTGAACCTGACGGCCTGGCGCGGGGGTGAGCTGGCGGGTTATCTGGTCAGCCATCCCTGGGCGGCCGGATCGCCGCCGCCGGTTGACGCCCTGCTGGATCCCGCCACCCCGGCCGAGTGCTGGTACGTGCATGACCTGTCGGTCGCGCAGGCCGCCCGTCGCCTGGGCCTCGGAAAGACTCTGCTCGCCGCCGGGCGTGAGGCGGCGATGGCGCGGGGACTGACGCGCTCAGAGCTCATTGCGGTGGAGGGCGCGGCCCCCTTCTGGCGACGTCAGGGCTGGGCCGCGCCCGCCACCATCGCCCCAGACCTCGCGTTGAAAGTGGCCGGCTATGGCCCCGCCGCGGTCTTCATGACCCGCGAAGACCTGGCGTCCCTCTAGGCGGCGTCCCGGGCCTCGCGGGCCTGGGTCACGGCGGCCAGGGCGGCGTCCACCACCTCGAGCCCGGCCCCGGGCTTCACCCCCTCCACCGTCAGGATCCGCCGCCAGGCCCGGGCGCCAGGCCGGCCGTGGAACAGACCCAGCATGTGCCGGCTCATGGCCGCCAGCGGAACGCCTTCAGCCAGGCGCGCGGCGAGATAGGGGCGGTAGAGCTCCACCGCCATGGCCGAGTCGATCACCTCGCCCTCGCCAAACACCGCAGCGTCCACAGCGCCCAGGATATCTGGCGTATGATAGGCCGCCCGGCCGAGCATGACCCCGTCCGTCTGTTCGAGATGGGCGGCGACGGCGGACAGATCAGGCACGCCGCCATTGAGCACGATGGTCAGGTCGGGCCGCTCGCGCTTGAGCCGATAGACCAGGTTGTAGTCGAGCGGCGGCACATCCCGGTTCTCCTTGGGCGACAGTCCCTTCAGCCAGGCCTTGCGGGCATGGACCACGAAGCTGCGCACGCCCGCCTGGGCGCAGAGATCCACCAGGGTAAACAGGCTCTCTTCCGGGTCCTGGTCGTCGACGCCTATGCGGCACTTGACGGTGGCCGGCACGTCCACCGCCGCGGCGATGGCGGCCATGCACTCGGCCACCAGGGCCGGCTCGCGCATCAGGCAGGCGCCGAACCGGCCGCTCTGCACCCGGTCGGAGGGACAGCCCACATTGAGATTGATCTCGTCATAGCCAAGGTCAGCCCCGATCCTGGCCGCCGCCGCCAGGTCGGCCGGATCAGACCCGCCCAGCTGCAGGGCCACGGGGTGCTCGCCCGCATCATAGCCCAGCAGCCGCTCGCGATCCCCGTGCAGCACGGCGCCGGTGGTCACCATCTCGGTATAGAGCAGCGCCTGCCTCGACAGCACCCGATGCAGGCTCCGGCAATGCCGGTCCGTCCAGTCCATCATCGGCGCGACGGACAGGCGGTGGGGTTGGAAGGGATGTGCGAGGGTCAAGGGCTCTGACAGTTATGCGGTGTTTGAGCGCCCTATACACCGGACAGCCCAACCTTTCGACCACTGACCCCGACGGCCCTCACGCCTCCCGGTGATCGCGCCGCACCTACCGCCCCGCCTTCGCCCGCAGCGCCTGCAGTCCCACCGGCGCCAGCAGGCCTGCGCCGGCCAGGGCCAGGATCGGGGCGGCGTAGCAGGCGGCGCAGTGAACCAGCGGCCCTTCGCCGCAGATGGCGCCGTAGAGGGCGGCGGTGGAGCGGGCGTGCAGCCAGGCGTATTCGGCGCTGAGCGCCGCAGCCACCCAGGCCGAAACGCCCGCAATGATCCGGGATTCCCGATCGTGCAGGAAAGACACGCGCATGGACTGAACTCCTCTTTGGCCCTTGATCGCCAAGCCCGCGCCCGGGGGCCTTGAGATGGATCAAAGCCCCAAGGGTTCCGGCGCGTCAGAGGTGGCCGGTCTTTCGCACTGAGTCGCTGGGGAACATGAATCATTCAATCACCGAGCCGGATCGAGCGCCCCTCGACGCCGTCCTGCTCTACGTCTTTACGGGGCTGCTCGCCCTGGGGGCGATATTCGCGACCGCGTTCTCAGATGATCGCCTCTTCCGGTTTCACGGCTATCTGCTGATCGGCGCCTTCACGCTGGCCTTTGCGCTGCTCACTGTGGCGCTCAGCTCAGACCGCCTGCGCAGTCCGCAGGGGCGCTATGCCGACGGGGTCATCCGCGCGGGCGTCATCGCGACCATGTTCTGGGCCGTCGTCGGCCTGCTGGTGGGGGTGGTGATCGCCGCCCAGCTCTCCTGGCCCAACCTCCTCTATTTCCCCGAGCACGGCTGGCTGAACTTCGGCCGCCTGCGTCCCCTGCACACCTCGGGCGTGATCTTCGCCTTTGGCGGCAACGCCCTGATCGCCACCTCCTTCTATGTGGTGCAACGGACCAGCAAGGCGCGGCTGGCCGGCGGCGTCTGGCCCTGGTTCGTCTTCTGGGGCTACCAGCTGTTCATCGTGTTGGCGGCCACCGGCTACCTGGCGGGCATCACCCAGAGCCGCGAATACGCCGAGCCGGAATGGTATGTGGACCTGTGGCTGACCGTGGTGTGGGTCGCCTATCTGCTGGTCTTCCTCGGCACGCTGTGGAAGCGCAAGGAACCCCACATCTATGTGGCCAACTGGTTCTATCTGGCCTTCATCGTCACCATCGCCCTGCTGCATGTGATCAACAACCTGGCCATGCCGGTCGGGGCCCTGCATCACCGCAGCTATTCCCTGTTCGCCGGCGTCCAGGACGCCCTGACCCAGTGGTGGTACGGCCATAACGCCGTCGGCTTCTTCCTGACCGCCGGCTTCCTGGGGATGATGTACTACTTCGTACCCAAGCGGGCCGAGCGGCCGGTCTATTCCTACCGCCTGTCCATCGTCCACTTCTGGTCGCTGATCTTCATCTACATCTGGGCTGGTCCCCACCACCTGCACTACACGGCCCTGCCGCAGTGGGCGCAGACGCTGGGCATGACCTTCTCGATCATGCTGTGGATGCCGTCCTGGGGCGGGATGATCAACGGCCTGATGACGCTGTCAGGCGCCTGGGACAAGCTGCGCACCGATCCGGTCATCCGGATGATGGTGGTGGCCATCGCCTTCTACGGCATGTCGACCTTCGAAGGTCCGCTGATGTCGATCCGGGCGGTCAACTCCCTGTCCCACTACACTGACTGGACCATCGGCCACGTGCACTCGGGCGCGCTGGGTTGGGTCGGCTTCATCAGCTTCGGGGCCATGTACTGCATGGTGCCGTGGTTGTGGAAGAAGGACCGGCTGTATTCGAACCAGCTTGTCGAGTGGCACTTCTGGATCGCGACCACCGGCATCCTTCTCTACATCTGCGCCATGTGGGTGTCGGGCATCATGGAAGGCCTGATGTGGCGCGAATACACGTCGCAGGGCTTCCTCGCCAACGCTTTCGTTGAGACCGTGGCGGCCAAGCACGTCGAGAACGTCATCCGCATGCTGGGCGGCCTCATGTACCTCTCGGGCGCCCTCATCATGTCCTACAACCTGTGGCGTACGGTCCGCCTGCCGAGCCCCGTCTCGGCGGCCGCGACCCCCGCCCCTGCGCTGATCCCGGCCGAGTAAGGGGGCTCCCATGAAGAATATCTGGAAAAAGCACGGCGTTCTGGAACGCCGCTCCATCCTGCTCACCGTGGCCATCCTGCTGGTGGTCTCGGTGGGGGGCCTGGTGGAGATTGCGCCCCTCTTCTACCTGGAGAGCACGATCGAGAAGGTGAAAGGGGTCCGCCCCTACACCCCCCTCGAGCTGGCGGGCCGCGACATCTACATCCGCGAGGGCTGCTACAACTGCCACTCGCAGATGATCCGCCCCCTCCGCGACGAGGTGGAGCGCTACGGCCACTACAGCCTGGCGGCCGAGAGCATGTACGACCACCCCTTCCAGTGGGGCTCCAAGCGGACGGGTCCGGACCTGGCCCGGGTCGGCGGCAAGTACTCCGACGACTGGCACCGGGATCACCTGATCGATCCCCGCTCGGTGGTGCCGGAGTCGGTGATGCCGCCCTACGCCTTCCTGTCCGGGCGCGAGCTCGAACTGAAGGATGTCCAGGCCAAGCTGGCGGCCATGACCAAGGTCGGCGTGCCCTACACCCAGGACATGATCGACAACGCCAAGGCCGACCTGATGACCCAGGCCGACCCCTTCTCCCCGGCCCGCGACCTCAAGGGCCGCTATGGTGATGCGGTGCTGCAGCGGGACTTCGACGGCGATCCGGCGCGCCTGACCGAGATGGACGCCCTGATCGCCTACATGCAGATGCTCGGCACCCTCGTCGACTTCTCCACCTATCAGGCTGAAGCCCCGGAGAACCTGCGATGAGCGGTCTGACCTACGAAACCGTGGCGATGTTCGCCCAGCAGGGCGGCACCCTCTACTTCGCCGCCATCTTCGCCGCGGGCGTGGCCTACGCCCTGTGGCCCCGCAATGGCGAGGCCTTCCGCCGCGCCGCGATGCTGCCCCTCGAAAAGGATGAGGACGACAATGTCCAAGCGTGAGACCGACGAGGTCACTGGCGTCGAGACCACGGGCCACGAATGGGATGGGATCCGCGAACTCGACAATCCCCTGCCCCGCTGGTGGCTGTGGGTGTTCTGGGCCAGCGTGGCCGTCGCCATCGTCTATTGGGTGCTGATGCCGGCCTGGCCGGGGATCAACGGCTACACCAAGGGCATGATGGGCCACTCCGACCGGGCCCAGGTCGCCCAGCAGCTGGAAACCCTGCGGCAGGTGCGCGGCGAAGGCGCCGCACGCCTGACCAACGCCACCCTGCAGGAGATCGAGGCCGACCCCGACCTGCAGCAATACGCCCTGGCCGTCGGCCAGTCGGTGTTTGGCGACAACTGCGCCACCTGCCACGGGGTCGGCGGCGCCGGAGCCAAGGGCTATCCCAACCTGCTGGACGATATCTGGCTGTGGGACGGCACGCTCGACGGCATCCACCACACCCTGCAGGTGGGGGTCCGCTCGGGCGCCGAGGGAGCGCGCTTCTCGCAGATGCCCGCCTTCGGACGGGACCAACTGCTGACCTCGCCTCAGATCAATGACCTGACCGAACTGGTCATGGTCCTGTCGCGCCGGGAGGGTGACCGGGAGGCGGCCGACCGCGCCCGGCCGATCTTCGCCGAGCAATGCGCTTCCTGCCATGGCCCCGCGGGTCTGGGCGATCACGCCCAGGGCGCCCCGAACCTGACGGATGCCGAATGGCTCTACGGATCCTCGCGAGAGGAGATCCGGACCCAGATCTGGTCTGGCCGCAATGGCGTCATGCCCGCCTGGGCCGGTCGCTTCGACGACGAGACGCTGAAGGCCCTGGCCGTCTACGTCCACGCCAACGCCGGCGGACGATAGGAGCCCTCCATGACCGTCGTCATCGATCGCACCAAGCCGCCGGAAGGCGACCCGGCCCCCAAGGGGCCGCGGTCCGCCGCCGCGCGGGCGCGCGGCAAAGGTGACGCCGGCGGCGGGCTCTACAAGCCCCGGACTCCGATCTATCCCAAGCTGGTCCAGGGTCGCTGGCGGAACATCAAGTGGATCCTGCTGGTCCTGACCCTGGCGGTCTACTACGTCACCCCCTGGATCCGCTGGGATCGCCCCGGCGACCTGCCGGACCAGGCGGTGCTGGTCGACTTCGCCGGGCGGCGGTTCTACTTCTTCTTCATCCAGCTCTGGCCGCAGGAGGTGTATTTCATCACCGGCCTGCTGGTGATCGCCGCCCTGGCGCTCTTCCTGACCTCGGCCCTGTTTGGCCGCCTGTGGTGCGGCTACGCCTGCCCGCAGACCGTCTGGACCGACCTCTACATCTATATCGAGCGGATGTTCGAGGGCGACCGCAACGCCCGCATGAAGCTCGACGCCTCGCCCATGTCGATCAACAAGGCCTGGCGCAAGGGCGGCAAGCACGCCACCTGGCTGGCCGTGGCCTTCGGCACCGGCGGGGCGTGGATCTTCTACTTCCACGACGCGCCGAGCCTGTTGCGGGATTTCTGGATCGGCCAGGCGCCGATGACCGCCTATGTCTCCTGCGCCATCCTGACCTTCACCACCTACGCCCTGGCCGGGACCATGCGCGAACAGGTCTGCACCTACATGTGCCCCTGGCCGCGCATCCAGGGCGCCATGCTCGACCAGCACTCCCTGCAGGTCACCTACCGCTTCGACCGCGGCGAACCCCGCGGGCCGCACAAGAAGGGCGCCTCGTGGGACGGCCGGGGGGACTGCATCGACTGCAACGCCTGCGTGGTGGTCTGCCCCATGGGCATCGACATCCGGGACGGCTCGCAGCTGGAGTGCATCAACTGCGGCCTGTGCGTCGACGCCTGCAATGAGATCATGGTCAAGGTCGACCGGCCCAAGGGGCTGATCGCCTATGACACCGACGCGGCCGTGGCGGCCCGAGCCTGCGGCGAGACGCCGGTCTACAAGCTCGTCCGCCCGCGCACGCTCTACTATGCGGGCGCCCTGGCCCTGGTGGGCGGGCTCACCGTCTGGGGCCTGGCCACCCGCAGCCCCATGGACGTCCATGTCCTGCGTGACCGCAACCCGACCTTCGTGCGCATGCAGGATGGCGACATCCGCAACAGCTACACTCTGAAGATCGCCAACCGCACGTTTGAGCCGGTCACCGCCCAGGTGGCGTTCAGCGGCGTGGCTGGCGCGCAGATCAAGACCCCGGGCGCCGACATCACCGAGGGGCCCGTCGCCCTCACCGTCGAGCCGAACCAGGTGCGGGCGGTGCGCGTGTTCGTCACCGCCGCGCCTGCGGCCCTGCCCCAGGCGAACATGCCGGCCACCTTCACCGTCCAGGCCGCCGGCGCGACCCAGGCGGTCACCACCACCTTCCTCTCCGGAGCGGCGAACGCGCGATGAGCCTCATGGAAAACACAGACGGGTTTCGCATTCGCGGCTGGCACGTGCTGGTCGCCATGGTCCTCTTCTTCGGCGTCATCACCGCGGTCAACGCCGTGTTCATCAGCGCCGCCCTGCGCACCTATCCAGGCGAGGTCTCCGTGACCCCCTATGAGGATGGCCTGGCCTACAACGCCAAGCTGGCCCGCCAGGCGGCCCAGGCCAAGCTGGGCTGGCGGGCGGCCGCCGG
>TARA_R100000935_G_scaffold20976_3_pt1 | contig 38759 bp, 25 predicted proteins | sample TARA_R100000935 | Tara Oceans TARA_R100000935 (sample SAMEA2621502) | marine metagenome | biome: marine biome (ENVO:00000447); feature: surface water layer (ENVO:00002042); material: "saline water (ENVO:00002010), including plankton (ENVO:xxxxxxxx)" | depth 5 m
GGCCCAATAAAATTAATACTATGCTAATTTTTTGTTTCATGAAGGAACTATCATATTATAAGGGCTATTTCATAGTTTTAACATCTTTAATAGTGCATTATATATATTGAAATAAACTAAATACCGTCATTACATCCCCATTATTATGGAGGGTCGATTTTCTTTTTTGGCAAAACTTGCCACCTCATCTTCGGTTATTGCTGTTCCCCAAGCGTATACCCGTTCCAATCCTTTCATTTTTATAAAATTCTCAAAACTGGATGCCGTAATTTTAGTTTGATATAGATTGAGGCCCGTTATACTTTGAATCCCTGTAATTTCAGAAATACCTACGTCTGTTATCGGATTTTTTTCCAGCTCAACTTTTTGAAGGTTTTTAAATTGACCGATGGTTTTTAAATGTCTGTCCCGCACATCATTGTCCTTGAGGGAAAGCCAGATAATGTTGTCCTTCATTGGAAGAAGCTTTTCCAGCTTTCCGTCCAATTCATTGCTGTTCCCGGAACTAATAAAATGAGGGGGCAGCACAACCTCGTACAGACCGGATTCAAATATTAATTCCCGAACCTTGAACCCTTCACCCATAATATCCTTCAATATTTCCTCATTTATTTGGCTCACTTTAGGCAAGGGTATTCCGCTTTTACCGGTCACATCTTCCAAGCCCAACATGTTAGAGGCAATACTCGTTATCTCCTCTGGAGTTTCCAAATCTCCCATTTTTATTTTAAAGTCCGCATTGGCCTTCTCTATCCAGAAGGACAAAATTGATTTCTCCTCATCAGTAAGGGGAGTCTTACCTTCAGGAGGCATATAATCCTCATGGTGGGGATCCAGCATTGTACGTCTAACCATCTCGGACTTAGCAACATTTCCAGCTATAAAAACTTCCCCATTCTTACCTCCTTTTTTGATAGCAACGGAATCCTGAAAGGAGAGTCCTCCCTTTTTCTTGCTGGAATTATGGCAACTATTGCACTTGGTTTCCAAAATAGGATTTACCAAATAATCGTAGACCGCAGCTTCCTCCAGTTTGTCGATTGGCGGCAACACCACCTTTTCCGTTCTTCCAAAAGGAGCATATTTAACCAAATAATCGCTTCCATGGGTCAAATTACCCCCATAATGACCGGTAATAGCCACCAAAATAACCACAAGGGTCAGACCAGCTATATTGGCCTTTAAACCATTTAATTTTGGTATATGAAGCTTGCCCGAAAGAATGGACCATGCTAGAAATGCGACCAGAGTAGTTGCTATTCCAAACCAAAAATGAGTATCCAACATATCCTGCTCATAGTCCCCGCTCAAGGAGAGCATATACCCCAGGACACTGGCTACAGCGGCACTTATGGCTCCACCCAACAAGGCAAATTCAATTGCCATGGAAACCGCGAAATCCCTTTTCCAACGCCCATAAAGTTCCAAGACAAAGGCAAAAATTAAGAATCCAATGGGCAAATGCACCACTAGTGGGTGAAATCTACCTAAAAACAATATAAAATCTGGTACGTTACTTTCCATTCCTAATTTTTAAAAAATACAGCCAACATGTTTTTACTTTTTGCATCAAGTAAGAATATCTTTCACCACATCCCCATGTACATCAGTAAGTCTAAACCTACGTCCTTGATGTTTATAGGTCAATCTTTCGTGATCTATTCCAAATAAATGCAATAAGGTAGCCTGAAAATCGTGGGTATGTACTGGATCTTTGATAATGTTATAGCCAAAATCATCGGTCTCGCCATAGGTGAATCCCGGTTTCACCCCTGCCCCTGCCATAAACATGGTAAAGGCCTTCGGATGGTGGTCACGTCCGTAGTTCGTTTCAGTGAGCTGACCTTGGGAATAGACTGTACGTCCAAACTCTCCGCCCCACACCACCAAGGTATCTTCCAGCATGCCCCGTTGTTTTAAATCCTTTATCAAGGCCGCGGTTCCCTGATCTGTATTTTTGCTCTGATATTTTACTCCCCCTGGGCAATTGCCATGTTGATCCCAACCTTGATGGTATAATTGAACAAATTTCACATCCTTTTCCAATAATTTACGGGCCATCAAACAATTTGCCGCATAAGTTCCGGGGTTTCTACTATCGGGACCGTACATATCAAAAATATGGTCGGGCTCGTCCGAGGTATCCGTTACCTCGGGTACGGAGGTCTGCATTCTATAGGCCATTTCATACTGTGCTATCCTAGCATTGATTTCGGGATCTCCAAAGGCGTCATAGGCCATCCCATTCAATTTTTTCAAATAATCCAGCATTTGTCGACGGTCATTTCCATCATAATTCTCAGGGTCTCCCAAATAAAGTACCGGGTCCTTGCCCGATCGGAACTGTACCCCCTGATGTTCTGTAGGCAAAAAGCCGTTGCCCCATAAACGGGAGTACAAGGGCTGCCCAGAACCATTTTTGGAAACCAAGGAAATAAAAGTAGGCAAATTATCATTGTCCGACCCTAATCCGTAGCTGATCCAGGAACCTATGGATGGTCTTCCCGGTTGTTGACTTCCGGTTTGAAAAAAGGTTATGGCCGGGTCATGGTTAATGGCATCGGTATGCATTCCCTTAATAAAGCAAAGATCATCCACTACCTCGGACAAATAGGGCATTGCATCACTGACCCACGCCCTAGATTCCCCATACTGCTTAAAATTTAGGGTTGATGCGGCAATGGGAAAGGCCGTTTGATCAGCGCTCATCCCAGTAAGGCGCTGCCCGGCCCTTATGGAATCTGGCAAGTCCTTACCAAACATATCCTTTAGCTTAGGCTTGTAATCGAAAAGATCCAATTGCGAAGGACCACCACTTTGAAAAAGGTACACTATGCGCTTTGCTTTTGGCAGATGATGCGGTAAACCCAATTTATTTTTAGTGAAGGCATTCAAGGAATTCCTTTGGGCAGAGGCTGGATCCACAGCACTCCACATCTTTTCCGTATTCAATAGGGAACCAAGGGCCATAGCCCCAATACCAAGGGAGGTCTTTTTAAAGAACTCCCTTCTATCCCATTGTTTTTCGATGCTCTGAAGATCCCGATTATTAGATCTTAATTTATCATGATGATCGCACATATCCTCCTATTTAATTCTGCAATTCTTTAACTTTTTATCTTTTAGTAATACAGGCGTCGGCATTCATAATGGTGTTGGCCACCACGGCATTGGCGGCAACCAAAGCCTTATCATCACCATTCTCCAATTTAAATTCACCTGTATTCAGCCATCCTTTTGTTCTTTCCAAGTTGGCCGCAAATTTCTTATATTCATTCTCCTGAAGTTCAACCAGCAATTGCAGCTCATCCTCCTTAATTTTCCTCCCGGTAAGCTGCCTAAAAACATTGGAGATGGCCAATTTTAAATCTCCCAAATCGCTCATACGCTTGCCCAAGACCCTGGATGCTTCAATATAAGTTGGATCATTAAGCAATACCAAAGCCTGTAGCGGGGTATTGGTCTCCTGTCGCTGAATGGTACATACATCCCGCGCTGGAGCATCAAAGGTGGCCAAAGTAGGATGGGGTACGGAACGTTTCCATATGGTGTACATACTTCTTCGGTAAAGTTTATCCCCGGTATCCTGCCTGTAGGTAGCGTTGTTCACCCTCCATAGCCCTTCCGGTTGGTACGGACTTACACTTTCCCCTCCTATGGTTTTGTTCAGCAATCCGGAACTGGCCAGGGCATTATCCCGCAGCATCTCTCCCGATAGCCTTTTAGAAGGTCCTCTTGCCAAAAGTCTGTTGTCGATATCCATTTCCATCAATTCCTCACTTACCATGGAAGATTGTTGATAGGTATGCGACATCACTATCAATTTTTGAAATGCCTTAACATCCCATCCCGAATCTCTAAATTCCAAGGCCAGCCAATCCAGTAATTTGGGGTGACTTGGCATTTCGCCCTGATTCCCAAAATCCTCCGAAGTCTTTACCAGGCCATACCCAAAGTAATGTTGCCAAAACCTATTCACCGCCACTCTTGCAGTAAGGGGATGGTCCTCATGAAACAACCATTGGGCAAATCCCAATCGGTTTTTTGGATAGTCCTCGGGCATGGGTAAAATAGCTTTAGGGGTATTGGGAAACACTTCCTCTCCCCTGGCGTTATACACTCCCCTATCCAAAATGTAGGACGGCACCGGTTCAGGGGTTTCCTCCATGACCATAACCTCTTTTACCTTTTCCACACTATCCACATAACTCTTGCGTAATTCTGCCAGTTTATGGTGCTGTAATTTGGTGGCTTGGGAGACCGACTTCAAATAGTGCTCCTGCAGTAATTTTTTATCATTGGAGGCAAGACTTGTTTTCTCCTTTCCTAGCAATTCATTTAATATAGGATTATTGGCAAGTTGCATAACCTCCACGGCCGACAAATCCCTATCATACACCCTTATCTCATCTACTACAGCTCCTTTTATTCCCTTACCCCTTAATCTTGCCCCCAATTGCAAGCCTGGTTCATTGTTATTGCTAAATAGAATGTCCTTGTACAGATTATCCGTTTTCACAGTGGTCTCCATCTCCTTACCATTAACAAACAACCTATAACCTTCGGCCTTGCTGGAACCATCATAAGTGATGGCAAAATGCACCCATTCATCCCTGGGAAACCCTTCTTTTGTAAGCTCTACAATGGCATTATTGGGTGCCGTATGGGCCATCATGAGTTCCAATTTATTGTCCACTATCTTTAGATGATAGCCGCGCCAATTGTACAAAATGGCTCCATCGCCCTTGTGGAAAATGTTCCCATTCTCGATATTCGAGGGTATATTTGCCCATAGGCCTATACTGAAGGCATCATTTCTTCCGAAAACAGCTGTCTTTCTCAAATCAAGCCAAGTATCTCCATCCAACAATACTCCTTTGCCCTGTTTTCCTTCGGATAAATTTATTTTTTGTCCTTCCGTACCTTCCCGCTTCATGGTTCCCCTATGCTTTGGGTTGATGACATTTTGCAAACTTTGATCATTTAGATTGAAATCAGCTTTTAATCCGTTTGAAGGAATTTTTATATCTATGGATTGGTATTGCTCTTCCAATAGCCATTTATCAAAATTGTCAGCCACTTCCTTCTCTTCCATTTTTTTGATCTCCCCTTCGGTTTCTTCAATTAAACTTTCCATGTAGGACAGTACCTTTTCCTCCTCTTCGGTGGTCAACATCAAGGTTGGAACCGGAGTGGCATCATTCCAAGAAATCTGCCCCGATTCGTTCACATTATTGAAAAAACTGGTGAGTTCATAAAAATCCTTATGTGATATAGGGTCATATTTATGATCGTGGCATCTGGCACAGGCTACGGTTAACCCCATAAAGGCTTGCCCGGCCGTACTTGCCCGGTCTACCGCATATTCTACCAAAAACTCTTCACTTACAATACCCCCCTCCATATTTTGCGGATGAACACGGTTGAAGGCTGTTGCCAAAATAGTTTCCCGAGTAGGATTTTCAATAAGATCACCTGCCATTTGCCAGGTTATAAACTGTTCATAGGACAAATTTTTATTGAAGGCATCAATAACCCAATCACGCCAAGGGGACATATCCCGATATCTATCAACACTATATCCGTGAGTATCCGCAAACCTCGACAAGTCCATCCAATCCAAGGCCATTTGCTCTCCATAGTGGGGAGAGTCCAATAATTTGTCCACTACCTTTTCGTAAGCCTCGGGAGAAGGATCTTTCATAAAAGAATCCATCTCCTCCAAAGTTGGCGGTAATCCCGTCAGATCCAGATAAAGTCTTCTCAACAATAATTCTTTGTCCGCTTTTGGAGAGAACTCCAATTTATCCTGCTCCAAACGTGCCAAAACAAAATTGTCGATAGGATTTTGTACCACACCTGCCCTATCCTGGACTTTTGGGACATCGTATTCTTTCGGCTTTATAAAAGCCCAATGATCTTTATATTCTGCACCCTGTTCTATCCACTTGATCAAGATTGCCTTCTCATGGTCCGATAACGAAAGATGGGAATCCGGTTCCGGCATTACATAGTTGGGGTCTTCTGACATAATTCTGTGGAAAACCTCACTTTTATTTAAATTCCCAGGCTTTAAGGCAAATTTTCCTGGAGATTCCTTCAGCTCCTTATAGGCAGCTTCAGGAGTATGCAATTGAAGGTCGGCCTTTATTTTTGCCTTATCCGGGCCATGGCATATAAAACATTTATCCGAAAGAATGGGCTTTACATGCAGATTGAAATCCACTTTCTTAGGTAATTTATCATATTCAAGAGATACCAATTCAGGTATTTCCGGACCTCCACAGGAAAAAAATAATAAAACCCAAGTGAAAATTAAAAGCTTCTTAATTATTACCATATTCGACCTGTCTATTTGCTACCTTTTCAAAGATAAAATTTAAGGATTCATAACGCAGGTCCAAATCAGTTTAAGTATTGCACATTTCCGACATTAACATCCTGACAAAACCTATTCCTTACTATAAAATTCATTAAATTAGTAGTGAATTAATCGGTTTTTGGATAAACATATATTGATTAATACTGTTCTAAATCCGACAAAAAACTGAGTTATGTCCAAAATTCTTCAATCCCTAAAATTAGCCCTATTGAATGTAGGTTATGCAAAACTTGGGCCCCTATGGGATTATGATGATGTTATTAGCCCATTTATCAGACTATATTACATTACTGAGGGAAGTGCCATGGTTTATCACAGCAATGAAGCAATTGAATTGAAACCTGGGCATATATACATCATCCCAAGCTATACCTTTGGCAGATACAAATGTGATGAATATCACGAACAATATTATATCAGTTGTTTGGAAGAGATAAAAAATGGCTATTCCATATTTAATTTTAGTAGTTTTATTTTCGAGTCAAAAGCCAATCCAATGGACTTGTATTATTTTAAGCGCTTGTTGGAACTAAATCCGAATAGGCAGTTGGAAAATAACAACCCAAAAGTATATGACAACAGACCCACCTTGATGGATTTTGAAAAGAGGAACGAAGAATTAAGTCCTTCGGCCTATATGGAAACCCATGCCATTTTGGAGATATTGATATCCAGGTTCATAAAGGATATGAACACCCAATCCACTAAGAGTAATGTAAAAAAGGAATTTGGTATGGTCTTAAACTATATCCATGAAAATCTCCACGAAAATTTGACCGTGAAGCAGCTGGCCGACTTTTGCCATCTAAATACAGATTATTTTTCAAGGGTCTTCAATGAAAGTTTTGGCATGCGCCCCAATAAATACATTCAATCCAAACGTATAGAAAGAGCACAATTGCTATTGCTTTCCACCAACAATTCCCTGAAGCAAATTGCAGAAAAAGTTGGACTTGACAACCCTTCTTATTTTACGAGAATTTTTAAAAGCCATACTGGAAAAACACCGGGAGTTTTTAGGGTAGAGAAACTTAAGAGCAAATAACCCGCCTCTAAATAGTGCTTCAACAATAAACTCTTTGAAGCACATCAATGGACCCCGGAAGGTTATTATTTTTTTTGGAGCAATGGCTTTTTATACCATCTACAACCAGATCTACCCCTTTGCAAAAACCAAATCGAAATCGATAGTGACGTTATCGCCAACTATTATTTGGCCAAACATTGCCGTTGGTGGCTCCATATCATAATCTTGCAGCTTAATCTCCTTGCTTCCCTTAAAAACGTAATTCCCACCCGACTCTTGGAATTCCAATGTAATATCTACCGCCTGTTCAGCACCTGCAATAGTTAACAATCCGTGGATCTGAAAAGTATTTTCCGAACCGGTGGATTTTTTTATTTCCTGTAATTTAAAGGTTACATTGGGATGCTCTTCCATCTTTAGGGCAGCGTGCATCTTTTTATCCATGGCCGCTCCACGCTCACTTTTAATCTGGGCCACTGCTACCTTAAACAACAAATCCTTAAGAGCACCGTCATTCATACTCATGGACCCCTCCATTGCATTGGCCGTCACCGTCCAGTCATGTATGGTAGAGGAACCATTAATTTTGAGGACACTTTCTTTGGACAGCGTATATGATTCTTGGGCATAACCGGCTAAAACCAGAAATGATAATAGTATGAACAGTGTATTTTTCATGTGCTAAATTTAATGATTTGTTTTCAAAAGATTTCTACGGTTGTTCCTACTCGTCCAGCACAATTTGCCAAAACTGTTTTTGCTCCTCTTTTGAAGGCTGAACTTTAGGACTCACCAATCTAAATCCAATAAAGTTGGAATCCGTGTTCCACCAAAAACTTTTTGGGATCTGTGGATCCCTTTTTTGTAATTTTAAGCTGGACGCGATCCTGGCAGACGACCTAAGTGTCTTTGCGTCATCGTCCCAAGACCCTCCTTTGATTACCCTGGGATGTATTACGGTAGGTTTTACCCAAGGGTTCTTGGATTCGGTAATAGCCAAGGCATTTTCCTTGTATTCATCCAAAGTCCATTCCGAGACATTTCCGTGCATATCATACAATCCCCAAGGATTTGGCAGTTTGCTGCCCACCTTGGCATAATGATTATCGGAGTTTTTATAATACACGGCATATTCATCAATTTTGGAAATATCATCACCAAAGGAATAGGCCGTATTGGTCCCGGCTTTAGCGGCGTATTCCCATTCCGCTTCTGTTGGTAATCTATAGAACCTGCCTGTAACGGTACTCAACCACTTACAGAATACCAAGGCGGAATACGCGGACATACTTATGGCAGGATACCCAACCTTTCCCATACCATAGGAAGGATCCTCGTAGGGAGGACTGGGCCTTGTAATGGCATCTATGCCTTTTAACTTGTCAGCTTCCAAGTTCTCGAACAAATTTTTATTCTGCTTAAAGAAAAGCTCAAAAACCTCCCAACCCAGTTCATATTTCCCCATATAAAAGGCATCCAATTCCACAGTCTTCATTGGGCCTTCATCGGCCTTTCTGTTTACTTGGTTTTCTGGGCTTCCCATCATAAATGTCCCTTCGGGTATCAATACCATATCAAAAGAAATATCGGTAGCCGGAATTTTCTCAGTAAAGGCCTCGCTAACGAATGTTTTGTTATCCGTTTCGGCCACAACCGCCTGTGCCGATTTACAGGACTGCAAGGAAATCAACAAGAAACATAGTGAAAGAAAATTAAATAGATGCAGATTAAATAATCTAGAAATAAGTTTTAGCATTTGATAAATTAGTTTAGGTTGATGGGCTAAAAATATTACAATTTTTCTAAAGAGCCATCCATATGACGTAATATACCTCCAAAACTCAAAATTTCTAAGGTTATAACCCCTAAAACACCTATTAATTTTTGTATTATTGAATATCAAAAAACTACACTGTCATGAGAATAAAAATCATATCTCTTATACTAGTCTTCCTGATTTGCAATAGTCTTTCCTATGGGCAATTACAAAAAATAGCCTCTGTGGAAGGAATAACGGAGTACCAAATGGATAATGGCCTTAAAGTACTTCTATTTCCCGATAATTCGTCACAGACCATAACGGTCAATATTACCTATCTGGTAGGGTCCAGACATGAAGGTTATGGAGAAAAAGGCATGGCCCACCTTTTGGAACACATGGTTTTTAAAGGTACCCCCAACCATCCGGATATTCCCAAAGAGTTGAGCTCGCATGGTGCGCGCCCCAATGGAACCACCTGGTTCGACAGGACCAATTACTTTGAAACCTTTAATGCCACTGATGAAAACCTGGATTGGGCCTTGGACCTGGAGGCCGATCGTATGGTGAATTCCTATATAGCCAAAAAAGATTTGGAATCAGAATTCAGTGTGGTACGCAATGAATTTGAAAGTGGCGAAAACGACCCATCACGTGTTCTTATGCAGAACGTTATCAATGCCGGTTTTATATGGCACAACTATGGTAACAGCACTATTGGAAATAGATCCGATATAGAACGCGTTCCCATTGAAAACCTACAGGCATTTTATAAAAAATTCTACCGTCCGGACAATGCCGTTTTAATGGTTACGGGCAAATTCGATGAAGCCAAAACACTGGACTTGATCGAAAAAAAGTTTGGTAAAATTGAAAAACCAACCACTCCATTAAGGGACTCCTATACCGAGGAACCGGCACAGGATGGTGAAAAAACGGTACATCTCAATCGCGTTGGCGATCTACAGATAGTATCCACCATGTACCATACCCCGGCAGGCTCACATGAGGATTATGCCGCCATTTCCATTATTGAAGATATACTGGCAGACGAACCCTCGGGAAGGCTCTACAAAGCCTTGATCGAGACAAATAGAGCCTCCTCTATATGGTCTTTCTCCCCTTTTACCAAAGAACCGGGTTTTTTATATATCAACGTAGATGTACCTTCGGACAAGAATGCCGACGAAGTGGAAAAAGTACTAAAGGAAACTTTAGATGCCGTAAAAACCACACCCATCACCCAAGAGGAACTGGATCGAGCCAAAGCCAATCTTTTAAAACGAACCGATCAAATCTTTAGAAATTCTTCCTACTTAGGAACCTATATGAGCGAATTTATTGGTGCTGGTGATTGGCGATTGGCATTTATACAGCGGGATAGAATTGAAAATACCAGTCTTGAAACCGTAAATGAAGTTGCCAAGAAATACCTGATTACCACAAATAGAACCATAGGCCGATTTAATCCTACCAAAAAGCCCGAAAGAATAGAAATTGAACATACGCAAAATCTTGATGCCCTTGTATCAAACTATAAAGGCAAGGAGGACATGGGTACAGGTGAGGCCTTCGATGTTTCCTATGATGCCATACAATCCAGATTGGACCAAGGCCAACTTTCCAATGGCATTGCCTACGGTATTATAAAAAAGAGCAACCGCGGCAAAACCGTCCGACTTAGTTTTAGCATTAGAAACGGAAATGAGGAATCGCTTAAGAACAAAGGGGTTATCCCCTCTTTTACCGCTAGTCTACTTAACAAGGGTACCCGCTCCAAGTCCAGGCAACAGATCGAGGACGAATTGAGCAAACTAAAATCTTCGGTATCCTTTAGAGCCAGTAATGGGAATGTTTATGCCAATGTAGTTTCTACCGAAGAAAACCTGATGGCCACCTTGGCCCTAATGTCGGAAATGCTCAAAACCCCTTCCTTCGAGGCCTCGGAATTGGAAAAATTAAAAACAGAGTCCTTGGCATATTTGGAAAGTAATAAGACAGAACCACAATTTTTGGCTTCTAAAAGACTATCCGTAATAAACAATACATTTCCCAAGGGACATCCTTTATATGCCATGACCGTTGAGGAAGAGGAGGCCGCCATAAGGGCGATCACCGTAGAGGACATTAAAAGCTTCCACAAGGCATTTTATGGTTTGGGCAAATCCATTCTAGTAGGTATAGGGGACATGCAGCCGGAGCAAATAAAAACCTATATGCAAAAAGAGTATGCCAACTTCAAGAGCAAAAATACCTACTCCAGGCTAAAAGATCCTTTTACCCAATCCCCGGAAGTAAATGAAGACATTCTTACCCCAGACAAGAAGAATGCAATGACGCTTGGAAACCTTAACGTTAAAATTAGCCAAGAGGATGAAGATTATGCCGCATTAAATATGGCAGCCACTATACTGGGAGGCGGTTTTCTTAATTCGAGGATTGCGGACAGGTTAAGACAGAAGGACGGCGTTAGTTATGGTGCAGGTGCCGGATTCCAAGCAGATTACAATGCGGACGACCAAAATTCATCCATGTACCTCTACGCCATATACGCCCCGGAGAACTATGACAAGGTACAATTAGGCTTTAAGGAGGAATTGGATCGTTTTATTAAAGACGGAATTACGGAGGAAGAATTGAAGAATGCCGTAAACGGCTGGGTGCAGGAGGAAAATGTTTCCAGAGCAAAAGATGCCGAACTGGCCGGCCTGGTAAACAACAACATTTATTACAATCGCACCATGGAATTCCAAAAAAACTTGGAAGAAAAAGTGAAGAGTCTAACTGTAAGCGATATCAACAATGCCATTCTTAAATACATTAAACCCTATAAGAATTGGACGGTAATCAACGCCGGGGACTACAAGAAATAAGCATAAACTATTTTACCTGCTTCTAATTGGACAGTTTAAAAACCAACATTTTTAGACTGTCTTTTTTTTAAAGGAAATCGGTCTGCCGAACATATTACTGGCCAATATCCAAAGCCTCAAATGCAATTAGCTCCCCCTCGTCAAAAACCGGTGTAACCGAGATAGGATTACAACAAACCTCACAATCTTCCACATAGGTCTGTCGGGAAATGGAAGGATCCAACAGCATGGATATTTCTTCCCAGCAATAGGGACACTGAAAGAAGTGTTCGTACATGAATCAATAGTTTAATTACTTAAACTTTCTAGCTATTAATGAGAGCTTTGCTCCAATTGGAAATGAATATAATTGGATTAAAATTCTACCGATAACAACTGTCCTGTTAATTGTAACAGCTGTAATTCGGCCAACTTAGCATCGTATTTGGCCAAATTCTTATTGGTCTGGGCGTTGAGCAAGTTTATTTGTGCCTGCCTAAATTCTATGGATGTTATACGTCCCAATTGAAATTGCTCCTTGGACCGCTCAAAATTATTTTGGTTGGTCACTACGTTCTGTTCTTGGATTTTAAATATCTGCAACCTGTTCTCATAGATCCCCAAGGCATTTAAAATATCCCTATCCACTTCAAGTATTACCTGTTCCTTAAATATTTCCTGATTTTCATAGGCTATTTTGGCATTTTTAACCCTTACGGTTGTACCGCCACCATCGAACAAATTCCATGTAAGACTGGCCCCCAATGCAAAATTTAAACTGTTCCTATTGCTTCCAGGTATAATTTGTCCCGGAAGAAATGAGGTGGCAGCACTTTGGTTCAAATTCCACCCATAGCTACCGCTTAGCCCCAAAGTAGGCAGATATCCAGATCTGTTGACCTTAATATCATACTCGTTTATGGCCATATTGCGCTCTGTTTGAAGTATGGCCACATTGTTTTCTTTCGATTGGGCAATATAATCCTCCAACTGTAATTTAGGAATAAAACTCACCAAGGTATCCACTACGAATATTTCATTGAGATTTTGATCGAGAACCACATTTAAATCCCTTTTTGCATTGGCCAAGTTCTGCTGAACGTTCATTAAACTTATACTATCATTGGTAACATCTACCTGGGCATTAAGGATATCCAATTTGGTATTCTGTCCATATTCAAAGGAATATTCCGCCCTTTTGATCCGGTCTTTGGAAATTTCCAAGGCCTGCCTTAGAACATTCTCGTTTTCGGTGAGCCTGGCAATTTCATAATACACACTAAATAATTGGAGAATAGTATTTTCTATGGTTTCCCTAGCTTGTAATTCTGATAATTGATACTGCTCTTTTAATCGCTTAAAATTATAGAGTCTGCCCATACCATCAAACAGCGTATAGTCTAAACGAAGAGCGGCATTGTAGGATTGTGATTCAGCATCATTGATCTCCAAATCTGGCCTGGGGCTCCCATTGGATTCAAATTGACCAGGGTACTCCGTATTACTGTTCAATTCGTTATACGTGGCACCAGCTGTACCCGTAAGGGAAGGCAAGTAACCAGAGTTGAGGATACCCGCATTATTATCCGCAATGGCCACCTGATTTTTGGCAACCTTAATTCCAAAATTATTTTCCAAGGCCAATGATACAGCTGCATCTTTGGACAATAACTTCTCCTGAGCACTTACAACTCCGCAAAAACCAATTAGCAGGCCTGCGATTATATATTTATATCCCATTTACTTCTTGTCTTCCAATTCGTTAGATATTGCGATGTCATCCTCTAACAAAGTTGATATTTCCGGAGAATGACCATTCTGCTCATGTTTTTCAAAATTTTGCATATGGCTTTCTTCCATTTGTTCCTTTATTGCCCGTTCAACTTCTTCTTTGGTCACTTTTTTTCCAGTGATCAACCATTTGGTACCAACTTTCATTTTATTGCTAAAGGCCAAAAACAAAGGCAGCATCAATAAGGTCAATACGGTCGCATACCCAATTCCATAGGCAATGGATATAGCCATGGGTTTCAAAAATTGTGCTTGTCGACTTTTTTCCAATAACAAAGGTGCCAAACCGGCAATAGTCGTAATGGATGTAAGAAATATAGCCCTAAACCTAGATTTACCGGCTTCATAAATGGCATCATCAAACTTCATTCCTTCCCTAAGATTACCATTAAATTTTCCAATAAGCACCAAGCCATCATTTACCATAATTCCTATTAAGGCAATAATCCCCAACATGGACAAAACGTTGATAGGAAAATCATGGATCCAGTGGCCCCAGGCCACGGCGGTGATACTAAAAGGCACCAAAATAATCAAAAGCAGAGGTTGACTAAAACTCCTGAAGGTAAAGGCTATAGTAATATAGATCAACAGCAAAACGGAAAGGCCCACAAATTTTAAAGATCCAAAAAGCTTTTGGGTTTCTCTGTTCTGCCCTTCATAGGATGCAGTTACAGTAGGATATCTAGAATGGATATCCGGCATAATAACCGTCCTTATTTCATTCATAATATCGGTGGCACTGGTAGTCTTATCATCTTTAATATCCGCAGAAACCTGAATTTCGCGCTGACCCTCCAAATGGTTAATAGCCACATCTCCCCGCACTATAACATAACTTGCAATTTCCTTCAATGGTACCTTACTTCCACTGGGAGTACTAATCCTCATATCGTCCAAATCGTTGATGGACGATCGATCGGAGCGGTCGTAACGCACCCAGACCCGGATTTCATCCTGTCCCCGTTGAAAACGTTGCGCCTGGGCCCCAAAAAATCCTGCACGCACCTGATTCATAACACTTCTAAGATCCAACCCCATTAAATAGGCATTCTCCTTCAGCTCCAGCCGTATTTCCTTTATTCCTGCAGGATCATTGTCCGCAACATCCTTTAAAAGGGCATTGTTCTGCAAAATAGCTTTAAGCTCCTTTTTGGCCTCTTTTAATTCCACAATATTATTGCCCAATAGGGAAACAGAAACAGGGCTACCCCCAAAATTACCCCCAGAACCATAGATGAGACTTTCTACCCCAATAACAGGACCTACCAGTTCCTGCAGTCTATTGGTAATCAAATCCGACCGTATCTCGTCTGGCCTTTCTTCCCCAGGCAAAAGATTAATGTCCAGCGAGGCCGTGGAGGAGCCAGGCCCTACTTTCCTAATCATGTTTTCAAAAAGCTTTTTACCAGTACCCTTTAAGTATTTTTCCGTTAGCTCCTGATCCACAATTTTGGCCTTTTCCTCAATTAGGCTAATTATGGAATCGGTTACCCTTTCATGGGTCCCATTCGGCATAAGCAAGTCTACGGATACCCGATCACTTGCCACCCGTGGAAAAAACGCAGTTCTGATTATTCCACCCCCAATGGAACCGAAACTTAAAAACAGTAACATTACGAATATGGAAAACATCAGAATTTTATAGCGGAGAGAAAAACGCAGAACGGGGCCATATAACTTATCCCTCATCCATACCATAAGTTTATCTCCCCATTCATTGATGACCCTTAATTTTGCAAACACCTTAGCTATTCCCTTTTTAGGCTTATTGTCCAAGGGCTGTAGGGCTTTTGAATGGGCCAAATGGGCAGGTAGAATAATCAAGGCCTCCACCAAGGAAACCACCAAAGTAAGTATCACGATTACGGATACCTCACCAAAAAATTCGCCGATCCTACTATCCAAGAACAGGAAAATAGAAAATGCCAATATGGTAGTAATGATTGCCGAAATAATTGGAGGCAGTACCTCCATAACACCATCAACCGCGGCCTGAATAGGGGGCTTTCCCTTCTCGTAGTTCTGATAAATGTTTTCGGCGATCACAATACCGTCATCCACCAAAATACCGATTACGATAATCATTCCAAAAAGGGACAAAACATTGATGGTTACATCAAAGAATCCGGCAAATACAAACATTCCCAAAAATGCTACTGGTAAGCCAAAGGCCACCCAAAACGCCAATCTGGTATTAAGAAACAGGGAAAGGAAGATGAGTACCAAAATCATCCCCATAATGGCATTTTCGGTCAACAATTGAGTACGTTGTGTTAGTGTAACGGACTGATCACTGACCACACTCAATTTTACGTTGTTATGTTTTTGATTATACTCCTCTATATATTCCTTTACCTTTTCGGATGATGTTATTAAATCTTCCGTATTGGTACTTGTGATATCAATATTTACAGCTAGATTTCCATTAAAATAGGTAGCATTGGGCGTTTCCGAAAACCGATCCCTTATGACTGCCACATCCTTGAGGCGTACTGTTTGTCCGGACGCATTGGCCCGGACGATGACATTTGATAATTCATTTCCATAATACGACCTATTGTTGGCCCTGATCAGAAATTCCTCCGCATTAGTCTTAATATTACCCCCGGTAACCAAAATATTGGCATTAGAGACGGCTTGGGCTACCTCGTCAAATGACACATTATAAGCCAAAAGGCTATTCTCGTTCACCGCAATCTCTATTTCCTCAGCAGGATATCCGGTAATTCCGATCTGGGAGATGCCCTCCATAGCCCTAATATCGTTCTCCACCTGCCTGCCTATCTGCTTCAATGCAGACAAACTTATATTTTCACCACTTATGGCAAAACTAATGGTCTGTCTTACCGCCTCCAACTTGGAGACCACCAAAGGCTCCATACCCGTTGGGAACGAAGGCACCCTATCAACGGCATTTTTAACTTCCAAGAGCATAAAGTCTATATCCCTGCCCTTCTCTATCTCAACATTTATAATACCGCTGTTTTCCCTTGAAGTGGAAGTAACCCGGTCCACACCCTCCAAACCTTTTAGGTTATCCTCTATCTTAAGAACAATACCTTCCTCCACTTCTTGTGGGGAAGCACCCGGATAGGTTACATTTATGCTAATGTTTTTGGAATCGGTAAGTGGGAAATATGAAGATTTTAATGATAACGCCCCTACTACACCAAAAATAATGAAAGCCACAATTATGACATTTACGGCCACATGGTACTTTATAAAATAGGCTATTATATTCCTCATTAGTTTTGATTGTTGGTTACTTGGCCATTAAATACTTTTACCAACATTCCAGCATAGGCTCCCATTACCGGTTTGGATAGAATTGTTATTCCGTCTGGCACATCTTTTAATACTACTTTGTTATCCGAAAAATAAACCGGTTTCACGGGTATCAAATCCAAAACTGAGTCCCTGACGACATATATTTGTTCGGTTTCTAGCAATAAACTTCTGTTTATTTCAATGGCATCTGGCTCTTCCTTGGCTTTTAGATGGGCCTCTAGGTACATCCCTTCCCTTAGGTCCGGATCCTTCACCTCTATAAAAGCCGTAATGGTCTGGGAAGCCAGATCTACCCGACCGTTAATTCTCGTAACTTTCCCTTGATAGGTTTTGTTATTATCAATACTTTTTAACTGCACTACCTCACCAACATTCAAGAGATCGCTGTAGGTCTTGCTAATGGCGACTTCCAATTCGTAATCATTGGTATTGATAAATTCTCCCAATTTTTGCCCAGACCTGACCAAGGTACCCTCTGTGACCAATGCTTCGGTCAAAACCCCATTAAAAGGTGCCGCAATAGTATACTTGGCCAAACGTTGCTCTAAATTTTTTATAGTGTAGTAATTGGTCAATATACCTCGCCCGGAAATAAAATATTTTTCTTTGTCCGTATTCATTTCCGGAAGGGGAGGAACACTTTTATTTATATCAAAATTGGCCAGAAAGGATTGCCATTTATCAAATACCTCCGGATAGTCCAATCTAAGATCGGGCATTATGGAAGTGATTAAATTGTATAAATTACTTTTGGAGGATTGAACGTTGGCGTAATATTCAGCAGCGTCTATTCTTATGAGTATTTCACCCGCCCTATATTCCTGTCCTGGTTTAAATAATTTGTTTCCAGATTTAAAAACCCCTTGGACTTCAGCATAGAGCTCCACCCTTCTTTTGGCTACAAGATTTCCGTTTGCCGGAACAATAATTGGCACATTACCATTCTTGACCGTCTCAACCATAACCGTTTTTACCACCTTCTCTGGTCGTGGCTTTGGAGTAGTCTTACTATTGACAATATATTTTGCACCAAAAAAGGAGCCTATTATTAGGAGGCCCCCAATAATAGATAATGCAATTTTTCTAGAATTCATATAGGGTTTATAAGTTGGTTTGACTGCAAAACTATCTATTAGTTTAAGGGATACTTGTTAAATGTATCTTAAAGTTCCGAAATACGGCATTAATCCAAAAAAAAAGGAATACAAATTGTATTCCTTCTAACCAAACCAACTTATTTTTAAGTAATTACTATTCCTCCATTTCATCCTCAAACTTCGTATCTGCCATTCTTGTTTTAATGACATCAAAATCCTTATACTTATTTTCTTTTTCTACTTCTACCTTATCGTAATCAAAGACAAGGAACTGACCGGAATCCATGCTTTCCATATTATCAAAAGAGAAAATATTGTTATTCTGAATTTGAAGGACCTTTAGGCTGCCCAATTGCCCAAACTCTTTGGGAATTTCCCCGCCAAGTTCATTGTTTGCCAGTACCAGCTCTTTTAATTGTCCCAATTTGCCCAATTCACCAGGGATAGAACCGTACAATTTATTTTCAAAAAGTCCCAGACTCTCCAATTTTGAAAGTTCTCCCAAAGAGTTAGGTATGCGCCCTGTAAGTTCATTGCTGGACAAATTAAGCTCCTTTAAGGTTTGAATATCTCCAAGACTCTCGGGTATTCTTCCACTTAAGAAGTTATTGAAGGCAGAAAGTTTAACCAAGGATTTCATACTCCCGATTTCCGATGGTATTTCACCCTCCAACCTGTTCATCTCCAGTTTCAACACCTCCAATTTACTTAACTGGGCTATACTTTTCGGTATTTCCCCACTTATGGTATTGAAGGCAAGGTTTAGATTTACCAAGTGTTTCAAATCCCCTATACTTTCTGGTAGGCTCCCTACAAGGTTGTTCCTAAAAAGGTTAATATCCACCACATGCCCGTTCTGGACCGTCACCCCAAACCAGGTGTCAACAGGGGCATTAACATCCCATGTAGTATTCCATTTTTGGCCTTGGGTGCTTTTGTAAAGTTCCAATAACACGTTTTTTTCGCTTTTTGGAACCATGGCATTTGCCGCAGTGGCAAATACTATACAAAATAAAATCAGTCCAAAAAAGCACGCTCTTTGTAACTTTTGTTGTATCATATACATAATCTTTTAATTAAAACTATCCTCAAATCTGGTATCAGCCGTTCTAACGTCCTTATTACTATTTATTTTATTAAGATCAAAGTTTCTGTGATTACCTCCGTCAAAATCAAAAAGGGCAAAATTATTATTGGCTGCATCGTTGCTGAAATCATTTCCGCCAAATCTATTATTTTGAAGTTGTACCAATTTTAGATTGGGAAGGCTCAAGATATCCTCAGGGAATTCTCCACGGAATCGGTTCTCCGCCAAAACAAGCATTTTTAGATTGGTCAGGTTTTCCAGACTCTCTGGCACTTCACCACTAAAATTGTTATCGCCCAACTCCAAACGTTCTAAATATTTTAAATTTCCATAGGTCAAAGGAATAGAACCACTTAATTCGTTATGGGAAAGCAATATTACCCTTAGCCTTTTAATCTCACTCATGCTTTGGGGCAATTCTCCAGAAAGGTCATTATAAAACAGATCCAGTACAAGAAGTTTTTCCAGACTCCCAATATTTTTAGGTATCCCTCCTGTTATCTTGTTTTTACCCAACCTTAGTACAACCAATTTTCTTAATTCCGTTATACTTTCCGGAATACTCCCTCCAATATTATTTAGAGCAAGGTTCAATACCTTTAAATTCTTTAGGTCGCCTATTGAATTTGGTATGCTCCCCCTAAGATTGTTATTCATTAAATTAACGGATACCACCTTATTGTTCTCTAGGGTAATACCCTCCCAGCTAGAAACCGGGGCATTCAGATCCCACCCCTTGGTCCAGGTATCGCCCTTAGCACTGTTATAGAGGTCTATAAGCGCATTTTTTTCCAGATCAGAAACCTGCCCGGACAAAAATTGCCCAATTATAACCATGAATAGCATAAATATGCTTTTTCTCATATTTTCACTTTTATCCTAAATAAGGAATAAGAATTACCCTACAAAATAAGGTTATTGTCCGACAAACAGCAAAAATACTCGATGAAATAAGCTAGAAAGGCCCATATTTGTTGTGAAAGTGCCAAAAGTTGTGGTGAGAGAAATTCAACCACTTGGATTTATTTCCTACAAAGAGATTTCTTCGAGTTCCAAAGTGATATTTTCCCAAGTTTTCATTAGGCTTTCGAGGTTCTTTTTTTTCTTTTGATAGGAATCGAAAAAATTGGCCTTTGCAATTGTTGCATCATAATTCATAAGTAGGTCATGATCAATTGCAGCTATCTCTTTTTCTAAGCTGGCAATGTCACTTTCCGTTGAACTGAGCCTATTTTTTAAGGATTTTATCTTTTTTTGATCTTCGAAATCGATGTGTTTCTCCTGGGGTTTTTCTTTTTTCTGAACCACTGTTTGCTTCTTTTCTATAGCCCTGAAATCATCAACTTTCCTCTGTTCCAAATAGAAATCGATATCCCCAAGATATTCTTTGATGCTACCATCCTTAAATTCATATACCTTGTTGGTAAGGCCTTGCAAAAAATCCCTATCGTGACTCACCAATATCAATGTTCCATCAAAATTCTGAAGTGCCTGCTTAAGCACATTCTTGGATTTAATGTCCAAATGGTTTGTTGGCTCATCCATAACCAACACATTAAAGGGCTGTAGTAACATTTTAGCAAGGGCCAATCTGTTCCGCTCACCTCCGGATAGTACTTTTACATATTTCTCCACCTCATCGCCCCTAAATAAAAAAGACCCTAATATATCCCTAACTTTACTTCTGTTCTTTTCATTGGCCGCATCTATCATGGTATCCAAAATAGTCTTTTCCCCATCCAAATATTCTGCCTGATTTTGAGCGAAATAACCGATTTGAACATTATGCCCTAATTTTAGGTGCCCCTTATGATCCAAATCTCCCACCATTATTTTAGCGAGAGTGGATTTCCCTTGCCCATTTTGTCCAACAAAGGCCGTCTTGGAGTCGCGCTCTATCAATAGGTCTATTTTCTTTAAAACATGGTTATCCCCATAACTCTTGGACAGACCTTCTATTTCTGTTACAACTTTACCAGGGGTAACGGAAATTTGAAATCTTAGGTTCATTACACTATTGTCATCCTCATCAACCTCTATCCGCTCCATTTTATCGAGCTTCTTGATCAGGGACTGTGCCATGGAAGCCTTTGTGGATTTGGCCCTGAACTTTTCAATCAGTCTTTCCGCCTGCTGTATTTCCTTCTCTTGGTTTTTCTGGGCATTTAGCTGCTGTTGCTTTATTTCGTTCCTTAGTACCAAATATTTGGAGTAGGGCTTATTGTAATCATATATCCTTCCCAATGAAATTTCAATAGTCCTATTGGTAACATTATCCAAAAACATTTTATCGTGGGAGACTATCATTACACCCCCTGGATAATTCTTCAGGAAATTTTCCAACCAAATTATTGATTCTATATCCAGGTGGTTCGTTGGCTCATCCAACAAGAGCACGTCATTGCTCTGTAACAAAAGTTTTGCCAATTCTATCCGCATCCTCCAACCTCCGGAAAAGGTTTCTGTTTTACGATCAAAATCCTCACGTTTAAAACCCAGACCCAACAATACTTTTTCGGTTTCGCCCTGATAGTTGTACCCTCCCAATATCTCATAATGATGGGTTACATCGTTCAAGTCTATAATTAATTGATTATAGGCCTCACTTTCATAGTCGGTACGTTCTGCCAACTGATGGTTAATCTCGTCCAACCTCAACTCCAAAGCTTTTATTTCCTCAAAGGCCTGATGCGCCTCTTCCTGCACCGTCCTACCTAGATCAAAATCGATATCCTGTCTCAAAAATCCCATTTTAAGATCCTTATCAGAGGCTATAGTACCCGAATCTATGGGCATATCCTTTGACAAAATTTTCAAAAGCGTAGATTTCCCTGCTCCATTTTTTCCTATTAGACCAACTCGATCCCCGGCATTTAAACGGAAAGATATTTCTTCAAACAGATATTCTCCTCCAAAAGAAACGGAGAGATTGTGGATATTAAGCATATTCGGTGACTATTGTTACACTAATTAATGCTACAAAAATGTAATTTTGTAGAAACTTTTTGCAAATGTTAAAAAAAGGAAACAAACTCTACAGCATTTTAACAGGAACTTGTCCTAAATGTCATGTAGAGAGTATGTATCAGGACAAAAACCCATATCATTTGGGCAATATCTTCAAAATGAACGAGCGTTGTTCGCATTGCGGAACCAAATATAAAATAGAACCCTCTTTTTTTTACGGGGCCATGTATGTTAGTTACGGTGTAGGTGTAGCCTTTGCCGTAGCCGCTTTCGTAATTGCCTTTTTATTTTTCAAAGCTACCTTGATAAATACATTTATTGCAATTATTGCTACCATGATCGTATTTATGCCATTTATCATTAGGGTATCGCGAAACATCTGGATCAATTTCTTCATAAAATACGACCCAAAGGCCACCACTAAGATCAGTTCCTAAAATGCTTCTTGGTAAAACGGCATAGGTCCATTTCGGGCACAATAGCCTCTTTATTTTCTATTAAGGCATAAAGTTGCATGGACGCCATTGGGGCGATCATTACCCCACGTGAACCCAGACCATTAAGCAAATACATGTTTTCATGTTCGGGATGCCTGCCTACTAATGGCTTCCTATCACTTACCGTTGGTCTAATTCCCGCCACATGGTCAACAACTTCATAAGGGCATTTTAGAAAAGTATTCAACTTTTGCAAAAGCTCCTGTTTACATTCTTCGGTGGGAGTATTGCTTTTATCTTTCCATTTATAGGTAGCCCCCACCCTATACATATCACTGCCCAAGGGAATAATAAAAACGGACGATTTTATAACCCTCTCCTCTTTTAAGGTCGGTGCCTTGATCGTCAGTAATTCACCTTTGGTACCGTTGAGCGGCAAATAATTAAAATACGGGTTGTTTTTTAACCCAAATCCTGTTGCAAAAACTATGTTTTTAGCCTTTGTACCTTGATATTCCACAAATCCGTCCTTTAACGTCAGGGCTTTAAAATCAAAGGTCTCCCTGAGCAATACATCTTTATCCTTCAGATACTTGCCGTAGTGCAATAGTAAAACGGCAGTATCTATCCTTCCCGTATGCATTACCTCCCCATAGCCATAGGGCGCTTCAATATTGGGATTATGGTTGGTAAGTATTTTTGGGGCCACAAAGAGGCCCAAATTTGGTTTGTCCGAAGCTTCAAACCAAAGGTTCTGTTCGTTTATACCGGCAAAACGCCTCAAGATCGGAATTTTGTAATCCAGCTGGATATTTAATCTCTTTTCCAATTCGGAATAGAAAGGAATGGCCAAATCCAACTGTTCTTTGGCATTCCAGGCCAATGTAAAACGTTTAAGGGTTACAGGATTATAAAGTCCGCCTGCTACCACGGAAGAGGTTTGGGAATCATCACTGATAACTTTAAACGATTTTTTATTTCTCTCCAATACTTCGCAAAAGGAAATACCGGCCAAGCCCAGACCCACAATTAGATAATCTACCATTTTGCAAAAGTAGAGAAGGAATTCCAAACCTTCATCAAATTGAATTATTAATCATCCTACTTTCTAGAAAAGCAACTTTCTTAACGGCACAGTGATTTAAAGTAATCTCCAAAACTGTTAAAAAAAGAAACGCCACATCTTACGAAGTGGCGCTTTGCTTTATATGTGAATTGGAATATTATTAAGGCTAGTAGGCCCACATATCTTGTTCCCTATCTCGGATAACCTCCTTAATACGTTTGGATTCCAATAATTGGAACAAGGCATTATCTGCAATATAGTCCTTAACCTCACGGTCTCCATGCACGTTATCTTCTTTATAGATCGTTGCATTGAATCTTCTTGCATTCAACAACATATCAAAAGAAATAGGCTGCGCGGAATTCCGTTGGTTAAACACTTTGGCTTCATGTAATATCTGTCTGGCACTAGGATACCATACCCAGAACAATGGAACTTTTGCCTCGGCCAAATCCATAGATTCATCATCTATAAAGTTAACGTCCGGAGCTACAGGTGCAATACCCAACAATCGGTATTTTAGTTCACCCAATCTTTTGTCGAAATACCAGATTCCTTTAATAAGGTATTCCTCCAAATCGGCAGCAGTAAGGTTCCTACGATTAATATATTCAGGAGAAATAGGCTCTCCTGCATTAAATTGCTCGTATCCGTAGTCCGTAGTATCTACTTTTTGTAAAGTTGCAGCCAAATCGCTGAACTTTCTTTTTTCGGTAAAATAAGAGTCTACATAAACATCTGTCAATTTACCATTCTTAATGTTTTTGATCAACACATCATACAATGACCTTCTGTCCGGACCTATATCAATAGTATCCAAAGGATAATACAGCGGAAAGTTAACACGCTCGTCCAAGTCGATTACCTCCCAAACGGTTTTGGACCAGAGAATGTCCCTGTCATCCACGTAAGCGTAAGGTAAAGGAGCGTCATTATCTTTAGCAATTTGTGCTTCTGTCTTCTTCCCTATCTCTTCCGGTAATTTGGCATTTAAAATATTTGCCTGGGCGGAAATAGACAATGGCAACAGGACCACTACTCCAATTAATAAAACATTTTTCCAATTCATCTGTTTAAATTTATTGTTTTTAATCTTCAGCCCAACTAAAGTTGGACTGGTGAATTAGCCATAGCAAACATTCTTTATTTGCCATGGCCATTTCACAACATTTTTACTAGTTTGTAATCTCCACAACAACAGGAGATACCTTTTTAAGCTTATAGCTTTTGTTATTTGTAATATACGCTTCGATATCGAATATCTGTACGGCATCGCCACGACTTGCTCTTTTAAGGGCAGACTTGGCTCTAGCGTCCAATTTGTTACCGTTAACATCTACCGTTGGCTGTCCTGGAACTTTAAATTTAAATCCACTAACCGCAAGGTTAAGATCAAAATCAAAGTCTTCCAATAGAGCTCCAATAGTAGAGATCTCTAAGTTGTTTTTACCCATTTTAGCACTTCCGGATTCTCCTCTTACAGAACCTGAAGGTCTTGGAATATCCTTAATCCTAAACTCGGATGAAGTTTTGATCATTTGACCATCAGGCAATTTACCGGAAGCAGTTATAGAAACAGTTCTTCCTGTACCTGGATTCATAGCGTATTTACTTCCACTCTGCTTACTAAGCCCTGGAGCGGATGCGGATACGTTGTTATCCGGAATACCAGGAATGGATATGGTTATAGGGTTGGAAACACCACGATAAACAACATTCATTTTATCAGCAGAAATTACGGCTGCATTGGGCTTGGTAATAGTGGCAAATGTAGAGGATACTGGCACTTCTGTACGCTCTCCATCCTGCATAAACACCAAGTTACCTTCAATCTTATGATCACCAGCACTTCCAGCACTTACGGTCAACCTTACCTTACCGTCCTCGATTACATAATCGGCACCTTCACTTAATTTTCTACCATCTAGGGTCAAGTTAACTTCGTTAGGTTTTGTAGTAGCATCTTTACGACCCAATACAATATTTCCTGCAAATTTTTCACCTGCATAAAAAGCAGATTTCTCTTGCTCCAACAAAGTGGTATAATTGGTCATGGAAACCTCACTGCTCAACTGTCCTTGAAGCATAGCTTTTAAAGCATCTTCCTCGGTAGCCTTAATATCGGCCTGAAGTGAAGTGATCTTGGTCAAAGAAGCAACCAAAGGATACCCTTCAAAGTTATAGTTCAACCAATCTTGCTTAGAACCATCCCTTTTAGTAACCTTACCATTATCATCTCCAGTTTCGAACCTAGAATTTACAGAAGACTTTACAGACTCCAATTCCTTAGGCATTACTGCAGCGATCTGGGTACGATAGTTTACCAAGCGATCCAAGAACTCTTTACCATCTGCTCCAAGTTGGTCTCCTTGGAAAAAACGTTGATCCAAATAATCGGTCTTGTCCATAACTTGATAATCTTTTGGATCCTCAACATCGGCCATCATCTCCTTTTTCAAGTTTTCCAAGTATTGGTAATACTCAGCAGACAATTCCTTTATTTTCCTGGCATCCTCCAAAAGAGGGCCAAATTTCTCAGCATTTTCAGATGCTTTGGTTTCAAGACCACTTAGGAAAGCCGTATTGTTTTCCGTGGTTTTTATGTTAGAAGCTTCTAACTTTTCGTTCATAAGACCGAAAGCCGATAGAACTTCTTTTCCCATATTTAAGGCCAACATCGCGATGAAGATCAAGTACATTAGGTTGATCATCTTCTGACGTGGTGTTGCTTTTCCTCCTGCCATTTTTCTAATTAGTTTTAATTATTAATTGATTTGGGTTTGGTTATTGAATTGTAACTAATTAGTTTCTATTCATTGCAGATAACATACCACCGTAAACTCCGTTCAATGAAGAAAGGTTGGTAGCCAAAGATTCCATTTGCTCTTTAAGGGCGCTAGAATTCTGTACCACTTCCTCGTTGATAGAAGCTTGTCTGCTTGCACTTTCCAATTGTACTTTGTAAAGACTGTTCAAAGATTCCATTTGAGCGGCAGCCTGTACCATTTCTTCAGAATACTTCTTAGTAGATTCCATAGCATCAACAGTTGGAGCTATACCTTTGGCAGCACCTTCAAAGTTTCTAATGCTAGACCCAAGACTTTCCATAAGGTTGGCATCTACACCGGCTTCTTTTAACAAATCATCCAATTTTTTGGATAAAGAAGCTTCTGCCTCTTTCATTTCAGCTTTGGAATTTGATTTTCCAGAGGCAGCACCTCCGTTTAATTCCGGGTACACCAATGACCAATCGTATTCGTCATCTACTGGTTCAAATGCACTGATAGCAAAAATTAATGCTTCGGTAATAAGACCGATTGCCAATAACAATCCTCCCGTAAGTGGGCCAAATTGCCAGTGAAGGATCTTAAACAATGCTCCTATAATTACTACAGATGCACCAAGGCCGTAGGCCATGTTAAATAATTTCTTAGTTGATTTTGACTGTGCCATAATTTTAAATTTAATTAAGTAATGTTAATAATAAGTATTTGGTTTAACGTTTGATTCAATATAAAGGTCTTCTTTATTTTATATTCTAATTGGTAGAGTCTTCCTCTCCCATGTAATCCTGTACGGTTCTAAAACCGATATAACTACGTGCCGAATCCTGGTATTCGTAATCCCTGGTGCTTACCTGTAGGAAATAAGCAACATCTTTCCAAGATCCACCTCTTATAACTTTTCTTGCGTTTTGGGTAGATTCCGCATTGGGGTTCATAGTGGACACATATTCATAGGAATTTGGGTCATAGCTACTATTGGTCCATTCGGAAACGTTACCTGCCATATTGTAAAGGTTATAATCGTTGGGCTCATAGGCCTTTGCCTCTACTGTATACAAGGCTTGATCCGCCGCGTAATCCCCACGTTGTGGTTTAAAGTTGGCCATAAAACACCCGGTATCACTAATTACATAAGGTCCACCCCAAGGGTATGTCCCTCCTTCTATACCTCCTCTTGCAGCATATTCCCATTCCGCTTCGGTAGGTAATCTAAAGCGGTTGACAAATTGCTTGCCCCTACTTTTTTGATCGTCGTTCTTGAACTTGGTCCTCCAGTTACAAAAGGCCTGTGCCTGTTGCCAGGAAACACCTACCACAGGATAATCACTATAGGCATCGTGCCAGAAGTAATCGTTGTGCATAGGCTCATTATAAGAGTAGGAGAAATCCTTTATCCATACCGTAGTATCCGGATAAATTTCAAGTTCTTCCTGTTTTATAAAATTCTTTCTATTCCCCTTTTTGGCACGGGCCGCAGCCTCAATATCCATCCAGGTATATTTGTATTTCAATTTGGTAACATCTATATGGCGTTGGCCATTATAGGATTCCTCTTGGGAAATATACAATGAATCCATTACCTCGGCATAATACTCGTCCGGATATTTGGATGTATCCCAGATTAAGTTCTGTTTTCTGTCCAATGCCCTACCTTCATAGCCTGTTTCTCCCATACCTGCATAATTGTTCAACATGTACTTATCGTAGGCAGACAATCTTGTGGTATCGGCATCCTTAAAGGCATAGTCCCCTATACCTCCATCTTCAGGTCCCAAGCCCAACTCATCGGCCAAAATAGCCAAATTGGTTCTTGCAATGGAGTCTTTTACCCATTCTACAAATTGACGATATTCACTATTCGTAATTTCAGTATCATCCATGTAGAAAGATCGAACAGTTACAGTCTTTGTCGGGGCGTTTAGTACCTTAGCCTGATCTTCCTCACTCTTACCCATGATGAATGCTCCTCTAGGAATCAATTCCATACCATAGGGTTTTTCGGGATACCATTTTTTTCCTTGAGCTCCGACCAGCTCTCCTTTTGTTTTGGACCCACAACTTGAGAGTAAAAAAACAAATGCTATAGATGACAACAATAGCTTCTTCATACGTTAGGTTAAATTTCGATTATGATTATAAATGCAAACACAAGTATTATTCTCTAAAACTTATTTTTAAATAATTTATTGTATAAAAATTGTTTTTATACCCTAAATTTATTATTTCAATTAAACCCTTTTTTGTAGGCTTTAAACCACCGCTCAGGAATATTTTGATTACATGCATCCAGATAATCCAATTCAGTGCATGGTAATAACGCGGGTGAATTTGTTTTAGTATGTGAAGTTAAAATTGAAGGTACCTCTACCCACCATCTTTCGCTGAGATGGCTTTTATAAAAGATAAGGGACTCATCTTCCGTAGGTACGGTATACTTGGTGAAGTCGTTACTATTACTATTGGGAATCTCTTGGATCCTAAAGTTTAGGCCCTCTATAAAATACCATATTATTTGGGCAACAAGTTGAAAGGATTGATTGCTATTTTCGCATTCGTATATCCCAAAAACCGATACATTGTCACTAATTCCGGCATATCTTGCTATGGCACAGATTTCCCGTCCGGTAAAACCATTGGGAGAAAAGTTTCTGGAATACCCTATATCTGCCGCACGTATGGCACGTGCATCCAAACTAACCACATGGGCATTCCGTAGCACCGGCTCCGCCAAGGTTATATTGGAAATTAATTCGCCCAACCTATAGGAATCAAAGAAAAGACGCTCCATTAGGTCCAATTCTTCTTGGGAATTAAAATAACTTTGATAGCCAATATTGGAGAAATTAAATAGATTATTGGGCTTTTCGGTAATTATTTTACTCATATAGGAATGGGAAGAAATAAGATCTTCGTCCATCCCAAAGTCGAACCTACTGTCTATGGACACTAGATTAACCATATTTTTAAGACCGTCAAAGGCCCTGTATGTAGGATAGGTAATGTCTTGTGTTGCACCAATGACAATGGGGATAATATTCTCTTCCAGTAGGCCGGCAACAATTTCCTTTACCACAAAATAGGTATCCTCTACGGTCTCCCCCTCTTCAATATCTCCCAAATCTATGATGGAGGAATTCCAGTTCCCCATCATCAAATTATACAACTCTAGTCTAATTTCGGAAATATCCAGGCGCTCCGGTTTTTTCTCAAAAGCATTTCTAGATTCATTGACCCCTAATATAGCTACACTTACATTTGCCAGCACCGGAAGACCATGCCGTGCAGTGTGCATATATATGTGTTTCCCCAATGCTTGGGCCGGAAGTAATTCGCAGTGGGCCAATACCCTGTCACTTACGGGTACTAAAAAATCGAATGCCATATTATTTTTTAGCCTTAGGTTTTGCTTTGGTTTTTTTCTTAGGTGTCTTTTTCTCTATTAATTCCTGCGCATCCTTAAGGGAAATCTTGGTAGCATCCACATCCTTGGAAACTTCCACCTTGATCTTGCCCTTGATAATACTATGCCTGCCCCATCTGGCCTTTTCTATTCGAATACCTTCTTCTGGCCATTCTTGGACCAATTTATCGATTTCTTTTTGTTTTTTGGCCTCTATAATCTCTTCGATATCCTGTTTTGAAAGAGTATCAAAATCATATTTCTTACTAACATTAATGAACATTCCGTCCCATTTAATAAATGGACCAAATCTTCCGACCCCTTTGGTAACCTCCTTATTCTCATAAATTGCAATAGGGGCATCCGCTTTTTGTTTTTCCTTGATCAGTTCCACGGCCCGATCCATGTCTATCTCCATGGCATTTTCATCCTTGCCCAGTGAAACAAACTTTTTACCAAACCTTATATAAGGACCAAATCGGCCCACATTGGCCTCTACATCTTCCCCTTCATAAACCCCAAGTTTTCTTGGCAATTTAAACAGGTCCATAGCTTCTTCGTAGCTGATAGTATTCAAGGACTGGTCCGGTAACAGACTGGCAAACAATGGTTTTTCCTCATCATCTACGGTACCTACCTGTACCATAGGCCCAAAACGGCCCAATCTAACCGAAACCTGTCTTCCCGTCTTGGGATCTGTCCCCAAAACGCGCTCGCCACTGGCCCTATCCGCATTCTCCTCCACATCCAAAACCTTGGGATGAAAATCCCCATAAAAATTCTTCAATACTTTTTGCCAATCCTCATCACCCGAAGCAATCTCATCAAAGTCTTCTTCCACTTTAGCAGTAAAATGATAATCCAAAATTGTCTCAAAATGTCCTACCAAAAAGTCGGTTACAATTATTCCAATATCCGTAGGCACCATTTTCCCTTTATCGGAACCCACATTCTCCTTTAAATCCTTTGTGGTCAGCTTATCGGATTTCAGCAGTAGCTGTACATAATTTCTTTCGATGCCTTCAATGGTTCCCTTTTCAACATAACCCCTATTCTGAATAGTGGAAATAGTAGGCGCATAGGTAGACGGTCTTCCTATTCCAAGCTCTTCCAATTTCTTTACCAAGGAAGCCTCGGTAAATCTATAAGGTGCCCTGGAAAAACGTTCTGTTGCCGTTATATAATTATTGTGGAGTTTTTCACCCTCTTTCATAGCCGGAAGCATTCCTTCCTGCTCTTCACTTATATCCTCATCATCGGTACCTTCCAAATAGACCTTCAGGAAACCATCAAATTTAATTACCTCCCCGTTGGCCGTAAATTCTTCCTTGTGGGTATTGGTCTTTATTTTAACATTGGTACGCTCCAATTCGGCATCACTCATTTGAGAGGCCAAGGTACGTTTCCATATAAGTTCGTATAATTTGGATTGATCCCTTTCCAATGATGGGGACTGATTGGTCATCTCCGTAGGACGGATGGCCTCATGTGCCTCCTGTGCTCCTTTGGATTTCCCTGTAAAATTTCTGACCTTACTGTATTCCTTACCGTAATTGCTTATAATAGCATCCTTTGCAGCATCTATGGCATCTTTGGATAGGTTAACGCTATCCGTTCTCATATAGGTTATTAACCCAGCCTCATATAAGCGTTGTGCCACTTGCATGGTCCTTGAAACTGAAAAATACAATTTCCTGGAAGCTTCCTGCTGCAATGTTGAAGTGGTAAATGGTGCAGCAGGCGATTTTTTAGCAGGTTTCTTATCTAGGCTGGCAACTGAAAAATTTGCCCCAATATTTTCTTTTAAGAAAGCTTCAGCCTCTTTCTGGCTGGCATAGGTCTTATTTAATTTGGCCGTAAAAATACTTCCCTCATTGGTTTTAAACTCCGCCGATATCCTAAAGGCTGCTTCTGGATTAAAAGCTTCAATTTCCCGTTCCCTTTCTACTATTAATCTCACCGCAACGGATTGAACCCTACCCGCAGATAAACCGGGTTTAATTTTTTTCCACAAGACTGGGGAAAGTTCGTATCCCACCAATCTGTCCAAAATCCGCCTTGCCTGTTGGGCGTTCACCAAATCGTAATTAATTTCCCTTGGATTTTCAATCGCCTTTTGAATGGCAGATTTGGTAATAGAGTTAAAAACTATCCGCTTTGTTTTATTCTTGTCCAATTTTAACTCCTCTGCCAAGTGCCAGGAAATTGCCTCCCCTTCACGGTCTTCATCACTGGCAAGCCATATAGTATCCGCTTTGTCCGCCAAGTCCTTAAGCTTTTTAACAAGGGCCTTTTTGTCCTTGTCAACAATATATTTAGGGGCAAAATTATTGTCCACATCCACTCCTAATTCCTTGGAAGGCAAATCGGCAATATGTCCAAAACTGGACTCTACCTTATATTCCTTACCTAAAAATTTCTCAATTGTTTTTGCTTTAGCCGGGGACTCTACGATTACTAAATTCTTTGCCATTAACTAGTTTTTGGTGACACAAAAGTAATTGAATTTTTTAATTTGATGCCATACCCTAGTTAGTATGACCAAAAATTAGCAATGGCGGGAAGTTAATTTGAGATTGAAAGCTCATGGTTTAAGGTTCAAAAAATAGTAGGCCGTAGCAGGTTGAAAATAGACCGACTTTGTGTAGCAGGTTGTCCTTCCCCAAACTTCCCGCCCAAAAGTGGGACAGGCACTCCCAAGGAGGGGGAGTTAAAATTTTCCGTCATTGCGAGCCTGCCTGGTCGGACAGGGAGCTATGGCGACGAATCAATATCTTCAAACAATTGACAGATTGCCAGGCTTCGCTCGCAATGACGAAATCAAAAAAGCTCCTTCCCTTGGCAAGGGAAAGTGACTTCTCCGACCTGAGGAGGAAGGACTACAACCAATAGTTTGCCATAGACCATGTATGTTAGGAAATAACAAGTAGTAGTTGGCAGTGACAGTTGGCAGCTTTTAAAATTCAAGGTTTCAGGTATAAAGTCTAAACCCAAAATCTAAGGTCTCATTGTCCAATATTTTAATTCTCGATTCCCAAATCCAGTATGTGGCTTCGACTACGCTCAGCCACCAAATAGGTGTTCTGAAATTGACCATAGTCGAAATCGGAAGATGTTCCAACTTACAACTAATGTATCAATTCTAATATCTAGTATCTAGCACCTCAAACCCAGTATCCCATTCTACAGGGATTAGTTAAGCTTAAATGTGCTGATCAGCTTTATTTTATTCTCTAGATATTCATATTGATATAGAACTTCTTCCCCGATCATCAATAAATTATCCTCCATGGGAATAACATCAAAAGTATCTATATCCTTAAAATGGTTAAGTTGTACCAAATCCTGAACATTGGACTTATCATAGACCTTAAGTCCTGATGCCCCATCGCACACAAATAATTTTTCATCCTTTACTCCAAGGCCATAAGGACCGTCCATGGGATAGGTCTTTACCAATTCAGGGTTGGTGATATCCGAAATGTCCACAATAAAAAGTCCACTCTCAGTTGCACCGCACATATTGCCGCCCCTTAAGGTTACATAGGCGTAATCCCCATCAACCACAACAGGATCACAGGCCGTACCGTGTTCAAATTCGGAAATCAAGCTAGGCGTGGCCGGAGAAGAAATATCATAAATATACATCCCCCTCATACTTCCTAAAAATAATTGGTCTCCCCTGTTAAAAATAGTTTCAATATCAAAACCGGCATATACGTCATCCAGATCCTTGGGGTTTTCCAGATCCTCAATATTGAATACATTAATATTGTGACTGTCCACAGCGTACAAATAATCATTTACGATCTTAAAGCGTGCCAAGGATCCGCCCTGCCCTGTTGGGGCCGAATTCTGGGCGGCATTAGACAGCATTACATCAAACTCACGTGAAAAATCCACCTGCACTTCTTCAATCAACCTTCTCTCCTTCACGGTTTCCCATCCGATCACTATATCATTTTCATAATCTATATCCTGCCACTCATAAATATCTACCTCAAACGGAAAAATCACGTTGTCCCTTAAAACATTTTCCAAGCGGTTCACCGTTCTAATATTATTGATGTCCGATATATCCAGTACGATCAAATCCATAATACTATCCGCATATAGGTAATTGCCCTTTACAGAAACATCTACGTTGCCCGGTATTTTAATAAAGGCTATTTTTTTGGGAGCTTTGGGATCGGAATTATCAACTACATGAACCCCTTCATATTTCTCATTGACAAATATATAATGGCCGTAAACATAAATTTTTCCGGATTCATCCATGGGAATAGGAGCTATAACATCTATGGCCTTTTTAAAATCGGCCTTACTCATCTTTAAAGGTTTGGCCACCAAGTACTCCGCATATTTACCGTCATCCTCGTCATTACAGGAAATAAACCCAAGGGCAGTCAACACAAACAAAAGTAGAATCATCCTTCTCATACCAGTATAATTTTGCGGGGTCACCATTAGTGAGATGTCCCTTGACCCAAAAAGTTGCGTGGATTTTTGATAAATATTTAACTGTCAATATGTCATATTTAGCCATATAATACTATCTTTGCACACTCTTAAAGATGAGGTTGAATGCATAATAAAATGGAGAAGATTATAGATGAATCCGTACAAGGAACTGCCATAACCCTTGCTAAAAAAGAAAATAGCACTAGAAAACTATACATAGAAAGCTATGGCTGTGCCATGAATTTTTCGGATAGTGAAATTGTTGCCTCCATTCTTTCAAATGAAGGCTTTAGTACGACACAGGAATTGGAAGATGCCGACTTGGTATTGGTCAACACCTGTTCTATTCGGGAAAAGGCAGAACTTACCATTCGCAAGAGGTTGGAAAAATTCAATGCCGTAAAACGGCACAGGCCACACATGAAGGTGGGGGTTCTTGGATGCATGGCCGAAAGGCTAAAAACCAAATTGTTGGAAGAGGAGAAAATTGTGGACATGGTAGTAGGTCCGGACGCCTACAAGGACCTGCCCAACCTTATTCAAGAGGTGGACGATGGCAGAAATGCCGTAAACGTTATCCTATCCAAAGAAGAAACCTATGGGGATATATCGCCGGTACGCCTCAATTCGAATGGAGTTACCGCCTTTGTATCCATTACCCGTGGATGTGACAATATGTGTACTTTTTGTGTAGTGCCCTTTACACGTGGACGTGAACGCAGCAGGGACCCACAATCCATACTGCAGGAAGTAAACGACCTTGCCGATAAGGGGTTTAAAGAAATTACCCTATTAGGGCAAAATGTGGACAGCTACCTGTGGTACGGCGGCGGATTGAAAAAAGGATTCGAAAAAGCGTCGGAAATGCAAAAAGCCACAGCTGTTGATTTCTCGAACTTATTGGAGATGGTGGCCTTGGCGCAACCAAAAGTACGTATCCGATTTTCCACTTCCAACCCTCAGGACATGACCTTGGATGTGGTTAGAGTAGTAGCAAAATATCCAAACATCTGTAATTATATTCATTTACCGGTGCAAAGTGGCAGCAATAGGATCTTAAGGGAAATGAACAGATTGCACACTAGGGAGGAATATCTTGAACTGGTGAGGAATATTAAGGAAATAATCCCAGATTGCACTGTCTCACAGGACATGATTACAGGATTCCCTACCGAAACGGAAGAAGATCATCAGGACACTCTTTCCTTAATGAAAGAAATTAAGTATGATTATGGTTATATGTACGCCTATTCGGAAAGGCCAGGGACGGCCGCAGCCAGAAATATGAAAGATGACGTACCCCAAGAGGTAAAAAATAGACGACTCACCGAAATTATTGCCCTTCAAAGGGAACACAGCCATTTTAGGAGCAAACAACAGCTTGGAAAAACAGTTGAAGTTCTAGTAGAGGGATCCTCCAAAAAATCCGATTTGGATTGGATGGGAAGGAACTCCCAAAGTTTTGTGGTGGTATTTCCAAAGGAAAACTATAAAATAGGCGATTTTGTGAATGTCGAAATTACAGATTGTACCTCCGGCACCTTAATAGGACAGCCATTGGGGCTATCCAATAACAATTAAATAATGGAATCGATTCAATCAATAAAACAGCGCTTTGAAATCATTGGCAATGATGTAAAACTTAATCGTGCCATTGAAAAGGCCATTCAGGTGGCACCAACGGACATTTCCGTATTGGTTACCGGGGAAAGCGGTGTTGGTAAGGAGGCCATTCCAAAAATCATACACTCCCTTTCCCATAGAAAACATGCCAAATACATTGCGGTAAACTGTGGGGCCATTCCCGAAGGCACTATAGACAGTGAACTTTTTGGTCACGAAAAAGGGGCTTTTACAGGTGCAACAGCTACTAGAAGTGGATATTTTGAGGTAGCCGATGGCGGTACCATTTTTTTGGATGAGGTTGGGGAACTTCCCCTTACCACCCAAGTACGACTTTTGAGGGTTTTGGAAAATGGCGAATTTTTAAAAGTAGGATCTTCCCAGGTCCAAAAAACAGACGTCAGAATAGTGGCCGCTACCAATGTTAATATGTTTGAGGCCATAAAAAAGGAAAAATTCAGGGAAGACCTGTATTATCGTCTTAGCACCGTAGAAATCAACATACCGCCCTTACGGGAACGCAAAGAGGACATCCATCTATTATTTCGGAAATTTGCTTCGGATTTTGGGCAGAAATATAAAATGCCTACGATTCGCTTGGATGACGATGCGGTGCAACTCCTTTTAAAGTACAGATGGCCGGGAAACATCCGTCAGTTAAGGAATATTGCGGAACAGGTTTCCGTATTGGAGGAAAGCAGGCTCATAACTTTGGCCACCTTAAATAGTTACCTGCCCAATTCAAGCAATAGCAACTTGCCCGCCGTAATAGGCAATGAAAAAAAAGAAGGCGATTTTAGTACCGAAAGGGAAATATTGTACAAGGTACTTTTTGATATGAAAAGCGACTTGAACGATCTAAAAAAATTGACACTGGAGCTGCTCAAGCACGACAGCGAAAAAGTACAGGAAGAAAACGAAAATCTTATCCGAAAAATCTACGGGGATGAGGAGGAGGAATATACCGAACAAGAGGAAAGCCCCAATAAAATTTTGCAGCTTCCTGAACCCTATACAGAAAAACCGATAGTCAAAACTCCCCAGCAAGAAGACAAGTATCATTTCGCTGAGGAAATACAAGAGGAAGAAACCCTATCTTTACAGGACAAGGAAATAGAGCTCATTAAAAAATCCCTGGAGAGGAATAAAGGGAAAAGAAAGGCCGCTTCTGCGGAATTGGGCATCTCGGAACGCACGCTGTATAGAAAAATAAAACAGTACGACCTTTAACAGTAGGCAGTAGGCAGTAGGCAGTAGGCAGTAGGCAGTAGGCAGTAGGCAGTAGGCAAAAAAATAAAAACAGAGAATCCAGAAAAAAACTAATGAATGTTTAAAGCAAAAAATATTATAATTCTACTGGTATTAACAAGCTGTATTTCTGGTTGTGGTATTTACAACTTTACCGGAGGCGATGTGGGAACAGCCAAAACCTTCCAGGTCCCATATTTTCAGAACTACGCTTCCCAAAATCCGGGATCCACCTTTGAACCGGGAATGGATAGGGATTTTACCTTGGCCCTGCAGGATTTAATTTTAAATCAGACCAGTTTGGATCTTGTTAAATCCAATGGGGATTTATTGTACGAAGGAGAAATTGTGGAGTACCGAATTTCTCCCATGTCGGCTACCTCACAACAAACCGCGGCGCAAAACAGGTTGAGCATTGCGGTAAATGTAAGGTTCTTTAACAACACCAAAGAGGATGTGGATTTTGAACAACGATTTTCATTCTTCTACGATTATCCGGCCAATTCCCAATTGGCGAGTGTTAAGGATGAGGCCCATCAGGTTATATTTGAACGTATTACCCAGGACATTTTTAATAAATCATTGGCAGATTGGTAAATTATGAACGTACAGGACTTTACATATTTATTACAAAACCCGGACGAAGTGGTTTCCCCTGTGCAGACCAACCAATTGGAAGATGTGCTGGCAGAGTATCCATACTTCCAAGCGGCAAGGGCCATGCACCTTAAAGGCCTTAAGAACCTCAACAGTTTTAAATACAACAACGCCCTTAAATTAACTGCCGCCTATACCGCAGATAGGGATATTCTTTTCGATTTTATTACCTCAATAGATTTTTTGCAAAATACAATTGCCGATTCTATTTTGGGAAAATCCACTGCTTTAAATGATACGCCAACAATTTCTGAAGAGATCGTATCGGAATTTAAAAAGGAAAGTGCGCTAATAGAAGAGTCGGAAGACGAACCCTTGCCAAGGACGGTAAAGGACGCCGATGACATTTTGGATCCTTCACTTTTTTCCTCCAAAGACCCAAAAATAGACAAGTCTATTTCGGAGAATAAAAAAAAAGCTGAAGAGACACTGGAAATCGGGAAACCTTTAAATTTCACCAAAAATGAGAAATATTCCTTTGGAGAATGGCTTCAATTGACTTCACACAAGCCACCAAAGCCAAAATCCGAACCCAATACCCCGAAAAAAGAAGCCTCTAAACCCGAGGTGAAACCAAGTCCAAAAGCAGATAAACTAAAAAAGAAAAAATTTGACCTGATCGATAAGTTCATTGAAACAAACCCTAAAATTGTACCCAAAGAAAGCACGGCAAAAGTACCTATAAAAGACTCCCTTAGCTTTGATAAAAATGAATTGATGACAGCCACTTTGGCCAAAGTATATTTGGAACAAAAGAAGTACAAAAAGGCTATTCAGGCCTATAAAATTTTAAGTTTGAAATATCCAGAAAAAAGTAGTTTCTTTGCA
>TARA_R100000935_G_scaffold56108_2_pt1 | contig 38486 bp, 29 predicted proteins | sample TARA_R100000935 | Tara Oceans TARA_R100000935 (sample SAMEA2621502) | marine metagenome | biome: marine biome (ENVO:00000447); feature: surface water layer (ENVO:00002042); material: "saline water (ENVO:00002010), including plankton (ENVO:xxxxxxxx)" | depth 5 m
CGCCAGCTCGCCCATGCCGCGCAGCGCCCGGGCGTTGTCCGGCTCCACCGCCAGCACCCTTTCAAGGGCGTCCCGGGCCAGGTCCGGGCGATTGTTCGCCCGCCAGAAGGTGGCCTGGCTGAACAGCGCTTCCAGGGAGGATTCGCCGGCGCGGGGCGCCTGGTCCCCGGTCGCTTCACTGCCCTGCTGCGCCGCCGCCCAAGCGGGCGTCATCACCAGCCACAACACCATCGGCAAAGCCAAAGTCGCTCGTTTCATGGACCCTTCCTTATTCACCCAGGCGCCGCGCCTGGCGCCATTTCAGTAGCGGCACCAACAGGATCACCAGCACGGCGAAAATCACGCACATCAGGAAAAACAGAAGCAGCGGCCGCTTGCCGAAGCCCCAGCGGAACTGGGTCAGCCAGTTCACGTCGCCGCTGAGGCGCTGCGGATTGACGCGGAAGCCGCGCGGCTGGTCCGCGTCCAGCAGCAGGAAATCGCCGCGCACCCGCGAGGTCACCTCGCTGTCGCCCAGGGCCTCGGCCATGGCGGGCAGCTGCGCCGAATCCTCGGCGGTGACCAGCACCTGCCAATGATCCGAGTTCAGGGACGAGGGCATGGCCATCAGCGCCCGGGGCTCACGTTGTCCGGCCAGGGCGATGGCCGCTTCCTCGTGCTCCAGGAACCAGTCGCCCAGGGCGGCATGCCGCAGGCGATCGGCGAGCGAAGGCGGCCGTATGCGCAGCGCCTGGTCGTCGCGCTGGAAAGCGCTGCCGCGCAGCAGCCGTAGCAAGGCCGGATCCTCCAACGGCAGCACCGCCAGCAGATCCCGGTCACGCAAACGATGCAGACCGCCCACGCCCAGGGCCACCTCCACGCCCAAGGCGGGGTAACCGGAGGCGGCGCCGATGCGCGCCATCAGATCCAAAGCGGCGGTCAGGGTGGCGCGATCCGGCGCCGCCGGCAGCACCAGGCCGGTGCGGCCAAGGTCGGCGCGGGCGGAAAACGGATAGCCGGCGGCCACGAACGCGGACAGTGACGGCATCACCGCCAGGTGCCGGGTGTGCGTCAGGTCCAGGGTGGAGCCGGGAAACACCTGATTGACCACGTCACCGGGCAGCACCGGGTCGCATTCGTCCTCCAGGGTGTAGCGCATATTGAAATAGAAGGTCAGGCGGTTTTCGCCGTGGATCAGATCCGGCGGCACCGGGATCACCGCCTCCTGCTGGCCGCTGTCGCCGGCGCCCAGCTCCCGCTTGATCGTGCCCCACCAATCCCGCCGGGGCGGCGGCAGGGATTTCAGAAACCGGCCGTTCAGAGCCACGTCCAGACGCGACTTTTCGCTGTCCAGCCAGGGCCCTTCGGCGAACCGGTAACGGACCCGCAGCGGCACCGTTTCGCCGGGCCACAGGAACAGGTCCGGCGACGCCCGGAAGCCCACATCGATGACGCCCGGATAGAGGCCCCGGGTACGCAGCTGATCGCCGGGCACCAGGCTGCCCAGCTCCACCGGCATGTCGGTGGAGACCCAGCGCGGCGAGTCGTTGGCGGCACGGGGCGGGCTGGCCACGTCCTCCACCGGCTGACGGCGACCGCTCAGTTCGGCGCTGCGCAGGGTCAGGTAGCGGGCGGCGCGCACCAGGTCGGCGCCGTCGGTGCCGTGCAGCACCAGCAGCTTGTAGAAGGGGTCCGCCGGGTTGTCGATCACCGACAGGTGGCTGCCCTTCTCGGCGCCCAGCCCGGAAACCGGGTTGGCGTCGGTGCTCAGCACAATGGCGTGGCCGGCCGGCAGTGTGTTGTCGTGCAGCGAGAACCGGGTACCCCGGTAACGGGCCTGGGCGCCGAACCAGGAGGCGGTGATGGCGGCGGCGCGCAGCACGTCGCTGTCCGGCGCATCGGGCAGCACCAGATGCAGGTCCAGCCGGCTCTGCGAGGTGAGGTCGAAGAACGGCTCCGGCAGCATTTCCAGGTCGCTGGCCAGCGGCAGTCGGTCGGCCTGGTATTCGATCGCCGAGGACGGGGCCACGGTGAGCCACACCCGCTTGTCCAGCGGGTTGGGGCAGGCGCGGTCGGCGAGCCCCACCAGCCGGAAGTTGATGCGGTTGTTGGTGACCAGCAGGGCCGGGTTCACCGGCAGCCGGAATTCGGCTTCGGTGGCGTCGCGGTCCAGCTCCAGGGTTTTCACCCGGGCGCCGTTGATCTCCACCAGCAGCCGGCCGGTGCCGGGGAGAATCTCATCGCCGTAATTAAGCTTGAGATACATCTCGGCCTCGGTGACCACTTCATCGCGGCCCACCGAGAAACCCAGCCCGGCCTGGGACTGGGCGCCGGCCAGGGTGAGGCCGTCGACCTGGCCTAGCTGGCGGAAGGTTAAAGTTTGCTGGTGGGGGCGGGTTTCTAGTTGCGAGCCGTCTTTTAGAGAGGGCTCTGGGATCCTGCCGGCCGGCGTTGCCGACCTTTCGCGGGCGGGGCCCGCTCCCACAGAGCCCACTCGCACATCATCTGCGAGGGCCGGGCGGACTGCCAGGAGGGCCAGGAGGGCCAGGAGCACGAGCACCGCCAGGGGCATGAAACGGTGCCAGAGGTGGTTGGCGCGCATGGTTTCGTCGATCTCGCGCTCCTTGGTGCCGCGCGCCAGCCAACGGCCGAAGAACATCAGGATCACCACCCGCAGCACGATGCGGAAGGAATGCAGGGGCCGGTCCTTGGGGTGCGGTTTGTCGGCCAGCCAGGCGTCGTAGCGGCCCATGACGATGCGCAGCATCTGCCGCTGCTGGCTGAGGTTCATCAGGCCGAACTGCAAACGCAGGTCCTCGCCGTCGGCGTCGACCAGCCGCGCCGGCAACACCACGCTCTGGTCGTCGAGGCGGATTTCCACGTCTTCCACTTCGCCGTCGAAGGCCTCTTCAAGCGGGTTGGCCAACCGCACGCCGCCCAACGACACGTCCAGCGTGCGGGTTTTCAGCACATGGCCGTCGGCCAGATAGATCGACGTCGGCAGCACCAGCGGCACCCGCACGTTGGTGCGCACCTGGCGCTGCTCGCGGGCGGCGGCGATCGCCGCCAGCAAGGTGATCAAACTGAAGCCGGCCCAGAACACATTGAGCAGCATCACGTCCCGCTCGATGGCGTAGTACTCGTTCCAATAGAACCGCACCAGGCCGCTGCCCAAACCCAGGGCGAGCAAAAACGCCACCACCAGATGCGGACGCACCGCGCTGATGTCGAAAAAGCTCTTTTCCAGAAGGCCGCCTTTTTCGGTGACGTTGAACGAACCCTTCTTGGGGTCCCACAGCGTCACCAGCGTCGGTTTGATCAGATGAAAACAGAGCACCGATTCGTAAATCTCGCCCCAGAAGGTGTAGCGGAAACGGCCGTTGAGCCGCGAGTTGGTCCAGATCGCATGGAACAGGTGCGGCAGGGCGTAGGCGAAGATCATCGAGGCGGACGAGGCGATGATGTTCTGGCCGAGCAGCAGGTAGGCCAAAGGCGCGGTGATGAACACTACCCGTGGCAGGGCGAACTGGAAATGCAGCATGGCGTTCAGATAACAGAGCCGCTGCGCCAGGGTCAGGCCGCGGCCGAACAGCGGATTGTCCACCCGCAGAATCTGCGTCATGCCGCGTGCCCAGCGCGCCCGTTGGCCGATGTGCAGGGACAGCCGCTCGGTGGCCAGGCCCGCCGCCAGCGGCAGGCTGACGAACGCGGTGCGCCAGCCTTTGCGCTGGAAACGCAGTGCGGTGTGGGCGTCCTCGGTGACCGTTTCCACCGCGAAGCCGTCGGTCTCGTCCAGGGCTTCACGGCGGATCACCGCGCAGGAGCCGCAGAAGAAGGTGGCGTTCCAGAAGTCGTTGCCCTTCTGCACCGGCCCGTAGAACAGCTCGCCCTCGCGGGGCAGCTCCTCGCCGACGCCCAGATTGCGCTCGAACGGGTCCTGGGAATAGAAATAATGCGGCGTCTGCACCATCGCCAGTTTGGCGTCATCGAGAAAGCCGCCCACGGTGGCCTGCAGAAAACCGGCGGTGGGAATATGGTCGCAATCGAACACACAGATCAGTTCACCGTCGGTCTGACCGAGCGCGTTGTTCAGGTTGCCGGCCTTGGCGTGCAGGTTGTCCGGGCGGGTGATATAGCCCACCCCGGCGCTCTTGGCGAACGCCTCGAAACTTTCCCGCCGGCCGTCATCAAGCATGTAGATGCGTATCTTGTCGGCGGGGTAATCCAGGTTCTGCGCCGACAGCACCGTGTCGCTGACCACCTCCAGGCTTTCGTTGTAGGTGGGGATATAGACGTCCACGGTGGGCCACAGGCCGGTGTCGTCCGGCAGCGGCACCAGCTTGCGTTCCAGCGGCCAGAGCGTTTGCAGATAGCCGAGCAGAAGAATCACCAGCGCGTACAACTCGGCCAGGAACAGGCCGTAGCCGAGCACCGCTTCCGGCACGCTTTCGAAATGCAGCGTCGCCGTGGCGCGCCACCAGATGTAGCGGCTGGAAACGATCAGCGACAACGCCACCAGCCACAGGGACACACGCCGCGAGTCCGGGCGCACACGGTTCACCAGCGCCATCAGCAGCACGCTGGCGGCACCCAGCAACGCCTGGTGCCCCGCGTCCATGGGCGTGGTGATAAACAACAGCACCGGTGGTATCGCCAGCAAGCAGGCAAGCGCGAACAAACACCGCCTCCCCAATGGCGGCCGGGTTTTATTCTTCGACATGGTTAATTACCTGTTGTGTCCCCAAAGCGGTGAATAACCCGCTGAATCCGCCCCCTTGAGCAGCGCCAGCGAACGCCGGCAAAGCATCCCCAGGTCGCGGGCGGCGCGCGACGACTCGGCATGTTCAAACACGGAAATTTGACGGGCGCCGGCTTCCGGCACCGCCTCGTCGCGGTGCAGGGTGGCGAGCAGACTGTCGCGGTACCGGGTCTGCATAAATTCGGTAATCTCGCGGTTGAGCCGGCGGCGAATATCAACCTGATTCAGCACCAGCCGGTGCTCGGAACCCGGCGCCACGCCGGGCGGATAAAAACCGTCCTCCAGACCCGGCAGCAGGGACACCGAAGCGGAATCCGCCAGCAACAGGGTCAGCCGCAGGTTGGCCAGCGGCGACACCGCGTCCAGCGCCGGCGACGGCCCCGGCGGCAGATCCACCACCAGCACGGTGTCCGGCTGCTCCGCCAGGCCGCGCAGGCCCGCGCTCAGAAACCCCGGCGTCTGCAGCGCCTGGTCCAGCTCGCGGCGCTGGGCGCCGTCGGCGGCGCCGTAGGGCAACACCCCGACGCCGCCTCCGCCGTTGAGCACCCGCGCCATCCAGTCGCCCGCCGGCGGGCCGCCCCGCGCCAGCCCGCCGGCTTCGCCCAGGGGAATGCCGAAATGCAGGCGCAAACTGTTCTGCGGATCCAGATCCAGAGCGAGGGTGCGGTAGCCCGCGGCGGCAATACCGTAGGCGAGATGCGCCGCGCACGTGGTCTTACCCACGCCCCCTTTTGGGGATGCGACCGCGATCAGCACCGCGTGGGCCACCTCTCATTGTTTTCGCCGGGGCCCACCGCGATGCGGCGCAACAATTGTTTAAGCGGTTGCTCGTCGCCCGCTTCCGGGTGGTCCTGCTCCACCTCGCGGCGGTGACGCGCCTGCAGCAAGGAGGCGAAACGCTCCAGCGCGGCGTCCTGGGCCTCTTCGTCGCCGGGGGCCGGCGTCTCAGTGGTTTCGGTCACCTCCGGCGCCGGCCGCCTTACCTGGATCGGCGGCCCCGGGTCGGGTTCGGAGGACGGTGTGGAAGGGGAAGCGGACACGCCGGCGGCGACCTGGTCGATCAGGCTCCAACCGGTCTCGCGGTGCTCATGGGCCGGCGTACCGGTATCACGAAAAGGGAAATCGGCCTGCCCGGCCTTGCGTTGAAAGCGTTCAATTTCATGATAAGAATTCATGACGTCCCCAGGTACAGATCACAAATTGGAACTGACACTGCGCCCGGGCATAAGCATTACATTGCCTAGCGCATACAAATTTATTTTTATGCCAACCCCATCACAGATTCGGAAATGGTACACATCGATACAAAAGCTGTACACGCTGAGAACCAGGGTTTTAATCGTATTTTGGATTAAAGAGCGTAAAACAATAAAATCGGCCTAGTTAAAACTAAGCATTAATAATTACAAAAATTGCGGCAAGTATTATTACTCTTCACACACAAGCTGACTTTTCGTACCAAGGTACTTGAAATGCATATTGTGATGCGTATCACAAAATGGCAGGATTTGAGTGTGCCCCGGGGTTATCTCACCCCCTTCCCGTAGGCCCCGGGGCATCGTTTCACAGTCGTTTTGTGTGACTTCAGGCGCCCACGGGCGCCTTTTTTATGGGCGGGAAGAAGGCAGTAAGCAGGCAGGGGTATACAGAAAGTATCAGGCTGTGAATTGAGACCCGGGTCTCACAGTGGCAGGCTCTTGCGCTTCGCGGAATGGATATCAAACAACACGGATGTGGCCGGACCGCGAAGTATCGAGTGATGTTTTTAAGAGTCTCCGTCACTTCGAGCCCGGGGCGCCTTTATGGCGCCCTTTTTAATGGACGCCCTTTCCGGACGCCACTTGAGGGTCGATCACCGTGTCGACGGGCTCCACGCCGCCGCGTGCCGCCGGCGCCTCGCCGTCTTCCTGGCGCGGCTGGTAACCGTTGACGTAGCTGCGCAGCAGCGCTTTCAGAGGTTCGGACTGGCCCCGGTCCAGGGCGGCGCGGAAGGCTTCCATGGCCGTCACCACATCGCTGTCGGACAGCGTCTCTTCGTGGGCCTGCATGATCATTTCGTGCTCGGTACGCACGCTGGCATCGCCGATCAGCAACTCTTCGAACAGCTTCTCACCCGGCCGCAGGCCGCTGAACACGATCTCGATGTCGCCCTCCGGGTTGGACTCGTCGCGCACCGACAGCCCCATCAGGCGGATCATGGTCTGCGCCAGATCGAGAATCCGCACCGGCTCGCCCATGTCCAGCACGAACACTTCGCCGCCCTTGGCCATGGCGCCGGCCTGGATCACCAGCTGCGACGCCTCCGGAATGGTCATGAAATAACGCACCACCTCCGGATGGGTCACGGTGACCGGCCCGCCCTGGCGGATCTGATCGCGGAACAGCGGCACCACCGAGCCCGAGGAGCCCAGCACGTTACCGAAGCGGACAATGGAAAAGACCGTCTCGCTGCCGCGCGCCGCCATGGTCTGCAGCACCATCTCGGCGAACCGCTTGGTGGCGCCCATCACGTTGGTGGGGCGCACCGCTTTGTCGGTGGAGACCAGAATGAAGTGCTTCACACCGGCGGCTTCGGCGCCTTCCGCCGCCGCCAGGGTACCGATGATGTTGTTGCGCACGCCCGCCGCCGGGTTGGCCTCGACGATCGGCACATGCTTGTAGGCGGCCGCGTGATAGAGAGTGTCGATGCGGTTTTCCCGGCACAGGCGCTGCACATGCCCGCGGTTGACCACCGAGCCGAGCATCGGAACCAGGGTGGTGTCGCGGCCGCTCAGCTCGATCAGGCCGCGCAGTTCCCGCTCGATGTCATAGAGCGCCACTTCACTTTGTTCCAGCAGCACCAGCCGCGCCGGCGCCAGCTTGACGATCTGACGGCACAGCTCCGAGCCGATCGAGCCGCCGGCGCCGGTGACCAGCACATGCTTGCCGCTGATACAGCGGCTCAGCAGGTCCAGCCTGGGCGGCACGGTGTCACGGCCCAGCAGGTCCTCGATGGCCACGTCCTGAATCTCGTCCAGACGTGCACGACCGCTGGCGATGTCGTTGAAGGTGGGCACGGTCTGCACGCGGATGTCGAGCTGTTCCAGCCAGTTCACCAACGCCATGCGCCGGTGCCGGGGCAAGGTGGGCAGGGCCAGCAACACCGTGCTTATCGCCCCCTGCTTTGCCTTGGCCTGCAAGCCCTGGCGGTTGACCACCGGCACGCCGCACAGCAGCGATCCCTGCTTGCCGGGGTCGTCGTCCACCACCAGCACCGGGTTCAGCTCCCGACCGGACTGCAACGCCGCCACCAGCTGCGCGCCCGCCTCGCCGGCGCCGAACACCGCCACCCGTTCCCGGTTCAGGTAGCCGGCCATCACCCGGAACAGGAAACGGCGCGCCAGAAAACGGCTGGCGCCCAGGTACATGGTGCCGAGCAGCCAGTAGATCACGAAGATGGAGCGCGGCACCTCGGCGGGCACCATATAGGACATCGCCGCCAGGGTGATCACCGAGGCGGCCATGCCGGTAACGATGGACCAGGCGGCTTCGGAGCCGAGATAACGGAGGATCGAGCGATAGAAGCCGCAGACGTACAGCATCGCCACGCTGGTCAGCGCCGCAATGGGAAACAGCCAGGTGTCGTGGACCACCGGTTGCAGGGTGCTGAAACGCAGGGCGTAGGCGCCCCACAACAGGAGCGGCAAAATCAGGGCGTCGGTGATCATCATGATCCCGCGCTTTTGCCAGCGGCTGCACTGAAGCACCCGCGAGACGCTACGCTGCATCGCGCTTAGAGCCATTTTGACAGTTCCTTGTCGGTCCCCAGTGTACGGACCCCGTATTTTGATGTGCCCTGTATCACATTACCACCTTGATATGTAACTTTCTTGACGCCCCCAATCAACTAGGCCTCGGGCTCGGGCCGCCCGGCGTTGAAGCGCACCGCCAGCATGATCAGCGGGGTGTAGGCGATCAATACCGCCAGCGGGCCGTCCAGCCACTCCAGCGCCACGAAGGTGGCCAGCGGCAACAGCCACAACACATTGATCGCCAGCACCCGCAACGTCACCGCCCGGTGCGAGCCGTAGTGCCGGGAAGCGTACTGGTAGGCGTGGGTGCGGTGGGCCTCGTGGGCCTTTTCGCCGTTACAGAGCCGGCGGATCAGGGTAAAAGTGGCGTCGATGATGAACACGCCCATCAGAATCTGCCAGCTCCACAGCATCTCCGGGACCAGCCAGGCGGCGTGCAGGGAGAGCCCGCCGATCATAAAGCCGAGGAAGCCGCTGCCGGCGTCGCCCATGAAGATCCGCGCCGGCGGGAAGTTCCATACCAGGAAGCCGGCCACCGAGGCGCACAGCAGCAGCGGCAGCGCCATCAACCCGGTCTCGCCCAGCAGGGTGTAAATAAACACCGTGCCCAGGCCCACGGTGATCGCTTGCACACCGGCGAGGCCGTCGATGCCGTCCATGAAGTTATAGAGGTTGAGCATCCACACCAGATAGAAGGCGGTGAAGATGTGGCCGGTCCAGCCGAAGTCGATCCAGAACCCGAACAGGGCCACCGGCGCCAGGCCGTTAAGCCAGTACAGCAACCAGGCGGCGGCGCCGAAATGCTTGAGCAGCCGCCAGCGCGCCGCCACATGGCCGTGGTCGTCCAGCCAGCCGATCGCCGCCACCAGCGCGCCGGCGCCCCACAGCCCCACCGCCGCCGGGAACGACACCGCGCCCAGCGCCGCCAGCACCGGCAGCCCGGCCAGGAAGGTCACCACCACCGCCACGCCGCCGCCCCGTGGCGTCGGCACCTCATGGGAGCTGCGCGCGTTGGGCACGTCGAGGATGCTGCGCGACAACGCGTAATGCCGCAGCATCCAGGTGCCGATCAGCGAGCACAGGAAAATCAGCGGCAAAAGCCAGTACAGAAAGGCCATCAATGCGTCTCTTTATTCAAAAAATGTTGGGCGGTGCGTCGCAGCGCCGTGTCCATATCCACCGGCGGCACCCAGTCCAACGTCGTTGTTGTGTCAGTGATATCCACCTGCAGGGAATCGCACAGGCGCCGGGCCACGTCTCGCTTGCCGACCAGCGCGGCCAGCGCGGTGAGCACCAAGGCGGGAACCGGGATCAGCCGCGCCGGCCGGCCCAGAGCCCGGGCCACGGCCCGCAGCAGGCCGCTGGTGGACACGTCCTCGCCGTCGGCGGCCAGGAACACCCGGCCGGCGGCCGCGGGGTGGTCCAGGCAGGTGACCAGCAGATCCACCAGATTGTCGATCGCCAGCAGGCTGCGGCGGTTGTTCACCGCGCCCAGCGGCAACGGCACTCCCCGCTGCATCCAGCGCAGCATACTATGGAAATTGGCCTTCACACCCGGCCCGTAGACCAAAACCGGGCGCACGATCACGACTTCCATGCCGGTCTCGTCGGCCAGCGCCAGCAGGCCGCGCTCCGCCTCCGCCTTGGACACACCATAAGCATCGGCCGGCGCGGCGATATCCTTAGCGGTAAAGGGCCGCCCCGGCCGGGTGGCCTCGCCGTTCACCTTGATCGAGCTGACGAAAATAAAGCGGCGCACCCCGGCGCGCGCCGCCTGGCGGGCCAACGCCAGGGTGCCTTCGGTATTCACGCGGCGGAACGCGGCCAGCGGGTCGGCGGCCGGGTCGTCCATGATATGGGCGCGGGCGGCGCAGTGGATCAGCGCCTCGGCGCCGTCCAGGGCGTCGCCGCAATCCAGGTCCGGGCCCAGCTCGCCCACCACCCGGCGCGCGGCGTCCGCCGGCAGCGCGCCGCCGTCATCCCGGGTCAACGCCGTGGCCTGGTGGCCGTCGGCGAGCAGGCGCCGCAGCAAGGGCGCGCCCACGAAGCCGGTGGCGCCGGTCAGCACGACCTTCATGGTGTCCGCCCTGCCCACGGCGACCCCGGCGTGGCCAGCAGGTCCTCGGCCATGTCCGCCATGATCGCGTCGCGGCGGAACCGGGCCACGAACTCCGGACGCGGCCGGGTCACCGGCACCAGCGTTTCAAAGGCGCGCACCGCCGCGTCCAGGTCACAGGGCGCGAACACCGCCGCGTTATCAATGTGCTCCTCAACGAAGCGCGCCGCGTAACCGCCGACGCCGGCCCACACCGGCTTGCCCAGGGCGGCGTACTCGAACAGTTTCGAGGGCAGCACTTTTTTGAACGCCGGGTAGTCGTTCAGATGCAGAAACAGCACGTCCGCCGATTGGTACAGGCCGATCAGTTCCTCGCGGTTGACCGGATCCAGCAGGGTCACGTTGTCGCAGCCGGCGTCGGCCAGGGCCTGCTCCAGCTGGGCACGGCGGCCGCCGTCGCCCACCAGCCGGAAGTGCAGCCGCCCCCGGAAATGCCGAGCCAGGCCCGGCAGGATGGCGTGCAGCCCCTGCCCTTCGCCCATATTGCCCGCGTACACCACATCCAGCACCCGCTCGCCGGCGGGCGGCTCCGCGTCCGGCGGCGCGGCGGCGAGGAACTCATCGTCGATGCCGTTGCTGAACAACGACCAGTCGCGCCCCGGGTAGCGGGCCTGGAAATACGGCAGAAAACCCGGCGACACCAGGTTCACCCGCCGCGCGGCGCCCAGTGTCCAGCGCTCCAGCGCGGACAGAAACGGCTTACTCGCCCAGGCCAGCTTGCCGGGCAGCACGTCCTTCATGGTGTCGACGAAAATATCGCGGATATCGAGATACAGCGGCGCCTTCAAACGGCGCGCCAGCAACGCCCCCAGCGACCCGGTCATCAACCGTGACGAGGTGGCGTACACCAGGTCGTAGCGCTTGCCCTTGCACAACGCCATGGCGCCACGGGCATAGGCCAGAAACGCCTTGGACTGATCCACCATGCCGCTCTTGTGGGCCGGCAGCGCCACCCGGTGCACGGTGAGACGCGGGTGCTCCTCCAGCGCCGGCGCGGCGCTGGTGAAGGTACTGTAGCGGTTGGGCAGCGTGGTGATCAGCTCGATGTGCGCGTGCGCCGGCAGGCGGTCCAACAGGGCACGCACCAGCGCCACCGACCGGAACGAGCCGGCGGACAGATCCGGCGGGTAGTAAAAACTCAGAAACAGCAGTCTCAAACGGCGCTCCCGTCTACATGGTCTTGCCAGACTATGGCGGTCTCCAGGGTCACGCCCCCGGAAAAAGCAGCGACGATACACTGATTCGGCACCGATCCGCCAAACGTGGGGTGCCAACTGGCGGGCTCGAGGGTCACCCGGTCGGCGCCCCGGCAATGCACCCGCACCGGGCCGCCCGTCGAGAGCCGCAGCACGAAGCCGTCGCCGTCCGCCTGCGCCTGCACGTCCGGGTGCAAATGAAAACGGGCCACGGCCTGCCCATGGGCGCCGCTCACCCGGTCCTGGATCAGCAGCTCGCCGGGGCGGGCCTGCCAGTCCCGGTAATGCACGTTGTCACCGGCCAGCCGCCGGTAACCGTCGTGGCCGGCACTGACGTGGATCCGCCCTCCTTCGTTCTCGAACCGGGTCACCGTGGGCCGGGCGCGGCGCGCCACCCGGAAGCCGGACCACACCTCGGAGGAGTCCTGGCCGTCCACTTCCACCGTATTGTGCGCCGCGGTGGCGCGCTGACGCAGGCGCTCCCGATCGACGCCGTAGCGCGAGGTACCGGAATTCACCAGAAGGCGCCGGCCGAACAGGCTGAGCTCGAACGAAAGCGTGTCCGCGTGGGCGTGGCCGGGCTGATAGTCCGGGCCCACCGGCGCCAGATCCAGCAGCGCCCGGTGGCCGGGTCCCAGGTCCAGGGCCGCGTAGCCGCTGTCGGCGAAATAGTGCGTGCCGGTGCCGTCCACGGCGCGCTCCACCACCGAACCATCGGCCAACCGCCGGTGATAGGCACGCAGATTGTCCAGCGACGGCGCGATACCGAAGGCGGCGTCGTTGAAGAAGGCGATGTCGCCGTCCGGGTGCCGCAAGGTCGACGACCAGTGCAGCCCGCGCTCGAGCACCGCCAGCCAGTCCCGCCGCCGCGACGACAGGGCCGGCAAGCCGGCGCGCTCGGCCAGGTGGATCAGGTCGCACAGATCCCAAAGCAGAGCGTCGTGATACATCGGCGACCGTTCGAAGTGGCCGCCGTCGGCGAGAAACTGCTCGGCAATCTCCCGATCGAGAATCGCCAGCCCGCGACGCAACCAGCGGTCGCCCTCCTCGCCGGTCAGGTAGGCGCCCACGAACACCAACGCCTTGCCGTTGGCGAACAGGTGGTTGCCGAGAATCGGCCACTCGACCTGCCGTTCGAGAGCCCGTGCCTGGGTGGCGAGACTGTCCAGCCGGTGCGCGGGCACCTGGCCGCCGCGGGCGAACCACTTCACCAGGTTCACCAGCCGCAACGACAGCGGGTACGGCTCCCAGCCGTTGCCCTGGCAAGGCGGGTTCTCCTCAATCCAGCGGTCCACCAGGGCGGCGTTGAGCGCCTCGCGCTGGTCCGCGCCCACGGCGTTCAGGTCGTTCAGATAATGCAGGTTGTACAACCACAGCTTGCTGAAGCGCGGCGCGTTCCAGTCCGCCGCCGTGGCCACCTCGCCGGATTCACCGAGAAAATCGAAACGGCGGCCGTCGCCGGTGGCCGGCTCACCCCAATGGCAAGGGTCCAGGGTCAGCCCGCCGCGGGGCCGGGCGCCGCCGGCCACCGGCACGCGCAACGGCCGCACCCGGTAATAGAGACGAAACCACACCTGCCGCCACCGCAGGTAGCGCACGGTGTGGAACAGCCGCCACAGCCGGCTCAAAACCGCCACTCCAAACCGGCCGCCATGGCCAGCAACGCCAACAGATTAATCGTCATTTGTCTGACCTTCTCCGCGTTGCTGAGAATGGCCCCCATGGCATTCAACGTGACCAGGTTTCTCGAGATCACATAGACCAACTGGAACCCGGCCACGCTGTACGCATAGTGCTCAAGGGTCCGCACGCCGGTTTCCTCCATGACGATCAAGGTGGCCACCGCCAACACGGCGATCAGCAGGCCGGTCAGCGCCGGCGGCTTCACACGTTTGCTGGTCACCGACAGGTTGCCGAACACGAACGACAACGAGGCATATAGCGTGGTCATCAACAGCATCGACATCAAAAACAGGTTTTTCTCGCTGAAATCGATGCCCAGCCAAAGATGCAACGCCTGGTCGCCCACCGCCAGAAATACCCAGAACCCCACCACCGAGATCACCGCCAGGCCGGCGGCGCTTTTGCCGAGCATGCGGTGGAAGGCGTCGGTGTCGCCGTCGTAATCCAGCGACGAACGGGTCACCAGGGAGGCGTTCAGAGACACCATGAAACCACGGCTGAAGTTGTGCAACTGCAGGAAAACGCCGTACAACGACAGCGAGCGGCTGCCCAGCGCACCGTGCAGCAGAATCTGCGGCGCCGTGATGATCAGGCTCTGGCTCAGGCTGTTGACGCTGATCCAGGCGTTGAAGGCGAACGCCTTACGGAACGCCTCGGGGTGAAACCAGCGGCCGGCGCGCCTGCGCTTGTCGGCCTCCACCACCCGGGTGAACTGCACGCTGACCAGCAGATAAATCATCATCTGCTCCAGCGCCAGCACCGCGCAAAACGTGAAGGTGCCCAGCAGATCGCCGGCGTAGAGCAGATAGATCACCAGCACCTTGACCAGGGCGGTGGTGATCATCACCTTGAAATGCAGGTCGAGCCGGTCACCGGCGTACAACGCCGCGTACTTGGGAATGGCGATAAGCGTGAAAATCAGACCACCCAGGGACACCAGCAACTCATCGCGAATCGGCGTCGTGGAATAGAGGAAAAACAACCCGCCCAGCGCGAACGCCACCAGCCCCAGGCCGAGAAAGGCGGTCAGCGCGGTCACATACAATGCACTGAACGACGCCGCGTCGTCCTGGTATTCAATCAGCAACCGGGAAAGCCCCGCCGTGGACGCGGCCTGCACCATCAGCAGCAAGGTAATCACGCTCAAGGCGGTGGCGACGATCCACCAGGCGTCCAGCCCGATCGCCTTCATCGCCATGCCGATGGTGAAGAACGAGACGATAATCTGAATCAGGCGGCTGAGCAGCCCGAAAGACAGATTTCTCCACATCATGGGACGGCGCGGTTCCAAAGCCCGCAGGCGTCCACCACTCGTTTACCGTCCAGCGCCGCCGGCGCCACCCGCCGGAACGAGCGGTGCGCCACCAGGGCCACCACCACGTCCGCGTCCGCCAGGGCTTCGTCGGCGGAGACCAGGCCGGCGCCGTGCTCCGCCAGGCTCGCCGGCAGCGCTTTGATGTTCGGCTCCACCGCCAGCAACGGCCCGGGGTGCTCCGCCGCCACCCGGGTGGCGATATCCAGCGCCGGGCTTTCGCGCAGGTCGTCGATGTCCGGCTTGAACGCCAGACCGAAGCAGGCAATGGTCACGTCGCCGGCGCGCTTGTCCGGGTTGGCCTGCAGAAACTCGCCCACCGCCGTTTTGATTTTTTCCACCACCCAGTCCGGCTTGCCGCTGTTCACTTCGCGGGCGGCGCGGATCAGCCGCGCCAGCTCCGGCGTCTCGCTGACGATGAACCAGGGGTCCACGGCGATGCAGTGGCCGCCCACGCCAGGGCCCGGCTGCAGAATGTTGACGCGCGGATGGCGGTTGGCCAGCGCGATCAATTCCCAGACGTTGATGTCCAGCCGCTCGGCGATAATCGACAGCTCGTTGGCGAAGGCGATGTTGACGTCACGGAAGGCGTTCTCGGTGAGCTTGGCCATTTCAGCGGTGCGCGCCGTGGTGGTCAGGCAGTCGCCGCGCACGAAGGTGCGGTACAGCTCGGCGGCGGCCTCGGCGCAGGCCGGCGTCATGCCGCCGATGATGCGGTCGTTCTCGATCAGCTCGTGCATGATGCGCCCGGGCAGCACCCGCTCGGGGCAGTGCGCCACGCGGATGTCGGCGCCCTCCCCCGCGTCCTGGGGAAAGCTCAGGTCGGGACGCGCTTCCGCCAGCCAGGCGGCCATCGCTTCGGTGGCGCCCACCGGCGAGGTGGATTCCAGAATCACCAGGTTGCCCTGGCGCAGCACCGGCGCCACCGAACGGGCCGCCGCGCGGATAAAACTGAGGTCCGGTTCCGGCACCGCGTCCGGGTCCGCCTGGCGCTTGAACGGCGTCGGCACCGCGATCAAAAACGCGTCCGCCGGCTCCGGCTCGGTGGTGGCGTGCAGGTAGCCCTCTTTCACCGCCGCGTGCACGGCGATATCCAGCTCCGGCTCGACAATATGGATCTCGCCCCGGTTGATGGTGTCCACCGCGTTCTGGTTCACGTCCACGCCGATCACCTTTTTGCGGCGGCCGGCGAAGACCGCGGCGGTGGGCAGGCCGATGTAGCCCAGGCCGACGACACAAACGGTGTTGAAATCCATAGCGTGCTTAATCCTTAGCAAGAAAATCGGCGATACGCTGGGAGGCCCGGCCGTCGCCGTAGGGGTTGTGGGCGCGGCTCATGGCGTCCCAGGCGGCCTGGTCGGTGAGCAGGCGGTGCGCTTCGTCGTGGATGGCGTCGGCGCCGGTGCCCACCAGCTTCACCGTGCCGGCGTCCACCGCGTCCGGGCGCTCGGTGGTGTCGCGCATCACCAGCACCGGCTTGCCTAGCGACGGCGCCTCCTCCTGGATGCCGCCGGAGTCGGTGAGGATCAGCGTTGCATTGCCCATCAGCCAGACGAACGGCAGGTAGTCCTGGGGCTCGATCAGGTGCACGTTGGGCCGGCCGCTGAGCAGCCGGTTCACCGGCTCCTGCACGTTCGGGTTGAGATGCACCGGATAGACGAAATCGGTATCCGGGTGCGCCTCGGCAAGCCGCGACACCGCCTGGCAGATGCGCTCGAACCCGCCGCCGAAGCTTTCCCGGCGGTGGCCGGTGATCAGCACCATGGGCCGTTCCAGGCCATAAGGGAAACGCCCGGCCAGCTCATCGCGCAACGCGGCGTCGCCGTCGATGCGCTCCCGAACCCACAGCAATGCGTCGATCACGGTGTTGCCGGTGGTGAGAATGCGGGCCTGGTCCACGCCCTCGGCCAGCAAGGCGTCGCGGGCGCTGGCGGTGGGCGCGAAGTGGGCGGCGGCGAGCACCCCGGTGAGCTTGCGGTTGGCCTCTTCCGGCCAGGGGGAAAGCAGGTTGCCGGTGCGCAGCCCCGCTTCCACATGGCCCACCGGCACCTTCTCGTAAAAGGCGGCCAGCGAGGCCGCCAGCGTGGTGGTGGTGTCGCCGTGCACCAGGATCATGTCCGGCTTCTCGGCGCGGATCACGTCGCGCAGGCCGAGCAGAATGCGGGTGGTGATGTCGTAGAGGTCCTGGCCCGGCGCCATGATGTCCAGATCGTGGTCCGGCGTGATCTCGAACAGCGCCAGCACCTGATCCAGCATCTCGCGGTGCTGGGCGGTCACGCACACCCGGCTGTCAAAGCGGGGGTCGGCGCCCAAAGCTTTCACCACTGGCGCCATTTTGATGGCCTCCGGGCGGGTGCCGAAGACACTGAGAATCCGTTTTCCGCTCACCACTGTTCGCTCACAAAAACGCCTTATCGCCAGTCATTTAGGGCCATGCGCCCGAAAGCCGGCCATTTTCTCATTAATCGCGGCGTAATTGTAGGCGCGGCTCCTACGGCTCTCTTAGTGCCTCCACGATCACTTCGGGGTGACGGAAAGCGATTTGAATCAGAGCCTGAGCGGCGCCAGAGGGTCTACGCCGTCCCTGCTCCCATTCTTGCAATGTCCGCGGAGAAATTTTTAGGGCTTGGGCGAACTGAGCTTGAGAAAGCCCGGTGCGCAGCCGAGCCGAAGCCACTTCATTAGTGCTCACTTCTGTGGTCCTGGCCGCGTAACCCGCTTTCATTTCTCGCACTGCATGTAGCAGCTTTTTACCAAGCTCTTCGCCGGTAAGATCGTCTTTTTCTTTAGTCATGCTCTAACTCCTGGCGAATAGCTTTCAGCAAATGGCCTGGAATATTGGCGATCTCATTTTTTGCGTGAACAACCAATAACCAAATCTGACCCTCAGACAGACGCGTGAAATAGATAACCCGAACGCCGCCACGCTTGCCTCTTTGCGCCTTACTCCAACGAACTTTCCGACAACCGCCGCTTCCAGGGATAACGACCCCGGATTCCGGGTGCGCAGCTATCCAGACACAAAACTCAGCGCGCTCCTCTTGAGTCCAAAGCCTGTCCGCATCCTTTGCGAATGTTGGCGTCTCAACTACCGTGTACATTTGGTCAGTATACGTCTTTGACGTATGCAGTCAAATGCCGAAAGGCAAAAGTGTTGACAGGGGTTCGGGGGTTGGGGAACACTGCCAGCCACTACGTACGAACATTCGTTCGTAATGCACAAAACAGAATAACAAGGGAGAGCAACCATGCACGTTTTGATCGTGGGCGCCGGCATCGCCGGCCTGACCGCCGCCATCGCGCTACGCCACAAGGGCATCGACGCCACCATCATCGAACAGGCCTCGCAACTGTCCGAGATCGGCGCCGGCATCCAGATCGCCGCCAACGGCTCGGTGGTATTGCGTGAGCTGGGCCTGGAGCAGGCGGTGGCGGCGAAGTCGGTGATCCCCGGTTCCTTCGATATGCGTGATATCCGCGACGGCAAGCTGCTGTGGGTGGCCCCGCTGGGCGAAGAAGGCACCCGCCGCTGGGGCGCGCCGCTGTACAACATTCACCGCGCCGACCTGATCGAGATTCTCGCCGACGCCCTGCCCGCCGAGTCGGTGCGTCTCGGGGTGCATTGCACCGGCTTCTCCCAGGACGACAACGGCGTCACCGTGCATATGGATAACGGCGAGGATCTGCACGGCGATGTGCTGATCGGCGCCGACGGCATCCATTCGGTGATCCGCAAGCAGTTGTTCGGCGAGGACGAGGTCCAGTTCTCCAACATCCTCATGTGGCGGGCGCTGATCCCCGCCGAGAAACTGGAGCACGTGGACCTGCCCGAGCGCGGCAACTACTGGTTCGGCCCCGGCCGCACGTTGATCACCTACTGGATCCGCCCGCAGAATCTCTACAGCATTCTCGCCTCGGTGCCCTCCGGCGAGGTGCACCGCGAGTCCTGGACCGAAAGCGGCGACATCGACGAGCTGCGTGCCTCGTTCTCCGATCTGGAGCCGCGCGCCCAGGCGATGATGGATCAGATCGACACCGCCTTCCTCACCGGCATGTTCTACCGCGACCCGATCGACCGCTGGACCGACCGCCGGGTAACGCTGATGGGCGACGCCGCCCATCCGATGGTGCCGTTCCTGGCCCAGGGCGCCTGCCAGGGCATGGAGGACGCCTGGGTGCTGGCGACCATGCTGGAACACTACGTCGACGATCCGATGGCCGGGCTGCAAGAGTACGAGCAGCGTCGCCGGCCGCGCACGACCCGGGTGCAGTCCGGCGCCCGGGCCATGGTCAAGCTGGTGCACGAATCCGAGCCGGAGCGCATCAAGGCGCGCAACGGTCGCTGGAAGGGCATGCAGCACATCGACCCGATGGCGGAGGCCACCTGGTCGTTCGTTTGGGAATACAACGTGCTGGAAGAGGTGAAGCGCCCGGCCGGTGAAGTGCTGGGCCTGTCGGCCACCCGCGAAGACAAGAGGATGGAGCGCCCGGAAAGCCAGCGCGCCTTTGATATGTGGAAGGCCGCGTTCACCGCCGAGGACGTGGCGCGCGGCCACGACGGCATGCGCGAGGGCTACGAGCGCTTTCTGACCACCCACTTCCCGGCGCCGGACGACCTGTCCGTGGAGAACGCCGAACTGGGCGGCGTGGAAGCGCTGCGCGTGCGCGCCGCCGGCGCCACCGCCGCCGACCACCGCCCCACCGTGCTGCACTTCCACGGCGGCGGCTACATGCTCGGCTCCGCCAAGGGCTCGGTGGAGTACGCCGGCCGGCTGGCCAAGGCGGTGGGCGGCGACTGCGTCACCGTGGACTACCGGCTGGCCCCGGAAAACCCCTACCCGGCGGCGCTGGACGACGCGGTGGATGCCTACCGGGGGCTGGTCAACAGCGGCGTGGCCCCGTCACGGATTCTGCTCAGCGGCGAGTCCTCCGGCGCCGGCCTGGCACTGGCCCTGGCCCTCACCCTGAAGATGGCCGGCGACCAACAGCCCGCCGGCATCATCGCCATCTGCCCGTTCGCCGACCTCACCCTGTCCGGCGCCAGCATCAAGGAGTTCGCCGGCCAGGACCCGGCGGCCAACCGCGACACCCTGGCGTTCATGGCCGCCTCCTACTTCCAGGAGCACGAGCCCCGCGACCCGCTGGTGTCCCCGCTGTTCGGCGACCTCAAGGGCCTGCCGCCGCTGTTCCTGTCCGCCGTGGAGGGCGAGTCCCTGTACAGCGACAGCAGCCGCCTGCTGGAGCGCGCCCGGGAAGCGGACGTGGACGTGACCATGGTGCCGGTGAAGGACTCGGTGCACGTCTACACCCTGTTCCCGTTCCTGCCGGAAACCACCGAAACCCTCAATGAAATCAGCCGCTGGGCGCGCCGCGTCACCGGCTGAACCCAACGATCAGAACCACAACAACAAAACGAGGACGCATCATGCATAAGCCAATAAAAGCCAGCCTCTTCGCCATCGCCCTGCTCGCCGGCAACCTGGCCGGTGCCGCCGACGGCGCCAAACAAAACGCCAAGGGCATCTCCGGTGACACCGTGAAAATCGGCGTGCTCGCCGACATGTCCGGCATCTTCTCCGACCTGAGCGGCGAAGGCGCCGTCACCGCCGCGCGCATGGCGGTGGACGACTTCGTCGCCGAGCAGAAACCCGGCTTCAAGGTGGAGGTGGTCACCGCCGACCACCAGAACAAAACCGACGTGGCCGCCAGCCGCGCCCGCGAGTGGTACGACACCGAAGGCGTGGACATGATCACCGACGTGATCAACTCGGCGGTGGCCCTGGCGGTGTCCGAAGTCACCCGCGACAAGGACCGCGTGCTGATGGTCACCGGCGCCGGCTCCACCACCATCAATAACGAGCAGTGCTCGCCCAACACCATCCTCTATGCCTGGGACACCTATTCCCTGGCCAACAGCCTGGGCCGCACCATCACCGAGCAAGGCGACGAGTCCTGGTACTTCGTGACGGTGGACTACGCGCTCGGCAAATCCATCGAATACGACGCCACCAAGGCGGTGGAAAACAGCGGCGGTGAAGTGCTCGGCTCCCTGCACCACCCCATGGGCGCCTCCGACTTCGCCTCCTTCATGCTGCAGGCGCAGAGCTCCGGCGCCGACGTGATCGGCATCGCCAACGCCGGCGGCGACCTGCACAACGCGGTGCGCGTGGCCAACGAGTTCGGCATCAACCAGTCGCAGAAAATCGTCGGCCTGGCCGCCAGCATGACCGACGTGCACGCACTGGGCCTGGAAGTCACCCAGGGCATGCTGCTGGTGGAAGGGTTCTACTGGGATCAGGACGACGCGGCACGCGAGTGGAGCAAACGCTTCAAGGAAAAGACCGGCAAGATACCCAACATGCTCAACGCCGCGACCTACTCGGCGGTCACCAACTACCTGAGCGCCGCCCAGGAGCTGGGCACCGACGACGCCGACGCGGTACTGGCCTACCTGCACGAGCAGGAAATCAACGACCTGTTCGCCAAGAACGGCCGCATCCGCCCGGACGGCCAGATGGTCCACGACGTCTATCTCTACGAAGTGAAAAGCCCGAAAGAGTCCGAAGGCGAGTGGGATTACTACAAGCTGCGCGAAACCGTGCCGGCGGAAAAAGCCTACCAGCCGCTCTCCGAGTCACGCTGCCCTCTGGTGAATACATGACGGACGAGGTACTGGGCACCCGGCGGTTGAGCAAACGCTTCAAGGGCTTCACCGCCGTCGACAATGTGGATCTGTCCGTAAAAAAGGGGCACATCCACGCCCTGATCGGCCCCAACGGGGCCGGCAAGACCACGCTGTTCAACCTGCTCACCCGCTTCACCGAGCCCAGCGCCGGCGAGATCCACTTCAACGGGCGGTCAGTGTGCGCACTGCCGCCCCGCGAGGTGGCGCGGCGCGGCATGGTGCGCTCGTTTCAGATCTCCGCGGTGTTCGCCAGCCTGAGCGTGCTCGACAACGTGCGGCTGGCGCTGCAGCGCGAGCTGGGCATGTCGTTTCACTTCTGGAAAAGCGACCGCGTGCTCAACCGGCTCAACGACCGCGCCATGGCGCTGCTGGAGTCCGTGGGGCTCACCGGCGTCGCCTCGCACGCCGCCGGCAGCCTGCCCTACGGCCACAAGCGGGCCTTGGAGCTGGCCACCACCCTGGCCATGGATCCGGTGCTGATGCTGCTGGACGAGCCCACCCAGGGCATGGGCTACGAGGACGTGGACCGGGTCACCGCGCTGATCCAGCAGGTGGCCGTCGGCCGCACCGTGCTGATGGTGGAGCACAACATGAAGGTGGTGGCGTCGATCGCCGACACCCTGTCGGTGCTCCAGCGCGGCCGGCTGATCGCCAGCGGCAGCTACCAGGACGTGTCCACCAACCCCCGGGTGATGGAGGCCTACATGGGCACCGCTCCCGGGCACGGCAAGGAGAGCGTGGCATGAACACCGCAACGCAAACAGCGGCCCTGGCGGTGCGTGATCTGCACGCCTGGTACGGCGAATCCCACGTGCTACAGGGCGTGGACTTCCACGTTCAGCACGGCGAAGTGGTCACCCTGCTGGGCCGCAACGGCGCCGGGCGCACCACCACGCTACGCGCCCTGCTCGGCCTCACCGGCCGGCGCAGCGGGTCAATACGGGTGTTCGACGAGGAAGTCATCGGCCTGAGCACGCACCGCATCGCCCGGCTGGGCGTCGGCTACTGCCCGGAAGAAAGGGGGATCTTCGCCAGCCTCAGCTGCGAGGAGAACCTGCTGCTGCCGCCGCTGTTCAAGGGCACCGAGGCGGGGCTGTCCCTGGACGAGGTCTACCGGCTGTTCCCCAACCTGGAAGAGCGCAAGCACAGCCCGGGCATGGCGCTGTCCGGCGGCGAACAGCAGATGCTCGCCCTGGCGCGCATTCTGCGCACCGGCGCACGGCTGCTGTTGCTGGATGAAATCTCCGAAGGGCTGGCGCCGGTGATCGTCGACACCCTCGGCCAGGCGATCCAGGAGCTGCGCCGGCGCGGCTACACCATTCTGCTGGTGGAGCAGAATTTCCATTTTTCGGCGGCGCTGTCGGACCGGCTGCTGTTCATGGAAAGCGGCCGCATCATCGACACCCTGACCCCGGACCAACTGGACGACAACGCCGACGAAGTGGCGCGCATGCTCAGCGTCTGAAAACAATAAAGGGAAGGCTATGGATATATTCGGTGTGCCGGTGCAGGCACTCATGGCGCAACTGATGATCGGCCTGGTGAACGGCTGCTTCTACGCGGTCCTGAGCCTGGGGCTGGCGGTCATCTTCGGCATGCTGCACGTGATCAACTTCACCCACGGCGCCATGTTCATGCTGGGCGCCCTGCTCAGCTGGGCCGGCCTCTATTACTTCGAGCTCAACTACTGGGTGATGCTGTTCCTGGCACCGCTGGTGGTGGGCGTGTTCGGCATCGTGCTGGAGCGTTTGTTTCTGAAACGCATCTACAAGCTCGACTATCTCTATGGCCTGCTGCTGACCCTGGGCCTGACCCTGATCATCGAAGGCGCGGTGCGCTCGGTTTACGGCGTGTCCGGCAAGCCCTACGGCCCGGCGCCGATCTCCGGCGTCACCGACCTGGGCTTTTTGATGATCCCCAACTACCGGCTGTGGGTGATCGTCGCCTCGCTGCTGGTGTGCGCCGCCACTTGGTACACCATCGAGCGCACCCGCCTGGGCGCCTACCTGCGCGCCGCCACCGAGAACCCCAAGCTGGTGGAAGCCTTCGGCATCAACGTGCCGGTGCTGGTCAGCCTGACCTTCGGCTTCGGCGTCGCCCTGGCGGCGTTCGCCGGGGTGCTGGCCGCGCCGATCATGCAGGTGTCCGCGCTCACCGGCCAGACCATGATCGTGATCGTGTTCGCGGTGGTGGTGATCGGCGGCATGGGCTCCATCGCCGGCACCGTGGTCACCGGCATCGGCCTGGGCCTAGTGGAAGCGCTCACCAAGGTGTACTACCCGGAAGCCTCTTCCATGGTGATGTTCCTGGTCATGGTGCTGGTGCTGCTGGTGCGGCCCAACGGCCTGTTTGGAGGTGTGGAATGACTCGCCTGATGTGCTACGGCTTCCTGCTGCTGGCCCTGGTGGCCGCCCCCTGGATGGGGCTCTACCCGGTGCTCGGCACCAAGATTCTTTGCTACGCGCTGTTCGCCTGCGCGTTTCATCTGCTGCTCGGCTACACCGGCCTGGCGTCCCTGGGCCACGCCGCCTTTCTCGGCGTCGGCGGCTATGTGGCCGGCTACGGCATCAAGGCCTGGGCGCTGTCGCCGGAACTGGCGCTGCTCGCCGGCCTGTCGGTGGGCGCGCTGATGGGGCTGGTGATGGGCTATGTGTCGATCCGCCGCTCCGGCATCTACTTCACCATGATCACCCTGGCGCTGGCGCAGCTGGTCTATTTCCTGTGCGTGCAGATTCCGCAGACCGGCGGCGAGGACGGCCTGCAGGGCATCGACCGGGGCATGCTGTTCGGCTTCATCAATCTGCACAACGACCGCGTCATGTACTACACCACCCTGACCATCGGGGTGGCGGCGTTCCTGTTCATCGCCCGGGTGGTGCGCTCGCCGTTCGGCCAGGCACTCACCGCGATCAAGGACAACGAACCGCGCGCGGTGTCGCTGGGCTACCACCCGGACCGCTACAAGCTGCTGGTGTTCACCCTGTCCGCCGCGCTCACCGGCCTGGCCGGCGCGCTCAAGGCCATCGGCCTGGGCTTTGTGACGCTCTCCGACGTGCACTGGATGACCTCCGGCCATGCGCTGCTGATGACCCTGGTGGGCGGCCTGGGCACCCTGTCCGGCCCGGTGGTCGGCGCCGTGGTGCTGGTCACCCTGGAAAACAAGATCGGCGAGCTGGGCGCGCTGCTCGCCGGCGTCACCGGCATCGGCTGGTTCGCCACCCTCGGCGAGTCGGTGATGATGATCATGGGCATCGTGTTCGTGATCTGCGTACTCGCTTTCCGGCGCGGCATCATGGGCGAGCTCGACGCCCTGCGCCGCCGTGTCCGCACCCTCACCCCGGCACCGGAGCCTCAATCATGACCACCCATACACCCAATGCCTTCCACGATCACTGGCCGCCGCGGCTGTCGAAAAGTCTGCGGCCGCCGCGCACCACCCTGTGGGACAACCTGGTCACCAGCGCGCGGCGCTATCCGGAAAAAACCGCGATCCGCTTCTTCGACCGCGCGCTCAGCTACCGCGAGCTGCTGTGCCAGTGCGAGACCCTGGCGGCCTGGCTCAGCGGCGCCGGCGTGCGCCCCGGCGACCGGGTGCTGGTGATGATGCAGAACTGCCCGCAGCTGGTGATCGCCCACTACGCAATCATGCGCGCCAACGCGGTGGTGGTGCCGATCAACCCGATGAACAAAGCCTCCGAGCTGGGCCACTACATCCGCAACGCCGGCGCCAAGGCGGCGATCTGTTCCGCGGAACTGGCCCGCGAGCTCACCGGCGCCAACAACGAGCTGCCCCGCGACGAGCAACTGCAACGGCTGCTGGTGACCCGCTACGCCGACGCCTTCGACCCGAGCGCCAGCCAGGACCTGCCGGTGCCGGAAGAATGGCAGGGCTGGCTTAACACCTGCGACCTGCCGGTGGACGGGCGCACCCCGGTCACCCCCTGGTTGGAGGCGCTCGCCACCACCCTGCCGCCGCCGGTGCTGATCGGCGACCCGGACACGCCCTGCCTGCTGCCGTACACCAGCGGCACCACCGGGGCGCCCAAGGGCTGCGTCCACCACCACGGCTCGATCATGCACAACGCCGTGGCCAGCTGGCACTGGATCAACGGCGACCCGGAAAGCGTGATGCTGGCGGTGCTGCCGCTGTTCCACATCACCGGCCTGGTGTGCGTGATGCACGGCACCCTCTTCGGCGGCGGCACCCTGGTGATCCTGCCGCGCTGGCAGCGCGACCTGGCCAGCCACCTGATCGAAAAAGAAGGCATCAGCCACTGGCTGTGCATCCCCACCATGGTGGTGGACCTGCTCGCCTCACCGGATCTGGAACGCTACGACCTGTCGCGGCTGGCGTTTATCGGCGGCGGCGGCGCGGCCATGCCGGAAGCCGTGGCCGAACGCCTCAAGGACACCTACGGGCTGAACTTCGTGGAAGGCTACGGCCTCACCGAAACCTCCGGCCCCACCCACATGAACCCCTGCCACCGCCCCAAGCTGCAGTGCTTGGGTATTCCGTTCATGAGCACCGACGTGAAAGTGCTGGACCCGGATACCCGCGAAGAGTGCGCGGACAACCAGCCCGGCGAAATCGCCATCTGCGGCCCCCAGGTGTTCCAGGGCTACTGGAACAACGACGAAGCCACCGCCAAAAGCTTCGTCTACATCGGCGGCCGTAAGTACTTCCTCACCGGGGATCTGGGGCGGCGCGACGGCGACGGCTACTTCTACATCACCGACCGCATCAAACGCATGATCAACGCCTCCGGCTTCAAGGTGTGGCCCGCGGAAGTGGAAAACCTGCTGTTCCGACACCCGGGCATTCAGGAAGCCTGCGTGGTCGGCAGCCAGGACGCCTACCGGGGCGAGACCGTGCGCGCGGTGGTGGTGCGCCGCGCGTCTGAGTCGGGCCTGGACGCCGAGACCCTGATAGAATGGTGCCGCGAAAATATGGCCGCGTATAAAGTGCCGAAAATCGTCGACTTCGTGGACGCCCTGCCCAAGAACGGCAGCGGCAAGATCATGTGGCGGGAAGTACAGGACCTATGACCGAACCGAAAATACGGCGCACCCGCAACGGCGCGCGTCTGCCGGCCGACCAGGCCACACCGCGCTACCTCGGCGAGAACATCGAGAAGGACCTGCGGGAGGTCAGCGAGCGGACCGGCGGCGGCACCATGCAAAGCCGCATCCTGGTGGCCGCCATCGCCCTGTTCGCCGAACGCGGCTACGAAAACCTCAACATGCGCACCCTGGCCGGCTGGGTGGGTCTCAAGGCCCCCACCCTCTACAACTACTACGCCTCCAAGGAGCAGCTGCTGGTCGAAGCCATCGAGCTGGGCATGACCGACTTCTTCAGCTACATCCTGGAAGGCATCGACGAGGTGCCCCGCGAAGACCGGCTGTTCGAAATCGTGCGCCGGCACGCCGGCTACAAAATGCGCCACCGGCTGATCGCCCGCGCCAACGACCGCCTGATCGATCCGCAATTCGCGCGCATGTTCCTCCCCGAGGACACCGCCCGGCACTTCAGCGGCCGCATGGCCGGCTACCGCCACACCGTCCAGGACCTGGTGCGCGACTACGTCGCCGACGACGCCCCGGTGAGCCCCAAGGTGGTCACCCTGGCGCTGCTCAGCCAGTGCGACCGCATGGCCTACTGGTACAACCCCAAGGGCCAGATGACGCCGGAGCAGGCGCTCGAGCAGGTGAGTATTCTGATTCGTCGGATGCTGGGCACCGCCGCCTGAAGAGGCGGGAGATTGATTTTTACCTCTGATGGTGCCATATTGGCACCACATTTAAATGAAGAGGTGTCGCATGACGACAGCAGCGACAGACCATGAAAAAGAGAAGCGGCTGGTGGCACGCGCCAAGCCCGAGATCCACCAACGGATTGCGGAAGCGGCGGAGCTGCAAGGCTCCACGGTCTCGCAGTTCCTGCTGGACGCCGCACTGGAGCGCGCCGCCGAGGTCACCGAGCGAGCCACACGGATCAGTGCAAGCCGCGGTGCCTTCGAGAACATGATGACGGCCCTGGACCAGCCGGCTCGCGAACTGCCCCGCCTGAAGCGGGCCGCACAACACTACAAGGACGTGGTGCATGACTCGGATCCGAAAGCAGCCACTTAGCAAGCAACACGACCGGGCCGGCTTCGACTGCGGGGTCGCGGAACTCAACACCTTTATTCAGAAGACCGCACGACGGCAGGACGAACGACACCTGGTGCGCACAACGGTGTTGGTCGATACCGACCAGCCGGAACGCATTCTGGCTTTCTACTCGACCGCGCCCTGCGAGATCGCGCCCCCGCCAGGCGTCACCGCCTGGAAGAACTACCCACATCCTGTGCCTTTTCTGAGAGTGGCGCGGCTAGCCACGCATCGGAGTGTGCAGGGCCAGGGATTCGGTGAGCTGGCGTTACTCTCCGCCATCGACGACGCGGCGACCATCTCCCGAACCTTCACCGCCATCGGTGGTTTGGTGGTGGATGCCAAGGATCAGCAGGCCGCTGCGTTCTATGAGAAATACGAATTCATCAGGATCGAAGAAAACGGGCTCCAGCTCTTCCTACCCATTCAAGATTGCATCTCGCTTATGGACGCGTAACAGGCACCAGCAGGCAGTGACCAGGCCCAGGTAGCCGGCCAGGCCGCGGGCATCGCGGAGCATGGACTGGGTGAGGCCGAAGCCGATAAAGGCGACCACCACCACCAGGCCGGCGACCGCCAGGGCCCGGGTGGTGGCGTCGGGCCGGCCACGCAGGGCGCGGGCGAACAGCAGCAGGGGCACGCCGTACAGCATCAGCAAGGAGCCCAGGCCCACCAGGCCCCGGCGGGCGGCGGTGTCGATCAGATCGCTGTGAAGCTGGTCGTAGTAGCTCACCCCAGAGTGAAGGTCCCAGGCCGCCACCCAGTCGTCACGCCGCGCCTGCAGCCGCTCTTCCCCCCAGCCGAACAACGGCTTCTCGGCCAACAACTGCACACCGACGCGCCACATCTCCACACGCACGCCGAAGGAATTGCCCCGCTCACCCTCGTCGTATTCGTCCACGCTCTCCATGGCCTCGCCGACGCGCTCGGTGACCGCCACCGTGGGCGACAACGACGCCAACAGCAGTAGCCCCAACAACGCCGTCACACCGATCCCCAGCACCGGGCGCGGCAGCGTGCGCCAGAAGCCAAGGCCCACCACGGCCACCAGCGCCGGGAACACCACCCAGCTGCCCCGGGTACCGGACAGCAGCGACGCCCCCAGACCGAACGCCAGCGCCAGCAATAACCCGGCACGCGCCCAGCCGGAACGCACCGCGAACACCCCGACCCAGGCCAGGGAGCCCAATAATAACGAGAGCATGCCAAAAGGAATGGCGTTGATGCCGTTGCTCGCTCGGACGTGGCCAAGCACCCAGACTTCCCAGCCCGCGATCAGCCCGGCCAACAACGCGCCCAGGCCGGCGCCCCACCAGAGCGCCGCAGCCGGCGGCCGCAGGCGCCGCCAGCCCAGCCACACAAATGCCGCCAGCAAGGGCCAGAGCGGCAACCACAACCCGCCCCGCTCAATGGCCCGGGGCCAGACCCCGGTGCGCGCCACATCCGCCAGCCAGATCAACGAGAACGCCGCCAGGGCGGCCAGGAACCAAAAGTCCTCGCGGCTCAGCGGCGTCACCGCCCGGCGCCGCGTGGCAAAAGCCACAAGCGCCAGGGCAGCCGACGCCAGCGGCACCACGGCGTAAGCCAAAGGCCAGGCAACAAGCAAAGACAGGAAAGCGGCCAGCACAAGCCCGGCCAGGGAAGAAGAGATCATGGTGGTAGGAAGCGACCGTGCCACAAAGGTTCCAGCGAAAATCGAGCGCAGGCGGCGGGGCTCGGCCTACTAATTATGTTCTTGCTTTCCAGCGAGAGGGGTTTCGGCTTCCGTGCATCACCGCGACGACAACGATCTGTTCACTTTCAACCCGATAGTAGATGCCGAACGGAAACCGATGAGTCAGAGCACGTTGGGTATTACGATGAATCGCCGAATACAAGGAAGGCCGTAAATAAATGGAAGCCTTCACAGTCGCTTCCGAATATCGTCCAGCGCCTCCTTGGCAGGGCGACCGGGGTTACCATCCGCTTCATAAGCATCAAGCCGCCGATCAAGCTCCACTCTTTGTTCATCCGTAAGAGGTAGCGCCCCCTGGTCAGCCGCAATACTGTCCCAAAGCTCTTCGACAAGATGCATACGCTGCTCCACGGGGAGCTGCCGTAGTGATGCAAGATCCATAAATGCCTCCATTGCAGCGTCCAATATAAATCGGACCTCAACCTGGAACGAGTTTAACAGATATTAGGGCGCGTACGCTTTTATCGGCCAGCGGCACCGCCCATAGGCGCAATCGCCTGGGGCCAGTATGCCCTGGGCCCAAGCAAACGGGATGTCGGCCAGAACGTCAATCGTTGTCAGCGAACAGCTATTGGCCTGTGGGGAGATCTTTCACGATGAGGTGCTGGGTGCCGGGCGGCAGGCCGCCCTTTCGCGGGCGGGGCCCGCTCCCACAATGGCCCGCTCGCACAAGGGATCAGCCGGAGGCGCGGGCGGCGGTGTTTTGCGCGGTGGCCTCGGCCATAACGGCTTCGAGGGCGTGGCAGGTCCGGGCGATGTGGCTGTCTTCCAGGGTGGGGTGGACCAGGAACATCAGGCTGGTGTCGCTCAATTCGCGGGCATGGGTCAGCGGCGCCTCCGGCACCAGGCCCGCGTCCTGGAAGCACTTCTCCAGATACACCTCCGAGCAGGAGCCGGAGAAACAGGGCACGTCATGCTCCAGCAAGGCGGTGATAATACGGTCCCGGTCCCAGCCGGCGGCCAACTCCGAGGGTTCCACGAACAGGTAGCACTTATAGCCGGCGTGGCCCACAGCCTCCGGCACGGTGGGCACTCGCAAACCCGGCAGCGCCCGTGCGGTCTCCCAAATACGCTCGCAGTAATCACGGCGCATCCGGGTCCACTCGGGCATGCGAGCCAACTGGATACGACCAATGGCCGCCTGGATCTCAGTGAGGCGCCCATTGGTGCCGAAGCTCTCGTGCAACCAGCGGTAACCGGGCGGGTGCTCGCGCTCGTACACCGCCTCCCAGCTTTTGCCGTGGTCCTTGTAGCTCCACATCCACGACCACAGCGCCCGGTCGTTGGTGGTGACCATGCCGCCTTCCCCACCGGTGGTCATGATCTTGTCCTGGCAGAACGACCAGCAACCCACATGGCCGAAGCCGCCCACCGGCCGGCCGCGCCAAGTGGCACCGTGGGCCTGGGCGCAGTCCTCAATCAGATAGAGACCGTGCTGCTCGGCCAGCGCCGCCATGGCGTCCATATCGCAGGGCCAACCGGCCAGGTGCACGCACACCACCGCCTTGGTGGCCGGTGTCAACGCCGCCGCCACGGTCGCGGCGGTGATGTTCTGGCTGTCCCGGTCCACATCCGCAAACACCGGGCGCGCGCCCACATTGACGATGGCCGACGCGGAAGCCAGGAAAGTGCGGGAAGTCACCACCACATCATCCCCGGCGCCGATCCCCAAAGCGCGCAACGCCAGATCCAGCGCCACGGTGCCGTTCGCCAACGCCACCGCGTACTCGGTGCCGGCGAAGGCGGCAAACTCACGCTCAAACGCCCGGCACTCATCGCCGGTCCAGTAGTTCACCTTGTTCGACAACAACACCCGCTGAACGGCATCAGCCTCTTCAGGGGTGTAGGACGGCCAGGGAGGGAAAGGTCCATTCAACATTGCAGCGCTCCTTCAATGCGTGTGATCCCCATCACGACGCCAAGATACCCATCACCATAAGCGATGGCCTGTACAACTGTAGAGTGCGATTTTGTTATCGGGCGGGAACGCCCATAACTGTAGCCCCGGCGGGCACATCGGACACAACCGCCGCGCCGGCGCCGACGATGGCGCCACGGCCCACCGTCACGCCCTGCTTGACCACGGCGCCGATACCCACCCAGGCGCCCTCTTCCACGGTCACGTTGCCGCCCAGACAGGCCCTGGGGCTGATGTGCACCCAGTCGCCCAACCGGCAATCATGCTCGACCACCGCACCGCTGTTGATAATCACGCCCTGGCCGGCGAGAGCGTCCGGATTCACCACCGCACCGGCAAACGCCACGGAGCCGGCACCAAGGGCCGCGAAAGAGCTGATCGCAGCCAGCGGGTGAATCACCGTGGCCACGGACACGCCCGCCTCGCGCAACGCAGTTTGTTTCGCCATACGGATGTCATTCGCGCCGATAGCCACGATGACGCCTTCGTAGTCACGATGACGTTCAAGCAGCGCCGCCCAATCACCGACCACCGGCCAGTTGCCGTTGTCCTGCTTGTCCGGCCAGGCATCGTCGAAGAACACCAGGTCCCGGCAACCGCCAAGAAGCGCGGCGTCGGCAATCACTTTACCGTGCCCGCCGGCACCCAATATCGCCAAGGATTTAATCGTCACGGTTCGACCCCTTGAATCTCGGCATGGTGGCGTCCTCGCCGTGGGAAATGCCGTCGCGCTTAAGGACCTGCAGGACCGTCTTGAACAGAATCTTTATGTCCAACCACAGGGACCGGTTATCAACATACCAGACATCCAGCTCGAACTTCTCTTCCCAGGACAGAGCGTTGCGACCATTAATCTGAGCCCAGCCTGTAATACCCGGACGGACTTCGTGGCGACGGGCCTGGCGGTCGTTATACAGCGATAAATAATCCATCAGTAGCGGACGGGGCCCGACCAGGCTCATGTCGCCTTTCAGCACGTTAAAGAGTTCCGGGAGCTCATCCAGGCTGGTTGAGCGCAGCCAGGCGCCTAACGCGGTGAGACGTTGATCATCAGGTAGCAGAGCGCCATCAGGGCCTCGCTCGTCACTCATCGTTCGGAACTTCACCATCTTGAATGGTCGCCCCTCGATACCGGGCCGTACCTGGCAAAAAAAAACCGGGGAGCCCAGTTTGCTACGCACCAGGATGCAAAGCACGACCACAATCGGTGAAAGCAGCACAAGTGCCGCCAGCGCACCGACCAAATCCATCGCACGCTTCATTGAATACCCATTCCTTCAAGCATAGCGGCATTAACCTTATGGACGTCGTACTTCTCCTCCGCGACCTGCCTGGATCTCTCACTCATACTCGCAGCTAACCCTGGAGTGGCGACCATCTCCATCATAGCGTCCGCCAGAGCACTAACATCCTTAACCGGCACCAGGAAGCCATTATCACCGTCCACGACCGTCTCGCGGCAGCCAGGCGCGTCCGTTGTGATCACCGCCCGGCCCATCGCCATGGCTTCGAGCACCGTGCGGGGCGTCCCCTCACGGTATGAAGGCAGCACGTACACGGAACAGTCGGAAATCGCCGGACGCACATCGTCCAACCTGCCCTGGAACTCCAGAAGACCGGAGTCCACCCATTGATCCACTTCCCGCTGGGTTATGGCATCGGGGTTGTCATCAATCCAGCCGACCAGCCGAAAGACGGCCTCCGGATACACCGCCTTCACCAGCTGCGCGGCTTGCGCATACTCTCGGACGCCCTTATCACCCAATAAGCGGGCAATGAGGAGAAAGCTGGGTTTATCCGGCAACGGAGCGACGGAATACTCAGCCACATCCACACCGGAACCATTCACAACGGAGGAAGGAACGGTCTCAGGCAACAGCTGGAACTCCCTGAAGAGCGCCTCATCATCCGGGTTCTGGAAGAACACACGATGCGTACGCTTTAATGCGAACCGGTAAAGGCGCTGAATCAAACGCCGTAGTAAGGCGCGCTTGCCAGAGGCGGTACCGGTAAAGGCATAGCCAAGCCCGGTAACCAGGGCAAAACGATGCTTCACTCCAACCAGCCAAGCCGCTATCGAGCCGTATACGACAGGTTTGATGGTATAGCTGAGAACGAAGCGAGGGCGAAGGCGCAACATCAGAGCAACCAATGACAGCAACAGCCTTAAATCTCTTATCGGGTTCAACCCCGTGCGCTGTAGGGGAATGCTATGAACTCGTACGCCCTTATTTGCCAGCGCAACGGCGACCTCTCCTCCGGGTGCCAAGTCCGGTACAGCGACATGGACGTCCTTACCTGCTTCCAACAATGCGTCTATGAGCGGTCCGCGAAACTGAATTAAAGAGCCAGGAAAGCTCGCAATGAGCAGAAATGGCTCATCTTTTATCATTTGAAACCCATTATTGAAACCACGTACAAAAAGAGGGAGTTACTAAAAGAGTAAACCTCTACGCCTGATCCTCGCAAAGTCTTCTTCTAGGGACCACAAGAACGATCAATAAAACAATCATCATAGGCAAAAACATCCATTTTTGCCTTACAGCAATACCAAGATTAGCAGTAGTTATCGCCAGGACAACCCAACAGCCAATCGAGTAAGAAAGCATATATATCCAGCCTGCCATACCTGCGAAGCTTCGGCCTTTTATAAGAGAAACAACACCAAAAACAAAGAGCACTAAAATCAAAAAATTATCAAAAGATGCTATAAGCTGTGTTATGTTTTTTGCTTCAAAGGGCAACGGCCTAAACAAATATGTGAAAAGCTGATAAGGAAGACTCATAGATGAGATATCGATGCCACCACCACCAGTCATATTATGGGCTTGACGATCGTCGATATATTGACTCAGCTCGCCGACGCTAATTCCTGAAAGGCCAGCATAATTCACTGCATAAGATACAGAGAAAAACGCGGCCAAAAGGCCGAAAAAGGAAAATACAAGCCTTTGCATTAAAGAGCCACGAAAATCAAAAACATAAGTCAGAGACAAGGCTATCAACATAATGCCAGAAATATGAGGGCGCACTAAAAGCATAAAAAGGAAAGCAACGACAAACACAGGAAGGCGACGGGGCAAGCTCAATGATGCCCATAAAGAAAGCCCAACGGCCATAAAAGAAATAGAATCTTTTCCTATCGCTGATGACCAAAAGCTAACTGAGGGCAAAAGAACAACAAACAGCATGAGGCGCCTGCCAGAATCAAAATTTGAGGCCAACACCTCTTTTAAGCTAGCATAAAATGCAAGCAGCCCCACCGACCCTAAGATATTATATATAAGAAATACACCAAAATAGTCCAAGCCAACAAGATCAGAAAAAAAAGCAGTGAAGTATATTACAAATCCCGTGCCAACAGAAAACCCATCGTCATAACCTAAAGAAAGAGAGTAATATTTTGTTGCATCCGCTACATCTATCAAGGAGTAGTAAAAATAGACTAATGCAAAGGCAGTATGCCAAAAATAAAGAAAAACAGCGAGCTTCGAACCAACCCGGAAAGCCCCAGACAAAGTAACAATAACGAAAAAACCAAGTACAAAGGCTAGCAACGCAAGAGGCGCATGGTAGAACTCATCAAGAATTACCAAACCAAACCTCCTCAAATCGGTCTACCATCTTTTGATGAGAAAAATTATTTTTAATGCGTGATCGACAATACTCTTTCAAATCATGCCAGCGCATAGGCTCGCCAGCCCACTTAGACGCTATTGACGTAATCAATTCAGATAACATGACACTATCACTAGACTGCCAACTCAATTTCTCATCACCAAGAATAAACGCCGCATCGCCTACGTTGGTAGATACACAAGGTGTACCGCAGGCCATAGATTCGGCTACAACATTCGGAAAACCTTCTGTAAAGCTAGATAAAACATGCAAATCCAAGGCATTCATTATGCTAGGAACATCATTTCTTTGTCCGCATAAAATAACTTTTCCTTCGAGCCCCGTCTGACTAACCAATCGAACCAGATCCGAATTTTCTTCGGAGATATTTGTGCCGACCAAAACACATTTGAAGTTCTCGAAATTCTTCCTGACCTCACTAAGAGCTTTTAAAAAAGAAGCATGGTCTTTTTGCTTATCCCATCTCCCAACCATACCGACCAGGAATGTGTCTGACGAAACCTTAATATCAGAACGAATTTCATTTCTTGCCTCAACGTTTGGGTAAAACCGCGTTAGGTCCACGCCATTATGGATCACCACAATCTTCGCTTTATCATAACCCATATTTATATGTGTAGAGGCGGCCTTATCCGCACAACAGATAACTTTTTCTGGCAAGAAGGAAGACAAAATCGCACATAACCGAGCTATTAAAAGAGTCGACCTTCTCGTAACGCTTTTCTCAAGGTTTGAATGTCTCACGCCCCAAAAAACCCGTTTCACCCCGGCAAACCGCGCAGCTATCCCGCCAATAAAATCTGCATGGTACATCCATGTCTGCACCAAGTCAGGGGACTCAGATTTAATTATCTTAACCAAATTAAAAACTTTAGCTATTTCGAAACTCCGCTTTTTCATGCCAAGACAATAGACCCGAACTCCGTTTTCTCTTAATTTAACACCATACCGACCATCGTCCATCAAGGAAATAACCACATGCTGTGCAATTTTGCTGTCGCTACATAATCTATAAAGAACACCCTCAGCTCCACCATCGCCAAGCCCAGTAATCACATGCACAACTTTTTTAGGCATGCTGATTCTCCAGCCAAGCTTGGAACATCAAGACACTCCATAAACGAAGAGAGTTATCTCTATGTCCACACAAATGCTGATTGAAAGTATCCCTCACAATCTGAACATTGAAGTAGCCTTGATCACGAAGTAACCTTTCTGAAAGTAAAGCCTCAGCCCACTCCCGTAGCGGACCTCTTAACCAAGCAGCCAAAGGTACGGAAAAGCCTTTCTTGGGACGATCAATAAGTTCTTGAGGAACATATTTATTCAAAACTTGACGCAATATCCACTTACCTTGACCATCGCGAATCTTCATATTCAGAGGAAAACTCCAGGCAAGCTCAATAACTCTATGATCAAGTAATGGAACGCGAGTCTCAAGACTATTAACCATTGCAGCACGATCAAGCTTTACCAGGATATCGTCAGCCATATACATTTGGCTCTCCATAGCCATCATCCAGCTTTCATAATTGCCAGCGTCCGGCCAAGCGTTAACGTCAGATAACAGTGTACCGTGCTCATTACCATCAATGACGACAGAATCTGGGTTTTGCCAGTGAGATACCAAACGGCGATAGAAATCTTCACGGTTTCCGGCAGGCATGACGCTAGCAAGTTTTGAAATCCGGTCGGACACCGGGAGATGCTTTATCATATCCGCAAGAAGTGATCTAATTACTTGCGGAGCCTTATTCATGGCACGCCAATACCTTGGGGCGAATTGGTATGACGAATAGCCTCCAAAAAGTTCATCCCCGCCATCGCCGCTGAGAGCAACTGTAACGCTTTTTCTCGCCATCTCCGAAACCAGGTACATAGGAATCTGGGAGCTATCCGCGAACGGCTCGCAAAAAATTCTGGGGAGTTTAGGCACTACATCAAGCGAATCCTTTCCAGATAAGTATATGTCTGTATGGTTAGTGCCTAGATGACTAGCTACGGCTTTTGCGTGTGTCGCTTCATCAAAAGCAGGGTCATCAAATCCAACGGAAAAGGTACTTATGGCGCTTGAACTTTGTTCCTGCATCAACGCAGCAACAAGGCTACTATCAATTCCACCGCTCAGAAACGCTCCAATCGGCACATCGGATATCATCTGTGAGCCGACGCTCAGACGAAGAGCGTCATTCAACGCACTCGTCGCTTCAGTATCAGAACCACGAAAAGGGGTTTCAAAACCTCTTCCAACACATTCATTAACCGACCAGTAGACATCCGGCACTGTAGTCAGAGGGCCGTCGCGCATACCTAGCTCTATGTAACAACCGGGAGGCAGTTTCCGAAAGTTCTGATATATACAATTAGGAGAAGGTATATAGTTGTGGCGAAGAAAAACAGATAGCGATCTTCTATCTACCACAGGCCTCACGTGTGGATGAAATGTGAGTGCCTTCAACTCGGAGCCAAAAAGGAATGTTCCCCCCTGCGCGCCATAATATAAGGGCTTCTCACCAACCCGATCCCTGGCCAAAAAAATTTTTTTCTTCTTAGTGTCCCAAAGGGCAAAAGAGAACATACCCACCAGTCTTGGTAGCGTATTAACCGCTCCCCACACTTGGATCGCCGCCAGCAAAGTTTCAGTATCCGAGGTGCCGTCCCAACCCGCAGACCAGCCAGAATTGCTAAGCTCACCTCTAAGTTTCAAATGATTATAAATCTCACCATTGAAAACCAATACAAATCGACCATCTAAAGATTTCATCGGCTGGCAGCCGGCTTCTGATAGATCTTGGATTGCTAGACGCCTGTGCGCAAAACAGAAACTACTATTCTCATCAAACCAAGAGCCATTATCATCAGGCCCCCTATGAGCAATCTCTCTTGACATGCGAGCAAGAACAGATTGTCTATCTATTTCATGTCCACCCCAAAATCCAACAAACCCACACATCTAGAATATCACCTAACCAGAGAAGTTATCGTTTAATGTTTGCCAGGTCACAAAAGTAATCCAAGAAATTATCAATAGAATGATTCGATTTTACATACTCTGCATTATCGTAACTTGCTCTTGGATTTGCCAAAGCGGCATCCACGGCATTCAGATAGCTGCTGGGAGAGCGTGAGTTTACTGTAGCATTATCTCTCCCATGCGGAGGCAACATAGCTCGAGTATCACCCTCGTCAGTGGCTATAATTTTACAACCCAATAACATAGCCTCCATCATAGATTGAGAGGGGTAATTATCGATCTCCTGTAAGGAAAAAAATATATTTGCCCGCGAAAGGCACCTCATCAGATCGCTATATTCTCCAAACTTAATGACCGGTCTGCCCAAGCAGTTATTGATGGCAACCATTTTCTCTTCGACTTCCGCGAAAAGGCTCCCCCGCCCAAATATAAACAGTTCAAGCTGGGAATCCGTTTTCTTTACGTATTGCTCCACAATTTCCATAGCTAAAATCGGGTTTTTATTTCTCTCGAGAGAACCACAGAATATCGCAACAGGAGCACGCTCAT
>TARA_R100000935_G_scaffold10873_1_pt1 | contig 38354 bp, 33 predicted proteins | sample TARA_R100000935 | Tara Oceans TARA_R100000935 (sample SAMEA2621502) | marine metagenome | biome: marine biome (ENVO:00000447); feature: surface water layer (ENVO:00002042); material: "saline water (ENVO:00002010), including plankton (ENVO:xxxxxxxx)" | depth 5 m
GATTTGGGCAAAAGTTGACCCCGTCGTCATAAGTAAGAGTAAGAGGGTTTTAATTGGTTTATTCATAACTGTTCGTTTTTTATTGCCCTCCTAATAATGTAGGAAAGACCGATTGATGAATTATTCGTTATGGAATTTCTAAAGGATGGTAGAAATTGATGGGAATCGAATAAATTTTAACAGTAGAATGCGTTAAAATTTTGTGGATTGGAGATGAATTACGGAAAACGATGAAAATTGTGCAACACGCACTTTAAAATTTAAGCAAAATGAAACGCTTTTGGATAGTATACCTGTGGATAGGTTTTGCCCTGATTTGTATTCCCATACATTCTCAAGAGCGTAAAAGCCCAATTGTAGTCCTAGATCCTGGACATGGGGGAGTGGATTCGGGAGCGATTGGAATTAATGGAATAAAAGAGAAGGATATCGTTCTGGAGGTTGCGAAGGAAGTGATCCGTTTGAACAGGGACCTGTTCGGGAACACCTTCGATATTTATTTGACCAGATATAACGACTCATTAATTTCTCTGAAGGATAGGACCAAGTTGGTAGAAGTTTTACAACCAGATGTTTTTATTTCTATTCATTGCAATCAAGCAGCAAGGAATGCCGCACAAGGTATTGAGATCTATGTGCAGCAACCAAAGGTTACCATGAACTTAGATTTGCAATCAAAGTCTGAAAACTTGTCGGAAGCATTACTGTCAGAATTCGATAAAGCCTTAGGATTTAAGATTAGAGGTATGAAATATGCCAATTTTCAGGTGCTAAGAAAGACCCAAAACATCTGTCCTGGGGTGTTGTTGGAGTTGGGGTTTTTGTCTAATTGGGAGGAGGCGGAGCATTCTAATAAGGTATTGAGTCTAAGAGCATATGCATTGGTTATATTGAATACCATTTTTAACTTTTGAGAAGGATAAAAGGGATGTGTTTGCCAGTCATTGGGAGTTGGATAAGTTTATTGCAAACTGTGTATTGTGAAGTTATTGATGTCATTGGGTTGTCAAAAATGGATAGAGAGTTGGGTTTGTTACGGAATTCTTTCCACCCCTTAACTTAAATTATTGAAGGTATAGTTATGTTCATTTTAAAATCTACATAGAATGTTTTGTGCAACCAAACTTGATCATATGGAAAAGGGTTCTTGTATTGAAACTTTCCAAATAATTTCAAATATTACAATAATTGTTGAGACATTATTTTTCACAAGCCCCGGTATGTCCAAATTTACTTCAGTTAAAGCTCTCTAGCCATTTTATCTTGGACAAATACACTTAGCAAGATTTATCATTTGGTATTTAGATTATAAAATTAATTAAAATTTGACCTCTAAATTAAATTGTTCTATATCTCGTTTTTTTTGCTATTGAGAACCATAAATCAAAGATTAACTCAATCAAGTTATAATTTTTATTAATAGTAGATTAGTAATCGTATACGTGATCTATCATAGTATTTTTCTATATAATTTTTATTGCATTTTGAAAAGATTTCTGCAAATATCAATTCAAAAACAACAGAAAATGAGATTAAACGAGTACAAATAAAAAAAATTTTATTGTTGTTTGTGTATTTTTTTTATATTTGTCAAAACTTTGAAAAATAAATGAAGAAAGGATATATAGGAATATGCGTTATTGGAACAGGCAGAGCTGGTCTAATTCATGCAAGAAATTTTATAAAGAATATAAAATTCGCGGAGCTGGTGGCACTTGTAGATTCCAATGAAACATCTTTGAATCAGGCAAGTAAAGATTTGGGAGTTAGTAATATATATGCGGATTATAAAAATGCGATAAGCTCTAACAAGGATATTGACGCGGTTGTTATTACAACACCAACTCATTCTCATCATGAAATAGCACTTTTTGCTGCAAGCCATGGTAAGCATATCTTATGCGAAAAACCTATGGCAATGAATGAGAAGGAATGTGAAGATATTATTATTGCTGCACATAGAAATAAGGTCAAATTACAAATAGGCTTTATGAGACGTTATGATAAGAGTTTTTTAGCGGCAAAGGAAAGAATTCTAAATGGAGAGATTGGCGATGTGATCCAGGTGAAATCAATTACCCATGGTCCTAGCATTCCAAAACCTTGGCAGTATGATATAAAGAAAAGTAATGGTCCATTGGCAGAGGTGAATAGTCACGATATAGATACTTTGCGTTGGTTTACAGAAAACGAATTCAATCAAGTTTATGCGATAGCAGGTAATTATAGGTGTCCCGATGCAAAATTGGATTTCCCTGATTTTTACGATAACGTGAGTCTTATTTCATCTTTCCAAAATGGTATGCAAGGATTCATTGGTGGGGCTGTTTCAGTTGCATATGGGTATGATTCACGTGTTGAAATTGTAGGATCGAGTGGTGTAATTTTTTTAGGGAGTCTCAACGAGAATAGAGTGATAAGGTGTAACAAAAACAGTGGAATGAATAGATCAATTGTAAAAAGTTGGATGAATCTTTATGAGGATGCTTATTTGGAAGAAGATAAGGATTTCATTCGTTGCATTTTAGATGATGATCAGCCCAAAGCAACAGGAGAGGATGGAAAAATGGCGGTTATAGTGGTCAATGCGGGAAATTTATCTATCACCGAGAAAAGACCTATCGTTCTTGAACTTTAGTGGATTAACATAAAGATTTAAATTATAATATATGAAATTTATGAACGCCGTTCTATTATACGGAAAGGATGATATACGATTTGATTCTAACTTCCCGATACCTGAAATAAATGATGATGAGATATTGCTCAGAACAAAGTCATCCAACATATGTGGTACGGACCTAAGGATGTATTTCAATGGATATAAAAATGTCGACGAGAGTAATCCTTTAATACTAGGGCATGAGTTTAGTGGTGTAATAGAGAAGGTCGGTAAGAATGTTTCCAGTTTGTTCACAAAAGGAATGCGCATTGTGGTGGCTCCCAACATTGGATGTTCCAATTGCGATTTGTGTATTAGTGGAAATAACCATTTATGTTCCGATTATAAGGCTTTTGGCATAAATATGCACGGTGCTTTTGCCGACTATGTAAGAATACCTAAAGAGGCCATTCAGCAAGGGAATTTAATAGAAATACCCGAGTCCATGTCATTTCAAGAGGCTTCACTGGCAGAACCTTTATCCTGTGTCCTAAATACTTTTGAGAAAGTCGGTATAAGACTGGGGGATGTAGTTCTTGTTATGGGTGCCGGTCCAATAGGCATAATGCATGCCATGATGGCCAAGAAGTGCGGTGCTGCCAAAGTAATAATTACAGATTTGAGCCAAGAGCGCTTAGATAGATCTAGGAAAATTGATCCTGATTTTATAACATTGGATGCCCAAGACCTTAAACGGGAAATAATGAAATTAACCAATGGAAAGGGGGTGACCGTATGTATTACAGCAAACCCTTCTCCCAAATCACAGATTGATTCATTAGAAATGTTAGCTACAAATGGGAGGGTCAGTTTTTTTGGTGGCATCCCAAAAGGCTCAGATCTGTCAGGTTTTGATACCAATTTGATTCATTATAAGCAATTAGTGGTAACAGGAACAACTCGCCAAAGCCTGATGCAATTTAAAAAAACATTATTGCTGATCGAAAACAAGTTGATAGATACTCAAAAACTGGTTACACATTCGCATAGTTTATCTGAATTAGATAAGGGTTTCATGAAAATGAAAAAAGGAGAGGGTATAAAACATACCCTATTGTTCGTAAAATAATTTCATTAAAAAATTTAAACCTGTATTGTTGTATGAATTATGTCTTAGGGGTCGATATAGGTACTCAAGGAACAAAAACAGTATTAATTTCAGAAGTGGGGCAATGTCTTGCTCAAGCTTTTCATGGTTCTAACATTATTAAGAATATAGGGGGAACCATTGAGGAGGATCCTGAGGAGCAGTTTCAGGCAGTTTGCAAAACCATTAAGGAGTGTATAGTGAAATCAGGAGTCAGGCCCTCTAATATTGCTTCTTTGGCGATTGCCGGACAAATGGCGGGAATAATTGGAATCGGTAAAGAGGGAAGAAATGTAACGCCATATGATTCTTGGCTTGATAGCCGTTGCCATGATTATATTAAAAAGATGCAGCTTGAGGTTGGGGATGAAGTATTGGAGAATACGGGAAATTTTCCTAGTACAAACCATGGACCAAAAATACTTTGGTGGAAGAATGAGCGCCCTAATATATTTAAAAGAATACATTCTATTGTTCAGCCTGGGGCTTATTGCGCAATGCGTCTTTGTGGGCTTAATGCATCAAAGGCTTTTATTGACTACACATATTTGCATTTTACTGGATTTGCCAATATTCATGACTGTACTTGGAACGGGAAATTGTGCGATAAATATGGTATAGAGCAAGAAAAATTGCCGCGTATTGTAAATCCTGAGACTAGAGTAGGTTATGTTGTTAAGGCAATGGAAATACATACAGGCCTCATGGAAGGTACCCCTATAATTGCAGGTTGTGGGGATACATCTGCAAGCCTTTTATCTACTGGGGCTACTAAAGCGGGAATTTGTGTAGATGTGGCTGGAACGGCTTCAGTATTTGCGACCACCACCACGGAGTTTGTTATGGATAGCAAAGAAAAATCGATAGGTTGTGGTAGGGCTGTAATGAATGGTCTTTGGCACCCTTATGCTTACATCAAAGGAGGAGGGATGAACATTGAGTGGTTTTTGAGGGAGATAGCGAATAGAGGAAATACCGATAACTTATTAGGGTCGGATTTTACATTGGACAAATTAAACTTGTTAATTAGTTCATTAATAACTAAAAGGTCGGACCCACTTTTTATTCCTCATTTAGGGGGTAGAGTCTGCCCTAATAACCCTGATCTCAGAGGTGCATGGTTAAATTTAAGTTGGCAACATTCAATTGCACATTTATACAAGGCAGTATTAGAGGGTGTTGCGTTGGAGTATGCCCTGTACATGAATATTTTTAAGGAAATTTCCAAAAATTTTTCTCCTGAAGAAGTTAGGAGTGTTGGTGGTGGGGCTAAGAGCAAAGAATGGAATCAAATAAAGGCTGATGTTCTGGGCTTACCAGTAGTCAGGTTGAAACGAGAAGTTGGTGCTCCAATGGGTGCAGCTTTATTGGCAGGATATGGGGTAGGGCTTTTTATGAACCTTGATGAAACAATGAATAAATGGATGACTTTTGGTGATAAAGTCACTCCGGATTTACAAAACACTAATTTAATATACAATGAGAGAATTGACACGTATAAAAAATTGATTGACAAATTAATATAGGGTAATGTTTAATCTGCCCCGATAATTCTAATTTTTAAAAAAAGTCAAAATTTAATTTTAAAATAAAAATGTATCAAAAAGCTAAAAAAAGAACAATTTATTTTATTGGTGTTACCACGTCAAAATCATCAATTATGAAAGTTTTTCCAAAATGGGCAGACTATCTTGAGTTAGGTGATGTAGAAATCAAAGGAATGGATTTTAAAGTTCATGATGAACCAGAAAAGTACAGAGAAGCTGTCAATTTTATAAAGTACGATGAATTGTCATTGGGAGCTCTTGTAACTACCCATAAAGTGGATCTTTTACGTGAATGTAAGGATCAATTTGATGAGTTGGATGAATATGCAGAATTAATGGATGAAATTAGTTGTATTTCCAAACGGGATGGAAAACTCATCGGTCATGCAAAAGATCCAATTACCAGTGGTCTATCATTGGATTCATTTATTCCAAAAAGTTATTGGAAGAACACTGGTTCAGAAGTGTTGATTTTGGGAGCAGGAGGATCGGGAATTGCCATATCCTGGTATCTATTAAAAAAAGAGCATGGAGGCAACAGGCCTTCAAAGATTATTGTGACGAACAGAAGCCAGGGCAAGATTGATGAAATTAAAAAAATACATAATAGTATTGGAATTGACATTCCTGTAGAATATTATTCCACACTCCAAGATCCTGATTTGAATGACCGAATGTGTAAATTATTAAAGCCAGGTTCATTGGTAATAAATGCGACTGGGCTAGGCAAGGATGCCCCCGGTTCTCCGTTTGTGCATGATAAGGTAACTTTTCCGAGGCATGGCATTGCCTGGGATTTTAACTACAGAGGGAATCTGATTTTCCTTGATCAGGCAAAGGAAGCAAAGTCAAGAGATAAGTCTCTACGAATTGAGGATGGGTGGGTTTATTTCATTCATGGTTGGACTCATGTAATTTCGGAAGTATTTGATATAACGATTCCCACTGAAGGCTCAGTATTTAAAGACTTGTCTGATATTGCGGCTACCGTAAGGCAATAGAAAATGTCATGGTAATTATGCGGATTTAATTAGGAACTAAAAAATAAAAAACATGTTTGTAAAAGATGAAACACAATTTATTCAACCATTTGGGGTGGATTTAGATTTAGAAAATGGAATTATGTTAGATGCAACGCATCGCTTGGAGAGAAGAGCATCTGATATGCTTGGTTATTATCAAAATGAGGAGGCATTGAAACAGCTTATTGAGTCTGAAGGTGATCCACTTCATTACGAGGTTTTTGAATGTCCGGTACCTGAAGAGTACGGTCATTTGATGTATTGCATAAGTACCTTGCAACCTGGTAGAATTGGTGATGAATGTTATATGACTAAAGGCCATTATCATACTGTATTGGAAACAAGTGAAATATATCTATGTCTTAAAGGTGAAGGATTTATGATGATGAAAACACCTGAAGGTGAATGGAAAACAGAGAAAATGGTTAAGGGTAGAATGGTTTATGTGCCAGCGTATTGGGCGCATCGTTCCATTAATACAGGAGATACACCACTAATTTCATTCTGTGTATACCCTGGAGATGCAGGCCACAATTACGGAGATATAATAGAGGATGGGTTTCCGGCAAGAGTATTTCTAAGAGATAAGGAAATCATAATTGAAGAAGAGCAATAAAAGGAGGTAGAACAATGGGTGATAAAATATTGGTAACGCCTAGATCCATAACCCAAGAGGGGGGGCATTGGGCATTAAGGAAACTTGAAGAATCAGGGTTTCAAGTAATATTTTCAACTCCGGGAGTCCAACCATCGGAACACGAATTAATGGAATTGTTGCCCGGTTGTGTTGGATACTTGGCAGGTGTGGAACCAATCACTGGAAAGGTGTTGGAGGAGGCCAAGAATCTTAAGGTGTTGAGTAGAAACGGTGTTGGAACAGATAATATTGATATGACATCTGCTACACGTTTGAAAATCAAGGTATGTAAGACCGAAGGGGCAAATGCACGTGGGGTGGCAGAATTGGCAATTTCCCTAATTTTTTCAATGGTCAGGTCAATCCCCTATAGCAACTCTTTATTGAGACAAGGGCATTGGAAACGTAAAATTGGTATTGAATTGAAGGACAGGAAGTTGGGAATTGTGGGTTGTGGAAGGATTGGCCAAGAAGTAGCTTTACTGGCTTTAGGCCTGGGTATGAAAGTATTGGCTTATGATGCATTTAGCCAACCCACTTTTACAGCCTCTAATGAGTTTGAGTATGTTGGATTTGATGACCTGTTAAAGAGAGCTGACGTCATAAGTTTTCATTGCCCACCTACTGAGGGGAAAGTTTTAATTGGATCAAACGAAATTGAAAAAATGAAGGAAGGCGTTTATCTGGTGAATACAGCACGTGCAGAACTTATTGATGAATCAGAAATTTTAAATCAATTGAATTCTGGTAAAATTTCAGGTTTTGCAACGGATGTATATAGAAAGGAGCCACCTGAAAATTTTGGTCTTTTAAAGCATGATAATGTGATTTGTACAGCTCATGTTGGAGGGTTTACCAAGGAAAGTGTTGATCGCGCAGTCGAAGGTGCTGTGGACAATATTTTAGCTAATATTCTAAGCACAGTTTAATTTGTTTATAATGGATATATACAAAACTATAAAAGAATTAAAGGTTGTACCAATTATAACAATTACTAATGTTGATTTGGCAATACCATTTGTGGATGCATTGATCGAGGGTGGGTTGCCAATTGCAGAAATTACGTTTCGAACGACAGCCGCCGCTAAGATTATTACTAGAATAAGTAAGGAACGTCCAAGTGTTTTAATTGGTGCTGGTACTATTTTGACTAGTAACGATTTAAGACAAGCAATTGATTCTGGAGCCTCGTTCGGGGTAACCCCTGGTTTTAATCCCGTCATTGTGGAGGAGGCCCTGAAGAATAATTTTCCATTGGCTCCCGGAGTGATGACGCCCAGCGACATTGAAAGGGCTATTAGTATGGGATTAACTAAACTTAAATTCTTCCCAGCAGAAGCGGCAGGAGGAATAAAAATGCTCAATAGTTTGGTATCGCCTTACTCTCATAAGGGGGTCAATTTTATCCCCACTGGGGGAATCAATATGTCGAATGCAGCTGATTATCTTGGGATTTCACACGTGTTGGCCATAGGAGGTTCATGGATAGCAAAAGAAGAGGACATCGATAATCGGAATTGGAATAGGATTATTGAAAATTGCCGGGAAGTAGTTGATAATTTATAAATAAGAATTGTAATTGATAATGATAGAAATTATAACTAAAGACTGTGAAGCTTGCATTGCAGAGGATTTGACTAGACCCTGCTCTCCGAAGAAAAATTTGATTGTGTGGTGGTTAGGACAGGCAGGGTTTGCCTTGCGTTTCGGCAATATTAACATATTAATTGATCCTTACCTTTCTGATTCACTGGCGAAAAAGTATAAATCATCTGAGTTTCCTCATATTAGAATGATTCCTCCACCCATGGATCCAAGGGAGGCTAGACATATCGATTTTATAGTATGTACACATCGTCATACTGATCATATGGACGCGGAAACTATAATCCCTATTCTACAAAATAATCCTCAGTGTAAGTTGTTGTTTCCCAAGGCTTGGAAACAATATATAATAGATTTTGGCGGGAAAGAAGAATCATTGATACCGATTGAGAATAACGAAGTTTTACAAATCACACCGGATATAAGGTTGACGGCTATTCCTTCAGCTCACGAATCTTTGGATAGGGATGGGTATGGTAATTATTTGTATTTGGGGTATGTTTTTGAATTTAATAAAATGAAATTATACCATAGTGGAGATTGTGTTCCATATGAGGGCCTTGTCGATAGTTTGAAAGGACAAAACATAAACGCCGCATTTCTTCCGGTAAATGGCAGGGATGAATTTAGAAAAGCAAGGGGGGTTCCAGGAAACTTTACCTATAAAGAAGCCTTGGAGATTTGTTCTATCGCTCAAATAAAATACTTAATACCCCATCATTTCGGTTTGTTTGACTTTAACACTATTCCCGTTAAGGAACTTAATAATAATGCAAAAAGTTCAAAGAATAAAGAAGTAGTCAGTATAATTCCTGAAATAAAAAAGAAATATCTGATATATAAAACCGATACCTAATAAAGTTGTAAATGGTATTGGCAAAAATTATGAATTACTTTACATTTTAAACTCTTGGAACGTTGTAAATATAGAAAAGTTAACAAGATATATTTCTCTAAGATGTGTCCAAAATATTTGTGTGATAGATACAATTCGTAAAATAGATATCCGAACAAAATTAGCACTTAAAACGTTGATGTTCAATTATTTATGCGAGTATAAAATGTTAAAAAAAAATAAAAGTATTTTTAACTTTTAATTTGGATGAGATATATTTTTTATATACCTTTATAAAGGTAAAAATAACTTTTATAATTCATGATGAATTTTGAATATAAGATTTCAAACTATATTGTTGTATCGCTTAAAATGAATAATTCAACCAACTATGAACCTAAAAAAAAATTCTAAACAGCTGGATCCCGGCTATTTTTTCCAAATGTCAGGTGCTTAAATACTTCATGCCTATGAAGTATTGCGGTAAAAACACCTAGATAAATACTAGTATCTAAAAAATATAGTTCGTGAAGACAATCAGCAACCGCTCATGGGTTTGACGGATCATTAATAAAAGGGTGGTAACTAATTGTGGTAGGAATAATAGAGTAACTGTGTCTGGCAGGGCTTAAGGGTTATGATTCTCAAATCACGGCTTTTCAACTCTACAGGTTAAATTAAACAAACGATTTTTTAAATCACCAATTATTATAGAAATGCCAATATTAACTAAAATGTTTAATTATGAAAAAAAACAAGTACGTAAGGCTTTGCATAAATGAAAAGTCAAGGAAGTCTGAATTAATCCTAATTACAAATTTGACATTATTTATTTTGGCAATAAATATAAGTCAACTATTTGCGTTAAATACTGACTTTCTGTCAACTAATGTTAGTTTTAAATCTGATAATAATTCGATAGAAAGTATCTCAGCAGGGATAGTAAGCCAGAATGTTCAACAAAAAGCTATTTCAGGAACGGTGACTGACGAATTTGGCGAACCTTTGCCTGGGGCAACAATTATAGTAAAGGGGACCACGATTGGTACCCAAGCCGATTTTGATGGGAAATATTCTATTTCAAATGTTCCCGAGGATGCCATTTTAGTGTTTTCGTTTATTGGAATGACCACGGTTGAAATTCCTGTAAATGGCCAAGCTGTGGTTGATGTAGTGCTCGAAATGGATGCCTTTGGCTTGGAAGAGACTATTGTTATTGGTTATGGTTCAATGAAGAAAAGTGATTTGACCGGATCTGTCTCTAGAGTAGAAACGGCCCAACTGGAAGAGATACCAAATGTTTCTCTCACTCAGGCGCTTCAAGGTAGAGTGGCAGGGGTCAATGTAGGTGTAATTACAAGGGCAGGAGATGATGCGGCATTAAATGTAAGAGGACAAAATACACTTTCGAGTTCCTCAGGAGACAATGCTCCATTAATTGTTTTGGATGGGATAATTTATCGTGGTGCAATAACTGATTTAAATACTGCGGATATTAAGTCGATTGATGTTCTAAAAGACATTAGCTCCACTGCAATTTACGGTTCGCAAGCATCGAATGGCGTAATTCTGATAACATCAAAGACTGGGAGCAGTTTGTCAGAAAAACCAGTAATTACCTACCAAGGAAGTTACTCGACGCAAATGCCAACAAATGAATTACGACCTATGAGAAATGCAGAGTTGCAAAAGTTTTACCCCCTTCAATTGTGGGAACGTGGTCGTAGGCTTGCTCCTGATTATTTAGAAGTAGATCCGAATTATCAAATTGGAGGCTTTACGAATAATGATATTTATGAAGGTTTTCTGGAGGGGAGAGATACTGACTGGTATGGTGCATTTACTGGGACGGGATATATAAATTCTCAAGATATTTCTATTAGTGGACGTTCTGGGGGGGTTGGTTACTTTGTTTCCGGTGGAATGACCGATGTTGAAGGTTTTATTAAAAATGATAATTACACTAGGTATAATTATAGGATTAATGTTGATGCTAAAATAAATGATTGGCTAAATGTGGGTATAGAATCGTTTTTGACTTCAAGTGATTATTCCGGTGTCGATTTGATTGGCGAAGGCTATTGGGGTAGTATTCTTACTCTTCAGCCATGGGTATCCAGTCATGACGAAAACGGTGAAATAGAACCAATTGCTTTATATGGACTAAGTCCGTATACAGCCTTGGATGCGGAAGACTCGGATAAAAGACTAAACATTTTTGGAAATATACATGCAGATGTTAAACTTCCAGTAGAAGGTCTTAGTTATCGTTTGACTTATTCTCAGAACTATAGAACTGGAAATCATGATAGGTTTAACCCGTGGCAATCAAATTATACTGGGTATGCCTGGAGGAACAACTCAGTTCAATATGACAGGACTTTTGACAACATACTTAGTTATAGTAATACATTTAACGATGTACATAGTATTAGTGCGACACTTCTTTATGGAATGGAAAAACGAACTTCAACTTATTTTATGGCTGGGGCGCAGGAATTTGACAATGATCTTTTAGGTTATAACAAACTTGAAGCCGGGAATCCAGAACGTAGGATTGTTGATTCAGATAAGGGAGAGGAACAGAGTTTGTATTCAATGGGGCGTGTTGTATATAATTACGATGATAGATATTTATTAACCGGCACAGTAAGAAGAGACGGGTTTTCCGGTTTTGGGATTGACAAAAAGATTGGGATTTTCCCTTCATTTGCGTTAGGCTGGGTTGTCAGCAATGAAGATAATTTTATTAAAGATAACATTAACTGGATTAATTATCTTAAACTAAGAGGGTCTTATGGCGTTACTGGACGAAGAGGTGTGGGAAGATATGATACCAAGGCTAAAGTAAATTCTTTTCCAGCCTATGTATTTGGAGATGGGAGTGGGCCTTCAACAGGTCAATCGATTTACACCTTGGCCAATAACGAACTTGGATGGGAAACTACAGAAGGTATCAATATAGGTGTTGATTTTGATCTTTTTAATTCAAAATTATATGGCAATATTGATTATTACAAAAACAATACCAGAGATATTCTATATTATATTCAACTACCTAATCTAACAGGTTTTGACGGGATAAACACAAATATTGGTAAAGTGGCAAATAATGGTATTGAGTTTACCTTAAATAGCAAAGTAATTAATAACTCAGATTTTAATTGGGATGTAGGTATTAATTTTTCGAGGAACAGAAATAAAATTGTTTCTATTCTTGGCTTTGACAATGATGGAAATGGAGTGGAAGATGATCTAGTGGCCAATCAACTTTTTATTGGTGAACCTACTGATGTCATTTATGATTATGAAATTGCGGGTATGTGGCAATTGGCTGATAGGGACAACGGTAACATCCCTAATGGATTCTTTCCTGGCACATATAAGATTAGTGATCTAAATAACGATGGATCTTTTTCTGCAAATGATGATAGAAAAATACTAGGTTATAGAGATCCAAGTTATAGATTTGGTATTACAAATACATTTAAATTCAAGAACTTTAGCCTATATGCGTTTATCAATTCCGTACAGGGAGGTAAAAAATATTATTATGATGTCGATAGAGTGATAGGTGGATTGGAAATTACTAATCCTCCTTCCGGGGGATGGGATTTTTGGATGCCTGAAAATCCTGATGGTTATTTTCGAAGGCCCGATTTCAATGTAATGTCTGCATATGAGCCTAACCGTTATGCTCAACGTAATTTTATTCGACTCCAGGATGTGTCATTATCCTATACATTGGATAAAAAAATATTGGGTGGGCTCGATATTGAGAATATTAAAGTATTTCTAAGCGGGAAAAATCTAGTAACACTAACCAAGTGGAGAGGTTGGGATCCTGAAAGCGGATACGGATACGGTTATGGTGTGCCAACCTTAAAGAATATTACACTTGGTCTTAATGTTAAATTTTAAATATATTACCATGAAAAAGATATATATAATTGCAACAATAGTACTTACTGGTATTTTATCTTCATGTAATGAAGAAGAATTTTTAAAAGAAGAAGCTTATGATTTTTATGAAGCTGAAGTATCTTATGTTAATCAGGAACAGTTTGATGCAGCAGTAGTAAATCTATATAGTTCTACTAGTTATAATGTTATGTGGAACGGGGATTATTATAATGGAGGGGCCTATGCATTGCAATATGCATCTGACATGTCATTTGCCACTCAATGGCTTACCGTTGGACTGTCTTCGTTTACCGATTTTTTGATTCCCGAATCACGCTTTGCTCTTGACTATTGGAAGAACTATTATAAGGTAATTTTTGATGCCAATGTAATTCTGGAAAAAATTGATGATGAGAATGTGGATTTTGATTCAGAAGCTAATAGGTTGGCCATTAAAGCGGAAGCTTCGTTTTTTAGAGCATATATGTACATGAAACTTGCGCATATTTATGGAGGGGTGCCTTTAATATTAGAACCTGCGAGTGGTCCTAAGCGAGATTACGTTCGGGCATCTCGAGGAGAAGTATATCAGCAGGCTATCATAGATGCGGAATTTGCTGCAGCTAATCTTCCGCATGTTACTGAATTAGAGCAGGATGGTAGGCTGACGGAAGCTGCTGCAAATCATCTTTTAACCGAACTTTATATTACCGTAGGAGATTACGATGCAGCAATTGCGGCAGCTTCTTTAGTAATAAATGATCCAAGCTATGCTTTAATGACGGAGCGTTTTGGTAACAGAAAAGATGATCCAGGAGATGTATACTATGATTTATTTGTAAGGGATAATCAAAACCGTAATAGTATGGGAGGGTTAAATACAGAGGCTATTTGGGTTGCACAGTATGAATACCAGACCGAAGGAGGTGGTACTGGGATGAACAGTGCCTTTACCTTTACCCCGCAATACTGGTCACTGGAAGGTAAATCTGACGGAGTACCTTTGTTTATTGGCCCTACAGAAAAATACGGTGGGCCAGGTGTTGGAATTATTGCGCCTACAACCTATTTCCTAGGCTTATTTAATGACGTTTCAGATATCAGGGGTTCGGAATACAATATCATTCACGATATTCCAGCTGACAATCCTGCATCTAGTTATTATGGTCAGAATATAGTTGAAAGCGATGCATATACACTACCTAACTGGGATGAGTCTGGTAAAAGGACTTGGTCAGCAATTATTACAAAGATGACACCTATAAATAATTTTCCTGATGATGTAATTGAAGATTCTTCAACTGGGCTTATCTGGTGGTTAGGCCAAAATTCATTTAGGGATCATTATTATATGCGTCTTTCTGAAACATATTTGTTGCGTGCTGAAGCTTACCTGAGAAATGGGGAAAATATAATGGCTGCTAGTGATATTAATACTGTAAGAGCCAGGGCGCATGCCACTCCTGTTAGCCCTGAAGATGTTGATATTGATTATATCCTTGACGAAAGAAGCCGTGAACTCTATTACGAAGAGGCAAGGGTGCTTACTTTGATGAGAATGGGTAAATTGGCAGAAAGAGTTCAGAAATATGATCCTAAGCACAATGGAGAGCTGCATAACTTTCAAATACAAGAATATCATAACCTTTTTCCTATTCCTCAAAGTGAAATTGAAAGAAATACAGAAGCTGTCTTGGAACAGAATCCGGGATATAATTAGAAGGTAGATTTTTGAAGCATGTATACATTCTTAATTTTAAGAATTCCTTTGTAGGCATTCTAAAGAAATTTGACTTAATTCAGGGCCCAGTTTATTACAGAATATTATATTGAAATATGCATAATTTTAAATTTAAAACTAACAGAAATGTTTTATAAGAAATTAATAATTCTAGTTATAGCCTCATTAATAAATTTTGATTGTGAAGGTCAAAACCAAAAAGATAATTTGGGCTCTGTTTTTGAAAAGGAAAATCTGATTGCTTGGTGTATTGTTCCTTATGATAGTCAGAAAAGAACGCCAAAGGAACGTGTTGAGATGCTAAAAGATTTGGGAATAAATAAATTTGCTTATGATTGGAGGGATGAGCATATACCTTCATTCGACGAAGAACTTGAGACTTTAGAAAACCAGGATATTAAACTTCAAGGGTTCTGGTTTTATTCGGGTTCAGATCCTGCTGAAGATAAAAAATTGGAAATTATCTTGAATCTATTTAAACGCCAAAAGACAAAAACTCAATTATGGGCAATGTTTGAAGGTTGGCCAAATTTCGATAAGCTTACCCAAACCGAGAAAGTGAAAGTTGCTTCGGAATCTGTGGGGTATGTTGCAAAAAAAATGGACGAAATGGGCTGTAGTTTAGGGTTGTATAATCATGGCGGATGGTTTGGAGAACCGGAGAACCAATTAGCTATTATCGAGCACCTTAAAATGAAAAATATAGGCATTGTATATAATTTTAGTCACGCTGAAACACAAATTCATCGCTTTCCGGAATTTTATCCTAAAATATTGCCATACTTGTACGCCATAAATGTGACTGGTTTACAGGGAGGCTACCCCGCCAAAGTTGTTCCTATTGGTGAAGGTAATATAGAAAAAGAAATGATACAGATTATTCAAGCCAGTTCGTATCAAGGGCCTATTGGAATAATCAATGAGGACTTTGCGGAAGATGCTAAAGATGGGTTGCAGATAAACATGGATGGATTGAAGACTATTTTAGAATCATTAGGGTATAAGAAAACTGTAGCAACCTATGATTAATATTGGAGAAATACAATTATGATAATATTAAGGGATATTGAGTTAATACTAAATATTAATTAAGTTTTTTATTAATAAAATATTTATAAATACAATAAGAAAATATGTCAAATTCTTTATCTATACAGACAAACTCATTATTTAGGGCAAGCTGTCTTGCAATGTTTGTAACCGCTATGACCGCTTCAATCCGTGCAGGTGTATTGGGAGATTTTGTGTTTGAGTTTCAATTGACTAGTGAAGAAGTCGGTTGGGCTATAGGAACCGCTTTTTGGGGTTTTACCTTGGCAATGATTTTTGCAGGACCTCTTTGTGATATCTTAGGAATGAAACGATTGGCTTATATTGGTTTTTTTGCTCATTCTTTAGGGATTATTATGACCTTGTTCGCCTCTGGATTTTGGTCTTTATTTGCTGCTACCTTGTTGGTTGGAATTGGAAACGGAATGGTGGAAGGTTATGTAAATCCCCTTGTAACTGCCATATATCCTAAAAAAAAGATTAAAATGATAAACATTGTGCATCTTTGGTTTCCTGTTGGTTTGGTGATAGGTGGGTTGGTTTCCTTTTTTATTGATCAGCTGATTGATCCCTTGGGAATAAAGGCTTGGCAGATCAAAATAGGTTTAATACTAATTCCAATTGTTATATATATTTGGATGTTTAAGAATATAAAATTTCCTGTAACGGAACGGGTGGCCAAAGGCATAACCACAAAACAAATGTTTTTGTCATGTTTAAACCCTTTATTTCTGATCATACTATTTTTAATGACCTTTACATCCATTACGGAATGGGGGCCAAATCAATGGATTGAAAGTTTGTTACAAAGTGTCGCTTCACCAATACTAGTGTTGGTTTGGATTGGAGCAATTATGGCAATAGGTAGGGCTTTTGCTGGGCCTGTTTTGAATAAACTTACTTCTACCGGGTTGCTTTGGACTGCTTCAATATTCTCTTGTATTGGGTTATTGCTGCTCGCTCAGGCATCAGGTGGTTTGGCCGTTTTTTTATCGGCTACCATTTTCGCTATTGGAATTACATATTTTTGGCCGACAATGTTAGGTTTTGTGAATGAAAATATTCCAAAGTCGGGTGCTTTAGGCTTGGCAATCGTAGGGGGATGGGGTATGTTGGCTGCCAATTTTGCCCAACCTTTATTGGGTAGAATTCTTGATACACAGATAAGTCAAGCGCTGCCAGAAGGATATGTTTTAGAAGAGGTTCGTAGTGCTTTAGTTGGAACCCGAGAGGCATTGGTTTACCAATCCGCTCACCTAACAGGTGGTATGGAGACTTTAAATTATATAGCTTACTTTCCTGCTTTTTTGATTTTAGCTTTTGGTCTACTTTTTTTATATGTAAGAAAGAGAAACCATAATGTAAAGCAAAATAATTCTTCAACTGGCAGGATTGGACATATTTAGGATTCAAAAGAGAAATGATTTATAATAAAATGTACTTTACACAATATAAAAGATTGGCAATGAAGCTCGGATTCGATTTGAGTTTTTATAATCTACTACATAACTTTTTAAAATTAATGTCTATGGCAATGACATTAGTCTTTGTCATATTGTGCTATACCTCTTGTTCCAAGAACGAGGTTGTTGGAAGTATAGGTGCAGCCAAAAATTGGTCCTATACTGGGGGTACTGAAAAGCAAATAAAGTACTCCGAATTAGATCAAATCAATAAAAATAATGTTGAAGATTTGGAAGTCGCATGGATTTACAACTCAGGTGACACCGCTGGAAATTTTCAAGGCAATCCATTGATTATTGACGGTATCATGTATATTACAACCCCAAAACAGAGGTTGATAGCATTAAATGCTGAAACGGGGAATCAAATTTGGTCTTTTAACCCTGAGCGAAAGAATGAAAAATTTGGAGGAGTAAATCGTGGTATTGCAATTCATAGATCGGCAGATAAGTCGATAGTGTTCTATGCCTCAGGAACCTATTTAAATGCTATTAACGCCAAAACAGGTATGGCATTAACAGATTTCGGAGATAACGGTAGAATCGATTTGGGTGCGGGTTTGTTAAGACCTTCAGGTGAGATGGGCATTACTGCTCCAGCCTCTCCAGTAATTTTTAATGATCTAGTGATTGTCGGAACGATGTCATGGAGTGCCCCTGCCAATGTAAGCGCATTCAATGTTTATACAGGCGAAAGAGAATGGATTTTCAATACGATTCCTCACCCCGATGAAGAAGGCTACTCAACATGGGGGGACAAAGATTTTTGGAAAGATGGAGCTGGTGTCAATGTTTGGGGCGGCTTATCCGTGGATTCAGAAAACAAACTAATTTTTTTTGCGACTGGGCAGCCTAAGGATGATTTTTTTCGTCCGGAAAACCCGGGTTCCCAATTATTCGGAAATTCTATTGTGGCACTCAATGCTGAATCAGGTAAGAAAGTATGGCATTATCAAGTAATTCCTAATGACCTTTGGGATTTGGACCTGCCTTGTGCGCCCATTTTATTTGATTTGGAAAAGAACGGTAAAACTATCCAGGCAGTAGCTCAATTATCCAAAACTGGAAATACCTTTTTATTTAATAGATTGACAGGAGAATTATTATCCGAAGTCGAGGAACGACCTGTACCGCAAAGCAAATTGGAGGGTCAGTATACTTATCCAACACAAAAAATGGTTTTTTGGCCAGAACCTTTTTCCAGACAAGAATTTACGGAAAGGGATTTAACTGATTTAAATCCTAAAGCTCATGCGTTCGCCGAAGAATGGTTTCAAAAAAGGGAAACAGGTTGGTATAAGCCTCCATCCCAAAAAGGTATATTATTTTATGGTATTCATGGTGGGGCAGAATGGGGAGGAGGGTCTTATTGTCCAGAAACCCAAACCCTTTATGTTAATTCAAATGAACTAGCATGGGATATTACTATGAGAGATATCAATTCAGCGAGTGGAAATTCAGAACCAGATAGCGGTAACAAGTGGCCAGGTAGAAAGTTTTATCTTACATACGGGTGCGTGAGTTGCCATGGTAATGACAAAGAGGGTAGGGATGGCATTCCTGAATTAAATGGGCTTATGAACAAATATGATATTCAGGATATTGTCAAGATAATTAGGAAGGGTAAAAACAATATGCCTGCATTTACGCAGATACCTGAAGATGAAGTGCAGCTTATTGCACAATATATTCTTGGCCTTGAAGGTGAAGGTAAGGAGAAAGAATATACTGTAAGGAAGCAACCTTTATATAGGTCAATGGGTTATACTAAATTTTTAGACCCCGAGGGGTATCCAGCAACAAAACCTCCTTGGGGAACAATGAATGCAATTGATTTGAGCACTGGAAAAATAAAATGGAAAGTACCATTGGGAGAATATAAGGAACTTGTTGAACAAGGAATCGAAGTTACAGGTACGGAGAATTTTGGCGGATCAATAGCCACCAAGGGCGGGCTGGTTTTTATAGGGGCAACTAGGGACAGGAAGTTTAGGGCCTTTGATAAAGATACAGGAGAAATTCTGTGGGAGACCCAACTACCTTTTGGGGGTTATTCTACTCCAAGTACTTATGAGGTTCAAGGAAGACAATATGTTGTAATAGCTTCAACAGGGGGAGGAAAACTTGGTCCGCCTACTGGGGATGCCTATATCGCTTATGCTTTGCCGGCAGATTAATCTATATTAATACTAATAATGTAAAGTTATAATGAAGCTTTAATTTGAATAAAGTAAGGCGTACTGAAATGCAATTTTGGATTAATTTAATATGAATTAAACATTTACATTGATTTTAATAGAGGTTTTCTAAAATTGACCTTACCGATGGACTTGTAAAAATAATTATTATAAGTTGGTCTGCGGGAGATTGTTTGGGGAATTAGAAATTATAAATATCTTGTACTATGGCAAGTATGAGGTTTTACAGAATGTCTTCCAATAGGTCAGTTATTTAATTTTGAATTCAAAATTTTAGAAATCTCCATTAAAGGAATGATAAGTTTATTTTTCTAATAAGTTACGACAATAGAATGTTAGTTTAGTTAGTTTTTGGGGCTCTGTATTCGTTTTAGTGCAGAGCCTTTGTTTTTTAATTATATCAGAATTATAATATTGGGTTAAAGTCTCACTTGTATATGGGTGAAATTTTAGTCTTTACCTTTTTAGGACATCTTTAAATCCAACAATTTTTCTTGATATTTTGAACACATAGATCAAATATAATACTTCAAATTTGATTTCATTACGATATCAATTGGTAAATAGGTTGTCTTAATTTCAGATTCTTTTTTAACAAGTATATCATAAAATAATTTGATACCTTGATAAGCCTGACTAAATGGTCTTTGGGAAATTAAAAAGTCAATATTTCCATTTTTTAAAGAAGCCAAGTTTTGTTGAATCAAATCATAACCTATGATAATATAATTATCGGTAGGTGGAAATATGTTCGCGATTTGTTGAATACCATTAACTACAAATATTCCTCTAATTTTTGGATATGTATTTAGATATTGTCTAACCTCCGTAATTATTATTTCTTTGTCACTGGTAATATTCTTGTATTCGAGTGTTTTAGTATTCGTAGCCTCAAAAAAACTTTTGAAGCCCTCTGCCCTAGTTCTAAAATGCGAGTGGTTGTCATCTTCTTCTGTAAGGGTAACGATTAGTATGTCAGTTTCATGCGGTAGGCACTTGGAAAATATTTCTGCCGCAAGATATCCACTATCTGCTGCATGTTGTCCTATGAAGGGTATGTTGGAGTAGGACAATTGGGTGTCAAAGAAAATAACAGGCAATTTTCTTTGTCTAAGTGTAGTTATAAACCTCTTTGTTAGTTCAAGAAAAACGGGAACCATAAAAACCCCATCATAAGATTTTTTTAGTATCGCAGAGATTTGTTTGGAAAAAGAAATTTCATCATTTTGATCGAAATTAAAAATTTCTATAACAAAACCAAAAGGAGATAAATCTTGAGTCGCTTCCTGTATGCCACGGTGATGTTCTTCCCAGTAAGGAACATCATCTGTGGCTTCTGGCAATAATGCGGCAATGAAGTATTTCTTTGAAGATTTTAATCTACTCGCAAGAATATTAGGTGTGTATTCCAGTTCTTTTATAGCTAGAAGTATGCGATCTCTAGTCGCTTTGGATACACCTCCTCGATTGTTTAATACTTTATCTACAGGGCCAGTGGATACCCCAGCATGTTTTGCAATGTCCCTTATACCAACTGATTTCTGCTTCATAGTGAAAAATTGGACTAATATATGAAAAAAGTGATTATTATATTTGTATTTATATGGATATCGTTTTATATTGCACTGTAAATGTTGTTAAACAGACGGAATGTCTGTTTTTTTTAATTCTAAAATAGTGAACGTTCACTATTTTAGAATTTGTTTTTATTAGAATGTAATTATAAACTTGGTAAAATAAAAATCATTGAAAAAATTAAACATAGGAATAATAGGTTATAAATTCATGGGGCGCACACACAGCAATGCATGGAAAAAAGCTTCAAATTTTTTTGATTTGCCATTTGATCCAGTCTTAAAAGTGGCTTGTGGTAGGAATAAGGAAAATCTTCAAGAATTTGCAGATAAATGGGGTTGGGAGGATATTGAGTTGGACTGGAGAGAATTAATAGCTAGAAAAGATATTGATATTATAGATATTGCACTTCCTCAACATCTTCATTATGAAATAGTTTTGGAAGCTGCAAGAGCTGGTAAGCATATTTTTTGCGAAAAGCCAATGGCAATGAATAGCAGTCAAGCTGCTGAAATGTTACTTGCCTGTAAGGAAAATGGTATATTACATTATTTGAATCATAATTATCGACGAGCACCGGCAATCGCCCTTGCTAAAAATATGATAGACCAGGGACTCGTGGGTCAGATTTATCATTGGCGATCAGCTTATCAGCAGGATTGGATTACCGATCCAGAGTTTCCCCTTACTTGGCAACTACAGAAAGAAAAGGCTCAAGCTGGTCCACAATGGGACCTCAATTCTCATTGTGTTGATTTAGCTCATTATTTAGTAGGGTCTATTAAAGATGTAACTGCAGTTACTTCAAATTTTATTTTACAAAGACCATTGGCTGAAGACAACACTCAGGGTAATCTTAAGGCATCCGCCAGTACATTAGGAATGGGGGAAGTTACTGTAGAAGATGCCGCTTTAATGTTGGTTAATTTTGCCAATGGTGCTGTTGGGTCCTTTGAAGCTACACGTTTTGCTAATGGATGTAAAAACAAGTTGACATTCGAAATATATGGTAGTAAGGGAAGTCTGGTTTTTAATCTTGAAAGAATGAATGAAATTCAGTTTTATTCAAATCTTGATCCTTCATCTAATAAAGGTTTTAAAAATATCTTAGTCACAGAAGAGAGCCATCCTTATATTGGAAATTGGTGGCCTCCTGGGCATATCATAGGTTACGAGCATACCTTTATTCATGCGGTTTCAGATTTTATTAAAGCGATTGCTGATGGAAATTCAATTTACCCCAACTTTGAAGATGGTCTGGAGGTTATTAAGGTATTGGAATGTGGTATACAATCCTCACGTGAAAAAAGATCAATTACAATAGAATAACTATTATCATATGGATACTATATTAAAGCAACAATTCCTTAAGGATGGGTACATTATAATAGATGTGCTATCCTTAGAAGAAGTAAATTACTTTAAAAGAATAATGGATGAATTGTTAAGTCCCAAAAAGAAAGCTGTAAACAGTGGTAACAAGGAGGCCTCATTTCAGCATTTAGGGGACAATTTAGCTGATTTCGGGGAGGAGGAAAGGCAATATTATTTTCACTTACTTACCAAACCAGGCACCGAGACTATACATCATGCTTTTCATCATCCTGTAATTTTAAATGCCGTGGAGGAGTTAATAGGACCGCATTTAATTATTAATAATGCTTCCATTTTAGCCGCTAATAAAGGAACCTCTTATTCACTTGGTTGGCATAGGGATGTTATTCAAATTCCTCAAGAGGAAATACAGGACTGGCTGTTTTCCTCAAATCGATTTCACAACAGTGTGCAAATAAACCTACCTTTAATTGAAGAAAATTCTTTGTGGATTGTTCCAGGAAGCCATATGCGACCAAATACTCCGGCTGAAAATCAGGCCTTTAATGGATCTAAACATTACGCCCCTGTTGGCGCAAGTATGCCTGGTGGAGTACCGGTAACATTAAAAGCTGGTCAAGCGGTACTTTACAATAATAATCTTATCCATAGAGGTTTCACTGAAACTATGAAGGTGCCAAGAAGAACATTGCACATGGGTTACCATAGTTCAACTCATCCTCCAACTTGGCATTTTTATTTGTTAAAAAATGATTTATTAACAAAAGAGTATTTAGAAACATTAAGTCCTACCATGAAGACTATGATGGAGGATTATAAAGAATGTATGGTCCAATATCCGAATATTGAGGATACATGGACGAAGTCCTATAATTTCCCGATTACAACTTAAATGTTAGAAGTGAAAATTATCACTTTGATCGTGTAATTAATATAAATTGAGGTCTGAAAATCTGTAAGATGTGTATTGCCAATATGAGTGGGGCTTTTGGTTAGTTTGATATATTAGGAAAATATGAGGAATGTAAGAGCTATCATACTTGATTAATATATTATATTCTTATAAGCAGATTTATGAATTAATAAGGATTTGTACTAAAACTAGAATTAACGTAAGGATTGGGATTTATGTACAGCAACTTGATTAATTTATGTAAAGAAAATGTCAAGTTCATACATGATAATAGTAAAATTACCAAGAATATTCATTGGTATAAGTCAACAATATGAAGGCAAATGGAAAAGTTAGATTGATTATTTAGGAATAACTGAATATTTTTAAGGGAGTGACTTTAGCTGCCCCTGATCCTTCTAACAATATCCTATTGGTTGATTTATTTTTCTCTAATAGGAACTATAAATAAAAATATACTTGTTGGTTTTAAGTGATTTGTATAAACTTTAAATATTAACTAATGACAAAGAAAAAACGTTTAAAAGTTGGTTTGGACAGCTACTGTTTCCATCGCTTGTTTGGAGAAGTATACCCACATCAATTTAAAAAGGAAAAGCTGTTTACTATGGATGATTTTCTCTCATATGCTAGTTCACTATCCGTCGATGGCGTGTCACTTGAATCGTGTTTCTTTCCTAGTTTCGATGTGTCCTATTTTAAGATGTTAAAAGAACAATTAGACGATTATGGGTTAGATAGGGTTTATGCTTGGGGCCATCCTGATGGTTTAGAAGGGGGAAAGAATAAAAGGGAGTTCGATTCCATGTTAAGTCAGATCGAAAATGCAAAATTAATTGGGGCTAATGTTATGAGAGTAGTCGGCAGTAGTCTAATGTATAGGTTTGAACCCCATCAACCTCAGCTAGAAAGATTGGCTGAAATGTTCAAAAAGGCAGTGAAAGTTGCTGAATCAAATGGAGTTAAGCTGGCAATCGAGAATCATATCGATTATAATTCGGATGAAATTTTATGGTTACTAAGGGAAGTAGACTCTCCCTATCTTGGAGTTAATTTTGATTCTGGAAATTTTCTCCGGGTTTTGGATGACCCTGTAAAAGCCATGGAGAAATTAGCACCATATGTGTTGGCTACGCACATTAAGGATATGCTTCCAGTTAAGGGAGTATCAGTTGATGATTGGTATTTTTTCTCTTGTGTACCTACTGGTCATGGGCTTATAGATAATCAACACATTGCTCAACTATTGGTAGACACAAACTATGAGGGTTTTTTCGCTGTGGAGATTGATACCTTACATCCAAACTATTCTTTTAGGGAGCTAGAGGTAGTTTCTGAAAGTATACAGGAACTGAAGAATATCTCGGCTCGATGCAAATATTAGTGTGTTAATAGAATTGTAGATCCCATCATATTGAATTTTTTAGATTATGAATTGAATGTATTTTCGTAATTTCAATGAAAATTTTTGATTAATGTTAATCAAACCTTTTTTTGTTATTTAGGTTAGATTTGGAAAAACTATGCAGATAGGGCGGCAGGGCATTCTAGTCTTATTGGTCTATTGATCTAATATTTAGTTGTTTAAAGTAATTTTTTCTGAATATACCTAGCTGCATTTGTAATATTTCCGCAACTCCGCTATTGTGACGTTAATTAAAGTTTAGACACTATTAGCCAATAGTATTGAGGGGATATTCTACTTGATGTCACGGTTAAATCATTACTTTTGAAAAGTAATTAATCATTCTAAATTTAGCTTATGTTTGCGGAAGAGAGAAAGATAAAAATCATTGAAATTTTAAAAGAAAAGAAGAAAATTACCGTTCCAGAATTGAGTGAGTGCTTTAAAGTATCGAGATCTACAATAAGGGGGGATTTGAACGAATTGGAAAACTCAAATTTAGTGGTAAGGACTCATGGTGGAGCAATTTTAAAAAATAAAACAAGTTTTGAATTAAATTCAAAACAAAAAGAAACCAGTAATCAGGAAGCAAAAATTGTGATTGCTCATTTAGCGCTTAAATATATCGAAGAAAGTGATACTATAATTTTAGACTCTGGAACTACAACTTTAGAATTAGCAAAACTTTTGTATCAATTTAAAAACATTACAGTTGTTACTAATGATATAAAAATAGCCTCTATTCTTGATGACTATGAGAATATAAAAGTTATATTGTTAGGTGGAATAGTAAGACAAGGATTTAATTGTACCATTGGAAATTCTAGCTACGAATTATTAAAAAGATTGAAGGTTGATAAGGCCTTCATGTGTTGTAATAGTTTTTCTGTTGATAGGGGGGCATCTACACCAGATTTGCAGCATGCAGAAGTTAAAATGGAAATGATTTCTAGTTCGCTTAAAACCATTCTTTTGGTTGATAGTTCGAAATTCGAAAAGAATTCATTCGTTCAGTTTGCTACTTTAGACAGAATAGATGTTATAATAACAGAAGCAATTTCCCAAGCTGACAAAATGTTACTTGAACAATCGGAGGTAGGTTTGATTTATAATATTTAGGCCGCAATTTTACAAAATTATTACATGGATTATTTTAATATTAAAATTTGGATCATACCATTACCTAATATAAATTTAGACCGCATATTGCAAGGTTACCTTGATTAGTATTGGAGGATTCCAATGGCATATTTGTTTAAGGATTTAAAGAGGACTATCTCATAAAGTGTGTAAATAGAAAATAACTGGAGCATGCCCCAGCTATTTTTTGGTTTAATTTTATTATTTACATATAATAAAAAAGAAGAATTATTAAACGATGAATTTCTAAAACAGTTCAAGACCGGAGATGTATAATACTCCCCAAATATAGGACAGGAAATTAAGTTGTAATTTAACCCTGTCAATATGAAAATACCCAGAAGAAAATTCAGTGCATCTTTCAAGGCCAAAGTGGCTATTGAAGCGATCAAAGAGCAGACAAGCCTCCCTGATCTTGCCGCCAAATTGGAAATACACCCTGCCCAAATTTCCAATTGGAAGCGGGAGTTTTTAAAAAATGCAGATCTGGCCTTCGGATCCAAACCCGAGAAAGAATCCTCGGACCTGGACACCGCGCCCCTTTACAGTAAAATAGGCCAGTTACAGGTCAAGAACGATTTTTTAAAGAAAGTCTTGGGCAAATGAGCACTACCGAAAGAAGACAGAAGGTAGTAAGGTCCCATCCAGGGCTGAGTCTCGTACAACAATGTGAACTTCTTGGCATCCATCGCTCTGGTCTCTATTATAGGACCAAGAGCGAGAGCCCGTTGAATTTAAGACTGATGAAGCAAATAGATGCGCATTTCCTGGAACACCCTTATTATGGTGTAGAACGAATGACCGATTATCTCAACCTTGATATGGGATACCGTGTAAACGTGAAAAAAATAAGACGGTTGTATAAAATCATGGGACTACAGACCATTTATAGAAAGCCCAAGACTACTATCAGGGACCCTAATAGTTATAAGTTCCCTTATTTATTGTAGAACCTTCCAATAGAGCGTCCCCATCAGGTCTGGCAGACCGACATCACTTATACTCCCATGTTCCGTGGCTTTTTATGTACATGAATGCCATAATCGATGCATACAGCAGAAAAATACTTAATTGGAGCATCTCGAATTCAATGGACAAAGTGTGTTGCATAGAACTTTTGGACGACACCATTGTCAAATATGGGACTCCGGAGATACACAACTCCGTTAAAGGGGCCCAGTACACAAGTACCGAATATATCGACGTGCTTAAAAAACATAACATCCAAATATCCATGGACGGTAAGGGAAGAGCTTTGGACAACATTTATATCGAACGTTTCTGTAAGTCGATCAAATATGAAAAGATATATCTTAACCCTCCCAACGGAGGTCTGGATTTCAATCAAATGGTAAGGGAATATATTGAATTCTACAATACCAAAAGAAGGTATACGGAAATAGGTAAAGCACCGCCCGATCAGTTTTATAACGCTAAAAAAATAGCATCATAAACAATTATAAATATCTTTAAACTGTCTTACAGATAGGAGTAGTGTAATGAGCTCAACGGTTTTTTTTAAAGGAATTTAAAGGCGGGGTGGCTATTTCGGAGTGATGGTGCCACCTGTTTCGGTCAAACAGTGCCACTTTGAAAGATCTTTCAATAATACAAAAAAAATGTGTTAAGCGTTTTTTAAAATTCCTTTTCTTAAACTTTCCCCTTTTAGGTCCAACCTGTGCGATGAGTTCACTATCCTGTCCAATATGGCATCGGCAATGGTGCTTTCCCCGATAATATCATACCACGCGGATACGGGTATCTGGGAGGATATAATGGTCGAGGCCTTATTGTAACGGTCATCGATGATATCCATCAGTGCCTCGCGGGCATGGTTGTCAAAACTCTGCAGTCCAAAGTCGTCCAGGATCAACAGGTCCGTTTTCAAGAGTTTGTCCAGCTCCTTGAGATAGGTACCGTCCACTTTGCATAGTTTTAGTCTTTTGAGGAGCCTGGCCGTATTGGCGTATATGGCCCTTTGTTCCATCATACATGCCTGATGTCCCAGCGCCTGTGCCAGATAGCTCTTGCCCGTTCCCGAGGCCCCGGTGAGGATGATGTTTTCCTTCCGGGCCATAAAATCCAAGGTTCCCAGGCGCGCGAACATGTTCTTGTCCAGGTTGCGCTCTTGGGCATAGTTCACCTCGGCCAGATTGGCGGACTGTGCGAACCCCGCCTGTTTCAACAAACGTTGGATCTTCCGGTTCTGGCGGTCCTCCCACTGGTGGTCCGTGAGCAGGGCCAGGTATTCATCTGCGTTAATGTTGGCCACACCGTTGTCCCTTACGTACTGTAGGTGCAATTGGGCCATGGCCGTAAGGCGCATCTGTTTCAATTTTTCGATTGTCTGTTCATTGTTCATAATATATTGGATTTAAGTTATTTATTATTGATAAGCGGAGGCGCCACGTATGTTCCCGTGGTCCGGGATGTGGCTCTTGTCCTCTTCGAGGTCCCGGTAGAACAGGGAACTTTTGTCCAAGTTGTTCTTCAGGATATTCTTGATCCGTATATATGTGGCGGCATCTGCCTGCAGGGCCCTTTTGCAGGCATTGTCCAGGCGTTCCGAGCCATAGGCCCTATGGAGCTGTATGACCCCCATCGCCCTTTTATATCCTATTTCCGGGTAGTCACCCTTTGCCAGTATCGCCTCCACACAGCCCAGTACATGGTCGCCATGGCGGGCGGCTTTCCTTTTAAAGAACTCCGGGCTCCAGTCACTGTAATATTTATGGGTGCTGCCAAGGTGTTCTTTATTGGTATTATAGCTGCCTTTTTCCGGATGTCGCCGGTGCAGCGCGATCCGCCGCTGGTGGTAGTACACCTCCACCATGGAACCCGTATAGTGGATGGTGGTCTCCTTTCCGATATAACGGTAGGGCACGCTGTAATAGCTCTTGTCCGGGGAGAAGTATACATAGCCCATCTTCTGGACCTTGGCCCTGCGGTAATCCTTTAGCTCGTACGCACTCCCGGGCAGGGGCTTGAGGTATTCCCTTTCCACGGATTGGAACAGCTCCCTGCGGCTGGCCTCCTTTCGTTTGAACAATAGATCGTTATAGGTTTCCAACAGGCGTTTTATCTCCCGGTTCAGATCTGCCAAAGAGAAGAACACCATTTCCCGCAAGGGGTAGTAGATACGCTGGTAGGCAAGGTGCACGGCGTTCTCCACCAGGGCCTTGTCCTGCGGGGAATACCCCCGGGCGGGGTTTATGGCGCAGTTGTAATGACGTGCAAAATCCTTAAAGCTCCGGTTGATGTCCGCCTCATATTTACTGGCCCTTGTAACCGCCGATTTCAGGTTGTCCGATACAATGGCCTTGGGCACGCCGCCGTAAAAGTTCAGGGCTTTGGTGCAACAACCGATCAGATCCTCCCGTTTTTGGCTCCTGCAGGCCTCCACATAGGTATACTGGCTATTGGGAAGGATGGCCACGAACACTTCCACCGGGACCACTTCCCCAGTGTCCCTATCAACAATATGGAGCTTCTTGCCGGCGTAGTCGATGAACATTTCGTTCCCTGCCCCGTGCTCGAGCTTCATGGAACCCTTGGCCTTTGCGTATTTGCGCCGGTAATGTTCCATGAACTGGGTGTAACCATAAGGCTCTTTGGCCTGCTGTACGTACTGCTGATAATGATATAGAAAGGTAAACCCGGGATGGTTCCGGGCCTTGTTGACCCCCTCAAAACATTGCATGAGCTCTTCGTAGCGACTATTATCTATAGTGGTATGGGAAGGGAACAGGGCTTCAAGGGCCCCATTGTCAAGGGCCAACAATTCTTTAAGGGGACGGTCGCAGGCCCCGAACAGCCGCATATAACTATTTACGGTGTTACGGGAGATGCCCAAGGTCGTACCTATTTTGCGGTTGCTGAGACCGTCCAGGTGCAAAGTGATGATCTGTTTTAAGTCCATTGGATCAAGTGTATTGGCCATATCGCTAGTTTTTTAGCGACAAGGTAATTGTTACTTGATCTCTCAAAGTGGCACAAAACGAAACGTTACAAGTCCCGTTCCCGACAAAGGTGGCACAGATAGAACCGATATCACTGGCACAAAACGAACCGAAATGGATTGCGTTGATAGCCAAAAGTGGCACAGATCAAACCGAAATGCCTGGCACTATAACTCCGAAATGGGTGGCACAAAACGAACCGAAGTATCCAGCGGGGTATCGAGAAGATGCTCGAAGGAAAGTTGGATAGTCATATGGATTATGTCAGTCATCAAAAATCAGGACAAAGTAATTCTCGGAACGGGTATTCCAAAAAGAAGGTACGCACTTCTTTCGGAGAATCCGAAATAGCCATGCCACGGGACATATATACCACCAACCTTACAGAGAACAGCAAAGAAAAGATCATAAAGTACACAAAGAACAAACTTTCTTTCCCCACGGACGATGCGGTTATGAAATCTGTATATTTGACTTTCAGGGAGGCCACCAAAAAGTGGTTCATGCCCATCAGGAACTGGGGCATTATTTTAAATCAGTTCCTTACAATCCCTGCCCGTCTGGGGGGTATGAAAAAAGGGGCCGACTTTAAATAAAAGTCAAACCCTGGTTATTTTTAACTTACATAGTTTAGGAAATAGTGTCTCTTTAACAATAAATGGACACAATCATTATATTATTTCACATTCACAACCTAAAATATTTGAAAGAAGTTTAATATTTCTTGTATTGTTTCCTTCCATTATAATGTAATGGTGTGAGTTTATTCGATCCATTAGTTCATAACCATCGCGAATTTTTATTACTCCTCCAGATAGGCAATGTGAATTTGGGAATTGAGCATATTTAATTAATTCCCCCTCAATTACTGATAATTTATTTAGGGTTGAGTCGAATTTTACCAAGTTAATATTGCCCAAAGGTAATTGCCCGTCGATGGCCACGGCATTTGAATTTACGATATCTAACACCTTTGGTTTTAATTCCCAATTTGTAGCAAAACATGTGGGAATTACCCCCAAAAAGCCACAATGTGCTACTAGGATATGATTTTCTGGATGACTTTCAACTTCAGGAAATGATGTTATTTTTTCATGCTTAAGTGCTGCATGACCCATTAGAAAAGGATACATATTGGTCATCATAAATGGTTTTTCTAAAGATTTCCATAGTATTAGTTCAGTTAACATTGATACTATATCCGCTTCACAACCCCAAATTATCTCCTTTTCATTAAAAAGAATGTCCCAAGATAAGCAAGGTGTTGTATCTGAAAAATGAGATTCATTAAGACAATTTATTCCCACAGCTTTAATACTAGGATCTTCATTTATATCCTTTTCTACCGCCATATATAATTTTATGGCACTAAGAATACTTTTTTCTGGGAGCCACTTAAACTGCATATGGCGTTTGTCTACTTCTAGTCGTGCCTCACTATCTGAAATATTCTTAGAATAATTCCCCAATTCTTGGTAACTTTTCTTTATGGTAATAATACCAAATTTTTCTTCCATAAGCTTAATACATTCCTCTTCCCACCAAAAGAATCTCTTGAAAATACTTGCTTGCTGACCTTCTCCGGGATTGTCTTGATAGACTAGAAATTTTGTTTTTGTAAGTTCTTTTTTTAGATTGAGACATTTACATATTAGTTTAGCTTCCTCAAAGTTGGACGGTGCTAGGACTTGCACTTTATTATTTTTTAGATAGTTAATAATTTCCCAGTCCCACATTGAAACAGTTCCAAACTCGGATGTTAATATCAGAATTGGCATGTTTATATTTTTAAAATCTTCTACATGTTTGAATGCTTGACCAAGTAATTGGGGAAACACCACAGCGTCGGAAACGGGAAGATCTGATCCTAAAAAAGTAGGGTTCAAAAAAATCACCTTATCATCTAGAAGTCTTTTAAGATTTGACAATTGAATATCAAATTCCTCATCCCTTCCTTCTTTGAAATATATGGGAGTAAGGATTACTTTGTCTAGTGCGGTAGTGTCTTGTACGTTGTACGGTTCTTTTTTTTGATAGTTCATGGTTTATTAAATATTTTAATTTGATTATTCCTTGTCTTAGCTATGATTTAGCTGTCACATATCCTTATATTTTTATATCTCTATGATTCTGTTATGCCGTTTCAATCTGTAGGATGGAATACAGGTTTATTATTAACCGAATTTAGTAATCAAGTCAACAATTAATGATTTGTAAACTGATTATAATTATTCTGTAAAACATTATAGAATGCAAAAAAAAATTAGCGGATTGTCGCATATTTTTTTACATGTTCCTTACAATAGTCAACGTTCACTATTTGATGGTTACGAATATAGTATTTTTTTTTAGTTATTAAAATAATTAATACTTATTCCCCATTTTATTGACATTTCGAATTGAAGGAATGGAAATTATGTTGATAGGCGGAGTCACTTCTATAATTCTACATTGTAACGCCAAAAAACAGAATTGTTGATTTAAACAAATTTCATTTTAATTGTAAGTAATGCAATTGACGTCACCTTGACCAAGTTTGTAGAATATTAAATTTTGGCAAAAGAAGATGGCAACTTTGGGAAGGCTACACCACTGTAGCCTTCCCTAAATATTTAGATTTCTTAAATCTTTAACCTATTTGAACTTAAAGATGAACCAGTTATAGATTTTCAGTTGAATTTAAAATAGTTCAAAATTATATCCAGAAGTCTTTAATTTCTGATAGGTCTCATAATCAAACTTATATAAATAAGCACCTCGACGTGATGAAGACTTATCCTTTTCATCTAATTTTACCAATAGTTTTAATGAAATTATTTTTTTTCTGAAATTACTCGATTCAATATCTTTCTGATATATTGCCTCATAAAGCCGTTTAAGATGAGGAATAGTAAATCTATTTGGTAGTAGCTCGAAGCCAATTGGTTCATATCTCGCTTTCCTCTTTATTCGCTCTAGACCATCTTTAACCATCTCCATATGATCAAGGACTAAGTTAGGAATATTATCAATATTACACCACTGCGCCCCATGCCTATGTACTACTTTGTCAGTCACACTATCTATACTCATTAATGCATACTGAGCAATTGAAATACATCTAAAACGTGGATCTCGTTGAATACTGCTATAAACCTTTAATTCCTCCATGAATATATTCTCCAGTCCAGTGATTTCTTTTAGAACTCTTTTCCCTGCCTCTGAGACGTCCTCATTGGGTTTTATAAAGCTTCCAATTAATGACCATTCACCAATTAGAGGCATGTCATTTCTTTTAAATACTAGAAGTTTAAGATTAACAGAATCAAAACCGAATATAATACAGTCTGTAGCTGCATAAATTTTATCTTCTGTTTTTGGGCTATATTGTATGAAATTTGGCATATACTATAAAAAGATTTTTTTTGATTCAAAAGGAATTATAGAGAGATAATGGTATTAGAATTTTCATAATTCACTTATATTGAAAAACTCAAATGTTTATATCGAGGATTTTGTTAAATATAAAATTACTGAATGATTTATTGCACTTTGCTATTTGAATTTAAATATTTCTTTTTTCTTCTCTAACTAAAAAGTGGTTCATTTTTCCGAATTTAAGGTATTAAAAACATATATAGTACGGCAACGATATTAACGAATAACTATTACCTGCATTTTAACAATTTAATAAAATGTTATTTTAACATTTAACACAGAAATAATTATGATGATTCATTAGAATTAAAAATCACTAAGATTTGTTGGCATTTGGGGAAGCCTACAGATTACTCTATCGGCCCAATAACTTTTGATTTTTAATATGTTCTACAGCCTGAGCAAAGTCATCGAAAATTAGATCGGCACTTAATATACCTTTTTTTAATTCTTTTTCGTTTTGAACGGCAAAGCATCTTAGTTGTGCAGCTTTAGCGGCTTTTATTCCGCTTTCAGTGTCTTCAAACACTATTAGTTCTGAAGGTTTTAATTGAGACATTTTTACGGCTTTTAAATAAGGTTCAGGGTGAGGTTTCTTATTCATCACATCATCATTGGTAATTGAAAATTCAAAATATTTTTTAAGACCTTTAGTTGTCAAAATTTTGTCAACAATTCTCCTTGTACTGCTGGTAACTAAATAAATATTACAATTAGCAGACTTAAAAAAGTCTATGGCATCCAAAGTGTGGGGAAGTAACTCAATATTAGAATTTTCAATGGATGAATTTGCTATTTTATCTCTATTCTCTGATAAAATATTTGGATCAACTTTTAAGTTATACGTTTTAACAAGGAGGTGAGCATTATCCCGCATGGAAAAGCCTGCATATTCTTGAATATAAGTGTTGAAATCGAACTGAATATTGTATTTTTTGAGTACAATATTCCAACAATTGAAATAAAAATGTTCTGAATTGATTAAAGTTCCGTCTAAGTCAAAAATTATACCCTTAATTTGGTTCATAAGGCTAAAACAATTAATAAAAGTTTCTTTGAGAGTGTTTTATATAAATACAGGACCTTTGAAGTACCGGTGGCAAGTCTTCTAGATTGCTCCAGGTCTTTTGAAACTGCACTAGGGATACACACTCGTCTTATTCTTTATTTTTAAGGTTAATAGTTGCAAAAAAAGCAAAAAATATTGTTTCAAATAATAAAACTATATATATTTGAAAAAAATAGTGAACGTTCACTATTTTTTATAAAGATAATAAAAATAATATTGAAGTGGTTGTGGTTTATTAGCGTTGCTTTTTTTTGTTGTACTAAAAATTGAACAGATTGCCCAAAAAAAGAGTTCAACTCTTTTTTCACAATGGGCTATTGAACTTAATATTAATGGTTGATTCATTAAACTAGTTTAATTCCCTTACTGTGTATTTCTCTAAAAGAAAATTATTAAAGTGTAGGCTTTCGCGGTGTTTATGTGTATTGACATCCTGATGGATGTGCGGGAGGGCAAAGCCAATAAATGTATTTTAATAAGATTGTATAATGAATATTCGATTAACATAGGGGTAAAGGTATTGCGTGCAGATGGATGCAGCCATTCATTTCGATTTCCGACCATTTGCATATCTGCAAATACAGGGGTTCATCTTTTAAAAGATGACTTTAGTATTACCTCAGAATATAAATTTTTATAAAATAATCAATAGTGTTTGAAAATGAAAAATGTCACTTTAAAGTTTACCAGGATACTTCTTTTAGTTTTGATTTCAGTAGGGACTATTATGGCCCAAGAGTCAGGTGAAAAGAAGAAAATAATTCTTTTAGCGGGTGCTAAAAGCCATCAAGCTGGCCACCATGAATACATAAAAACTGTTCGCCTTATTAAAGTAATGCTAGACAACTCCAATGTGGAAAACTTAGAAACCGAAATATATTATAATGGGTGGCCCGAAGATGAAAGTGTCCTATATGATGCTGATTTAATATTTAACTTTTCAGATGGCTATGATGGTAAGGACGGGACATTGTTCAAACCTGTTGCGTTCCGAAAGCCTGAAAGAATGAAAGTTCTTGAAAGTCTGGTTAATAGAGGGTGCGGATTTATCACAATGCATTTCTCGACCTTCATTAGAGATAAAGAAGGTGAAAAAGTTCTTGACTGGGGTGGAGGATATTTTGACTGGCAGGGTGCTAATGGTGAAAAGGAATGGTATTCCTCTATTAAAACGATTATTGCAGATATAAAGAAGGAATCATTGGGAAAGCACCCAATTACCAATGGGGTGGAGCCATTTTCAATAAAAGAAGAGTTTTATTACAACATAAGGTTTCGTGAGAATGATGACCGATTAAAGCCCATACTTACTATTTCTGAATTGGAGACTGAACAAGAGAACGGGAAAGTGGTGGCCTGGGCCGTAGAAAGGGATAGTGGCGGCCGAGGGTTTGGCACATCAATGGGTCATTATTATAAAAACTGGGAGAACGAAAATTATAGAAAACTTCTCTTAAATGCAATTGTCTGGACTGCTGGCGTAAAGGTTCCTAAAATAGGAGTGAAATCAAAATTTTATAATGATAAAGAAGTCACTCGATTTCTTTTTGGTAAATCTCATAAAACACTTATTTTGACAGGAAACCACCATCCAGGTCATCACTGGAAGGAAACCACATCAGTTTTAGAAGGAACATTGGAGAATGATTCTCAAATAAAGGTAGATATCTCCACCAATATTGAAGATTTAAGTCAATATAACATTGCGGATTACGATGTTTTACTAATGAATTATTGCAATTGGGAAGATGCAAAGGGTATTAGCACTAGATCCAAACAGGCTTTGATTAACTATATGAAACGGGGTGGGGGATTGGTAATCGTACATTTCGCAAACGGAGCTTTCCATTATTCTTTGCCTAAGGCAAATGAATCTGACTGGCCTGAATATCGGAAAATTGTACCTAGGGTATGGGATCATGGTGTAAGTGGTCATGATAATTATGGTGAGTTTACGGTTAATATTGTAGATACTAATCATGGCATTACACAAGGGATTAAATCTTTTAAAACCGTTGATGAACTTTACTTTAATCAGGCTGGGGAAACGCCAATTACGCCTTTGTTGACGGCAACATCAAAAAAAACAGGCAAGGTTGAACCTTTGGCATGGACCCACCAATATGAAAACGGAAGGGTTTTTCAAATTCTTTTGGGCCATAGTGCTGAATCTCTTGAAATTCCAGAGGTTATGCAAATAATAAAAAGAGGGGCATTGTGGTCAGCAGGGAATCTGAAGGTAGAATAGTATTCCGTTGTTAGAGCTCTAAACTGTTAATTGGTATTGCGGTTAATCTGAAAGACGTATTAAATTAGGAGAATTTCAAGTATTAAATTATTTCTGAAAACTCTTAGGAAATTGATTCCAAGGAGATTACTGGGATTAATACTTTGGATTTATTTAATTATGGTGGACCTACAATACCAAAAGCAACAATGAGAGAAGGTAGGTAGGTAGGTAGGTGGACTGTATTAAGAAACCACCATCTCATTAGCCTCATCCAATACATGGTTGGTAAAACTCTTTAGGTAGATCTGAGTAGTTTTTAAGGAGTTGTGCCCCAATCCTTCACTGATTACCTCTGTGGGTATCCCCATGAATTTGGCTATGGTGGCCCAGGAATGGCGGATGGTATAGGTGGTAAATTGTTCTTCGATACCGGCATCCTTGGCAATGGTCTTGAGATGCCCGTTCATCCTTCTGCGCAGGGATTTGTATTTTTCGTAATGCTTTGTGCTACCATCATAGTTTGCTGGGAAAAGATAGTCGTCCTTTGATTTCTTTTTGGTATAAAAATTTAGAATTACCCTTAGCTCGTCCGTAATTCGGACGGAGAGCTGGTCGCCAGTCTTGCTGCGGCCGTAGAATATGCGGTCATTGACTATGTCCTTGACCTGAAGCTTTACCAGGTCTATGAAATTCATTCCCCTGCAGTTGAACATCACAAGAGCATAATTCTTTGTATGCCAGACTGGAGATCCTTCTTTGTAGTGAACGTCCCTGATCTTTATGAAGTCGGTTTTTGATATAGCTTTTTTTTTGGTATGTCTGGAAGTTGGAATTTTAAAGTGTTGGAAGGGGTTCTTTTTGGGATAAAATTGATCTTCCTTTATGGCACTGTAATAGAGGGCCCTAACTGCCCTCAAATAGGAGCTGATACCATTTTTGGAACTGCTCTTTGCCTTGTGTTCGATCTGGAAATTCTTTAGAAGGGTAACGGTAATCTCGTTCAACCGCAGATCCCTTCCCCCGTTCAGTCTGGTAATGGACCTGATGGCCCCTGCATACCAGGACGCAGTTCCCGGTTTGTTGGATCTTAATTTTCTATCGATGATAACTTTGCCCCATTGCGACAGGGTCAGTCCGTTATCCACTTCGTCCCGTATTTTGGTGTCCACTTTTTTGTCCCATGCCTTCCGGATATATCCTACCAGTGTATCTGCATCGACCGAGTTGATGCTCTCCCCAAGTTCCGAGATGAGCTTATGGGCCATATGTAGTTTGTTATAAATTTTTTCATTGGCCCTGTCACAATCTATATGGTTGTTTTTGAAGACGGACTTTTTCATCCGCATATATTTATCGTCCCATCCAGTGGGCGAGCAATGATAGGGTAGGCGTATGATCCTCGTTTTGCGGTGGAATAATCGAAGGGCAACGGGATACAGTCCGTTGGCTGCACTTTTTGCCGATTTTCTGGTGTCCAATATCAATCTTACCTTGGCCATAATCTCGTTCTTTTACTTAAAGTTAGTAAAAAACAAGGCTCACTTTAGGCTCACTTTTTTTT